>MHCFR04200__coassemble_225_pt1 | contig 43525 bp, 52 predicted proteins | sample MHCFR04200__metabat2_high_PE_065 | metagenome-assembled genome bin MHCFR04200
TTTGGAGTCTGAGGGGTTTCTTTTTGACAAGACAAAAAGAAACCTCTCAGAAAAGAATTGCAGGGGCTTTCGCCCCTGCAATCGTTATATTAAGGGCTTACGCCCTTATATTGTTGGCCCTTGCCGCGCAGTCAGGTATTCTTCATTACCACGCTCTCGACCGTGTCCGCCACGTGCTCGCAGGCGTCCACGCAGTGCTCAAGATATGCGTAGATCTCGCGCCAGCTTATCACCATGAGCGGGTCCGTGCAGGTGGAGTGCAGCTCGTGCAGGCTCTCGATAAAGAGCGCGTCGGCCTCCTCCTCGAGCGTGTTGATGTTCACAACGTGCTCGTGCAGCTTCTTGACGTTCTTGAAGGAGGAGAAGCAGCCGAGCATCTCCTTTACCTCACCGCAGCTGCGTATGAGCACGTCGATGAGCTTGAGCGCGTCCGGGCGTATGCTGCGGATGTTGTTGCAGTATATGCGCAGCAGCACGTCCTCTATCTTGTCGGTTAAATCGTCTATGTTCTGGCTGAGGAGTATTATGTCCTCGCGCTCGATGGGCGTTATGAACGCGCGGGCGAGCACGTTCAGCATCTCGTGCTTTTTTTCGTCCGCCGCGTGCTCCACGTCGTGCATCTCGTCGAGCTTTTCGTGGATGTGAGCGGGGTCGAAGTCCGTCAGCCAGCTGCGGAGCAGGTGCGCCGCCTTGCAGGCGTAGTCCGCGCACTCACAGAAATTCTCAAAATAATAAGCGTCCTGTTTTTTCGACATATCTTTAATCCCCCTGAAAAACTGCTGTGTATCAGAAAATTGCCATGAAGAGCTTCGCCATAACGAAGCTGATGAGCCCGCAGCCCGGGAAGGTGAACACCCAGGTGAGCACCATGTCCTTGACCACGCCGAAGTTGATGGCGGAGATGCGCTTCACCGCGCCCACGCCCATGATCGCGCTCGTCTTGGTGTGCGTGGTGGAGACCGGCACGCCGCCGAGGCTGGAAATCAGCAGGCATATCGCCGCGGACACGTCGGCGGAGAAGCCCTGGTATTTCTCCAACTTAACCATGTCCATGCCGACGGATTTTATAATCTTCTCGCCGCCCACGCTGGTACCGAGGGCCATCACAATGCTGCACAGCAGCATCAGCCACACGGGTATCTCCATGCCGTGGACGCTGCTTTCCCCGTTGCAGAAGGCCAGGCCGAGGAAGAGCACGCCGATGAACTTCTGCCCGTCCTGCGCGCCGTGCATGAAGCTCATGGCCGCGGCGCCGAAGATCTGCCCTGCCTTGAAAAACCGGTTGGTCTTCCGGCGGTCCATGCGCGCGCAGATAACCGTCAGCAGGCGGCACACCGCCCAGCCTATGGCGAAGCCGAGCAGCAAACTGGCCACGAGGCCGTAGAGCACCTTCACCCACTCGGACATATTTATGCCCTCCACGCCGTTGTGGATGGCGATCGCCGCGCCGGAGAGGCCGGCTATCAGGCTGTGGCTTTCGCTCGTGGGTATGCCGAGGAACGACGCGCCCGTCGAGTACACGACGATGGAAAACAGCGCGGCGCAGAGCGCTATCAGCGCGTCGTGCGTGTTCCCGCCGAAGTCCACCATGTTGCTGATCGTAGAGGCAACCGAGCTGTTGATATGCGTCATGATGAACACGCCGAGGAAGTTGAATACGGCGCTCATGAGTATGGCCGAGCGCACGTTCATACAGCGCGTGCCTATACATGTGGCGATGGCGTTCGGCGCGTCCGTCCAGCCGTTAACGAAGATGACGCACAGCGTCAGCACCACGGTGATGAGCATGATCGGGCTCGAAAACACCTCATTGATAAAATACGACAACGATACGTCCATTAAATGCCTCTTTCTCTTTAAGATGGGCGCAAAAACCGGCGGGGCCTCCGGACAAGAGGCCCCGCCGGCAGGACGCGCAATGCGCGTGCGCCATACAGGCCGCTGTGAATAAATAGGGGCCGCGCCCCTATGACAGACTCCACCGCTTATCCCAGCACATTTACAATATCATTCCTCGCACCGCGCGTCAATACGGACTTTATGCAATTTTTACAATAGGATTACAGTAGATTTTACATTTTACACATTCTTAACTTAGTTTTCCCTCATTTTCCGCTCCCCGCGGCCCTCCCTCAGCGATTCCAGCGCCAGTGCAAACATCTCCTCGAACCGCTTTGCGGCCGCGCGGCTCTCCCGCTTCCACGGGGCGAGCATGTCGAAGGCGTGCCAGCAGCCGGCGTATACGTCCACATCCGCCGGGACGCCGGCGGCGCGGAGGCTTTCGACATAGCGGAGAGTCTCGCAGTAAAAGGGCTCCGCGTCCCCCACAAAGGTGTAGCATGGCGGCAGGCCGGAATAATCCGTCCGTCTCGCCGGGGCGGCGTATGGCGAAAGGCCCTCCGCAAGGTAGTCCCCGCGCAGATACAGCTTCCACGCTGCGTGATTGCGCCGCGTGTTCCAGACCCTGGCGTGATTGTCCCGGCTTGAGGGCGTGTCGCGGTCGTCGAGCATCGGATAGAGGGGGAACTGGTATTTGATGCAGTCGTTTCCCCTGTCGCGCGCGAGCATGCAGAGCGCAGCGCAGAGCCCGCCGCCCGCGCTCTCGCCGCCCGCCATCAACAGCCCGGGGTTGAAGCCCGTTTCATATGCGTGCCCCCTGAACCAGAGCAGGGAATTATAACAGTCCTCTATGGCCGCCGGGTACGGCTCACGCCACGAGAGCGTGTAAGACAGCGCGCAGACCGTGACGCCGAACTTCTCCACAAGCGCTGAGGCCCTTGAAAAATACGCCATCTCCGCCATTCCGGTAGCGAAGCCCCCGCCGTGTATCCAGAGCAGTCCCGCCGTCGTTTCCGGCGCGCGGGCGTTTTCCTCCGGGCGCAGGACAAGCAGGCTTATCCTGCGCCCGCGGCTTTCAATATGATATCTTTCGGTTTTCATCAGAACAGCGTCATCTGGCTCTCGTCCGGCATGTCGCCGAGCGCGCCGAGATCCCTGAGCTGCTCCACGTGCGCGCGGCTGACCTTGGGGCAGGACACGGAGAGCTCCTCGACGGAGACGAAGCGGCGGCCGCCCTCCCGGCAGGCCATCAGGTCCGCCGCGGCGGCGGCGCCGAGGCCGGATATCGCCACGAAAGGCGGGCGGAGCTGCCGGTCGCCCACGCGGAGGAAATACACCGCGTCGCACTCATAGAGATCCATGGGGGCGAAGGAAAAGCCGCGGCAGTAGAACTCGTACACCGACTCGAGCGTAGTCAAAAGCTCCTCTTCCTTCTGTGTGGCGTCCGCCTTGCTGCGTATCTCGTTTATTTTCCGGCGCACGAAATCGCGGCCCTTTACCATCAGCGCGGCGTCGAAGGCGTCCTTCTGGCTGCGGCGGTAGAAATAAGCGCTGTAGAACTCAAGCGGGTGGTGGACCTTGAAATAGGCTATCCTGAAGGCCATCATGACATAGGCCACCGCGTGCGCCTTCGGGAAGAGGTACTTTATCTTCCGGCACGAGCCGATGTACCAGTCCGGGATTCCCGCGTCCTTCATCTCCTGCTCCGCCCCGTCGGGCAGGCCCCTGCCCTTGCGGACGGACTCCATTATCTTAAAGCTTCGCTTGGGGTCCATGCCCTTGGAGATGAGGTAGAGCATGATGTCGTCGCGGCAGCCTATCGTGTCCTTGACCGTGGCGGTGCCGGACATTATCAGGTCCTTCGCGTTGCCCAGCCACACGTCGGTGCCGTGGCTGTAGCCGGAAAGGCGCACGAGTATGTCGAACTGCTCGGGCTGCGTGTCCACGAGCATCTGGCGCGTGAAGCCGGTGCCGAACTCGGGTATGCCGATTGTCCCGGTTTTGCCGATTATCGGGTCGTCGTCTGTGAGGCCCAGCGGCTCGGGGCTTTTGAAAATGCGCCGCGTTTCCGGGTCGTCCAGCGGTATTGTCCGCACATCCACGCCCGTCATGTCCTGAAGCATCTTTAGCATGGTCGGGTCATCGTGGCCGAGCTCGTCTAACTTGAGCAGGTTTGCCTCCATGCTGTGGTATTCAAAATGTGTCGTGATTATCCCGCTGCCCGGGTCGTCGGCCGGGTGCTGCACGGGGCAGAAGTCCTCCACCTCCATGTCCTGCGGTATGACCACGAGCCCGCCGGGGTGCTGGCCCGTCGTGCGCTTAACGCCCACGAGGCCCATGGCGAGGCGGCTCTCCTCGGCCTTTGAGACCTTCATGCCTCGCTCTTCGAGGTATTTCAGCACATAGCCGTAGGCGGTTTTCTCGGCCAGGGTGCCGATCGTGCCGGCCCTGAACACATGGTCGCTGCCGAAGAGCTCTTCTGTGTACTTGTGCGCCTTGGCCTGGTACTCGCCGGAGAAATTCAGGTCGATATCCGGCACCTTGTCGCCGCCGAAGCCGAGGAAGGTCTCGAAGGGTATGTCGAAGCCCTCCTTGCGCATCTTCGTCCCGCACTCCGGGCAGGCGGCGTCCGGCATGTCCGCGCCGCAGCCGTAGCCCTTGCCGGCTTCGAAGTCCGTGTGGTGGCACTTGGGGCAGACGTAGTGCGGCGGAAGGCTGTTCACCTCCGTGATGCCGGAGAGATAGGCCACGATGCTCGAGCCCACGCTGCCGCGGCTGCCGACAAGGTAGCCGTGCGCGTTCGAGTCCGCGACCAGCTTCTGCGCGGACATGTATATCACGTCGTAGTGGCGCGAGAGGATGTCGTGCAGCTCGGTCTCCACGCGCTCGGTGACTATCTGCGGCGGGTTTTCGCCGTAAATCTCGCGCATTTTCCCATATACGAGGTCCTTGAGCTGCCCGTCCGAGTTTTCTATCTTCGGCGGGAAGAGCCCGTCCGGCAGCAGCTGTATATCATCGCACATGTCCGCGATGGCGTTGGGGTTTTTCACGACCGCCTCGTAGCACTCCCGCTTGCCGAGATAGGCGAACTCCTCCATCATCTCGTCCGTCGTGCGGAAATACAGCGGGTTTTCGCGGTCGGCGTCCGAGAATTTCTTGGCCGCCAGCAGGATGCGGCGGTAGATCTCGTCCTTCGCGTCGAGGAAATGCACGTCCCCCGTGGCGACAAAGGGCTTTTCGAGCTCGTGCGCCAGGCGCACGATGCGCCGGTTCAGGTCCCGCAGGGCGTCCTCGTCCCTCACTGTGCCGTTTTCCACCAGGAAGCGGTTGTTGGCGAGGGGCATTATCTCAAAGTAGTCGTAGAAGGAGGCTATGCGTCTGAGCTCCTGCGGCTGCGCGCCGCGCAGCACGGCGCCGAACACCTCGCCCGCCTCGCAGGCGGAGCCTATCAGCAGCCCCTCGCGGTGCTGCTCGAGCAGGCTCCGCGGGATTATTGGGTTGCGCTGGTAGTGCTTCAGATAGCTGGCCGAGATGAGCTTGTAGAGGTTTTTCAGCCCCGTCTTGTTGCGCACGAGCAGGCAGATATGTCTCACGCGCCGGTGCTCGCCCCCGCGCAGGCGGCTGAGCGCTCCGTCAATGTCGCAGACGCGCTGCACGCCCTGCTCCTTGAGCATGGGTATGAAGCGCCCCATCATGCGCGCGACCACCTCGGCGTCGTCAAACGCGCGGTGGTGGTTGAATTCCGGCAGCCCGAGGTGCTTTGACACTATGTCCAGCTTGTGCCGCCTCAGCTCCGGCAGCAGCCGGCGGGACATGGACAGCGTGTCGAGCACTACGGGGTTGAAGGCTATGCCGTGCCTTGCGCAGGCCGCGGCCATGAACCCCGTGTCGAAGCCCGCGTTGTGCGCAACTATGGGCCTGCCGCCCACGAAGTCGAGGAAGGCCCTCATGGCCTCCGCCTCGCCGGGCGCGCCGGCCACGTCGCTGTCGCGTATGCCGGTAAGCTCGGTGATATTCGGCGGGATCGGCATCCCGGGGTCCACAAAGGTGCTGAATTTCTCCCCGATCTGCCCGTTTTTGAATATTACGGCGCCTATTTCGGTCAGGCGGTCCGTCTCGGCGGAGAGGCCCGTGGTCTCCACGTCGAAGGCGACGAATTCGGTGTCCAGCCCCTCGTCGCACGCGCCGCGGACGGCCGGGCTCTCCTCCACGTCGTTTATGTAATAGCCCTCGAGGCCGTAGATGACCTTTATCCCGGCCTTTTTCGCGGCCTTGCTCATCTCCGGGAAGGCCTGCGCCGAGCCGTGGTCAGTGACGGCTATGGCCCTGTGGCCCCACTTCGCCGCCCGCTCCACGGCCTTTGCCGGGTCGCAGAGCGCGTCGAGCGTGGAGTAGCGCGTGTGGAAATGCAGCTCCACGCGCTTTTCCTCCGCCGTGTCCGGCCTCGGCTCGAACTTGCCGAGCTGGATGCTCAGCGGCTCTATCACCATGTCGTTGTCGAACTTGTTGTATGTCACCCGCCCGCGCACCGTCAGGTACTGCCCGGGCTTTATGGACTTCAGGCTGACGAGGGAGGCGGCATCCGTCGTGGCGTCGAAGAATTTAGAAACACGGACGCTGCCGGTGTAGTCCGTCATGTCGAAGCAGATGACCGTGGCCCCTCGCTTTTGTATCTCGCGGTTGTTCACGGCGAACACCTCGCCGCGGATGACCACCGTGCCGCTCTCGAGCGTGAGCGAGGACATCTCCACGCACTTGGGGTCCTTCAGCGCGCGGCCGTAGAGCAGCCTTTCGCCGCCGGCGGGGCCGTTTGTTGCGCCCTTTCGCTCCTCCTCGGGGAAGCTGACCACTATTACGACGGTCGAGAGGCCGTACTGGTCCCTCAGGCTGTCGGCCACATGGCTGACCTCCGCCGGGGCCGGACGCGCGGGGAAATCGGCCTCCACCTCCATCGTCCCGGCCGAGGTGTTCACCCGCACCTGGCTCACGACGGCGCAGTCAAGCCCCCCGCAGCTCGCCTTCAGCGGCTCGCAGCCGGGGAACATCTCCAGAAAAGGCACCCCGCTCATTGGCGCGCCTCGCTCTCTATCAGCTCAAGGAGCGCGTCGCAGAGCCGCTCCTCGCTCACCTTGCCTATTATCTCGCCCTTTTTGAAGAGCAGCCCGCAGCCGCGGCCGCCCGCGATGCCGTAGTCGGCCTCACGCGCCTCGCCCGGGCCGTTCACCACGCAGCCCATGACGGCCACGGTGATGTCCCGCTCAACGCCGGCAAGGCGGCGCTCCACCTCGTGCGCAAGGGCGATGAGGTCGATCTCCGTCCTGCCGCAGGTGGGGCAGGAGACGAACCGGACGCCCCCGCGCCTGAGCCCCGCGGCCTTGAGTATGGCGATCCCCGCGCGCACCTCCTCCACCGGGTCCGCGGTGAGGGAAACGCGGATCGTGTCGCCTATCCCCTCCATAAGCAGCGTGCCTATGCCGACGGCGGAGCGGATGATACCCTCGTAGGCCGTCCCCGTCTCCGTCACTCCGAGGTGCAGCGGATACGGCAGCTCCTCCGCCGCGAGGCGGTAGGCTGCGACGGTCATTTCCGGGGAGGACGCCTTCAGCGAAAGGCAGATGTCGTCAAATCCGCAGTCGTTCAGCAGCCTTATGTGCCCCCTGGCGGACTCGAGCATGGCCTCCGGCGTGGGGTGGCCGTATTTTTCGAGCAGCGGCTTTTCAAGGCTGCCGCCGTTCACCCCTATGCGTATGGGTATGCCCCGCGCGGCGCACGCCTTAGCCACGGCCTCGACCCTTTCGCGCGAACCTATGTTTCCGGGGTTTATGCGTATCTTGTCGATCCCGCGCGCCGCCGCCTCTAGCGCGAGGCGGTAGTCGAAGTGTATGTCCGCCACGAGCGGGACGCTCACGCGCGCCTTTATCTCCGAAATCGCCCTTGCGGCGTCCATATCCGGCACGGCGAGGCGCACGATGTCGCAGCCCGCGGCGGCAAGGCGCCCTATCTGCGCGCAGGTGGCCTCCACGTCCGAGGTGCGGGTGTTGCACATCGACTGCACCGAAACGCCGGCGCCGCCCCCCACGGCGGCGCCTCCTACCATTATGCGCTTTGTGTTCTCTCTCTTCATGACACAACTATCCTTGCTATATCGTTATACATCACAACCGCCATCAGCGCGAGCATCAGCACCAGCCCGCCCGCGTGGACATAGCCCTCGTACTTCGCGGGTATCCTGCGGCGGGACACGAGGTAGACGAACCCGTTGATCAGCACGAACAGCACCCTTCCGCCGTCCAGCGCCGGGATGGGCAGCATGTTCATAACGGCGAGGTTCACGGCGATATACGCGCCGAGATAGGCTATCTCCGTCAGCGCCGCGCCGAAGCCGCGCTCGGCGGCCACCTCGGTGCCCACGTCGTTTATCATGTCGACTATGCCGACGACGCCGGAGAGCTGGTCTATGCCCACCACACCCGCGACCAGGTCCGTCAGCGCGAGATAGGCGCTGCGCACATAGTCCTGCACGGAATACCAGGAGTTTTTGAGCACGGAGCCCACGGTGGCCGGCTCCACGGCGAAGGTAAGCCCATAGCTCGTCGTGCCGTCCTCATACTCCACCGGCACGAACTCGAAGTCCTTCAGCTCCACCTTTTCCCCGTCCCTTATCACGACGATGTCGTAAACCCCGTCGCCACGGGAGAGGAAGGTGGACACATTGCTCATGAACCAGGTCCTGTGGCCGTCTATCGAGTATATCTCGTCCCCGGCCATCAGGGCCCCCTCGCCCTCGTAGGGGCAGCCCTCGGCGAAGGAGTCGATGACCGGCGAATAGAAGCCCGCCGCCTGGACGTAGACGATGAGCACGAGCAGGAAGCCGAGCAGGAAGTTCATGAAGCTGCCGGCGCAGAGCACTATCAGCCTCTTCCAGGCCGGCTGGCGGGTGAAGGCCCTCGGGTCGTCCGTCTCCTCGTCCTCGCCCTCCATTGAGCAGTAGCCGCCTATCGGCAGGCAGCGCAGGGCGTACAGCGTCTCGCCCCTCTGCCGCTTGAAAAAGGCCGGGCCCATGCCTATAGAAAACTCGTTTACCTTCACGCCGAGCAGCTTCGCCGCGGCAAAGTGCCCGAACTCGTGCACCGCTATAAGCAGGCCGAAGAGAATAATTGCGAGGATAATATACATCAGTCAATGCGCTCCCTGACAAATCTCCGCCCGGCCTCGTCCGCCGCAAGCAGCTCGCCGAGCGTGGGGTCGGCCGTGAAGCCGCAGCCGTCAACTGCTGCGGCCACACGGTCGTATATCTCATTATACCCTATCCGCCCGCGCAAAAATGCCGCCACCGCGGCCTCGTTCGCCGCGGACATTACGGCCGGCGCGGTTCCGCCGCGCTTCGCGCAGCTCACCGCGAGGGCAAGGCAGGGCGTGTTTTCCATATCAGGCGCCTCGAAGGTCAGCTTCCCGACGGCCGCAAGGCTTATGGGCTCCGCCTGCGAGGCGCATCGCTCGGGATAGGTCACGGCGTACTGTATCGGCACACGCATGTCCGCCGGCCCGAGCTGGGCGAGTATGCTCCCGTCGCGGAACTCCACGGCGGAGTGGACTATGCTCTCCGGGTGGACGACAATCTCGATGTCCTCCGCCGGGGCGGAAAAGAGGTGCATGGCCTCGATGAGCTCGAGGCCCTTGTTCATCATCGTGGCCGAATCGACGCTTATTTTCGCGCCCATCGACCAGTTCGGGTGCCGGACGGCCATTTCCGGCGTTACGGAGGCGGTCTGCTGCCGCGTCCAGCCGCGGAAGGGGCCGCCGGAGGCGGTGAGTATCAGCTTTTTCATGTCCCCCGGCCGGCGGTAGAGGCACTCGTGTATGGCGGAGTGCTCGCTGTCCACGGGGATCAGCAGCGTACCCTTTTCGCGCACGCGGCGCATCACGATGCTCCCGCCGCAGACCAGCGTCTCCTTATTGGCGAGGGCAATCTCCTTCCCGGCGTCTATCGCCGCGAGCGTGGGCGCAAGGCCGACGGAGCCGGACACGGCCACCATCACGCGCTGCACGCCCTCGCGGCAGGCCGCGAGGATCAGCCCCTCGTCCCCGGGGGGGCCGGCCTCTATGCCGCTGCCCTCGAGCAGCTCCTTCAGCCTCGCCGCGGCCTCCGCATCGTAGGCCGCGGCGTATTCCGCGCCGCACTCCACGGCCTGAGCTGCCAGCATTTCGGCGCTGCTGTGCGCCGTCAGCGCGGCCACCCGTATGCCAAGGAAGCGGCAGACGTCGAAAGTCTGCCGCCCTATGCTCCCGGTGGAGCCGAGTATGGCCATTGTGGGCTTCATTTGCCTCACCTCAGTTGAAAAGCAGTGTCAAAATCAGGTAATAAGCCGGCGCCACGAAGAGGACGCTGTCGAACCTGTCGAGCACGCCCCCGTGCTCGAGGAACAGATGCCCGTAGTCCTTTATCCCGAACTCCCGCTTTATTACGGAGAAGCTCAGATCGCCAATCTGCCCGAGCAGGCTGCCCGCGAGGCCCAGCAGCACCGCCGCGAACACGCCTATGTCCAGCCTCACGGCCGCCCTGGCCGCGAAGTGGAAAACGAGCATTCCGATTACGGAGCCGGCAAAGCCGCCTATACTGCCCTCGACCGTCTTGTGCGGGCTGACGGCGGGGGCCAGCTTGTGCTTTCCGAACGCGCGCCCCGCGAAAAACGCGCCCGTGTCGCTCATGAACGCGCCGATGAACGGCGTGAGCGCCAGGGCGGCAGACGCCTCCCGGAGCAGCGCGAGGCAGGCGAAGGCTGCGGGCAGCAGCACGCCGGAGAACACCGCCGCCATGGCGGTGGCGAAGCTCACGCTGCGCTCCCGCCCGTGCGTTATCACCGCGGCGGTGAATACGAGCACAACGGAGACGAAAATTAGTGCCCCGGCAAATTCGCCCGTGTCCCACGTGTCCGCGAAGGCGAGGGTGTTCACAAACGCGAACACGGGCATGAAGCAGAGCATTTTCCACTCCGTCCCGCCCGCGGCGCGCATCAGCTCATAGCAGCCCACCGCGGCGAGCGCCGCCGCGAGCAGCGCCGTGGCCCACGCCGGGGCGAGCAGCAGCACGGCGAGGAGGAGCGGCACGCCTATCGCCGCGACAAGCAGCCTCTGCTTCATTTTTTAATACCCCCAAACCTTCTGTCCCGCCGGTTGAATTCAGCCACGGCGGCGTCTATATCCGCCGGAGTGAAGTCCGGCCACAGCACGTCCGTAAAATAGAGCTCGGAATACGCGCTCTCCCACATCAGGAAGTTTGAAAGGCGCATCTCGCCCCCCGGCCTTATGACGAGGTCGGGGTCGGGTATGCCCGCCGAGAACATATAGCCGGAGAAGAGCTCCTCCGTCAGCTGCCCGGCGGCGCCGGACCTGTAGTCCTCCGCGTAGCGCATGGCGGCCCGGACGATCTCGTCCCTGCCGCCGTAGTTGATGCAGACATTAGCCTGGAAGCCCTCGTACCTCCCGGAAATCTCCGCCGTCTCGTCGATCAGCGCGCGCAGCTCGTCGGAGAGCATGGCCGGGTCGCCGAGTATCTTCAGCCGGATGTGGTCGCGCTCCATCGTCTCGACGCTCTCGCGCAAATATTTGCCGAGGAGGTCCATTATGGCCTCCACCTCCTGCCGCGGGCGCTTCCAGTTCTCCGTGGAAAAGGCGTACACAGTGAGGTACTCCACGCCGATATCCCGGCAGTAGGTGGCGATCTGGCGGAAGGTCTCCGCCCCGGCGGCGTGCCCCGCCGTCCGCGGCAGGCCGCGGCGAGAGGCCCAGCGGCCGTTGCCGTCGAGGATTATGGCTATGTGCCGCGGAGGCTCCGCCGGAGGCGCTTCGCCGCGCGCCCTTTTCGCGCGCGCGGCGGCGCGGCGGGCGAAAAGCCAGCTTGTCAGCGCGTTCATGTCAGATCTCGAAGAGCTCTTTTTCCTTTTTCTCGGCGACCTTGTCTATCTCCTTGATATAGTCGTCGGTGAGCTTCTGGAGGTCCTTTTCGGCGATCTTCTGGTCGTCCTCGGTCATCTCGCCGGCCTTTTTCTGGGCCTTGAACTTGTCCATCGCGTCGCGCCGGACGTTGCGGACGGCGACCTTGGCGTCCTCGGCGTATTTTTTGACCTGCTTCACGAGCTCCTTGCGGCGCTCCTCGGTGAGCTGGGGGAACACGAGGCGTATCGTCCGCCCGTCGTTTTGCGGGTTTATGCCGAGGTCGGAGGCCAGTATGGCCTTCTCGATGCTCTTGAGCGTGGAGGTGTCCCAGGGCTGTATCAGCAGGCTGCGCGGGTCCGGGGTGGATATGGTGGCGATCTGCTGTATGGGCGTGGGCGTGCCGTAATAGTCGACCTGTATCTGGTCGAGCACGGCGGCGTTGGCCCTGCCGGCCCTGACGGAGGCGAAGCTCACGCCGAGCAGCTCCACGGTTTTCTTCATTTTGCCTTCAAATTCTTCATATCCCTTGGCCATTTTCTTGTCCTCCTTTATTTTGTAACAACCGTGCCGACTTTCTCACCCATGACGGCGCGGACAATGTTCTCCGGGTCCTTCAGCGCGAAAACTATAACTGGGATGTCGTTGTCCATGGAAAGGCTCGTGGCCGTCGAGTCCATGACGGCCAGGTGCTGCATGAGCACCTCGTCGTAAGTTATCGCGTCGTATTTAACAGCGGAATCGTCGATTTTGGGGTCGGCGGAATAGACGCCGTCTATATTTTTGGCGAGCAGTATGGCGTCCGCCCCGATTTCCGCCGCACGAAGCACGGCGGCGGTGTCCGTGGAGAAGTACGGGCTGCCCGTTCCGCAGCCGAAGAGCACCACGCGCCCCTTTTCAAGGTGGTGCATCGCCCTCAGCCGGATGTAAGGCTCCGCTATCGGCTTCATCTCTATGGCCGTCTGCACTCGGACGTCGATGCCCTGCTGCTCCATTACGTCCGCCACGGCCAGGCAGTTCATGGCGGTTGCGAGCATACCCATGTGGTCGGCGCGGGTGCGCTCAATCTTGCCCTCGCCGTCCTTTACGCCGCGCCAGAAGTTGCCTCCGCCTATGACGACGCCCACCTGCACGCCTATTTCGGCGCACTTGCCCACGGCCCGGCTCACGTCGGAGATGACTTTGAAGTCCAGTCCGCTGTGCTTTTCCCCCGCGAGGGCCTCGCCGCTTATCTTGAGCAGCACGCGCTTATACTTTGGCTTTGCCTCCATTGGGTACACCCCTTTTTAGATTTTAATATATACCGCCGTGTATTAAAAGTGCTGAAATGTAAATTTTTTCAGGCGTCGAACACGCCCATGATGACGATGCCCACGACCGCCACAAATATGGCCAGATAGTGCTTCCAGCTCAGCCGCTCCTTCAGGAAAAGGCGGCTCCACAGCACGCTCGCCGCGCAGTAGGCGGAGATTATCGGCGCGCTCATGGCCACGTGCTCCGTGTCCGCCAGGGCGTATATGTAGGCGAACTGCCCCGCCGTTTCAAATATCGCGCCCGTGTACTTCGGCAGTTCCGCCTTCAGCGTGAAGCGCTGCCGCTTCACGAGGAGGAATATCAGGCAGAAAACGCCCGCAGCGAGGAACGTGAGCTCATACGCCACATTCGCGCTGTCCTCGTTCAACGTCTCCAGCACGAGGGAGTCGGCAAAGGTGCCGGCCGCGTCCAGCACGCAGTAGGCCGCGGGGAGCAGCAGTGCCTTCCAGTTTTTAGCATACTGCCACTTGCCCTTCTCCTGCCTGGCGCGGCGCAGCTCCTCGTCCTCGGTCATCTCGGCCACGCCAAGGCCGATGACACCGCCGCAGACGAGCACTATGGCCGCTATCTGCCAGCCGTTCATGCCGGAAATCCCGCTCGTGATTATTGTCGCCACCGCCACGAGCGCGCCGGAGCTGTTGCATATCGGCGACGAGATCGAGAGCTCGATGTACCGCAGCCCCACATAGCCCATGGCCATGGACAGGATGTACAGCAGCGAAACGGGCAGGTAGGTGAAAATAACCTGCCAGGAGATCTCAGTCCCGCCGATGAAAACCTCGTAAGCCGCGTGAAGGCCCATAACGGCGCCGACGGCTATGACCATCTTCAGGTGCGAATATTTGTCCCGGCCGTCCACGCAGCCGATTTTCGAAAAAAAGTCCGAGCCGCTCCAGCAGAGCAGCGCGATGATTGCAAACCAGAACCAGTTCATATACCTCTCCCGTCTCTTTTTCAATTCCCACGCCGTTGTATTTTACCACAAACCCACCGCGCTTGTAAATGACAACATCCGCGCCCCGGACAGGTGTATCATTCCCGTATGATATATGCAGACAGCCTCTTCGCCCTGAATATGGCAATCGATTACTTCCTGCTGCTCTGCTCGGCGAAGATCTCCGGCGCGGAGCTCCGGCGGTGGCGCTTCGCCGCCGCGGCCGCCCTCGGCGGGGCCTACGCCGTGGCCTGCGTGCTGCCGGGGATGGGCTTCCTCTCCTCCGGCGCGGTCAAGCTCGCCGCCGCCGCGCTCATGGCGGTCGCGGCCTACGGCGGGGAGGAGCGCTATCTGCGCTGCCTGATAACCTTCCTCGCGGTGTCCGCGGCCTTCGGCGGGGCGGTTTTCGCCCTCTCGCTCGTCTCTGGGACGGCCTTTTCCGGGGTGATGTACGTCCCCGTGTCGCCGCGTGTGCTCGTCATGGCCTTCGCCGTGTGCTACGCGTCGGTGAGCTTCGCCTTCCGGAGGGCGCACCTGCGCGCCGGGCGCGAGGTGGTGCCGCTCACAGTGACGCTGTCGGGCAAAAGCGCACCGCTGCGCGCCCTGAGGGACACGGGCAATGGACTTGTGGACCCCGTCTCCGGCCGGGCGGTGGCCGTGGCGGAGTACTCGGCGCTCTATCCCCTGTTCCCTCCCGGGGCGCCGCGGCGCCCGCCGGAGGACGCCGTGGCGCTCTGCGAGGAGCTCTCGGCCCTGCCCGGCCTCGCCGGGCGCATAAGCCTTGTGCCGTACTCCTCCCTCGGGCGGAGCCGCGGCCTTGTCGCCGCGCTCAGGCCGGACTCCGCCGCCGTCTGCGGTAGGGACGCGCCGCTGCTCATCGCCCTGAGTCCCGGCCGCCTCGGCGACGGCGGCTACAACGCGATTTTGTAGAAAGGATGCTGATCTCATGAGAAGTAAGCTGCTTTTCCGCCTCCGCCTCGCGCTCGGCCGGGCTCTGGCGAAGTTCGGCGTGGTGCCGCCGGAGATATACTACATCGGCGGGAGCGACACCCTGCCCGCGCCTCTCCCCCGCGCGGAGGAGGAGGCGGCGATAGCCGCCCTTGAGCGCGGGGACGAGGACGCCCGCCAGCTGCTCGTGGAGCACAACCTCCGTCTCGTCGTGTACATAGCCCGGCGCTTTGAAAACACGGGCATAAACCTTGAGGACCTCGTCAGCATCGGCGCCATCGGGCTCATCAAGGCGGTGAACACCTTCAAATCCTCCAAAAATATAAAGCTGGCCACCTACGCCTCGCGCTGCATAGAGAACGAAATACTCATGTTCCTGCGCAAAAGCGGCTCGCAAAGGACCGAGGTGAGCCTTGACGAGCCGCTGAACACGGACTATGACGGCAACGAGCTGCTGCTCTCCGACATCCTCGGCACGGACGCCGACGAGGTCATCCGCCCGCTGGAGGACGACGCCGAGGCCGAAATGCTCATGGCGGCCATCGCCACGCTCGGCGAGCGCGAGCGGCGCATAGTGCTAATGCGCTTCGGCTTCCTCGACGGCATGGAGTACACGCAAAAGGAGGTGGCCGATCTGCTCGGCATCTCGCAGAGCTACATCAGCCGCCTTGAAAAGCGCATAATCGCCCGTTTGCGCAAGGAGATGGTAAAGCAGATGCAGGTGTGACGCCCCACCGCGTACCTCCCCGGCGAAAAAAGGCGCGGCAGGCCCCGCCCGCCGCGCCTTTTGCGCCTGTCCGTACAGCTCAGACGACCGCGAACAGCACCACCGCCGCGGCCAGGGCCGCGAGCGCCGCCGTGACGGCTATTCCGAGCTTCCACCCGCTGCGCTCGGCCGAGCGCTCGCGCATGTACCTGCCCGCCGCGCGGCGGGCCTCGCGCAGCACCTGCTCGGAGCTCACGCCGCGGCGCAAAGCGTTCTCGCGGACTATGAATATCGCCTCCTCAAAGAGCTCCGAGCCCGGCTCCCTCACTACTATAACCCGGCGCGTAACGCCCTTTACGAGCTCCGCGCAATGCTCGCGCGTCCTCATACGCGCGCGTCCACCCGCACGGCGAGGACGGTCATGTCGTCGCTGTTGCCGTATTCGTCCGCGGCCCGCCGCAGCACGGCGCGGGCCAGCGCCTTCACGTCCGGCTCCTCCGCCTCGCGCAGCATGTCCAGCAGCCAGCCGTCGTCCAGCCCCGGCGCAACGCCGTCGGAGGCCACGAGGGCAAGGCTGCCGGGCTTTAAGCGCATCCGCACCGTGTCCGGCGCCTCCCCTGCGCCCGTCATCCCCGCGGCCAGGCTCTCGCAGGCGATGCGCCGGACGCTCTTGCCCGTTTTGACATAGGAAGGGGCCGCGCCGTATTTATAAAAGCAGGTCTCCCCGGTGAAGAGGTCCACGCACATCATGTCCGCCGTGGCGAAGCCCCACTCCTCCCCGCTGCGCAGCAGCATTACGGAGTTGAGTATCTTCATCGCCGCCGCGCCGTCCACGCCGGAGCGCAGGAAGCGCTCGAGTATGGCCACGGCCTCGTCGCTCTCCGCCGCGGCCTCGCTGCCCGCGCCCATGCCGTCCGACAGTATGACGCACAGCACGCCGGAATCGGTTTTGAAATACGTCCCCTTGTCGCCGTTCACGCTCTCGCCGCGCTTTTTCATCGCCGCTATGCCCACTGAGACGGTCAGCGGCTCCGCCTCGAGCAGGGTCATGCGCCCCTCGGCATTGGAAACCGGGCGGCACAGCCGCACGCCCAACACGGCCGAGAGCTTGTCGAGATAGGCCGGGTCCTTAGTCAGCGCGCCCAGGCGGCCGGACTCTATCACCGCCCGGAGCCGCCCGCCCCCGTCGCGGAACACGGCAGCGTCCGCCTCTATGTCCAGCGAGCGCAGATAGCGCATCAGCCGACGCTCCGCGAGCGGGTCAGCGCCGTTCACGCTGCCAATCTCCCTCGCCACCCCGGCGAGTATTTCGGCGAAGTCCTCATACTGCGCCCAGGCCGCCGCGCGGCTCTCCGCGAGCTGCGCGCGGTACTGCCTGCGGAAGGCGAGCGAGCGCAGCTCCGCGTTCACCGCCGCCACAAACGCCGGCAGGGAGAGGCACTTCCGCCGGAACCACTCAGGTATGTCGCCCTCTTCGAGGCTGCCCCGCGCCGTCATTGCCTCCGTTGCGGCGTTCAGCGCGTCAAGAGTTTCCATATAGTTCTTCGTCCAGCACTCGTTCCGCTTCTTGCATTTTATGCAGGATACGTCCGCCGCGCGGTCAAATACCCGGGCTATGTCGTTGTCGTTGCTGTCTGCAGTGTTCCTCCGCACGACCTCGCACACGTCGCCGTACGCCCGGGCGATGCCCTCCACGCGCCGGGCCGCATAGCGCCGCAGTCCGCTTTCGCCCATGCCCGGGGCCATCGGCTGCAAAAGTGAGCTTATGCGCGCGAGCGCCGCCGGAGGTATCAGCATGAACACAACGGAGGCCGCGAACACCTCGAAGAGGGCGGCAACGTTCTGCGTCCAGCGCCAGCAGCAGGCCGCGCAGAGCGCGTCGGCCAGTATGAAGGCTATCAGGAACGTCAGCCGCCCATATCGCGCGAACACTCCCGAAACCAGCCCGGCAAAGGCGTATGCCATGGTGAAGAACGGCTCCGCTCCCCCGGCGGCGTCCATCGCAAGGCCGAAGGCCGTGCCGGCCGCGGCTCCGGCCATGCACCCGCCCTTCAGCGAGGAGGCCATCACCAGCAGCAGCGCGATCACCCGCCCGACGGACACCGCGCCCGCTATCTCCACGCGCGCCACGGCCGTCAGCGCGCAGGCGGCCATCACGGCCACGGCCGCGTCGTGCCTCCGCTCCGAGCCCTCGGTCTGCCGCTCGCGGTGCTCCAGCGCCTCGCGGAAGAAATAGGCCGCCGCGCCCGAGATCAGCGACTCTGTAAGCACCTCCGCGGCGACGCCGATGTCGCCCATCCCCCCGGCCAGGCGGCCGAGCGCGCCCGTCGCCGCCGTCACGGCGAAGGCCGCCGACGGCGCGATCCACGGCGAGGTCGCCATGCGCTCCTCCCCGATTATGAAGCTGAGCGTGAACGCGAGCACCGACGCCGCGGCGTAGCGTATGCCCCAGTCCAGCCCGCCCGTGGCCAGATATCCGAGGCACGCGCCCGCCAGCGTGGCAAGGCCGCCCAGCCCCGTCCCCGCCTGCGCCACGATCGCCGTGCCGAAGGGCGCCATCGTGCCCGCGAAGCGCCCCGCGGCCATCAGAAACCCCAGCAGGAACCGCGCCATCGTCAGCACGGCGAGGCGCATGGTCTCCCGCTGTCCGCCCTCCTCCGGGCGGCTGCTTTCCATTGTTTTTCCCCTGTCTGCCATTGGTCCTCCTCCGAACATGAGTTTACATAAATTATAGATATTTCTCTTATGTAAATTCTGTCGGAGGCCGCTGTAGATAATTAGCTTTTTCGCCGCCAAACTGCGCGTGCGCGCGGATAACGCCGCGGCGAGATCCACCGCCCTCCGGCGCGGGCCGTATTCGCGCTTTTCACCCTCCGCGGCGCGAAAAAAAGCGGGAGGGACCTCCGTCCCTCCCGCCTTGAGCGGGCGTCAGATCGTCTCAATTTCCGCCCCGGCGGCAAAGCCGGCGGCGTCTATTGCATAGGCCGCGTCCAGCAGCGCGGCGCGGAACGAGCCCGGTCCGAGCCGGGCCGCGGCGGCGTCCGCCCTCTCCGCGCAGAGCTTCCAGAAGGCGGAGGCAAGCGCCGCAGCGGCAGTCATGTCCGGCTCCACGGCGGCGAACACGCCGCAGAGCACCGAGAGCATGCAGCCCGTGCCGGTGACATAGGCCATGAGCGGGCTGCCCCCGCGCAGGACGAAGGCCGCGCCCTCCGGCCCGGCGGCGACGTCCTCGGGCCCCGTCAGCAGGACCGAGCGGCTGAGCGCCGCGGCGAGAGCACGCGCCGTGTCCGCGCGCTCGGCGGGCGTTGAAGATTCCGGGCTGTCCACGCCCTGCTCGCGCCCCGAAAGGCTCAGCAGCGCCCTCGCCTCCGAGAGGTTCACGCGCACTATGCCCCGCGCCGGGATTTCGAGCAGCTCCCTCACGCGCCGCAGCCGCCACGGGCTCGCGCCCACGCCCACGGGGTCGAGCACAACCGGCCTGCCGTCCTCCGCGGCAATGCGCGCGCAGATAAGCGCGGCGTCGAACTTCTGCGCGTCCGGCGTGCCGGTGTTGAGCACCTCGGCGTCGCTCGCGCGGGAGATGTCCTCCATCTCCTCGGGGGCCTGGGCCATTATCGGGCTTGCGCCGATGGCGAGCGCCGCGTTGGCGCAGTCGTTGGCCGTTACTATATTCGATATGCAGTGTATGAGCGGGCGCCTGGCACGCACCTCGCTCAGGCGTTCAAAATCAGGCATGCTTTGTGTTGCCGCGCAGCGAGCGCTGCATCCTTTCAAGGGCTCCGCCGGCCTGCAGGGCAAAGACGAGCACACCGGCGATGATGGAGCCGACCACGGTGGAGATGAGGAAGGGTATGATGTACGCCGTGACGGCGACGGTGGCGGCGTCCACATTCATGAAAAGCGTGGCCACCGGATAGGCGCAGAGCCCGCCGAGCACGCCGGTGCCGAGCATCTCGGCCACGAGGGTGGCGGTGACGGCCAGCGCGGGCCTGCGGTTTTTCAGCAGCATATAGACCAGCCCGCAGCAGAGCGCGCCTATCATGCTGCCCGGGAAGGCCATGAGCGAGCCGGTCGCGAGCAGGTTGCGGAGCAAGCTGGCGCCGAAGGCCACGCCCACGCCCCAGCCGGGGCCGAGGAAAACGGCGCAGAGCACATTTACCATGTGCTGCGTCGGCGAGCAGTTGCTGCCGAGGAAGGGGAACTGGATGAATGCGCTGCCCACGACGGCCACCGCGATGAGCATGGCCGAAAGGGCAAGCTTTTTGATAACGATAGAGTAGGAACGCATAATACTCACTCCCTGAAAAGATTTGCGCGGGCAAAAGGCGCATGCAGCGTCCCCCGCGGGCGGGCAAAAGCCCCGCCGGGCTTGTCGGTCGAGGCTTGCTGGCCTCCTCTCACGCCGGAACACGGCTTCCCATCGCTGCATATCGGCCCGGGCGCAGGGCGCTCCCCCTCCGTCCGGCACGGGCTTTGCGCCCGAGCGCCGTATTCAATTTGCCGCGCCGCGCCTCCTTTCGGGAATGTGCGGGATCCAAAAAAGCCCCCTGTACGGGAGCTTTCACTGTCAAGAATCTGCTCCCTACGTCGGCATTACCCGCATCAGGTTCAAGGGTCGAAGCTTCCGCTTCCTCTCAGCCAAACGGCTCCCCCGGTTTTTACGGCTTGATTATCGCACCGCGCCGGGCTTTTGTCAAGGGCCGCGATGAATAATTCCCCGCGGGTATTGCATTTTCCTTCGGGAGGGAGTATTATGTTTTTAACAACGGGGAGTCCGTAAAGCCGGGCTGAGAGGGGGCCGCAAGGTCCCGACCCTTACACCTGATTTGGATCATGCCAACGTAGGGAAATCATGGCTTCCGCCGCGGATTACCGTTATTGGTGTGCCGCGGCGGAAGCTTTTTTTGGAGTGATTTTATGAAAACAGCAAGGGAGAGGTTTGCGCTCTACGCCGTGACGGACCGCGTCAGGGCCCGCAGCTCCGGCGAGCTGCTCGCGCAGGTCGCCGCCGCGATAAGGGGCGGCGCCGGCATAGTGCAGCTGCGCGAAAAGGAGCTGCCCTTCGGTGAATTCCTGCGCGAGGCGGAGGAGTTCGTCGCGCTCTGCCGCTCGCTCGGCGCGCTGAGCATAATAAACGACAACGTGGAGATCGCCCGCCTCACGGGCGCGGACGGCGTCCACGTCGGCCAGGAGGACATGGCCGCGGCCCGGGCCAGGGAGCTGCTCGGCCCCGGCAGGCTCATCGGAGTCTCCGCCCACACGGTGGAGGAGGCCCGCGCGGCGTATGAGATGGGCGCGGACTACCTCGGCACCGGCGCGGCCTTCGTCACCGGCACCAAGGCGGACGCGAAGCCCATAGAGCGCGGCACGATCCGCGCCATAACTTCGGCGGTGCCCATCCCGGTCGTGGCCATCGGCGGCATCACCGCCGCCAACCTCCCGGAGCTCCGCTCCCTCGGCCTCGCCGGGGCCGCGGTGGCCTCCGCCATCTTCGCATCTGACGACCCCGAGGCCGCCGCGAGGGCCCTGCTCCCGATCTGCCAAAGCCTCTGAAAGGCGCATGAATACTGGACTTTCCTAACGGTCGAGCGCCAAATCGGGCCGAATCCGTTGACAAGCGGCCGTGCGCGGCGCTATGCTTCGCACAGACCTGCAGGCAACCGAAGGGAGGCCCAAGAAATTGGACAACGAAAACAGGAAATCCTTTGGTGAGTTCATCGCCGGGCGCCGGCGCGCGCTGGGAATGACCCAGCGCGAATTCGCCGACCGGCTGTTCGTCACCGGCTCCGCCGTCAGCAAATGGGAGCGCGGCGCGAGCTACCCCGATATAACCCTCATCCGCGACATATGCGAGATCCTCGGCGTGAGCGAGCACGAGCTGCTCACCGCCAGCGAGGACGTGGAGGCCAGAAGCGCCGAAAAGCTCGCCGCGCGCTACAGGCGCATAGCGCGCAACTACAAGCTCGCGCAGTACGTGCTCTACGGCGGCGCTGCGGCGGCGTTCGTCATCAGCGACCTCGCCTCCGGCGGCGGCCTGAGCTGGTCGCTCATCGCCATCGCCTCGCTGCTGATCGCCGCAAGCCTCACGCTGCTGCCCGCGCTCGCGCCCGAGCGCATGGGCGGCGTCTGGGCGGCGGGCGGCTTCACCCTCTCGCTCATAATGCTCTACGGCGTCATCTGCCTTGTGAACGGCGGCAGATGGTTCGCCGCGGCGGCGTGCTATACGCTGATGCCCCTCTCGCTGCTGTTGCTGCCGTATGTGCTGCGACGGATCCCGCTGCCGGGCTGCCTCAGCTCGCGCAAGGGGCTGCTGTATATCGGTGTAAACACGCTTTTGCTGCTCGTGCTTCTTTTGGAGGAGTGCCTGCGCACAGGCGGGGACTGGTTTGTGCCCGCCGCGCTGTGGGTGCTGTTCGGGCTGTGGCTCGTGCTCGGGCCCTACGTGCTGCGCCGCGTTCCGCTGCCGGAGAAGCTGAAGGGGCGCAAAACCCTGCTCTATTTCGGCGTATCTGCCGCGCTGCTTCTGCTTTCGCTCGGCGTAATGTGCCTCCGGGCCGGGCAGGACTGGTTCCTCACCGCCGCGCTCGGCGTGCTCCTCGGCACGGCCGCCGTGCTGCTGCCCTTTGTTATGCGCCAGGTCCCGCTGCCGAAGGAGCTGGAGCGCCACCGCGCGTTCGTATACCTCGCCGTGGTCACCGTGCTGCTCTCAGCGCTCATAGCCTCCTGCCGGCCGCGCTACCTCTGGGCGGAGGCGTATCCGCTCACCGCGGTCGGGCTGCTCTATCCGTGGCTGATGCTCGTCTGCCTGCGCTATATCCCGCTCAGCCGCTGTTTGCGCGCCTCCGCCGCCTGCGCCGTCACGGCGCTCTATATCTGGCTCGCCCCCTGGGCGGTCGACGGCATCATAACCGCCAACGGCTGGGTCTCGACCGCGCCGTACGACCCGCTCCGGCCGTATTACGTCGATTTTTCCGACTGGGTGAGCGCCCCGGCCCTCGGCGGGAACATCATGGTCACCATAATGCTCGCGCTCGCCCTCGCGGCCATAATACTCGCCGCCCTCGGAGTCAAAAACCGCGCCCGGGACAAAACTCCCCCAGAGGGCTGAGAAATATGCGCGCAGCCCGCTTCGCCAGACCCGCTCTCGCGAAGCGAGCTATGCCCGCGGACGCAGTCCGCCCGCCGCGGTTCTGCGCAAAACTTAATACGCACAGCACATTCCGACAGAGGCACCCGCGGACGCGGTCCGCCACCCCCTCTTTGGGGATATAGCCTAATATGCACAGCTCACTTCCGTGGACGCACCCGCGCGAAGCGCGGCTATGCCAGCGGACGCAGTCCGCCGCGCGGAGCGCGCTATGCCGGCGGGCGCTGCCCGCCAGCGGTGTGTTGGGGGCACCACCTCACGCCGCTATATAAAACTTCAATGCTGAGAAAGGAGAGGTATTAATGAAAACAGCATTGACGATCGCCGGAAGCGATTCCAGCGGAGGCGCCGGGATACAGGCCGACATCAAGACTATGACGGCCCATGGGGTGTACGCAATGAGCGCGATAACGGCGCTCACGGCGCAGAACACCACCGGCGTGACAGACATCCTCGAGTCCACCCCCGAGTTCCTTGCCGAGCAGCTCGACTGCGTGTTCACGGACATCTTCCCGGACGCGGTAAAGACCGGCATGGTCTCGAGCACGGCCCTGATCGAGGTGATAGCCTCCAAGCTGAAGCAGTACGGCGCGAAAAACATCGTGGTAGACCCCGTCATGGTCGCCACCTCCGGCGCGAGGCTCATCAGCGAGGACGCCGTCGGCGCGCTGTGCGAGCATCTGCTCCCGCTCGCCGCCGTGCTCACGCCGAATATCCCCGAGGCCGAGCTGCTCTCCGGCATGGAGATACCGGACGCCGCCGGCATGGAGCGCGCCGCCCGGGCCATCTCCGAGCGCTACGGCTGCGCCGTGCTCTGCAAGGGCGGGCACCAGATAAACGACGCGGACGACCTGCTGTATTCCGGCGGCGAGCTGCGCTGGTTCCGCGGCAAACGCATAGCCACCGCGAATACCCACGGCACCGGCTGCACCCTCTCGAGCGCCATCGCCTCCGAGCTCGCCAAGGGCCTCGGCCTTGAGAGCGCCGTCGAGCGCGCGAAGGCATATATCTCCGGCGCGCTGGGCGCGATGCTCGACCTCGGGCACGGCTCCGGCCCCATGGACCACATGTTCGATTTGAAGAGCGAGTTCATAGGGGGTGCGGGCGCATGAAAAAGACATCAACCTTCCAGAACAGCCTGATCTGGTTCGGCGCGGCCGTCTCCCTCGCGGAGATACTCACCGGCACCTCCTTCGCGCCCCTCGGCATGGCCAGGGGCATAGCTGCCATCGTGCTCGGCCACATCATCGGCGGGATCCTGTTCTTCTTCGCCGGGCTGATAGGCGGCCGCACCGGCCGCAGCTCCATGGAGACCACCAAGATGAGCTTCGGCCAGAAGGGCGGGCTGCTCTTCGCGTTCCTGAACGTGCTGCAGCTCGTGGGCTGGACCGCCATAATGATATACGACGGTGCCCTCGCCATCGACGGCATATTCTCCGGCTCGCACTGGGTCTGGTGCGCCGTCATCGGCGGCTTGATAGTCGTGTGGATACTCGTGGGCGTCACGAACCTCGGCTGGATAAACAAGATATCCATGGCCGCGCTGCTCGTGCTCACCGTCGTGCTCTGCTACGTCATCTTCTTCGGCCGCTCGGCGGGCGAGGCCGCCTCGGACGGCTCGCTCACCTTCGGCGCGGCCGTGGAGCTTGCGGTGGCGATGCCGCTCTCCTGGCTCCCGCTCATAAGCGACTACACGCGCGAGGCCGAAAAACCCTTCGCCGCCACCATGGCCAGCACCGTCACCTACAGCCTCGTGAGCTGCTGGATGTACATCATCGGCATGGGCGCGGCCATCTACACCGGCGAGAGCGACATCGCACAGATCATGATGAAGGCCGGCCTCGGCATCGCCGCGCTCATCATCCTCGTGCTCAGCACAGTTACCACCACGTTCCTCGACGCCTGGAGCGCCGGCATCTCCTGCGAGTCCCTCTCGAAGAAGCTCGCCGGCAAGGGCAAATGGGTGGCCGTGATCGTCACCCTCGTCGGCATCGTCGCGTCCATCCTCTTCCCGATGGACGACATCACCGGCTTCCTCTATCTCATCGGCAGCGTTTTCGCGCCCATGATAGCCATACTCATCACAGACTTCTTCATACTGAAAAAGGACAGCTTTTCCCAGTCCTTCAACTGGCTGAACCTCGGCGTGTGGCTCGCCGGCTTCGTCATCTACCGCTGCCTCATGACGGTGGATATAATAGTCGGCTACACGCTTGTGGACATGCTCGCCACCATGCTGCTGTGCCTGATAGCCAACGCGGCGCAAAAGCGCCTCGCAAAAAAATAAGCAAAAACGCAAAAATCGCAGCCGGCGTACCGGCTGCGATTTTTCGTTTGTGGGAACTTCCCTGAGCCGCACTCCTCGTCGCGAAGCTGCGCTGTGCCTCCAGGCGCAGCCTGGCGCTCTGCCAGCGGGCGCTGCCCGCTCAGCCGTTCACGAGGTGCTCGCCTATTTTATATACGTCCCCCGCGCCTACGGTGAGTATGATGTCGCCCGCCCGTGCGTTGGCGCGCAGGTCGCGCTCGATGGACGCAAAGTCGGGGTAAAAGCGGCTGCCCTCGATGTGCTTTGCGAGGTCCGCCGAGGATATGCCAAGGGTGTTCGTCTCCCTGGCGGCGTAGATCTCCGCGAGGTAGGTCACGTCCGGCCGGCGGAGCTGCTCTATGAAATCGTCGAAGAGCGCCGCCGTGCGCGTGTAGGTGTGCGGCTGGAAAACCAGCACCGTGCGGTTGTAGCCGAGGGCCTCCACCGCATCGAGCAGGGCCTTTAGCTCCTGCGGGTGGTGCGCGTAGTCGTCATACACGTCCGCGCCGTTGAATTTGCCCTTGAACTCGAAACGGCGCCCCGCCCCGTTGAAGCCCGCGAGGCCGTATTTCACCGCGTTCGGCCTGACGCCGAGGCAGAGGCAGGCCGCGGTGGCGGCGAGGGCATTTTTCACGTTGTGCATCCCCGGCACATGCAGCGTCACACTCGTGAAGAGCCGGCCGTGGCAGTATATGTCGAAGGTGCTCGACGCCCCGGAGCGCCTTATGTTGCGCGCATAGACGTCGGCGCGGTCGGTAAGGCCGAAGGTGACGATGTCGCGCCCGAGAGGCTCGAGGGTATCCATGGTGTTGCGGTCATCGAGGTTTGCCACGATCTTGCCCGTCGGCGGCACCTTGGCCGCGAAGGCCCGGAAAGAGCGCTTCACGTCCTCAAGGCCGGAAAAATAGTCGAGGTGGTCGGCGTCCACGTCCAGTATCACGGCCACCGTGGGGTGGAATGCGAGGAAGGAGTCGTGATACTCGCAGCTTTCAAGTATTATCGTGTCCCCGCCGCCCACGCGGTGCCCCGCGTGCAGCAGCGGCAGCGTGCCGCCTATCATAACGGTCGGGTCCCGCTCTGCGGCCATGAGTATGTGAGTGCACATGCTGGTGGTGGTCGTCTTGCCGTGGGTCCCGGCTATGCAGAGCGCGTTGTCATAGTCGCGCATTATCGCGCCCCAAGCCTCCGCCCGCTCGAAAACCGGCACGCCGCGCGCCCGCGCCTCCACGATCTCCGGGTTCGTGTCCCCCACGGCGGCGGTGCGGATGACAAACTGTATGTCCGGCGCGACGTTCATCGCGGAGTGGCCTATCTTTACGTCTATCCCCAGCTCGCGCAGGTGCTGGGTCTTTTCGCTCTCGGACATGTCCGAGCCGTCTATGACGAGGCCCATGCCGGCGAGCACCTCGGCCAGCGGCGCCATCGAGACGCCTCCGACCCCCACAAGATGCCCGCGCTTGCCGGGCTTCAGATATTCTTCAAAATCTGCCATAGTTTCACCTGAATACAGCGTTTTTGCGCTCTTGCGGATTTGGCTCCGGCGCATTATAATAGCTTAGTCGCATTTGCTCTCGCATTATAATACATTATTGCGCACATTACAAGAAATAAAACGGGGGAGGCGCGTTTTCCTGCCGCCTGAGTATGCCATAAAAGTGCTGAATAAGCTCCGCGGCGCGGGATACGGGGCGTATTTCGTGGGCGGCTGCGTGCGCGACACCGTCCTCGGCCGCCGCGTCCACGACTGGGACGCCGCCACCTCCGCCCCGCCGGAGGTTGTGCTGGGCCTCTTCAAACGGACGGCGCCCACCGGGCTGCGCCACGGCACGGTCACCGTCCTCGTCTCCGGCCGGGCCGTGGAGGTCACGACCTACCGCGCCGAGGGCGCATACAGCGACCACCGCCGGCCGGACAGCGTGGAATTCACCGGCGACCTCGCGCTCGACCTCTCCCGCCGCGACTTCACCATGAACGCCATGGCCATGGGCCCGGAGGGGGACATCACCGACCCTTTCGGCGGCAGGGAGGACATCGCCCGGCGGCTGATACGCTGCGTGGGCGACGGCGAGCGCCGCTTCTCGGAGGACGCGCTGCGGATGCTCCGCGCCCTGCGCTTTTCGGCGCAGCTCGGCTTCGCCATAGAGCCGGGGACTTACGCGGCCATCGAGCGCCTTGCGCCCACGGCCTCCGCCCTCTCGGCGGAGCGGGTGAGGGATGAATTTTTGAAGGCCCTCTCCTCCCCGCGTCCGGAGGCGGCCTACGGCATGCTCGCGCTGGGCCTTATGGCGCGCTTCGCCCGGGCGGAGGGTCCGCCCCCCGCGCTCTCCTCCCTGCCGGCGTACGCCCGCCTCGCCCGCCTCTGCTTCGAGCTCGAGAGGCGCGGCTCCATCGCCTCCACCGCGGAATTCCTGACGGCGCTGCGCCTTCCCCGCGCCGCGGTGCGCGAGTGTTCTGCCGCCGCTGCCGTTCTGAGCTCCGGCAGCAGGGACTATAAGCGCCTGCTCAGGGACTACGGCGAGCGCGCCGTCCTCGCCGCCCATCCCCGCAGCCGCGCCCTCCGGCGCGTGCTGCGCAGCGGGGAGTGCTTCTCGCTCTCCGGCCTCGCCGTGAGCGGGGACAAGCTCCGCGCCCTCGGATTGAAGGGCCGGGAGGTGGGTGAGGCGCTGGACGCGGCGCTGGAGCACGTCATAGATTTCCCGGAGGACAACCGGGCGGACATTTTATGCGATTTCATCATCGGGAAGAGGGATAAAAATGGCAAAGACGCTTGAAGCCCTGCGCGCGGAGTGCCTTGAGTGCCGCCGCTGCGGGCTGTGCGAGACCCGTCACAACGTGGTTTTCGGCGCGGGGCCGGACGACGCCGAGGTAATGTTCATCGGCGAGGGCCCCGGCGAGCAGGAGGACCTGCAGGGCGCGCCCTTTGTGGGCCGCGCCGGCAAGTTCCTGGACGACATGCTCGAGCTCATCGATTTGGACCGCTCGCGCGTCTACATCGGCAACATGGTCAAGTGCCGCCCGCCGCGCAACCGCGACCCGCTGGACATCGAGCAGAAGGCCTGCTCGATCTGGCTCCAGGGGCAGCTTGAGATAATAAACCCAAAGCTCATCGTCTGCCTCGGCCGCATCGCGGCCATGCGCTTTATCCGCGAGGATTTCAAGATAACGCGCGAGCACGGCCAGTGGTTCGATATGGACGGCAGGCGCGTCATGGCGCTCTACCACCCCGCCGCGCTGCTGCGCGACCCCGGCAAGCGGCCGGAGACCTTCGACGACCTGAAGAAGCTCCAGGCCGAGATCCGGCTGCGCTGTACGCACACTTACTGAAAGCAAAGGAAAGGCTGTTTTATTCTATGATCGATTTCCGCCGCGTGACAATCGCGGACAAGCAGTGGGTCGACGGCTTTGTAAAGGCCGAGGACTCGCGCTCCGCCGACTTCAATTTCGGCAACATCTACATGTGGGACGGGGCCTATCACCAGCTCATCTCCAGCGTGGGCGGCCGCATGATAACCAAGCTCCGCTGGGCGAGGCAGCCCTTTTTCGCCTTCCCAATCGGCTCCGGCCCGCTCGAGCCGGCCCTCGACGCGCTCACCGAATTCGCTGCGCAGCGGGGCTACCCCCTCGCCATCCGCGGCATCACGGAGGAGCACCGCGCGCTGCTCGAGCAGTGCTGCCCCGGCCGCTTCGTGTTCACGCCGGACCGGGACAACTTCGACTACCTCTACCTCGCCGAGAAGCTCTCCACCATGGGCGGGAAAAAGCTCCACGGCAAGCGGAATTTCTGCAACCGCTTTGAAAAAAGCCACTCGTGGGAGTTCCGCCGCCTCACGCGCGACCTCATCCCCACCTGCATGGAGATGCTCGGCAAGTGGCAGGACGAGTTTGAGGTCCCGCCGGAGGGACTTGACGAGGAGCACGGCGCCATCATCCGCGCCTTCATGCGCTATGACGCCCTCGGGCTCGAGGGCGGCGTCCTGTTCGCGGAGGGGCAGGCCGTCGGCTTCACAATAGGCGAGGTGATATCGTCGGACACCTTTGACGTGCACTTTGAAAAGGCCTTCGCCTCCATCCCCGGGGCGTATCCCATGGTCTGCCGCGAGTTCACCCGGCAGATACTCTCCGACCACCCCAACATCGTCTATCTCAACCGCGAGGACGACATGGGGCAGGCGAACCTCCGCGAGGCCAAGCTCGAGTTCGCGCCGGAAATGCTGCTTGCCAAGTACACGGCGCTGGAGGCCTGCGATGCCTGACACACGCCTCTCCCGCGCCGGGGACAAAGGCGCGCTCACGGAGCTCTGGCAGGCCGTGTTCGGGGACAGTGCGGAGCTCATTTCCGCGTTTTTCAGCCTGCTCTGCCGGCCGGAATACTGCCGCATTGCCTGCGCGGGCGGGAAGATAGCCTCCATGGGCTTCTGCCTGCCCGGGCCGGAGGCCATGGGGCTCAAATGCGCATACATCTACGCCATGGCCACCGCGGAGGACGCGCGCGGCCGCGGCCTTGCCGCCGCGGTGGGCTCCGCCCTGATTGAGGACGCCTTTTCCCGCGGCACGGACATTGTCGCCACGCTCCCGGCGGACGAGGGGCTCTGCGCGTGGTACGAAACGCGCTTCGGCATGTCGCCCCTCTTCAAAAAGGGCGGCCCGGGCGTCGTTTTCCCCGATAACTGGCTCGAATTTGCCCGCATCTGCGGCGGGCATGACCCGGACACGCCGCAGCGGCTCTACGCCGTCGCGCGCGGAGGGATAGACACCGCGGGGCTCGAAGATCTCGGCTGGGAGCTCACCTTCGACTAACCGGCCGGGCAGACTGCGTCTGCGGGCATAGCGCGGCCGTCGGCCGCGGGGCAATATTATAAGGGCACAGGCCCTTATAAAGCAATTGCAGGGGCGAAAGCCCCTGCATTTTTCGTCTCACGCCTCCGGGAAGAGGAGCTCCGCGATGTGCTTAGCTTCCGCGCCGCCTAACTTCAGCCCCTCGAGGCAGTAGTGACAGTAACAGACGACCTTTTCCCCGCCGAAGCGGGCGCAGTACTCCTCCATTATGCGCTTCTGCTCCTCCGCGGTGTGCGGGGCGAACTTGCCCGCCGTGGCCTCCGGCCCGTAGTGCAGCGGCGCCACCTTCGGGTTGCGCGCCGGCTGCGGCCGCAGCAGGGACACGCCGCAGAAATCCGTCTTTTCAAAGTTTTCCTCCTGCTCGGAAAACCCGATGTTCATCTTCCCAAGCAGCGCCCTGACGGCCTCCTGCTCCGCGCGGCGCTCTCGCGAGCGCCAGCAGTCCTGCACGATGACGCGCGTCCCGCCGTAGTCGGGGTAGGCAAACTCCGCGTCAGAGAGTATCAGCTCGTAGAGCGACGGCACGGCGACGCCGGGGCGCAGCTCCTCGATGATATTCGAGCAGTTGTGGCACAGCGACCACACCGTGTCCCCGCTCTCGAAAACCCGCCCGTCCGGCAGCGAGGCCCAGCTCTCGCGCAGCGCCCCGGCGGGCATTTTTTCTTCGAATTCGCGCACCTGGTACTTAGGTATGCAGCAGCGGACAACCCCCATGCCGTAGCGCTCCGAGACATAGCGGCGTATCCTCGAGCTCAGCTCCGGGAACTGCGAGGTAAACACACAGCTCGCAATGTAGTACTCCCTGCCCATTTTCACGCCTCCTATTCAGACAGTCCGCCCGTCTCCGCAGCCGGAGCGGCTTTTTTCCTGCGGTACAGGGCCAGCGACGTTGTGAGCGGGCGCTTTTTGCTGCGCTCCTCGAAAAAGGCAGTCACCGAGAACACCACGGCGCCGATGAAGTTCACGAAAAAGTCCCCCATCGTGTCGTATATCCCGATGTCCAGATAGCCGCCCAGGCCCAGCGCGTACTGCTCGCCGTTTTCGAGCACAAGCACGGTGTCCTTTATCCCGTCGATGACAATAGGTATGTTGCTCCTCGTGGCGTCCAGCTCCACGGTGGATATCCGGGTGAGTATTGTGTCCTTCTGCATGTCCAGCAGCAGCCAGCGGTCCGCAGCAAACTCGATGAACTCCCACAGTACGCCGATGGTCATGGAAAAGCAGAAGGCCGTCAGCGCCAGGTATACGGGAGAGAGCTGTACCTTTACATTCTCGCTTCGGTTGAGCAGGTTCACGAGCGAATAGCCAACCGCGGCGAAGAGGAAGCCCGACGTCGTGTGCAGCATCGTGTCCCAGTACTGGTAGCGTATGAAATAGCTCTGCAGCTCGCCGAGTATCTCCGCCGCGAACACAAAGACGAAGATGACGATTTCCAGCACGGACGGTATTTCAATATTCAGCTTCTCCTCCACAAACTGCGGCAGGAAATAAATGAAAAGCACGAACAGGCAGACTATCGCGCTCTCGAAATCCGCGCGCATGATGCTGCGGATGAGTATCAGTATCACGATCGTGCGGAGTATTACGTATGTCCAGAAAGCCCCCGGCTCCTCCCGCATTTTGCGCCGGAGCGCGCCCTTTCGCGCCTCGCGCCGTCTCTCCCGGCGCTGTTTTCTTTCTTCTCTTCTGCTCATTTGCAGCCTCCCACTACTCTTTTTCCCCGTTTGCAGCCCCTTCTTTTTCCGGCCCGGCCTGTTTTTCCCCGGCCTGCCCGCGGCCGCTCCTGCCCCTGCGGCGAAGCAGCAGGAACGCCGAGGCTATGCTTACCAGATCCACGCCGAGGCAGATGAGCACCGGCGCCGAAAGCGGGTCGAGGTCGTTTCCGAGCACAGTATACAGCACCATCGCCGGCACTATGCCTATCATGGAGCTGACAAGGTACTCCCAGTACTTCATCCTCAGCGAGCCGAAAAACAGCCCGAGGATATCGTTTGAAAGGTTCGCGACCCTCAGCACCAGCGACACAAGGAACAGATGGCGCCTGTTCGATTCGTAAAAGCCCCTGACGCGCGGGTATTTTTGCAGCAGCGTGTCCACTATCACGCCGTCCGAGCTCCTGCCGGTGAGGTACGGCACGGATATGCAGACTATGCTGCCCAGCGCGTTCACCGCGAGCGCGGCGGGCAGGTCGAAAATCAGGCCCACCGCCGTGGCGATCAGCGCATATGGGATCACCACGGTCTGGCTCTTCAGCGCGTAGGCCAAAAGCGCCGCCAGGGCTGCGAGCCACTTGTTGTCCGGCGAATACGAAAGCAGCTCCTCCACGCTGATGGAGCCGTGCAGCAAAAGGAACGCCGCGGCGAGCGCAGCGCACAGCAGCATTATTAGCAGTGGAAGGAGTTTCCGTAATTTCACGGCAAAACCTCGTTAAGTAATATTATTACAGAAGCATTTTATCAGATTTTCCTCAATGCCGCAACCATGCAGTTTGTGCCGGATGTAAAATCAAAGCCCGCGTCTTTCGACGCGGGCTTTGCGTTGTTCCGCTCTCTTACACGAGCTCGATCACGGCCATCTCGGCGGCGTCGCCGCGGCGCTGGCCGATGCGGGTCACGCGGGTGTAGCCGCCGTTGCGGTCGGCGTACTTCGCTGCGGTCTCATTGAAGACCTTGTGCGCCACGTCCTCGCGGGTGATGAAGCTCAGGGCCTGGCGGTAGGACGCCATGTCCTTCTGCTTGCCGAGCGTTATCATCTTCTCGGCAAGGGGCTGAATCTCCTTCGCGCGGGTGAAGGTGGTCTCCATGCGGCCGCGGTCGAGCAGGTCCGTCACCTGCTGGCGGAGCATGGCCATGCGCGCGTCGGTAGGCTTGCCGAGCTTTCTTGTACCGGGCATTGGGTTTTCCTCCTTACTGGTTGTCGTCGCTGGCCAGGCTCAGGCCCATCATGGCGAGCTTGTGCTCGACCTCCTCAAGGGACTTGCGGCCAAGGTTGCGGACCTTGATCATCTCGTCCTGGGTCTTGCTGATGAGGTCCTCGACGGTGTTGATGTTGGCGCGCTTGAGGCAGTTGAAGCTGCGGACCGAGAGGTCGAGCTCCTCGATGGTCATCTCGAGCACCTTGTCGCGCTGGGTCTCGACCTTCTCCACAACGGTGGAGCGGTTGCCGATGGCGTCCGACAGGTCGGTGAACAGCGTGAAGTGGTCCACAAGGATCTTCGCGCCAAGGCTTATCGCGTCGCGCGGGGTAATGGTCTTGTCGGTCCACACCTCGATGGTCAGCTTGTCATAGTCGGTCTGGTTGCCGACACGGGTGTTCTCCACAGCGTAGTTCACCTTGAGCACAGGGGTGTATATCGAATCCACCGGGATGGTGCCGATGATCTGCTGTGCGCCCTTGTTCTTATCAGCGGTGACATAGCCGCGGCCGTGGTCGAAAACGAGCTCCATGGAGAGCGACGCATCCGGGCCAAGGGTGGCTATGTGCAGCTCGGGGTTGAGTATTTCTACCTCGGCGTCCGCTTTTATATCCCCGGCGGTCACTTCGCCCTCGCCCGCGGCCTCGATATACACGGTCTTGGGCTCGTCGCTGTGCACGCGCGCGATGATACGCTTCACGTTGAGGACGATCTCGGTCACGTCCTCCTTTACGCCGGGGATGGTAGAGAATTCGTGCTGAATGCCGGAAATCCTGATGGACGTGACTGCCGTGCCGGGCAGGGAGGACAGCAGGACGCGGCGAAGAGAGTTGCCCAAAGTCGTGCCGTAGCCGCGCTCGAGCGGTTCAATGACATACTTGCCGTAAGAATCGTCCGCAGGGGTTTCGATGCATTCAATGCGCGGCTTTTCTATCTCAATCATGTGCGAACTAACCCTCCTTATTTTTCGTGCGCCGAATGGGGCGCGGTTTCCAGCTTACCAATATGAGGGTTTGCCGTTTACTTGGAATAGAGCTCGACGATGAGGTGCTCCTCGATCGGCATATCTATGTCTTCGCGGGTGGGCACTGCGACTACCTTGGCTATCATGTTGGCGGCGTCATACTCCAGCCAGCGGGGGGCCTGGCGGAAGGAGTTGGCCTCGACGTTGGCCTTGATCTTCTCAAGGTTGCGGCTGGACTCCTTCGGAGCGATGACCATGCCCGGCTTCACCTGGAAGCTGGGGATGTTCACGCGGCGGCCGTTCACGGTGAAGTGGCCGTGGTTGACGAGCTGACGGGCCTCGCGCCTCGTAGCGGCAAAGCCGAGGCGGAAAATCACGTTGTCAAGGCGGCGCTCGATGAGGACGAGCAGGTTGTCGCCGGTCTTGCCGGGCATGCGCGCGGCCTTCTCATAATAGGAGTGGAACTGCTTCTCCATTATGCCGTAGACAAACTTGACCTTCTGCTTCTCCTGGAGCTGAGTGGCGTACTCGCTCTTTTTCTTCCTCATCTGCCCGCCGGGCTTGCGCTTTTCGGTGTCCTTCTTGTAGTAGCCCATGGAGGCAGGGGAAATGCCCAGCGCACGGCAGCGCTTGGCGATAGGCTGCATATTCTTTGCCATTTTACCTTTCCTCCTTCACTTACACGCGGCGGCGCTTAGGCGGGCGGCAGCCGTTGTGCGGGATGGGCGTGACGTCCTTGATCATGGTGACCTCAAGGCCGGCGGTCTGGAGGGCACGGATGGCGGCCTCACGCCCCGAGCCCGGCCCCTTGACAAAGACCTCGACGGTCTTCAGCCCGTGCTCCATTGCGGCGCGGGCAGCCGTCTCGGCCGCGGTCTGGGCGGCGAAGGGGGTGCTCTTCTTGCTCCCGCGGAAGCCCATGCCGCCGGCGGAAGCCCAGGAGATGGCGTTGCCGTTGGTGTCGGTAACGGTCACCATCGTATTGTTGAAGCTGGAGCTGATATGCACGGCCCCGCGCTCTATATTCTTCCGCTCCCTGCGGCGGGTGCGGACCTTTTTCTTAGGTGCTGGCATTACATATCCCTCCTTACTTCTTCTTGTTCGCTATGGTGCGCTTCGGACCCTTGCGGGTACGGGCGTTGGTCTTGCTGCGCTGGCCGCGGACGGGCAGGCCCTTCCTGTGGCGCAGGCCGCGGTAGCTGCCTATCTCGGTAAGACGCTTTATATCGAGCGCCACACTGCGGCGGAGGTCGCCCTCCACGACGTAGTGGTGGTCTATGCACTCACGTATCTTGGCCTCTTCCTCATCGGTGAGATCCTTTACGCGGGTGTCGGGGTTGATACCAGTCTGCTCGAGAATTTTTTTCGCGCTAGTCCTGCCGATACCGTAGACGTAGGTGAGGCCGATCTCTATCCTCTTGTCCTTGGGCAGGTCAACGCCGGCTATACGTGCCATCTTTCGCAATCATTCCTTTCAATGATTTCTCCGCGTTGTTGCGAGCGGAGGCTTGGTCCCGCCGGAGGGAGCCTCCGTTGCGCGCGGGGGTGTGTTGTGGGTGCTTATTTCAGCCCTGGCGCTGCTTGTGCTTGGGGTTTTCGCAGATCACCATGACCTTGCCGTGGCGCTTGATTATCTTGCACTTCTCGCACATCGGCTTTACCGAAGGTCTGACTTTCATTTAAGTTCCTCCTATTTGGCTGGGCGCTGCGCGCTCACTTCGATCTCCAGGTTATCCTTCCGCGGGTGAGGTCATACGGGCTCATCTGTATGGTGACCTTGTCGCCGGGCAGGATCCTGATGAAATTCATCCTGAGCTTGCCGGATATATGCGCGAGGATGACGTGGCCCCCGCCTATATCCACTTTGAACATCGTATTGGGCAGGGACTCGACGACCGTGCCCTCAAGCTCGATTACATCGTCTTTTGCCAAGTACTATAACCTCCCTTTAGGCTCAGTCAGATATCCTCTGCCATCGTCAGGATTTCGGGCTCGCCGTCCGTTATGAGGATCGTGTTCTCATAGTGGGCGGAGAGCTTGCCGTCGGCCGTGACGACTGTCCAGTCGTTGCTCAGCACGCGGACCTCGTAGGTCCCGGCGTTCACCATCGGCTCGATGGCGAGGGTCATGCCCTTCACAAGCCGCGGGCCGTGGCCCGGCGCGCCGTAGTTCGGTACTTCCGGCTCCTCGTGGAGCTTGGCCCCCACGCCGTGGCCCACGTATGAGCGCACAACGGAGTAGCCATGGGCTTCGACATATTCCTGGATGGCGTGCCCTATGTCAGAGACACGGTAGCCCGGCTTCGCAAACTTTATCCCCTCGAAAAAGCTCTGGCGCGTAACGGCTATCAGCCGCGCGGCCTCCGGCGAGACCTCCCCGCAGGGGAAGGTGCCGGCGCAGTCCCCGTTGAAGCCGTGGATCTTGGCGCCGACGTCTATGCTGACGATGTCGCCGTCCTGGACCCTGCGGCCGCTCGGGAAGCCGTGGATGACCTCTTCATTTACGGAGATACAGGCGCTTGCAGGGAAACCGCCGTAGCCAAGGAAGGACGGGGTCGCGCCCGATTTTTGGATAAATCGCTTGATTTCGCGGTCGATCTCATGCGTCGTGACGCCCGCGGCCACCATCTGGCGGCCTATGCTGCGGGCGCCGGCCGTAATCGTGCAGGCCTGACGCATGAGCTCGATATCGTGCGGGGATTTGACTATTATCATAGATCTATCCCCAGGGCGCCGGCGATCGCGGCCGTAGTGGCCTCGATGCTCGGCTGGTTCTCAACAGTGATCAGCTTGCCGCGCTTGGCATAGAAGTCGAGGAGAGGCTCGGTCTCGCGGTGGTAAACCTCGAGGCGGTTCCTTACGGTTTCCGGCGCGTCGTCCTTGCGGACGGTGAGCTCGGAGCCGCAGTTGTCGCAGACACCCTCGGCCTTCGGGGGGGCGGAGACGACGTGATAGGTCGCGCCGCAGTTCAGGCAGGTGCGCCTGCCGGACATGCGCTGCACTATGGTCTCGTCGTCTATGTCGATCGAGAGGGCGCAGTCTATGTCTATGCCTCTCTCCTCCAGCGCCTCGGCCTGCGGGATGGTGCGCGGCATTCCGTCGAGGATATAGCCGTTTGCACAGTCGCTCTCGGCAAGGCGCTCCTCGACGATGCCGATTATGACATCGTCGGGCACGAGCGCGCCGTTGTCGACATACTCCTTGGCCTTCAGCCCGACGGGGGTGCCGTTCTTCATGGCTGCGCGCAGGATATTGCCGGTTGATATCACCGGGATGCCGAGCTTGCGGCTCAGTATCTCGGCCTGGGTGCCTTTGCCCGCCCCGGGGGCTCCTAAGAGTATAAGCCTCATGACTTTACCTCCATTATTCAAGGAAACCCTTGTAGTTGCGCATGAGCATCTGCGCCTCGATGGCGCGGACGGTCTCGATCGCAACGCCCACGACTATGATTATGGACGTACCGCCGAGGGATATGCCGGAAAGGGCGGGGGCGTCGGTAAAGCAGCCGATGAGCATGGGGACTACGGCAACAATGCTGAGGTAGATGGCGCCGAACATGGTGACCTTGTTCAGCACCTTCTTGATATAGTCGCTCGTGGGCTTGCCCGGGCGGATGCCGGGGATGAAGCCGCCGTTCTTCTTCAGGTTGTTGGCAATCCCCACGGGGTTGAACTGGATGGTGGAGTAGAAGTAGCTGAAGAAGATGATGAGCAGGAAGTAGATTATCGCGTAGGGTACCGTGTTGGTGTTGAAGATGTGCTCCATCACCCAGGAATCCTGCCAGCTCGGCACGAAGGCGCAGATGGTGGCGGGGATGGCCGCTATGGTGGAGGCGAAGATGATGGGCATGACGCCGGACATGTTCACCTTCAGCGGCAGGTGGGTGCTCTGGCCGCCGTAGAGCTTGCGCCCGACGACGCGCTTGGAGTACTGCACCGGCAGGCGGCGCTCGGCGTCGTTCACGATGACGATGAGCACGATTATGAGCAGCGCGCCGATGATGACGAGCAGCAGGGCCCACCAGGCCAGGTCGCCGGAGGTGACGTTGGAAACCATAGTGCCGACGGAGCTCGGGAAGCGGGCGACTATGCTCGCGAACAGGATAACGGAGATGCCGTTGCCCACGCCGAACTCGGTGATCTGCTCGCCCATCCACATGATGAGCGCGGAGCCGGCCATGAAGGTCATGATGATGACGATGGCGGGCCATATGCCGCTCTCGGTGATCATGCTCTGGCCGTTGATGCCGTTGCGGATAAGGGTGTAGTAGCCGAAGCCCATGACGAGGCCGATGCCGACGGTGGTGTAGCGGGTGATGGAGGCCAGCTTCTTGCGCCCCTCCTCGCCGCCTTCCTTGCTCAGCCGCTCGAGCGCCGGGATGGCAATGGTGAGCAGCTGGATGATTATCGAGGCGTTGATGTACGGCTGGATGCTCAGCGCGAATATCGTCGCCATCGAGAAGGAACCGCCCGACATGGTGTTCCACAGCCCAAGGATCGTGTTGTTGACCGACGTGAAGTAGTCGGCCAGAAGATCGGCGTCCACGTACGGGACGGGGACGGCGTTGCCCAGGCGGTAAATGAGGATTATGAACAGGGTGAAGAGTATCTTCTTCCTGAGCTCAACGATCGCCCAGGCATTCTTGAGGGTCTTGAGCACCTTATACCACCTCGGCCTTTCCGCCTGCCGCCTCTATCTTTTGCTTTGCAGATTCGGAGAAGGCGGAAGCCTTTACGGTTATCGCTTTCGTGAGATTGCCGTTGCCGAGCACCTTCACGCCGTAAACGCACTTGGAAAGGACGCCCGCAGAGAGCAGGGCATCGGCGTCCACAACAGCGCCGTCCTCAAAGCGGTTGAGGGCGGAAACGTTGACAGCCTCAAGCGGCTGGGCAAAAATGTTGTTGAAACCGCGCTTGGGGATACGCCTGGCAAGGGGCATCTGACCGCCTTCGAAGCCGATGCGGACACCGCCGCCGCTCCTGGCCTTCTGGCCCTTGTGCCCGCGGCCGGCGGTCTTGCCGTTGCCGCTGCCGTGGCCCCTGCCCTTGCGCCAGGCCTTTTTGGCACTGCCGGGCGCGGGAGAAAGCTCGCTTAACTTCATTGCGTACCCTCCTTATTCTTCGGTTACCTGGAGGAGATAGCCTATCTGGGCTATCTTGCCCCTGGTCTGCGGATTGTCGGGCTGCACCGTCTCGTGTCCGGGCTTGTGCAATCCGAGGGAGTGGGCGGTGGCGATGTGCTTGTCGTGGCGCCCGTTGAGGCTCTTGACGAGCTTTATCTTGAGATTCTTGGCCATTGCTCTGCCCTCCTCAACCGACTATCTCTTCGGGGGTCTTGCCCCTGTAGACGGCAACCTGCTGCGCGTTCCTCAGAGACTGAAGGCCGGCCATAGTGGCGGCGACAACGTTCTGGGGATTGTTGGAGCGCAGGCACTTCGTGCGGATATTGCGGATGCCGGCCGCTTCGATAACGGCACGGACAGCGCCGCCGGCGATGACGCCGGTGCCTTCCGGGGCGGGCTTGAGCAGCACGCGGCCGGCGCCGAAAGCGCCGATGACCTCGTGCGGGATCGTGGTGCCCTGAAGGGTGACGGTGACAATGTGCTTCTTCGCGTCCTCAAGGCCCTTGCGGATGGCCTCGGAGACTTCGTTTGCCTTGCCGAGCCCGTAGCCCACGCGGCCCTTGCCGTCGCCCACGACGCAGAGCGCCGAGAACTTCATGACACGGCCGCCCTTGACGGTCTTGGATACGCGGTTGAGGGAAACGACCTTTTCGGTGAACTCGGAGGGTTCCTCCCCGCGTCCCCTGCGGTCGTTACGCCTGTCGTTATTGTAAGCCATAATTCGTTTCCTCCTCCCGCTTAGAACTTCAGGCCGCCCTCGCGGGCGCCGTCAGCCAGGGCCTGAACGCGGCCGTGATAGATGTAGCCGCCGCGGTCAAAGACGACTTCCTCGATGCCCTTCGCGATGGCGCGCTCGGCAACTGCCTTGCCGACCTGCTTCGCGGACTCGATGTTGCCGCCGCCCTCAAAGCCCTTCTCGACGGAGGAGGCGGAGCACAGCGTGTGGCCGGCCACGTCGTCGATTATCTGGGCGTAGATGTTGTTCTCGCTCCTGTACACGCTCAGGCGGGGACGCTCGGGCGTGCCGCTTATCTTGGAGCGCACACGCTTATGGCGCTTAATGCGCTGAGCCTTGGTGTTGGGTCTTTTAATCATTTAAGCGCACCTCCCCTTATTTAGCACCGGTCTTGCCTTCTTTGCGGCGGATGTGCTCGTAGTCGTACTTGATGCCCTTGCCCTTGTACGGCTCAGGCGGACGCTTGTTGCGCACATCGGCGGCAAACTGGCCGACCTTCTGCTTGTCGATGCCGTGTATCACGATGTGGTTGGCATCGGGGACGTCTATCTTGACGTCGGCAGTCTCCTTGACTATCACGTCGTGGCTGTAGCCGAGCTTCATGACGAGCTCCTCGCCCTTCTTCTCGGCGCGGTAGCCGACGCCGTTTATCTCGAGCTTCTTGCTAAACTCGTGGGTGACGCCGTGGACCATGTTGTTCAGCAGGCTGCGGGTGAGCCCGTGCAGGCTGCGGCTGGCCTTGGTGTCGTCGGCGCGGGCGACGTGCAGAACGCCGTTTTCCTCGGTGATGGTCATCTGCGGGCAAAGCGCCTGGGTGATGGAGCCCTTCGGGCCCTTCACGGTGACGACGTTGCCCTCGGCGACGGTGACTTCGACGCCGGCGGGGATGGTGATTGGCTCTCTTCCTATTCTCGACATCTTTCCGCCCTCCTTACCACACGAAAGCAAGGACTTCGCCGCCGACGTTTTCCTTGCGGGCACGCTTGTCGGTCATGACGCCCTTGGACGTGGAGATGATGGCAATGCCGAGCCCCTTCAGGACGCGGGGCAGCTCGTCGGCGCCGGCGTACACGCGCAGGCCGGGCTTGGAGACGCGGCGGAGGCCCTGGATGGCCTTCTCCTTGCCGGGGAGATACTTGAGGGTGATGCGGATGATGCCCTGGGTGCCGTCGTCGATGAGCTGGAAGTTCTTGATATAGCCCTCCTCGAGGAGTATCTCGGCTATGGCCTTCTTCATCTTCGACGCGGGGACGTCCACAGTCTCATGCTTTGCGCTGCCGGCGTTGCGGATGCGGGTCAGCATGTCGGCGATGGGGTCTGTGATCTGCATTGTTTTTCCTCCTTGTTCAGAGTTACCGCGGATTGCGGTGACCGGCGGCGAGGTTCCGAAGCAATAGGCTCATCGCCGATTGTCCCCGGCCTTTCGTCGCCGTGCTGGGTCATCTATGCTCTGGCGGGGCTTGCCCCGCCGTTGCATACTTCTTCGCTTCCCCGTCCGCGGCCAATGGCCGCCGGGAAGCCGCGTCTGCAGGAATTCTTCGTCAGACGACGTGCGGCGAGAGCCGCTGTATCGGTATACAGCAAGCGAGCCTCACGATGTATGACGGAAAATTACCAGGAAGCCGCTTCCGAAGGAAATTCGCGTCAGACGAAGCGCGCGGAGGGAAGCTGTATTAGGATACAGCGACCGACGCTCGCAATGTATGGCGTGAATTTACCAGGAAGCCTTTTTGACGCCCGGGATCTGGCCCTTGTAAGCCAGCTCGCGGAAGCAGATGCGGCAGATGCCGTAATCACGCAGATAGGCGTGCGGGCGGCCGCAGATCTTGCAGCGGTTGTAGCGCCTGGTGGAGAACTTCGCGGGGCGCTGCTGCTTGAGTATCATAGATTTCTTTGCCATTGCTGTTCCTCCTATCAGGCGTTGACGAACGGGGCGCCCATGAGCCTGAGCAGCTCGCGGGCCTCCTCGTCGGTCTGGGCCGTGGTGCAGATGGCGATGTTCATGCCGCGCAGCTTCTCGATCTTGTCGTACTCGATCTCGGGGAAGATGATCTGCTCGCGCACGCCGAGGCTGTAGTTGCCGCGGCCGTCAAAAGCGTCCGCCGAAATGCCGCGGAAGTCGCGGACACGGGGCAGCGCCACGTTGAACAGCCTGTTCAGGAAGTCCCACATGCGGTCGTGGCGGAGGGTGACCTTCACGCCGACGTGCATTCCTTCGCGCAGCTTGAAGTTTGCGACGGACTTCTTGGCGACGGTGGCGACGGCCTTCTGGCCGGTGATGGCGGTGATGTCCTTGATGACGGCGTCGAGCGCCTTGGCGTTGTCCTTGCAGTCGCCGCAGCCGACGGAGACAACAATCTTGTCGATGCGGGGGATCTGCATGGAGCTCTTGTACTGGAACTTCTGCATGAGGGCGGGGGCAACCTCTTTGACGTACATTTCCTTCATGGTATTCATCTTAAGCCGCACCTCCTCACAGCTCGGCGCCGCAGTGCTTGCAGACGCGGGCCTTCTTGCCGTCCGCGCCGACCTTGTGGGCCACGCGCGTGGGCTTGTTGCACTTGGGGCAGACCACCATGACCTTGCAGGCGTAAATGGGGGTCTCGACCTTGATTATGGCGCTCTCCTGGCCCTGCTTGCGGGCCTTCTGGTGCTTGGTGGCAACGGAGACGCCCTGGACGACGACCTTGCCGCCCTTGGGGTCGGCGGAGAGGACCTCGCCAGTCTTGCCCTTGTCCCTGCCGGACAGGACGATGACCTTGTCGTTCTTCTTAATGTTCATTTCGCGCCCTCCTCAAATGACTTCGGGAGCGAGCGACAGGATCTTCATGTACTCCCTGTCGCGGAGCTCGCGGGCAACGGGCCCGAAAATGCGGGTGCCGGTCGGGTTGCGGTCGTCCTTTATCAGCACCGCGGCGTTGTCATCAAAACGGACATAGGTCCCGTCCGCGCGGCGGACGGCCTTGCTGGTCCTGACGACGACGGCCTTGACAACGTCGCCCTTCTTCACCTGGCCGCCGGGGGCAGCCTTGCGGACGGAGGCGACTATCACATCGCCGATGCTGGCGTACTTGCGCTTCGAGCCGCCCAGCACACGGATGCACTTGATTTCCTTGGCGCCGGAATTGTCGGCGACCTTGAGAAAGCTTTCCTGCTGTATCATATGGGCGCCTCCTTACTTGGCCTTCTCGATGATTTCGACCACGCGCCAGCGCTTGTCGCGGCTGAGCGGGCGGGTCTCCATCACGCGAACCCTGTCGCCTATGCCGCACTCGTTGTTCTCGTCGTGCGCCTTGAGGCGGTAGGTACGGCCAATGATCTTCTTATAAGTCTTATGGGCAACGCGATCCTCGACGATGACGACCACGGTCTTGTCCATCTTGTCGGACACAACCTTGCCGACGCGAGTCTTGCGGGAAGTCGTTCTTACTTCACTCATTGTCTCTTACCTCCTCAGCGCCCAAGCTGCTTTTCACGGATGACCGTCTTCACTCGGGCAATGTCGCGCCGGGTCGCGGAGATCTTCGTGGGGTTGTCAAGATGATTGGTGGCATGCTGCATGCGGAGCATGAACAGGTCCTTCTTGAGGTCGGCGAGCTTCTGCTCGAGCTCGCTCTCGGACATGGAGCGTATTTCGTTTGCCTTCATCTCATTCACCACCGTTCTCGGTATCCGCCTTGCTGACGATCTTGGTCTTGCAGGGCAGCTTGTGGCTGGCGAGGCGCAGCGCCTCCCTGGCGGTCTCCTCGCTCACGCCTGCGATCTCAAAGAGGACGCGGCCGGGCTTGACAACGGCGACCCAGTACTCGGGAGAGCCCTTACCGGAGC
>MHCFR04200__coassemble_241_pt1 | contig 41556 bp, 43 predicted proteins | sample MHCFR04200__metabat2_high_PE_065 | metagenome-assembled genome bin MHCFR04200
TTTTCCTAACTTGAATTATACACTTACAGTACGGATTTAGCAAGGAAATTCAATGGTTTTTTCGTAAAATTGCTGAAAAAAGCGCACCAAAGCGGCGCAAAAAAGAAAGGGCCGCGCACACGCGGCCCTTTCCGTCGAAATATCCTATTATTCGGCGTCCTCGGGAACGACACCCTTAGCCTCTCCGGTCTCGGAGACCTCGTAGACCAGTGCGTCCTCCTCGGGCTCAACGGGCAGCTCCTCCTCGGGCTCCACCTCGCGGCGGCGGGAACGGCGCGGCGCCGGTTCCGGCTCGCTCAGGGCGCGGATGGAGAGGGAGATCTTCTGCTTTTCGTTGTCGATGGCGGTGATCTTCACGTCCACGACATCGCCGGGGGCAACGACCTCTTCGGGCTTGCCCACGCGGCGGTTGGCAAGCTGGGAGATGTGGATGAGCCCGTCAACGCCGGGCATGACCTCGGCAAAGGCGCCGAAGGGCATGAGCTTGACGATCCTGACCTGGGCAACGTCGCCGACGTTGTAGGTGCTGACAAACTTGTTCCAGGGATTGTCCTCAGCCTTCTTATAACCGAGGGAGATGCGCTTGGCCTCCTTGTCGAAGCCGATGACATAGACCTCGAGCTCGTCGCCGACGGAGACGACCTCGGCCGGGTTCTTGATGCGGTTCCAGCTAAGCTCAGAGACGTGGACCATACCGTCGATGCCGCCGATGTCCACGAAGGCGCCGTAGCTCGTCAGGCTCTTGACGGTGCCCTTGTAAACCTTGCCGACCTCGATGGTATTCCAGATGGCCTCGGCCTTCTCGCGGCGCTCGCGCTGCTGCACGGCACGGATGGAGCCGACAACGCGGCGGCGGCCGCGGTTGACCTCAGTGATCTTCAGGCGGACCTTCTTCTTGAGCAGCTCGGTCATCGGGGTATCCTTGGGCAGGCCGGACTGGGAAGCGGGGACAAAAACGCGCGTACCCTTGACGGAGACGACCACGCCGCCCTTGTTCTCCTCGGTGACTATGCCTTCGACAACGGTGCCGTCCTCCTGGGCGGACTCGATGTCGGCCCAGTTCTTGACGGCGTCGAGACGCTTCTTGCTCAGCTGGGCGGTGCCCTCAACGTCGTTGACGCGGACGACTATAGCCTCGATGGGATCACCAACATGCACGGCGTCCTCAAGCTTGGTCTCGCCGTCGTCGGTGAACTCTGTTGCGGGAATGAACGCGGAATATTTGGTGCCGAGGTCCACGCTGACCTCTGTCGGGGTGATGGCCACCACGGTTCCGCTGACCTTGTCGCCGTTATATATAGTCTTCAGAGAATCCTCCAGCATCTCGTCAAAGGATTTTTCCTTTGCTTCGCCGGCCGCCGGGACCTCGGCGGCAGGTGCAGCCTCTTCGACCGCGGGGGCCTCTTCAACGGCAACGGCCTCGGCAGCGGGGATTTCCGCGGCCTCAACACTCTCGGGAGCCGCCGTTTCGGCCTGCTCTTCAACAGGGTTCTCTTGAATCAGGATTTCGTCGCTCATCTTAACCAGTACCTCCTTGATTATCCACTCCGGCGCAGAAGCGCCGGCAGTTACGCCTATGGTATCCGCGTCCCTGAGCCGCGCGGTGTCGAGCTCGCCGGCATGCGCGATAAACTGGGTGTTCGCGCAGCGCGATGCGCAAAGCTCGGCCAGGTGCAGGCTGTTGGCGCTGTGCTTGCCGCCAATAATCACCATGGCGTCGCACTTGGAGGACAGTTGAGCCGCCTCCTCCTGCCTTGTGGACGTAGCAGAACATATTGTATCAAATATTTCCGCATTTGTACACAACTTTTTTAATAAAAGTTTGCATTCCTCGAGGTTTTTTTGCGTCTGAGTGGTCTGTACGACCGCTGTGATGGGTTCGCCGCACCTTTTTTCGTCCTCAAGCAACCATTTTTCCAGCTCCTGAGCATCCGAGACCACGACCGCACCGCTGCACCAGCCGCATATTGCCTCCACCTCAGCGTGCCCGGCTGTGCCTATTACTACCACCCTGCGTCCGGTTTCGGAGGCCGCGCTGACGATTTTGTGGATCCGGGCGACGAAGGGGCATGTCGCGTCAACAACCTCTACGCCCCCGCTGCGCAGGCCTTCTATGACGGCCCTCGAGGCCCCGTGCGAGCGGATGATAACCCTCTCACCGGCATTCGCCTCGTCCGGGGAGTAGATCACCGCCAGCCCCATGTCCTCGAGCCTTGCGACCACGTCCTCGTTGTGTATCAGTGGCCCGAGGCATTTGCAGCCGCCCTTTTCAAGCTGCTCTTCGGCTATTTTCACGGAGCGCGAGACCCCGAAGCAGAAGCCCGCACTTTTTGCCAATATTACCCTGCTCATCCTGCTGTACCATCCCTGAGCTCATATATGCGCTCCATGACCCCGTCTGCCAGCTCGGCGTACTCCTCGTGCGTCTTTCCCTCGACGAGGAAGGGCTCGCCGATGAGCACTTCGGTCTTTGCGAATATCTTTTTGCGCCGCGGTATATAAACAGGTACGATCGGCACCTTCATCTTGGAGGCTATGCGGACGGCGCCTGTCTTGGCCTCGACCGAGTTGTCCTCGCTCACGCGCGTCCCCTCCGGGAACATACATACCTTCTCACCGCGCTTGAGGAAGCGCATGGTGTTCCTGATGGCGTCTATGTCCTGGCGGCCGCGGTCCACAAAATACACCCCGCAGCTCTTCAATATTACCCCGATTATGGGCACAGTGGACAGCTCCAACTTCGCCATAAAGTGCATGAAGTTTTTCTTGCCGAACGCCGCGGCCACGAGCAGCGGGTCCACAAGGTTTGAGTGATTCGCGCAGACGAGCGCCGGACCGTCCGGTATGTTCTCCCTGCCGCTGCTCCTCATCGGGTACAGCAGCTTAACAACAGGTATTACCAGGGAATAGAGCGCATCAAAAGTCCTGCGTTCCTTTTCATCAGCGCTTCCGCTCATCCGCGAACACCTCCAAGTCTTTCCTCTATCAGCGCGCAGACGCGCTCCACGCTCTCTTTTAGCGACAGCTCGCTCGTATCCACAACTACGGCGCCCTCGGCGATTTTCAGCGGGGCCGCCGCGCGCTCCTCGTCCTGGCGGTCGCGCTCGACTATCTCGCGCAGTACCTGCCCGAACTCTTCCTCGCTGCCGCGAGCGCGCAGCTCCTCCCACCGGCGCTCCGCGCGTTTTTCGGCGGAAGCAGTAAGGAATATTTTCAAATCCGCGTCAGGCAGCACGACGGTCGCTATGTCGCGCCCGTCCATTATAACGTCGTGCGTCCTCGCCAGAGAGCGCTGCGCCTCGAGCAGATGCGCCCTGACCTCCGGCATGGCAGACACGCACGACGCGTACATCGCCACTTCCTGGGTCCTTATCAGGGCGGAAACGTCCTCATTACCAAGGAACATGCGCTGCTCGCCGGAAGGGCCGTATCGGAGGTCGATTCTAAGCCCCGGCAGCAGGGCTCGGACGCCCTCCTGCTCGTGCGGCCCGAGGCCGGAGCGCAGCGCGGCAAGCCCTATAGTGCGGTACATAGCACCAGTGTCCACGTATATGAACCCGAACCTCAGCGCGGATGCGCGAGCTATGGTGCTCTTACCCGCGCCCGAAGGCCCGTCTATGGCTACTGAAAACGGTTTTTCCATCCCCAAAAATCAGCTCCTGAGAGAGTTTGCCGCCACATATGCCGTGGACCAGGCAATCTGCAGATTGAATCCGCCCGTATAGGCGTCAAGGTCGAGCACTTCGCCCGCAAAATACAGCCCCGGCACCAGCCGGGACTGCATCGTCCGCGGGTCAACCTCCCGGGTAGAGATCCCGCCGGCGGTAACTATTGCCTCCGCCACCGGCCTCGTCCCTGAAATCCTTATGCTGAAATCCTTCATCAGCGCCACCAGTGCCAGGCGCTGCTCGCGAGTAACGGAGTTCACGCGCGTCTCCGGCGGTATGCCGCTGCGCTCTATAAGCACGGGTATCAGCGCCTTGGGCGCCAGCTCCGAAAGCGAGTTGCGGAACTCCCTGTTTTTGTTCTTTGAAAAATCCCTCAGCACCCGCTCGTCGAGCCTGGCGGCGTCCAGCGCCGGCTTCAGATCGATGCTCAGCCGGTATTTTTTCGCAGGGAAGCCTCGCATATGGGCCGAGGCCGAAAGCACCAGCGGCCCGGACACGCCGAAATGCGTGAACAGCATCTCGCCCTGCTCGCCGTATATCTCCCGCCCGTCCTCATAGGCCGTCAGGCGGACGTTTTTCAGCGACAGGCCCTGCATATCACGGCAAAAGCCGTCTGGCGACTCGAGCGGCACCAGCGAGGGCCGCGCCGGCGTCACCGTGTGCCCCAGCTCCGCCGCCATCCGGTATCCGTCGCCCGTAGAGCCGGTCCCGGGATATGAGAGCCCTCCCGTGCATATCACGGCCGAGCGGCACTCAATTTCCCCGCCCCGGGTGCGCACCGCGCAGACCCCGTCCGGCCCCGTGATTATCTCCTCAGCGCGCTCGTGCGCAACTTCAGCGCCGCTGCGCCTCATATAGCGCTCCAGCGCCGAGGCGACATCCGCCGCATGGTCGGACTCCGGGAAAACGCGCCTGCCGCGCTCCACCTTCAGCGGGACGCCCAGCCGCTCGAACAGCGCCATGACGTCCCCCGGCCCGAAGCGGTGTATGGCGCTCTGCATAAAACGCCCGTCGCCCGGCAGGCTCTGGATAAACTCCGCGGCCGTGCAGTCGTTAGTCACATTGCAACGCCCTCTTCCGGTTATCCTCAGCTTTTTGCCGAGGACGGTGTTCGGCTCGAGCATCAGCACAGAAAGCCCTCTCTCCGCCGCGAGGGCGGAGCAGAGCATCCCGGCCGCGCCGCCGCCTATGACAACGGCATCAGCTCTCTGTTGTTTCAAAGACATTGTTTTCGCTCCAAACTCGCTCAAGGTGCTTGAAGGTCTCCGAAAGCGAATCGCGCGAGCGCGAGCCCACGGCGAGTATGACCGCGTTCACAAGGCTCAGCGGCGCCACAAGCGAATCGACGAAGGACACCATCTCGCTCTTTGCGAAAAGGCAGACATCCGCCACGCCGTAAAATGGGGAGTTCACGCTGTCGGTAACGCCTACCGTAGCCGCTCCGCAGCTTTTTGCGAACGCCAGTCCCTTTGCCGCGCGGGAGGAGTAGCGCGGGAAGGTGAAGCCGATATAAAGATCCCCCTCCCCGATGCGCATAAGCTGCTCATACATCTCCGCAGGGCCGTTGTCCTGTATGAGATGCACACCGCCGCGCAGCAGATTCAGGTAAAATGAAATATAGTCCGCGAGGATGCGCGAAGTGCGCAGCGCGGAAATATAGATGTCCTTTGCGGAGATTATGTTGTCGACAACCCGATTGAAGCTCTCCTGGTCGACCTCATCGAGCGTCGCCTGCAGCTTATCCACATCGTCGCTCAGAACGGCCTTTAATATGCTCCTGTCGTCCACAAGGTCCTTGGCGACCTCGATCCGCTGCACGCTCGTAAGCCTGCTGCGCACCATCTCCTGCAGGGCCTTGCGCATACCTGGATAACCGTCATACCCGAGCTCTGCCGCAAACCGCACGACCGTGGACTCGCTCACTCCCACCGTCTTGCCGAGCTTTCCGGCGGTCATGAAGGCAGCTTTATCATAATTTTCCAATATATACTTTGCAATCATGCGCTGCCCCTTTGAGAAGCTCGCGCTGTCTTTCATCATTACGGCCAAAATATCTTTATCCATGCTCCGCCCCCACGGTCATGCACTGTATGAGTTATGAGTTGATATAAAATTGATTTTTACTGAAATATACTACACGCCAAACGCCGAAAAAACAAGACCTATTCCTTTAACAATCTGAGAATAATTCAAAAAATTTAAGTCTTTTCGTCTCCATGCCCGGGCACCGAGCCGCTATTTACAGGGATTTGATATACCTTACCTCTTCCTCTGTGAGATAGCGCCATTTCCCGCTCGGAAGGCTGCCAAGGAGCAGCTCGCCCTCCGCGATCCTGCGCAGGCGGCTCACCTTCAGCCCCGCCGCGGCGCAGAGCCTGCGCACCTGGCGGTTCCGGCCCTCATGTATGGTCACCTCGAGCCTTCCGCCGCGCTCCGCCGTTCGTAGCACGCACACCTCCGCCGGCCTTACCGGCTGCCCGTCCACCTCGGTCTGTGAGGCGATCACCTTTGCGGCCTCCTCAAGCCCAGTCCCGATAACGTCCACAATGTATTTGCGCGGAGCGTCATGGCTCGGGTGCATCAGGGCGTTGGCCGTTTCCCCGTCGTCGGTCAGAATGAGCAGCCCCTCGGAATACATGTCCAGCCGCCCCACCGGATACACCCTCCTGCCCGGCAGGCGCACGAGTTCCGTCACAGCCGGCCTCCCGCGCTCGTCCGAGAGCGTCGTCACGTATCCGCGGGGCTTGTTTAGCATTATGTAAACCCGCTCCTCAGGAGCAGCCGCGAGCGGGCGGCCGTCGATGCGGATGTCATCCACAGCCGCGTCGGCGCTCATGCCAAGCGAAGCCGGCGCGCCGTTTACAGTGACGCGTCCGGCTTTTATCAGCTCCTCCGCCCTGCGGCGCGAGGCCGCGCCGGCGGAGGATATGATCTTCTGCAGTCTCTCGGCCATATAGGCCTCCCGTCATTCGGCCCTCAGGTAATACGGTCCTGCAAGGCCGATAAATCTCTCAATATGCTTAATCTGTTCAAGCAGCGGGAAGTTCCCGGCTCCCGCCGCGCTGACGAGCGGGCGGGAGGCGATCTCCTCCCCGTTCAGCGTGACAGATACCCGCCCCAATTCCTCGCCGGACCTCACGGGCCCAAAGATGAATGGCGGCAGCTCGATGTGCGTTTCCGGCTCTGCCGCGCCACCCTTTTCGAGCAGCACCCTGGCCTCGCTCGCCGGATAAAGCACCGCCGGCTCCTCCCCGGCCACCGGGAGCCGGATCTCCATCTCCGGGTCTATAACCGGCGCATATACATAGTTCCCGAACGCCCAGTCATAAAGAGCGGCGTGATCCGCCCAGTCGTCCGGGTCGGAGAGCGTGACGCATATAAAACGCGTCCCCTCCCGCTCCGCGCAGGTCACAAGGCAGCGCCCCGCCGCCATTGTGTACCCCGTCTTTCCGCCGGTGCAGCCAGGATACTCGTTGATAAGCCGGTTGTGGTTCATAAGCAGCTTTTCGCCCACCGTACGCTGGCTGGACGCGCTGATTTCCGCAATCACCGGCTCGTCCATACACTCGGCCATGAGCAGCGCAAGGTCCCGCGCCGTGGAATAGTGCTCCGGAGCGTCCAGCCCGTGCGGGTTTTCATAGTGTGTCCCCATCATGCCAAGCTCCTGCACCTTTTCGTTCATCAGACGTGCGAATTCCTCTATGCTCCCCGCCGTGTGCAGGGCGAGCGCCGTGGCCGCGTCGTTGCCCGATACGAGCAGCAGCCCGCACAGCAGCTCCTCAACGCTGTACTTCTCCCCGGCGTGCAGATACATCGACGAGCCTTCAATGCCGCACATTTCAGGCGTTATGTCAACCATGTCGTCCGGCCGGCACTCCTCGAGCGCGACAAGCGCGGTCATCAGCTTAGTCGTGCTGGCGATCAGCATGTGCTCGTCGGCGTTTTTCTCATAAAGCACCTCGAGCGTGTCCGCGTGCATCATTATCGCCGCGTGGGCCGAGACCTCCGGCGCATCGTCCGCCGCGGAGGCCGGCACGGCTAAAAACAGCGCGGCAAACGCCGCCAGAAACGGGGAAGCGAGCTTTTTCACCTCTCAAGCACCTCCTGAAAAATGGCGGTGCTTATTATCCCCGTTTTTGCCTGGACTTATGCCCTGTCGAACTGCTCGGCAACGGCCTCCGCTGCCACATTCGCCGCATCCTCAGCGGAGGAGGCTGCACCGGCGGCGCGCTTATCTTCGGCTTTTTTGTCAAGGAACTGCTCGGCCTTGTCGAGGATAAGCGGGACCATGTCGATCACGCGGTCGAGCGTGGTGTTGGCAGGCGGCAGGATGTTCAGCATCCTCACCGAGCCCTCTTTGACTATCAGGAAACCGATGGGCTCGATGCGTATGCCGGCCCCGCTCCCGCCGGCGAAGCCGCTGCGCTGCTTCACAAGATCGGAGCCGCCGTGGCCGAAGCCGAAGCTGACCCGGGAAACCGGCACGAGCGTGACGCCGTCGGGCGTTGTTATAGGCTCGCCCACAACGGTGTTTACGTCCACCATTTCCTTGATTTTAGACATGCTGGCCTGCAGGAATTCCGCCATCGGGGTCTGCATCTGTTCCATCGTTATCCTTCCTTTCTTCTTTGGCGGCCGCGGCGCTCTTGGCCGCGGCGCGTTTTATTCTCAGCAGGCCGAAAGCGGCCGCTATCAGTACGGCTAATATCCTCCCGAGGCTTATGGTCACGGTTATCTCGGCATCCGCACGGCACTCTGTGCTCTCAAAGTCCGGGGCTATCTGTATGTCCCGCCGCCGTATGTCCCAGCCTCTGCCCGCGAGGCCCTCGATTATCCCCGCCGCGGCGTTGGCATAGCCATAAAGCATCGCCGTATTGTAAGGGTCCTCAGCCGCGGCTACGAAGTGGATCATAAGGTTGTTCACCGTGAACTTCCTGCGGAAGCGGTCAAGCGTGGAGAGCGCCAGCTTCAGGAGCTGCGGTATCTGCTCCTTCGTGAGCCCGAGCGGAAGGCCCTTTTTGCCCTCCTGCGCCTCTGCTTCTGAGGGCTGCTTCTCTTTTTTGGGCTTCTTTTCCCGCTTTGCTTTTTCTTTTGCGGGCTTTTTCTTCTCTTTGGCGGGTATCAGGCCGATATTGAACCAGAGTACCCGGGCGTCCACCGCCAGTTCCCCGCCGATGTAGGCTATGTGCGCGCCGAACGGCACCACAAGCACGAGCACAATGAGCAGGAAAACAGCCAGCAGTATCCATAGCACAACCGTCAAGCGTCATCACCCCCGGCGTCCATCTGCAGCTCAAGCTGCTCGCCGCGGCCCTTCAACTCGTCGATGGCCTCCCGCAGCTTGTCCATTCCGTCCGTCGCGGACATATCCGGCAGCGGCGGCAGTTCGTCGAGCGAGCTCACGCCCATGACTCTCAGGAAAGCGTCCGTCGTGCGGTAGAGCGTGGGCCGGCCCGGCGCTTCGAGCCTTCCCGCGGGCGCAATCAGGCCCTTGTCGGCCAGCGAGGAGACGGTGTACGAGCTGTCCACGCCCCTCACCTGCTCCACATACGCCCTTGTGACCGGCTGGAAATACGCTATTATAGCCAGAGCCTCGAGCGCGCTCTGTGAAAGGCGCGGCGGCGCGCGGTGTTCTATTGCCCTCGCGGCCTCCTTCGCGAACTCCGGCGACGAGCAGAGCTGAAGGTTCGCGCCAAGGCGCAGCAGCCTTATCCCGCGCCCGCTGGACTCGTACTCTTCCGCCAGGGCGTCCGCGCAGGAATATATGTCCTCCTCCGCCACGCCGAGGGCGAGCGAGAGCCGGGCCGCAGGCAGCGGCTCCCCGGAGGCGAACAGGATGGCCTCTATGGCGGATTTGAGCTTTTCGTCAGTCATGTTCACTCCTCAATGGCCTCAATGATGCTCTCCACATCCCCGCCGGCGAAGGAGACGTCTATCTCCCCGTCCTCGCGGTCCGTCAATATAATACTGCCCATTGCGCACAGTTCCAAAACCGAAAGGAACGATGCGACAAGCTCCGACCGGCTGCCCGCCGAGGCGTATATCTCCCTGAGCGTGCGCTTCCCGCCGCTGAGAATGGTTATCAGCTCCCGGCTCTTTTCCCGGACGCCGTATACGATGCGCTTCGGCGCGATGTTCTCCATCGCGGGCGGCCCGGGGAGCCTTGCGTCAGTGCGCGAAAACACCCCAAGGAGGGCCGACAGCAGCTCCGACGCCTCGTGGCGGTAGGCGTATTCCCTCGCGTCCCGCGGCAGGGGCTCCTGCTGGCGGGTGAAAAGCCTGAATCCAGCCTCCGCCCTCTCGGACAGTTCCGGGAGCACCGAGCGCACGGCCTCGAGCGCGCCGCGGTTTTTAAGCTGCTCGAGCGAGCTCATAAGCTGTTCGAGCTCCGTGAGCTCCTGCAGCTCCGGCTCGAGCAGCATCTTCGTCTTTATATACAGCAGGTACGCCGCCATCTGGATAAACTCGCTCGCCACTTCGAGGTCGAGCTCTTCCATCCGGTTCAGGTACTCGAGATACTGGTCCAGTATCTCAGAAACCCGTATGTCGCGAATCTCTATCTTGTTCTTCGAAAGGAGCATGAGTATCAGGCTCAGCGGCCCCTCGAAATCGGCCAGGCTGTCGTGCTCCTTTATAACGCCCTCAAGGTGAAAAGTAGGATTTTCCATATCCGCCCCTCACATCAGCCGCAGAGCGAGCCCAAAGCCCCAGTCGGCTACAGCGAACAGCCTGTTGAACACCCAGCCCGTAACGCGTCCGAGGGGGTTCAGGCCGGAGAGATCGCCCAATATGATCAGCGCGAAGAGAAAAATTGTCCCATACCTCTCGTATCGCATGAGCTGCATATACGCCCTGTCTGAAAGGAAGGAATAGAGCACCTTCGACCCGTCGAGCGGAGGGATCGGGATGATGTTGAAAAGCGCCAGGGCCAGGCTCAGATATGCAGTGAGATAGAGCCCCTCGTTCAGGTAATACAGCGCCCCGCCCCTTGAATATGCCGCCGGGGCAGACAAGCCGTACAAAAACAGCGCTATCAGGCATATAAACAGGTTCATCAGCGGCCCTGCCGCGGCCGTCACGGCCATGTCGCGCCGCGGATTTTTGAACTTTCGCATATCCACCGGCACCGGCTTCGCCCAGCCGAAGCGGAAAACCACCATCATAACAAGGCCGGCAAGGTCTATGTGCTTCAGCGGGTTCAGCGTTAGCCGCCCCATACGCTTCGCCGTGTCGTCGCCGAGGCGGTAGGCGGCGTAACCGTGCGCACACTCGTGCAGCGTTATACATATAAGGGCGGGTATGACGGAGAGTGCAATCTCAATAAGGTACGACCAGTCCAGCCCTCTCCATATCGCTTGCAAAGTATGCATCGGCTCACCTCATGAAAATAATTATAGCAATTTCTGCCCCCGAATACAAGTGCGCCGTGAAAAAGCGCGAAAAAAGTCGCCGCCCCGCGTATGCGCGCGGGGCGGCAGTTTATATGTTCGCAAATATGTGCGAGAGCAGCTCATCCCGTCCGGTTCCCTTCTCCGCCGAGAAGGCGATTACCGGGACTTCTTCTGGCAGGCCCAGAGCCTCCCGCACCATGGCCGGCGCGTCGGCCGCAGCCGTTTTCGAGATTTTGTCGCTCTTGTTCGCAACGACCGCGAACGGCCGGCCGGTGTTTTTGAACCACTCGGCCATCGTGACATCGTCCGCCGTGGGCTTGTGCCTGATATCCACTATCAGGATGCCGAACGTAATCAGCTCCGGCTCGGCGAAAAAGCTCTCCATGAGCTTTGCCCAGCGGTCCCTTTCCCCCTTCGCCACCGCCGCGTAGCCGTATCCCGGCAAGTCCACGAACCAGCACCTGCCGTCTATGCGGAAGTAGTTCACGTGCACCGTTTTACCCGGGGTCGCGCCAACGCGGGCAAAATTCTTCCGGTTCAGCAGCCGGTTTATTACCGAGCTCTTGCCGACGTTGGACTTGCCCGCGAACACGATGCGCGGCAGGCTGTCTCTTACAAAGCCCTGGGGCGAGGCGGCGGACTTGACAAACTCCGCATTATTCAGGTTGAGCCCCGCCATATCACTGTCCTATCCTCGCCCCGGCGTCCGGCACCGGCTGCGGCACCGGCGCGGTGGCCGCGGTGCGCTCCTGCCGCTCGCTCTGGGCGTCCTCCCGGGCCGCAAGGCGGTTGAGCGCGGTGTCGAGTATCGCGTCCACATGGTCGGCTGTGACAAAGCGCAGGCTGTGCCTCACGCTCTGGTCTATCTCATCGAGGTCGGCCTCGTTCCCCGCGGGTATTATAACGGTGGAGACCCCGGCCCTGAGCGCGGCCATGGTCTTCTCCTTCAGCCCGCCGATGGGCAGGATGCGCCCGCGCAGCGTGATTTCACCGGTCATGGCAAGGTCGCGGCGCACCGGGATCCCGGTCAGCGCGGAGATTACGCCGATGCAGATGGTGATGCCGGCCGAAGGGCCGTCCTTGGGCACTGCCCCCTCCGGGAAATGGATGTGGATATCCTTCTTGCGGTAAAACTCCGGGTCTATCCCGAGCTGCGACGCGCGGCTGCGGATATAGCTTATCGCCGCCTTGCAGCTCTCCTTCATCACGTCGCCGAGGTTGCCGGTGAGCTCGAGGTGCCCCGCGCCGTCAACGACGTTCACCTCAACGTCCAGCACCTCTCCGCCGACAGCCGTCCAGGCAAGGCCGCGCACAAGGCCGACCTCGTCCCTCGGGTAAATCGCGTCCGGCTTGTATCTGGGCACTCCGAGCAGCAGCTCAAGCATCCCCGCGCGGACGTTCAGGCTCTTGTACTCTCCTTGGGCTATACCCGCGGCGCACTTGCGGCAGACCGCCGCTATTTCGCGCTCGAGCAGCCTCACGCCGCTCTCGCGGGTGTAGAGGGATATGATCTCGCGTATCGCGTCGTCGCTGATGCGCAGCGTGCGCCCGTTGAGCCCGTGCTTTTCGCGCTGCTTCGGAAGCAGGTGCCGCCTGGCTATCTGGAGCTTTTCCTCGTCGGTATAGCTCGTGAGCTCGATTACCTCCATGCGGTCGAGCAGCGGGCGTGGGATCGTATCGGTCGTATTGGCCGTCGTTATGAACAGCACGTCGGAGAGGTCGACGGGAATCTCCATATAGTTGTCGCGGAAGTGGCAGTTCTGCTCGAAATCCAGCGCCTCGAGCAGCGCGGCGGAGGGGTCGCCGCGGTAGTCGCTGCCGAGCTTGTCGATCTCATCGAGCACCATCAGCGGGTTCATGCTCCCCGCCTGTATCAGCCCGGAGACGAGCCTGCCCGGCATCGCGCCGATATACGTCTTTCTGTGGCCGCGGATTTCGGCCTCGTCGTGCACACCGCCGAGCGCCACGCGCGAGAGCTTGCGGTTCGTCGCCCGGGCAATGCTCATCGCTATGCTCGTTTTGCCCGTCCCCGGGGGGCCGACAAGGCAGATCACCCCGCCCTTCACTTCCGGCGCGAGCTTGCGCACGGAGAGGAACTCGATTATACGCTCCTTCACCTTGTCGAGGCCGAAGTGATCCTCGTCGAGCATCTTGCGCGCCTTTTTGATGTCAATTGTCTCTTTCGTGCGGATGTTCCATGGCACATCGAGGCAGGTGTCGAGATAGCTGCGTATCACCGAGCCCTCGGCCGAGCCGTACGGCTGGCGCGAAAGCCGGCTGACCTCCTTGAGCAGCTTCTCCTCTGTCTCGTCGTCAAACCCGGTGGCGAGGATGCGGCTGCGGTAGTCGTCAAGCTCCTGCGGCGTGTCGTCCTCACCGAGCTCGGACTGGATTATCTTCATCTGCTCGCGCAGGAAGTACTCTCTCTGGTTGCGGTTCATGGCCTCCTGCGTGCTCTCGTTCAGCTCGCGCTCTATGCTGAGCAGCGAGAGCTCGCGCGTGAGCATGCGGCAGAGGGCGGAAAGCCGTCTTGACGGGCGCAGCTCCTCGAGCAGGCTCTGCTTCTCCCGCGGCTTGAGGTAGATGTTCTGTGCTATGAAATCGGAGACATAGGCCGCGTCCGTGCTCGTCATGATGTTTATGACGCTCTCCGGGGCGACGCTGCCGGAAATCTCGGCATACTCCCCGTACAGCGCAGTGCACCTGCGGCAGAGCGCCTCGGTCTTGACCGTGGTTTTCTCGCTCACGTCCGGCATCGGCTCGATCTCCGCGAACATACAGGGAGAGTCCATCGTGACGCTCTCGATCCTGCCGCGCGCCGCGCCCTCGACCATGACGCGTACGGTCTTACCGCCAGGCTGGCGGAGCATCTGCCTCACCCGGCATACCGTGCCCACCCGGTAGATATCGTCGAGGAACGGCACATCCTTGGAAATTTCCTTCTGCGCGGTGAGGAAAATCACCTGGTCCGCACCCATGGCAAAGTTCAGCGCCGCCACGGACATTGGCCTCTCCACGTCAAAGTTCAGCAGCATCCCCGGGAAAACCGAAAGCCCCCTGAGCGGGAGCACTGGCAGAGTACGCCGGCTGTTGAATTCAAAATCACTCATTAATAGCACTCCTTCCTGGAGTATAGGGTCCCTTTATTATATGCCGTATCACCGAGGAGGCGGGTGCGCGAAACACCCGCCTCCGAAAAAAATTTCAGGATACGCTCTCCCCGGCCTTGCTCCGGTGTATCACAAGCGGCTCCGTGCCGTTCCGCACGCAGTCCGCCGTGACTACGACCCTCTCTATGCTGGGGTCCGACGGCACCGTGTACATGATGTCCGTCATCAGCTTTTCCATTACGCTGCGCAGGCCGCGCGCGCCAATCTTCATCTCGATGGCCCTGTCGGCTATGGCGCCGAGGGCCTCGTCCTCGAACTCGAGTTCCACCCCGTCGTAGGCGAGCAGGGTCTTGTACTGCTTCGTCATGGCGTTTTTCGGCTCGGTGAGGATGCGGACAAGGTCGTCGCGCTTGAGCGAATCGAGCGAAGTGAGCACCGGGAGCCTGCCTATAAGCTCGGGGATTATGCCGAACTTGAGCAGGTCGTGGCTCTGCACCTCGCTGAGGAGCTCGCCCACGTCCCTTTCGGCAGAGGACTTGATGTCCGCGCCGAAGCCCATGGACTTGCGGTCCGTGCGCCTTTCGATGATCTTGTCAAGCCCGTCGAAGGCACCACCGCAGATGAACAGGATGTTCGTCGTGTCCACGTGTATGAACTCCTGGTGCGGGTGCTTGCGCCCGCCCTGGGGCGGCACGCTCGCCACCGTGCCCTCGAGCAGCTTGAGCAGCGCCTGCTGCACTCCCTCGCCGGACACGTCGCGCGTGATGGAGGTGTTTTCGCTCTTGCGAGCTATCTTGTCGAGCTCGTCGACATAGATTATGCCCTTCTGAGCCCTCTCCACGTCGAAATCCGCGGCCTGGAGCAGCTTGAGCAGGATGTTCTCCACGTCCTCTCCCACATAGCCCGCCTCGGTGAGCGTCGTTGCGTCCGCTATGGCGAACGGGACGTTCAGCATCTTCGCGAGCGTCTGGGCAAAGAGGGTCTTGCCGCTGCCGGTGGGGCCGATGAGCAGTATGTTGCTCTTCTGGAGCTCCACGTCGCTTTTCCCGCCGTGCAGTATGCGCTTGTAGTGGTTGTAAACAGCCACGGAAAGGACAATTTTAGCCCTCTCCTGCCCTATGACATACTCGTCAAGGTGCGCACGTATCTCCGCTGGCCTGGGCAGCCGATCCATGCTGAGCCCGCCCTCTGCCTTGGGGGCCTCCTGGGGCTGGTCCTGCGGGTAGCCCTCGTCGATTATACTCATGCACAGCCGGACGCACTCGTCGCAGATATACGCCCCGTTGCCGGCTATCAGCCTGTTTACAAGCGACTGCGGTTTGCCGCAGAATGAGCATCTGATGCTCCTGCGGTCATCTGTTTTAGCCATTTTGCTCCTTCCGGCGGAGACTCCGCCAGTTAACGATGATAGATGACCTCGTCAATAAGGCCGTACTTGACCGCCTCTTCGGCGGGCATGAAGTTGTCGCGCTCGGTATCGACTGCAACCTTCTCCACGCTCTGCCCGGTGCAGTCGGCGAGGATCTGGTTGAGCTTTTCGCGTGTGCGGAGCATCCACTCGGCCTGGATCTTGATGTCACTGGCCTGGCCCTTCGTGCCGCCGGAGGGCTGGTGGATCATTATCTCCGCGTTGGGCAGCGCGAGGCGCTTTCCCTTGGTGCCGGCGGCAAGCAGAACGGCGCCCATGCTGGCAGCCATTCCCACGCAGATGGTGCTCACGTCGCATTTTATATACTGCATGGTGTCGTAAATCGCCATGCCGTCGGTAACGGAGCCGCCGGGGCTGTTTATATAGAACTGTATGTCCTTGTCGGGGTCCTGGCTCTCGAGATACAGGAGCTGGGCCACGACGAGGCTCGCGGTGGTGGAATTCACTTCCTCGCTGAGCATAACTATCCTGTCGTTCAGCAGGCGGGAGAAAATATCATAGCTCCGCTCGCCGCGCGAGGTCTGTTCCACAACGTACGGTACCAAACTCATTATATGAACTCTCCTTTCGGGTATTTACTGTAAGAGAGCATAACCGGATGAGCGCCCGGTTAGTCCTTGTTTTCCTCCTCCGCGGATTCGGAGGCGTCCTCAGCCTTTGCCTCCGCTTCTGCCTTGGGTTCGGTCTTCACCGCGGTGTCGTAAATGACAGAAGCGGCCTTGCGGCGCACGAGGTCGCGCGTCATGAGCTCCTCGTCTATCATCTCCTTGACCTTTTCGGCGTTCTCGCCGTAGTCGGCCTCGATCTGCTTATACACTTCCTCCTTGTCCTCGTCGGAGGCCTCGATGTTCTCGGCCTTCACGATGGCATCGAGCAGGAGGTCGGCCTGCACCTGGCGGATGGAGGTCGGACGCATCATCTGGTTGAATGCGTCCTCGGTCATGCCGAGCATCTTGACGAGGTCGGCGCGGGACACGTTCCCGCCGATGCCCATGCTCTCGGCATAGTTGCGCAGGAACTCGTCGGTCTTCTCCATGACCATGCCCTCGGGCACCACGGCGGTCATGTTCTCGAGCGCGGCGTTCATCAGCGCGGAGTGGAAATCGTTGTCGGAGCGCTCGGTGGCCGCCTTGAGCAGCTTCTCGCGCACACTGTTTTTGTACTCCTCAAAGGTGTCGAACTCAGAGACATCCTTAGCGAACTCGTCGTCGAGCTCGGGGAGCTGCGGCTCGCGCACGGCGTGGATCTTCACCTTGAAGGTGGCGTCCTTTCCGGCGAGCTCCTCGCTGTAGCGCTCGGGGAAGGTGACGTTGACCTCGCCGTCCTTTTCGGCCTCCATGCCAATGAGCTGGTCCTCAAATCCGGGGATAAACATGCCGGAGCCGACCTCAAGGCTGTAGTCCTCGGCCTTTCCGCCGTCGAAGGGCTTGCCGTCGACGAAGCCCTCGAAATCGAACACGATGGTGTCGCCCTTCTGCACCGGGCGGTCCACGTCCACGTAGCGGGCGCTGTTCTTGCGCTCGCGCTCGATCTCGGCGTCAACGTCCTCGTCGCTTACGGCGGGCTCGGTGTAGGGCGCCTCAAGGCCGCGGTACTGGCCGAGGGTGACCTCGGGATAAATCTCGGTGGTGAAGGTGATGGTCAGGCTCCCGTCCTCTCCGGCGCTGAAGTCAGCGATGGCGGGGGCGCCCACGGGCTCGAGCTCCGCTTCCTTGACAGCCTCCTCGAATGCGTCCGGCGCAAGTATCTGCACTGCTTCCTCGTGGAAGATGTCGTGGCCGTACATTCCCTCTATCACCGCGCGCGGCGCCTTACCCTTGCGGAAGCCGGCGACATATATCTGGCCCTTCAGGCGCTTATATGCGCTGTTTATGGCGTTCTCAAAGGCGTCCTTGTCTATCTCGACCTGGAAAATCGCCGTGCTGTTTTCTTTCTTTTCAACATTCTTGACTGTCATGGGGCTCAAACTCCTTCTATGTTAATCGGGTATATAAGCAGCGCAGGTATTATAGCAGATTACCCGCGCAAAAGCAACGCTGTTTTCGCCTTTTTGGGGCGGATTCAGGCCATTATTCTCACCGGACGGAAATCCACCGCGTCCGCGGAGACGAGCCGGAGCTCCGTTCCGCCGAGCGGGCCCTCAAAAGCGGAGGCGATTCCCCTGCCGTGTATGTGGCCGTAGTAGCAGCCGCGCACATTGTAGCGCTCGAGCAGTTCGAGTATCTCCGGGCATTCGTAGGACATGTATTTGGGCGGGTAGTGCAGGAAAACGAGCTTTTCGCTCTCCCCCGCGCATTTCAGCGAGGTCTCGAGCCGCCCCACCTCGCGCAGCATTATCTTCCTGTCGTGCGCCCCGCCGCGCTCCTCCTCATAGAACCAGCCCCGCGTCCCGCAGATGGCCGTGTCCCCGTAAAAGAGGCAGTTGTTGTTCAGTATCTCGATGCTGTCGATCCCGTTTTCGGCAAAGAATCTGTACGCCTTGGCCGCGGTGCTCCACCAGTAGTCGTGGTTGCCCTTCAGGATTATCTTCCTCCCCGGCAGGCGCGAAATAAAGAGGAAGTCCTCCCTCGCCGCCTCGAGGGACATGCCCCAGGAGAGGTCGCCGCAGAGGACGGTCACGTCGTCCGCAGTCAAATCCGCAAAGCCCTTTTTTAGCTTTTCCACATAGCCCTGCCACCTGCCGCCAAATACGTCCATCGGCTTGTCGCCGCCCAGCGAGAGGTGCAGGTCACCTATAGCGTACAGCGCCAAAACTAAGAGCACCTCCGAATATACTCCCCGCCGGGTGCAGATAATAGACACGGGCAAAGCCCAATCTGTACAGGGAGGCTCTGACATGAGCGAGAATATCAGGCGTACTAACGGCAAGAGCGCAACCATCGGCTGCGACGCCGCCAACTGCAGCTATCACGGCGAGTCCGACAGCTGCACCGCCGAGCACATCAAGGTGGACGGCAAGCGCGCCAGGAGCACCGGCGAGACCTGCTGCACCACCTTCAGGCCCAAAAACGGCTGAACCTTCGGGCGGCGGAAGCCGCCCTCCTACATATCAGCCGAGAAAGGCGCCGACCACGCCGGGCATGCCCTCCGGCCGCGTGCAGCCGTCGAAGCGCACCTCGCGCCCAGCGAGGGAGGCGAGCTGCTCCGGCGCCTTCACGCCGGTTACGGCCTCAAGCCTGCCGATGAGCTCCACGCCCGGCGCGTCGGTCTTCTCGCCGAGCGCCGCGAGCACCGCGGAGCAGAATTTATAAGCGCTCGCGGTGGAAACCACGCAGCAGGCCCCGCTCTGCTCCCCCGCGGCCCTCGTGGCCGCGAGCACGCGTGAGGCCACGGCCGTGTGAGTGTCGATAAGGTAGCCGTATTCGCGCCAGATGCGCGCGATTTCGCCCTCCGTCTCCGCGTCCCCGCAGTAGCCGGCGGCAAAGTCCCCGCCTATCCTCTCGCGCAGCTCCTCGCCCACGTCATAGTGCCCCTCAGAGCCGAGTGCCGCCATCCAGCCGGCGACCTTTGCGCTGTCGCCCGTCATGAAATACAGCAGCCGCTCAAGGTTGCTCGATACGAGGATGTCCATCGACGGCGAGTCCGTCACGTGGAAGGTGCGGCGCTTGTCGTATACGCCGGTGTGGATGAAATCTGTGAGCACATTGTTCGCGTTCGAGGCGCAGATAAGCTTGCCCACAGGCAGCCCCATGCGCTTGGCGATCCAGCCGGCGAGTATATTGCCGAAATTTCCCGTCGGCACGCAGAAGTCCAGCGCGTCCCCCATTTTTATCCGCCCGGAATTTACGAATTCGCAGTAGGCGGAGAAATAATAGGCGATCTGCGGCAGCAGCCTGCCCCAGTTGATGGAGTTGGCGGACGACAAAAACCAGCCGCGCTTATCTATCTCCGCGGCGAAGGCCGCGTCGGAGAAAATGCGCTTTACGCCGGTCTGTGCGTCGTCAAAATTTCCCTCCACGGCGCAGACACCGACGTTTGCCCCCTGCTGAGTCACCATCTGCAGGCGCTGAACGTCCGAAACGCCGCCATTCGGGTAAAAGACGAGTATCTTCGTACCCTCAACGTCCGCAAAGCCCTCGAGCGCGGCCTTGCCCGTATCTCCGCTCGTGGCGACGAGTATGCACACGCCGCGCTTTTCGCCGCACTTTTTCAGCGACGAGACAAGCAGCCTCGGCAGCATCTGCAGCGCCATGTCCTTAAAAGCGGACGTCGGCCCGTGCCAGAGCTCGAGATATCCCGTCCTCCCATCGGTGAAATGCACGGGCGCGATCGCGGCGTCGTCAAAGTTGTCCCCGTACGCCGCGGAGCACAGCGCCTCGATCTCCTCTTCCGTGAACTCGGGCAGGAAGGGGCGCATGATGCGCTCGACGCGCTTGCGGTAGGGCATGGAGCACATTTCGCGCAGCTCCTCCGCGCTCACTGTTGGCAGCGCGTCCGGGACATAGAGTCCCCCGTCTCGCGCGAGCCCGCGCGAGATGGCCTCCGCGGCGGTCACGCGCTCGCTGTTTCCCCTTGTGCTCAGGTATTCCATAAAATGCACCTCACTCAAATGCGTTCTCGAGGTGGTTGAGCCTGAGCTCCCCTCCCCGGGTGTATATTTCTATCACGTCAAACCGCGGCTGCAGCGCGCACTCCCGCGTCGAGAGCCAGGTGAGCGCGGCAGTCTTTATCCTGCGCTGTTTGGCGGGGGTCACAAACTCCCTCGCCTCGGCAAAGGATGCGTCCGCGCGGAGCTTCACCTCCACGAAGGCCACAAAGCCGTCCCTGGCGGCGATGATGTCTATCTCCCCTCCGCGGCAGGCATAGTTCATGCCGAGCAGCTCATAGCCGCGCGAGCGGAGATATTTTGCGGCCTCGGCCTCGCCGCTCCTTCCGGCCAGCTTGCGCCTGTCCATCAGTGCATTTTACGGAGGAAAGAGAGCCGGTGGATTTTGCTGGGCCCCATTTCCCTTATCGCGGCGTAGTGTGCCGCCGTCCCGTAGCCCTTGTGCTTTTCGAAGCCGTAGCCGGGATACTCTTCAGCCATTTTCAGCATGTACCTGTCCCTCGTAACCTTTGCGAGGATGGACGCCGCGGCTATGTCCGCGCAGAGCCCGTCCCCGCCCACGACACAGCGGCACGGGCTCTCGATGCCGTTGCAGCGGTTGCCGTCAATCAGGGCGAGCTCCGGCGCGCTCTTCAGCCCGGAAATCGCCCGGTTCATCGCAAGGTACGTGGCGCCGAGTATGTTGAGCTCCTCAATCTCCTCCACCGAGGCAAAGGCTATGGAGCAGTCGAGGGTCTTTTCGACGATCTCGTCATAGAGCTTTTCGCGGCGCTTTTCGGTGAGCTTTTTGGAGTCGTCGAGCCCGGCTATCACGAGCCCCTCCGGCAGTGTCACCGCCGCGGCGCACACCGGCCCGGCCAGCGGGCCGCGCCCAGCCTCGTCCACGCCGCAGATCCGCCCAAACCCCTCGGCGTAAACCGCCCTTTCATATTCCCAAAGATCCTTTTCAGCTGAGTTTTTCATCCGGTCTCTCCAGCGTCATCCTGCCGAGCTTCCCGCCGCGGAACTCGTCAAGCAACACGGCGGACATGCGCTCGGTGTCATATTCCCCGCGTCCGGCGAGGAACCCGCGGCGCTTTGCCGCGGCCTCAAGCAGCTCCCAGCCGGGGGCGTCCTGCGAAGTCAGGCCGTATCTCTGCGCGATGGCCTCGGGATACAGCGAGCGCAGCCGCACGAGCAGGTTGGCGGCCAGCGCCTCCCTGTCGAGCACGTCGTCCTTCACCGCCCCGGTGACTGCGAGCAGCTCGCCCACCTCCTGCGAGTCGAAGCGCGGCCAGAGTATGCCCGGAGTGTCCAGAAGCTCGAGCGAGCGGTCCACGCTTATCCACTGCCTGCCCCGGGTGACGCCGGGGCGGTCGGAAACCGCCGCGGCCTTCCGCCCGGCAAGCTTATTAATAAATGTGGACTTGCCCACGTTAGGTATGCCCAGCACCATGGCCCTGACCGGCCTTGTGCCCTGGCCCTTCGCCTCCCAGGCGGCGATCTTGTCGCTGAGCAGCGCGCGCACGGCCGAGGGGAAATCCCTCACGCCCTTGCCGGAGCGCGCGTCCGTCTCCAGCACGGCGAGGCCCTGCGAGCGGAAATAGGCCCTCCATTCGGTCGTGGCGGCCGGGTCGGCCTGGTCCACCCTGTTCATGATTACGAGCCTCGGCTTCCCGGCCGAGAGGCGGTCGATGTCCGGGTTCCGGCTCGCGGCCGGTATGCGCGCGTCGATAAGCTCGCACACTGCGTCCACCATCGAAACGTTTTCCTCGATCATCCGCCCGGCCTTGGTCATGTGGCCGGGGAACCAGTGTATATCTATTTTTTGATACTGATTATCCGTCATAGTCGTTTCCAAAGTTCTTGATCGGGAACACGGTGTAATACACCTTCCCCATTATGCTGCGCACATCCACGCAGCCTATCTGCGAATAACGGCTGTCGGTCGAGTAGTTTCTGTTGTCGCCCATGACGAAAACATGGCCCTCCGGCACCTCTACAGGTCCTGAGAAGTCGATCGGATCCGTAGTCAGCTCGGCTATATACGGCTCGTCGAGTGCCACGCCGTCCACGTACACGATCCCAAGGTCGAAGTCTATGTCCACTGTCTGCCCTCCGACAGCTATTACGCGCTTGACAAGCGGCTCCGGCCTGTACTCGTCCTTGCGGAAAACGATTATGTCCCCCTGCTGAGGCTCATAGAACAGGTTCGACACTATAACCTTGTCTCCGTTTTCCAGTGTGGGGTACATCGAGTTGCCGACAACGTCGACCAGCCTCACGGCGAAGGAAAAAAGCAGCACACAGACAACAAGCGCCGCGACTATGCACTGTATCCAGTCATAGATTTCGCCGCGCAGGCTCTCCTTCTGCTCATTTTTCCGCTTATCGGGCCGCACGGCGGCGCCGTCTATGGCGGCTTCCGCGCCAATGCGCTCTTCGTCAGCCCTTACGGGCCCGTTCTTTTTCTGCTTCATTGTGACACCAGGCTTCATGCTGCAGGCAGCAGTGTAGTTCGGCGGCGGAGCCGCGTTAGGTTATCTTAATTATTATACAATATAAAGTCAAGCCCTTCAAGCCCGGAAACGCTTGAAATCCCGCACACGTCCCATTCACCAGCTTATTGTGCTCGCCGGCGCGAACACATACTCCTCCGCCCAGTGCCTGAGCGCGCCCTCTGCGTTCACGTCGTACCTGCCGCTTGTCTCAAGCAGCATCGTATCCGGGTCGGAAGTGAGCAGCTCGCGCAGCAGCGCGCCCTCCTCGCCCGCAGGCGGCTCGAGCGCGCCCGCGCAGGGCGTTCCGGAAAAAAGGAACCTCACCAGCGCCTCATATAGCTCGGCTTCCTCAAGCTCCGCCCCGCCGAGGCCGTCGATAACGGCGAAAGGCGCTGACGAGGCCCTGGCAAGCAGCCCGGCGCAGTGCGCGGAGAGTTCCGGCCCCGGCCCGGCGAAGCGCCGCCGCTCCCACTCCGCGGGGGAGAATATCTCCAGCCCTCCTCCCATGTGCCGCAGCACGAGGCCGCCGGCCCGGCGAATTTCCGAGCCGACGGCCCCGGAGATGAGGCTGGTTTTCCCGCAGGCCTCCGGCCCGATCAGGAAAATCCTCTTTTTCACATCGCGTTCCTCTCCGCGCGGTGCAGTATAAGCTGCCCGGCAATGGAAATTGCAATTTCTGCAGGGGTCTCCGCCTTTATCTCGAGCCCTATCGGGGTGACAATGCGGTCAAGCTGTTCATCGGTGAAGCCCTGGCCCTTCAGCACGGCGCGGACGCCCGCGGCCTTGTGCCTGCTGCCGATGACGCCTATATAGCAGGCCGGTGTCCTCAGCGCCTGCGCCTGCACCACGGTGTCGAAGGCGTGCCCGCGGGTCATTATGCAGACATAGTCCTCCGGCCCAATGTCCACATAGTCCGCCACACGCTCAAAATCTATGAGCAGCACCTCCTCCGCCGAGGGGAAAAGCTCCGCGCTCGCAAATTCCGGCCTGTCGTCCATCACCACGCAGCGGAAGCCCACATGCGCGAGCACCGGCACCAGCTCCTGCGCCACATGGCCGCATCCGAAAACGTATACGCGGCCCGAGGAGTTTATCTGCTCGGCGTAAAACTCCCTGCCGTCCCTGTTTGCGCTCTTCGGTTTGCGGGACATGAGCTCCTTAGTCCACTCGGGCGGCTCATACGGGAAAAAACCGCCGCCTGCCGAGTAAATGCTCAGCCGGCCCCCGTCGGAGATCTCGCTAAGCAGCCACATGTCGTGCCCTTCCGCGAAGCGCCTTTCAGCCTCGGCGGCGAGCTCGAGCGTCTCGCTGTCCCCGCCGGGGATGTACCTGAAATATACCTTTACGTCCCCGCCGCAGATCATGCCGAGGTTCTGCACGTCGTTTTTTGTAAGGGAGAAGTCGTGGCTCCCGCTTTTTTTCTCCTCAAGCACCTCGGCCGCTATGTGCTCGGAGCGGTATTCCACCGCGCCGCCGCCTATCGTGCCGCAGATGCGCCCTTCCCTGCCGACAAGCATCCTCGCGCCGGCCCCGCGCGGCGTCGCGCCCGAGGAGGCTACCACGGAAACGAGCACTATGTCCTCCCCGGCGGAGAGCTTTTCAGCCATGGTTCTGAACATATCCCTCATAAAACTCACACTTCCTTTTCGAAATGTTCCGCGGCAGCCGCGCTGCCGCCGTCGCCGAACATGCCGGCAAAGTATTTTTCAAAGAGCCTGTCCGCCTCCGCGCACAGCTCGCGCCTGAAACCCTCGTAGCGCTTCAGCAGCTCTGCCCCCTCTTTTGTAATGGAGCTGCTGCCGCCGCGCGCGCCGCCCTGCGTCCGGCTGACGACGGTGAAGCCAAGCTCGTTTTCAAGCGTCCTTATGGCGTTCCATCCGGAGGAATAGCTCATCTGTATTCTCTGGCAGGCCTCGCGGACGGAGCCGGTCTCCCCGATGAGCTGCAGCATCATGGCCACACGCCCGTCAAGGAACGTGAGCTGCCGCGCCACTGAAACCTGAAGCACCGGCCGCACGAGCTGGCTGTTGTGCAGCTCAAGCAGCTGTCTGTAGTCCTCCGGCGTGTCCGCGTCGTGCAGTATGCCCGGATCCGGCACGTCCACCAGCGTCATCGGCACACCGCAGCGGCCGAGCGCGCCCTTCAGCCCGTCCTCGCCGCTGTCGCGGAGGAGCCGGTCGACCACATCGGGCGACATCAGTATCGGGTGCCCCCGCTGCCCGCCGCAGACGGGACACGCGAGCTCGACGCCGGAATCGAGCAGCTCCCTGACCGTCGCCGCCGTGAAAAGCGGCACGTCCACAGGGGTGAAAAGTATCCGGTCGCACTTCCCGCGTATATATTTCAGCCCTATCAGCGCCGAGTCAAACATCTCCGTGGTGCGGTACTCCTCGTTGCGGACGAAAACCGCCCCGCTCTTCGACAGATGGCGCTCAAGCTCGTCGGCGTTATACCCGGTGACTACCACGACGCGCTCGGCGCCTGCCTGGCGCAGGGTAGCCACCACACGCTGCGCGACGGATATCTCCCCAATGCTCAGCATCGGCTTGAAATCCCCCATGCGCGAGCTCATCCCCGCGGCGACAACCACCGCTCCGGTCTCCATTTTCATCCACCTCCGACATTGAAATCCGGCGGGCAATCAAGCATTATCAACACTTTGCCGGAATAACGACTTGCAAAATAAAACAATTTGACGCTCTTATTTTGAGAGTATATATTAGCAGTAGAAAGAGTTAAAGCGCGCCGCGGCGCAGCTTTAGAAAGAATGCCCCCCGCAGGGGTCGGAATCCGCCCCTCCGCCGGTCATATCGCGCAGCCTTGACATGCCTGCGCGGGAAAAGAAAACAATTTCGGACGGCTTTCCGGAGGCGTCCTCGCCCGACAGGCGCAGCCCGCTTGCGGTCTCGAGATAGTCCATCGGCAGAGTGCGCCGGAATACCTGCCCGGTGCGCTCGTCCGTGACCTCTATTGTCACTTCTGAGGCGCGTATCTCGGTAATTTTATCCATATTTTCTCTCCCCCGTCACCCTGATATTGCAGTTATCATAATAGCACAAACCTTCCCAGGAGTAAAGCTCGCGTTTGGACATGCAAGCGCGTGAAGATAAAAGGATAAACGAAATGGATTAGAAGGAGGCTATCACATGATCAAAAAGGTCCTGATGATCAACGGTGTGGAGCGCAAACTCGTCATCGACGGGACAGAAACCCTCGCCAAGATACTGCGCGAGCGCCTGCTGCTCACCGGATGTAAGATCGGATGCGGCCAGGGCCACTGCGGCGCGTGCAACGTCATTGTGGACGGCAAGGTCACCAAGGCCTGCATAACCAAGGTCGTCAAGTTACGTGACTATGCCGAGATCACGACTATCGAGGGCATTGGCACAGTGAACAACCTTCACCCCATTCAGGTCGCCTGGATGGCGTACGGCGGGGCGCAGTGCGGCTTCTGCTCGCCGGGCTTCATTGTCAGCGCCAAGGTGCTGCTCGACCAGAACCCGAACCCCACGCGCGAGGAGGTCCGCGACTGGTTCAACAAGAACCGCAACCTCTGCCGCTGCACCGGCTATAAGCCCCTCATCGACGCGACCATGGCCGCCGCGGCCGTCATGCGCGGCGAAATGAGCAAGGAGGACCTGCTCTTCAAGCCGACCGACAACGTCATAATCGGCACCACCTTTGAGCGTCCCTCCGCCGCAATGAAGGTCACCGGCACCTGGGACTTCGGCGCGGACGAGGCCCTGCACATGCCGGATTACACCCTCCGCCTCGCCCTTGTGCAGGCCGAGGTGTCCCATGCCAACATCAAGAGCGTCGATACCTCCGAGGCCGAAAAAATGCCCGGCGTTTTCAAGGTTATCACCGCCAAGGACGTCCCCGGCAAGAACCGCATCAACGGCCTCGTCATGCTGCCGCTGAACAACAAGTGCGACGGCTGGGACCGCCCGATCCTCTGCGACGAGAAGGTTTTCCAGTACGGCGACGCCATAGCGATAGTCGCCGCGGACACCGAGGAGCACGCGCGCGAGGCCGCCAAGCACGTCAAGGTCGATCTTGAGGTGCTCCCCGCCTATATGAGCGTGCCGGAGGCCCTTGCGCCCGACGCGATCGAGATCCACCCCGGCACACCGAACGCCTATTATGAGACGAACTGCATAAAGGGCCCCGACTTCGACTTCGACAGCGCGCCGAACGTCATAGAGGTCGAGAGCTACTGCTCGCGCCAGCCGCACCTCTACCTCGAGCCCGACAACGGCTACGCCTACATTGACGAGGACGGAATGCTCACCGTCCACTCCAAGAGCATCGGCATACACCTCCACCTTCCCATGATAGCGGACGGCATCGGCGTATCGCTCGACAAGCTGCGACTGGTGCAGAACCGCGCCGGCGGCACCTTCGGCTACAAGTTCTCCCCCACTAACGAGGCAATACTCGGCGTCGCAGCCCTTGTGTGCCAGCGCCCGGTCTCGCTCAACTTCAACATGTACCAGTCCATCACCTACACCGGCAAGCGCAGCCCCGGCTTCATGCACATCAAGCTCGCCGCGGACGACAATGGCAAGGTTCTCGCTCTGTGGGGCGACAACTACATCGACCACGGACCGTACTCCGAGTTCGGCGACCTGCTGACGCACCGCCTGAGCCAGTTCGTCGGCGCCGGCTTCGATATCCCGACCATCCGCAACAAGAGCACCACCGTGTTCACCAACCACGCCTGGGGCAGCGCCTTCAGGGCATACGGCTCGCCTCAGTCCTTCATGGGCAGCGACATCGCCATGGACATCATGGCCGCGAAGCTCGGGATCGACCCGTTCGAGTTCCGCGCAATGAACTGCTATAAGGAATCCGACGACTCCCGCACCCCGAACGGCTGCCGCCCGGACGTCTACTGCGAGGAGGATCTCTTCAACCTGGCCCGGCCCTACTACGAGGCGGCCAAGAAGCGCATCGCGGAAAAGAACGCGGCCTCCGACGGCAAGATAAAGTACGGCATCGGCGTCTCCCTCGGCGTCTATGGCTGCGGCCTCGACAACTCGGACGTCTCCGAGTGCTGGGCTGACCTGAACCCGGACGGCACGGTCACGCTGCGCAATTCCTGGGAGGACCACGGCCAGGGTGCCGATATAGCGACGCTCACCGCCGGCCACGAGACGCTCCGCCAGGCGGGCTTCACGCCGGATATGATCCACCTCGAGCTCTGCGACACCAAGCTCACCCCGAACTCCGGCCCCGCCGGCGGCAGCCGCTCCACGGTCATGACCGGCTCCGCCACCAAGCTCGCCTGCGAGAACCTGCTCAAGGCCATGCGCAAGCCGGACGGGACTTACCGCACCTATGACGAGATGAAGGCCGAGGGCATCGACACCCACGCCGTTGGCGTCTACACCTATACCGCCTCCGTCGCGCTCGACCAGGCCACCAGCCAGGGCGACCCGTTCCCGAGCTACATGTACACCATCTTCCTGCCTGAGGTCGCGGTCAACACCGAGACCGGCAAGGTCAAGGTCGAAAAATTCACCGCCGTGGCCGACTGTGGCACCATCCTCAACAAGCTCGCCGTCGACGGCAACTTCTACGGCGGCCTTGTCCAAGGCATCGGCCTGGCTCTCACGGAGGACTTCGAGGACCTCAAGAAGCACACAACCTTGCTCAAGTGCGGCATACCGTACCCGAACGACGCGCCTGACGACATCGAGCTCGTATATCAGGAGAACCACCCGCGCCCGAACGGCCCGTACGGTGCCTCCGGCTGCGGCGAGGCCCCGCTGGATGCCCCTCACCCGGCCATCCTGAACGCCATATACAATGCCACCGGCGCGCGCATCACCCGCGTCCCCGCCCTGCCCGAGGTCGTCCTTGCGGCCCTCCAGCAGGTGAAGGAGTAACTCTTTTAATCATACGCAACCTGTGATAAAATGGGGAAGGCATATGCCTTCCCCATTTGCAAAAGCGAGGTGCGCGCTGTGAAACGTATAATCCCGCTGATACTGGCCCTGTTCCTCCTCGCCGCCTGCGGCAAACAGGCGGCATCCGGGACGCCGGGCCTGCCGCCGTCCGCAGAGACGTTCCCGGCCACATCTGGGGACCTGACAACGCTGGGGCCCACGCCTTCGCCGGCCGTGACCGTCTCGCCCGAAGAGGCGTCCCGGCGCCCCGTACCGGACACGATGACCCTGCCGGACACCGGATTTGAGCCGGAGTCGTACTGGCTCGCCGAGCCCTTCGGCGACAGCGGACAGGCCCTGCTTCTGATGGCCGGGGACGGGCAGTTCAAATGCTGGTATAACTGCCGGACCGATGAGTTCAACACCGGCTGGGACGACATTGTTGGCAACAGCTTCACCGATAGCGAGGCCGCGGCGAGCGTGGACGGCGAAACGCTCGCGCTCGAGTATTACGACGCCTCGGACACGCCGAGGCCGGCGCGCTTCACTGCCATAACGCGCGATGAGGCGCTGCGCGCGCACCGCGACATGCCCTATAATGACGAGATTTCGCTGCCCTTGCCGGAAATCATAACCCGCGCCGAATGGGAAGCCACGCCGGGGGTGACGCCGGTTTCGTACGTCGAGGACGGCGTGAGCGGCGCAGTGTACGAATACATGGGCTCGCAAGTCATGTATGACACCTTTGGCGACGCGCTGCTCAGGCTCGGCGGGTTCGTCACGGAGTCGCCCGAATTCCCCTTCAAGGTGCGCGGCGTCGGCATAGGCAGCAGCGGCGAGGACGTGCTCGCGAGCTTCCCCTCGAACGTGCCCGAGCCTTCGGACGCAGAGGAACATCACGCCTTATACGGCGGGGTTGCCGGCCTCCTCGGCTCGTGGAACGCCATGGACGAAAACAGGGGCGGCCCCGATATAATGTTCAGCGACAGCAAAACAATAACGCACTTTATTCTCGACGCCGACGGCATGGTGTGCAAGATTGAATTCTGGAACTCAGCCGACTGACTCGCCCCGCCTCAGTTCATCCCGAACTCGGCGGCGTAGACAAGCACCCCGCTCACCGGCGGCGCGTCCTCCCGCAGCCTTATGGCCATGAGGTTTTCGGCGGGTATCCCCTCCGGCGCGGCGATTCCGAGCTCCTCCGCAGGGACATATCCCACGCGCGGATAGTACTCCGTGCTGCCGAGCACAGTTGAATAGCCATAGCCCAATTCCCGGGCTATTCTGTGCCCCTCCTTCATCAGTGCGGTGCCTATGCCCCGCCGCTGGCAGTCCGGCCGGACGGAAAGCGGCGCGAGCACAAGCACGGTTTCTCCCCCGGCAGCGGCCCTTGTGAACAGTATGTGCCCCACTATCCCGCCGTCCTCCTCCGCCACGAGCGAAAGCTCCGGGATAAATGCTCCGCCCTTCCTCAGGGCGTTTACAAGGTCCTGTTCGTTTCCGTCGGCGTGCTCAGCCCCGGCAAAGGCAGCTTTTATGAGCTCATAGACCTGTCCGTGATCCCCGGGTCTCTCCTGCCTGATAAGCATATTTTTCTTCCTTTCTGTCAAACTCCGCCGGACTCGGCAGCTTCGATGTGCGAGCGGATTTCCCGCTCATGTTCAAGGCAGTATGCGTAGCTGTCCCGCATGAAATCCTGTATGTCTTCGCTTCTGTATATCCTGTCCAGCGTTTCAAGTATCAGCCCGTCCCCGGCCCTCATGTCAAAGAAATAGGGGTAAATGCAGCCGCCGCCGTTCTCGCGCGGGAAATACGGGTTTATTGAGCTGAGCCTCGAGTCCCTCATAATGGATTCAACAACCATCTCGCTCAGTATCCACTTCAGGCTTGGCCGCTCGTACTCCTCAAAGCCGTCGCCGAACAGCTTATGCCAGACGTCGAACCACACAAAATGGATTATTTCGTGTATGCTCAACCCTATGGCGCCCTTTTCGCTGTTCAGGTAAAAGATATCGAAAGCCTGTTCCCGCAAATACCTCGGCGACACCGGGTTGAGCCCCACTCGTGCCGTTATCCCGTTGTACCTGCTCGTGCAGTCCACGCCGAAGGCGTCGGACAGCGCGCCGGCAATCTGCGCCTCGCACTCTGCCCAATATCTGTTATACATTGCGGCCTTCCTGTTGATTTCCGGTTCCGCTTCGGCGTAAATCGCCCTAATTGCACTCTCAACATAGCGCTTCCGCTCCGGAAACGGCAGGCTCTGGGCGTAATCTCTGTCTATCTGCGGATAAAAATGATAGAGCGCGCCTGACCAGAATTCGCTTTCACCCTCGCTCTGGAAGCCAATTATGCTGTCAATCATCTGTTCCACGCCGGGGTTGACGTATTTCACCTTCAAATAAGCTGCCCCCTTTCAGGCTCATTACATCAGATTATATCTCACCGCCACCCATGATGGAACAGTTTTTTGGAATATTCTCCGTCCGCGCCGCCCAGGCGGAATGTGGACGCTTCCCGCTCAAATATGTTACAGCATCCCCGGAGGGAGATAAATGGACTTCACCGAACGCTCCACAAGGGCCTATAGGACCAAACAGCTCTACACTAAGGAGGAACTCGAGCGGCGTGAGGCCCTCTGCGTCCACGAGCAGCCCGCCTTTTGCAGCGCGGCCTGCCCGCTAAAGCTGGACGCGCGTGAATTCGCTCGCCTGTGCGCAGAGGGAGACTTCACGGCGGCCCGCGCGATGCTCGAGCGCATAACGCCCTTCCCCATCATCCTCGCCTGCGGCTGCGGTGCGCCGTGCTCATCCTCGTGCCGCCTCGGCGAGCTGCCCGGCGGAGAAGGGCTGAACTTTCCCGCCCTTGAGCGCGCGGCAATGCGCCTCGGCGCGCCCAAAACCGGCCGCGGCATGCTGAAATTCAAAAAGAAAAAGACCGCGGCGGTCTTCGGCTCGGAGCTCTTCACGCTCGTAACGGCGGCGGAGCTTGCCAGGAAGAGCTATCCTACGGTCTTTTACGTCCGCGAAAAGGACGCGCGCGAGCTCATGCTGAACTGCGCCCCCTTCCTCAGCGGCGGGGATCTCGACGCCGAGGCGGACCGCCTGAACGGCATGGATCTGGAAATCAGGTACTCCGCCGGGCTCACGCCGGAGCTCTTTTCGGCCGAGCGCGGCAAATACGACCTGCTGTGCGTCTCGCGCGAATACCTGCAGCTTGTCTCCCCCGGCGAGGAGCCCGACCCCGTAACCCTGCTGTGTCCCGGCATCGGGGCCATCGCCCGCTGCGGCGGCGAATCCGGCGTGCTCGCCGCGCTGTACGACGCCAGAAGGGCCGGCGTCTCCGCGGACAGGCTCGCCCAGGGCATGGATCCCGCCACAATGCGCGGCGAGGAGGGCGCAGTTGAAAGCCGCCTGTACACCGATCTGAGCTCCGCCGCGCCTTCGCGCCGCGTACCCGAGTCCGCGGAGGGCTACGGCCCTGAGGAGGCAAAAGCCGAAGCCGCGCGCTGCATACAGTGCGAATGTGTGGAATGCCTGAAGGGCTGCGCCTACCTCCGGCACTTCAACAAGTTCCCCCGCATACTAACGCGGGAGATATACAACAACGCCGGCATAATAATGGGCGACCACATGATGAACAAGGCGCTGAATTCCTGTGCTCTCTGCGGGCAGTGCACCGTCACCTGCCCGAACGGGTACGACATGACGGAAATCTGCCTTTCCGCGCGGGAAAACATGGTTGCGACGGGTAAAATGAGCCTTGCAGTGCACGAATTCGCGCTGTACGACCAGATCTTCTCCAACGGTGAGGCCTTTCTCTGCCGACCCCAGCCCGGGTATGAAAAGTGCAGGTATGTGTTTTTCCCCGGCTGCCAGGCGGCCGCGATCGCGCCGGAGGTAGTCATGCGCGCGTATTCGGACCTGTGTTCCCGGCTCGATGGCGGCGTGGCGCTGCTGCTCGGCTGCTGCGGAGCGATTTCACGCTGGGCCGGGCGCACCGAGCTCACCACCGAGACTGACGAACTGCTCCGCTCGTCGCTCGAGGGCCTCGGCAACCCGGAAATCATAGCCGGATGCCCGACCTGTTACGTCACGCTGCGCAATATAAGCCTCTCCCCCGTCCGCGGGATATGGGACGTGCTGCTCAAGGCCGGACTGCCGGAAACGGCCTCTTACGCCGGGACGTGCGCCTCGCTGCACGACTCCTGCGGCGCGCGCGGAGACGAGCACACGCAGCAGGCCGTGCGCGAGCTTGCGCGCCGCCTTGGGTTCGAGCTTGCGGAAGGCGAATGGAGCGGCGACCGCTCCCCCTGCTGCGGCTACAGCGGCCTTGTGTCGTACGCGAACCCGCCCGTCGCCTCCGAGCTGGCCCGGTCCTGCCTGAACGGACCGCCGGAGCAGCCGCAGCTCGTCTACTGCATGGCCTGCCGCGACCGCCTTGCGCGCGAGGGGGCGCGTAGCGTGCACCTGCTCGAGCTCGTGTACGGCGTCAGCGCGTCGGAGACGCCCGGAATAAGCGAAAAGCGCAGAAACCGCCTGTACCTGAAGCAGTCGCTCCTGCGCGGGATTTGGGGTGAAGATGTGAAAAACGAACCGCTCGGCTTCAGGTTGGACATAACCGATGAGGCCCGCGCGCTCATGGAGCAGCGCATGGTGCTGGACACAGACGTTCAGCGTGTTATGAAAGCGTATCTGGAGAGCGGCGAGGCCGTTTTGGAGAACGACAGCGGCCTGCTCGTTACCCGCGCGCGGATTGGCAACGTCACGTTCTGGGTCAAGTTTACCGAGGACGCGGACGGCTACACTGTCCACCGCGTGTACAGCCACCGCATGACTATTGAGACGAGGTGAAAGCATGGCCGAGGAAAAGAGCTATTACGTAATAGACCCTGAGGGCAAGCTGACATGCCATAAATGCGGCGTGCCGCTTGTAAAGGCCAACGCCGTGTTTGGATATCTCGACAACGCCTTTCCTGTGGAGCTCCCCGTCTGCCCAAAATGCGGCTTCGTCTATGTCCCGGAGGAGCTTGCGATGGGCAAGGTGCTCTCCGTGGAAAAGGTGCTGGAGGACAAATGAACCGCCACCCCGGCGGCGAAGCGGCGACGCTTCGCCTGTTGGAGCTCGCGGGCATCGCTCCGCCGCTTGAAATAATCGACCTCGGCGCGGGGGACGGTGAAACCGTCCGTCTGCTGCGCTCGCTCGGCCATCGCGCCGTTGGCATCGACCTCTCGCCCGGCCCCGACGTGGAGCACGGCGATATCCTGTCTCCCCCGTTCGCGCCTGGGAGCTTTGACGCCGCAGTCAGCCAGTGCGCCCTCCTGCTCACCGGCAATGTGCCCGCCGCGTTCTCCGCCGCGCATACCCTGCTGCGCAGCGGCGGCGTGTTCATGTACTCCGACGTTGTCCCCGGCGGCGTTCCGGCGCTGAAAAGCCTTGCCGCCGGAGCCGGCTTCACGCTTGAAGCGGCCGAGGACATCACCACCGCCTGGCGCGAGTACTATATCGCGGCGCTATGGCGCGGCGAAGTCCAGCCACCGCCTGAGGGTATCAGCGGCAAAAACTGCCGCTACGTCTCCGCGGTGATGAGGAAAACTCAAAAATAGCAAAGTCAAAGGAGGGCACACAACATGGACGTATTCGACCGTATGCTCGAGCTCTCGCGCGATGGCTTCGACTGCGCTCAGATTCTCCTCTCGCTCGCGCTCGAGCTGGACGGGAAGTCCGACCCCGACCTCGTGCGCGCTATGGGCGGGCTAAGCTCCGGGATCGCCGGCGGCGGGGACGTCTGCGGCGCCCTCGCGGGCGGGGCCTGCCTTCTGTCCTATTTCGCCGGCCGCGGCGAGCCGGACGAGCTCCCCCACCCCAAGCTTGAGGAGATGTACGCCTCCCTCCGCGAATGGTTCGACGGATACACCGCCGGCTACGGCGGCGCAAGCTGCCGCTGCATACTCGCCGGCGACCCGCGGAACCGTATACAGCGCTGTCCCATGGTTGTCCAGTCGGTGTTTGAAAAGTGCTTCGACCTTTTGGAAAGGAATGGTGTGCTGTGATATATCTCAACAACGGTGCCACGAGCTGGCCAAAGCCCCCCTGCGTTGCGGAAGCGGTCTGGCGCGCGGTGGCGTCCTCCCCCGGCGCGGCGCACCGCGGCGGAATTGAAAACTTCGATGTGTTCGACGCCGCGCGCGAGCGCCTCGCGCGGCTGCTCGGCGTCTCCTCGCCGTCAAATATCGCCCTCGGCCCCAACGCCACTTACGCGCTGAACCTCGCCATTTACGGCTTCCCTCTCTCCGGGGGCGACACCGTATTGACGACGGAAGCCGAGCACAACAGCGTCCTCCGGCCGCTGAGCGACCTCTCACGCCGCGTTGGAATCAACGTTGTCTACCTCGAAACCGACGAGACCGGCCGCGTCTCCACAGAGCTCTGGGCGGAGGCCCTTGAGCGCCACAGCCCGCGTCTCGCCGTGTTCAGCCACGCTTCAAATGTCACCGGCGCCGCGAACGACGCCGCGGCGCTCTGCGCCGCAGCAAAGGCCGCGGGAGCCGCCGTGCTTGTCGACCTTTCACAGACGGCGGGCTTCCTGCCCGTCGACCTCGAGAACTGGGGCGCGGACATGGCCGCCTTCACCGGCCACAAATACCTCCTCGGCCCGCAGGGCACCGGCGGGCTCTATGTCCGCCCCGGGCTTGAGCTCCGCCCCCATCTCACCGGCGGCACCGGCGTGATGAGCGACCTCGACCACATGCCGGACGAGATGCCGCTGCATCTCGAAGCCGGCACGGGCAACGAGCCCGGCTTCCACGGCCTGCTCGCCGCCCTCGATTGGGCGGAAGAGAACCCCTGCGACGTCCCCGCGGTGCTCGAACTGCTCTCCGCGCTCCGCTCCGGGCTCGCCGCCGCCGGAGCGCGCGTCATCGCGCCGGAGGGCGAGTGCACGCCCGTCGTGAGCTTCACCGTACCCGGCGTCCCGGCGTCCGAGATAGGCTACATGCTCTCCGAGGGCGCGGGAATAGTCTGCCGCACCGGGCTGCACTGCGCCCCGCGCGTGTTCCGCTGCCTCGGCGTCCCGGAGACAGTGCGGCTCTCCCTCTCGCGCTTTACGACGGAGCTCGAGGTTGAAGAAACCGTCGCCGCCCTCTCGGCCGCCCTGTCATGAAGTTCGAGAGCAAAAAAACCGAAAACTGCTTTGCCGGCTCGCTGACGTATGAATACCTGATCCCCGTCAGCGGCAAGGCCTTTGCCGCGCTTCTCCCGCCGGAGTGGAAAATACGCCGCAACGAAAAGCTGCGCCGCCCGGTTTTCGTCGCCGAGAGCGGCGGGGTCGTAATAAAAGGCGCCCTCGGCGGCAGCGTCCTCAGGGTCAGCTACCCGGAAGGCAGTTTTGAACAGACAAAGAGCGAGTTTGAAGCGTTTCTTGGAGGTTTGCCGGGATGAGAGTGTTTTCCGCCACGGAGAGCGTATGCCCCGTCTGCCTGCGGGTCATCCCCGCGGAGCGCGGCGTGGGCGACGACGGATACATACACATGCGCAAGACCTGCCCGGAACACGGCAGCTTTGACGTCCTCCTCTGGGAGGGCGGCATAGTGGATTACCTAAAGTGGGACACGGCCGGAGAGGGCGGCAACCGCCCGCCCGTCACCGTCCCCGCCGCGGCGGGGTGCCCTAATTCCTGCGGCCTCTGTGAAAATCACGAGAGCGCCGGCTGCTGCGCCCTGCTCGAGCTGACTGACCGCTGCAACCTCCATTGCCCCGTCTGCTTCGCCTCCGCAGGCGATGGGCAGGGCCGCGACCTGACACACGGAGAAATCGTGCGTCTATACGACATGCTGCTCGAGCGCGGCGGCCCCTTCAACATCCAGCTCTCCGGCGGCGAACCCACGGTGCGCGACGACCTGCCCGAGATCGTCGCTCTCGGCCGCGAGCGGGGCTTCACTTATTTCCAGCTCAATACAAACGGTCTCCGTCTCGCCGGAGAGGAGGGGTATGCGGAAAAGCTGCTCCGCGGGGGCGTCTCCTGCGCCTTTTTGCAGTTCGACGGCCTCGACGACGGAGTTTACCGCGCCCTCCGCGGCCGGGAATTGCTCGACATCAAGCTCCGCGCCGTGGAAAACTGCGCCAGAGCCGGGCTGCCCGTCGTGCTCGTGCCGACCGTCGCACCCGGGGTAAACGACTCCATGCTCGGCGACATACTGCGCTTCGCGCTCGAGCGGCTCCCGGCCGTGCGCGGGGTACACATACAGCCCATAAGCTATTTCGGCCGCTGCTCGCTGCCCGAGCCGGAGCGCCGCCTCACCATTCCACGCGTCCTGGCCGAAATCGAGCGCCAGACCGGCGGGGCGATGCGCGCGGAGGACTTCGCCGGCGGCGGGGCGGAGAGCGCGTACTGCTCCTTCCACGCCAGCTACCGCCGGGCGAGGGACGGCTCGATAAAGGCCCTCCCCCGCCGCCGCGGCGGCTGCTGCGTAAAGAGCTCGGAGGCCCGGGACTTCGTCGCCGGGCATTGGGGCGCGCGTGAGGAGCCCGATACGGAGCCCGACGGCTTTGACAAGTTCCTCGCCGAGGCGAGGGACAACACCTTCACAGTCTCCGGGATGCTGTTCCAGGACGCGATGAACCTCGACCTTGAGCGCCTGCGCCGCTGCTATATATGCGAGGCCGACCTCGAGCGCGGCATGGTGCCCTTCTGCGCCTATAACCTCACGGACAGCGCGGGCCGCGCGCTCTACCGCCGATGAGGCGCTCGCGGCTCGACAACTGGATATGCTCGCTCGAGGGCCTGAGCGAGGTCACACCGGAAAACCTCGAATCCCTTCAGCTCGAGCGCCTCAATTCCCTTCTGCTCCGCGAGCGGGAGCGCGGCGGCTTTTACTCAGCCCTCCCCTGCCGGCTCGAGAGCCTGTCGGAGCTCGCTGCCCTGCCATTTACCACAGCGGAACAGCTTGCAGAGAATGTTTCATCCATGCTGCTGTGCTCGCAGGCGGAGGTGAGCCGCGTAATCAGCGGCTCCACCAGCGGGACCACCGGCCCGGCAAAGCGCGTTTTTTACACCCGGCGGGATATAGAGCACACGGTCGGTTTTTTCGCCGCCGGGATTGGCGAATTTGTCTTAAGCGGGGACACGGTTATGATAGCCATGCCCTTTTCCGGCCCCTTCGGGCTCGGCGACCTGATAGCTGAAGCCGTCACAAGCCTCGGCGCCGCCCCACTGCGCACCGGAGCCGGCCGCAGCCTGGGCGAGCTGTGCTCCGAGCTCGACTCCGCGCAGCCGGAGGCGTACATCGGGATGCCTGTGCCGCTGCTCGGCCTGCTTAGGTATTATGTAAACTTAAATCGCCGTCTCCCACCGCTCCGCCGCGCGCTGATATCCGGCGACGCCTGCCCCGAGGGGGTAGTGAGCGAAATCGAGGCCCTGCTCGGCTCCCGGCTCTTCCCGCACTACGGTTCCCGGGAAATGTGCCTCGGCGGTGCGGTGACCTGCCCAGCGCACGATGGGATGCACCTGCGCGCCAATCACATAATAGCGGAGATCGTGGACGCGGCCGGCTCTCCACTCCCTGCGGGAGAGTGGGGAGAGCTTGTCATCACGACGCTCGATATGGAGGCCCTGCCGCTGATACGTTACCGGACAGGCGATTACACCCGACTGCTGCCCGCCCCCTGCCCGTGCGGGAGCTGCACGCCGCGGCTCGACCGGGTAAGCCGCCTGAAGCGCCGCGAACGGCTCATGGAGCAGCTCGATTCCGCCCTTTTCTTGCTTCCAAGCCTCCTCGATTGCGCTGCGGAGCTGCTGCCCGGCCGCCTTAAAATATCCGCCCTGACGCTCGACGGGCGCGACCCAGGCCTCGCCGCCTCGGCGGAGCATCTCTTCCCGGACACAGAAATAGAGGCAGTCTGCCGCAAAGCGGACGAAAACACCGTACTCAGCGCCCGAAAACGCACCTTTCTATAAAGCAAAAAGGCCCTTTCGGGCCTTTTTGCTTTTTACTTTACCGGCAGGTATTCGGTCGGGTCGACGCTCTCCCCGTTCACCTGCATGGAAAAATGAAGGTGGTACGGCGAATTCGTCTCGCAGATCGCCGTTGTGCCGACGGAGCCAATCGTGTCTCCCATGGAAACGCTGTCCCCTGCCGCTACGGTCGGCAGCTCCGCCAGATTGGAGTATATGCTCACTATCCCGGCACCGTGGTCTATTTCAACCGTGGTTCCGTAGAGTCCGTCGGCGTATACATTTGTAACGGTTCCGCTTGCCACCGCCTTGACCGGTTCACCCAGCGGGGCGAGGATATCGAGCCCGTCGTGCGTCCGCCAGTCGCCCATGGTCTTGTCATACGCCAGCGAATCCATTATATAGCCAACATCCACCGTGCCGCTGAGCGGCCAGGCATACGTCGCCGGTCCGGTGACCTCCTGGGAAGGCGCCTCCTGCGTGACAGGATCCTCCGCCGCGACCTCGGGCGGCTCGGGTTCCGGCTCCGCGATGACCTCCACCGCGTCCTCAGGTATTTCCCATTCCGTCTCTTCCGCCTCCGGCGTGGGCGCGGGGGTTGAAACAGCGGCAGAGGGGGCCGCGGTGGCTGCAAGGGAGATGTCCCCGATATCATCCTTCTCCACAGTCCCCTTCCCGCTCAGCAGGCTCCAGGCAGAAACGCCGATTACCGCCACGCAGAGGAAAAGGACTATGTAGAAGCCCTTCCCGTTAAAAAAACTGTCCAGCTTGCCGCCGGAGCTCTTGTTGTTATCGTCCATAACAAACCTCCAACTAATGTTGTCGGAGGATATTGTTGCCAGAGCCCGGCGCTTATATACACAGATATAAAATGTTTTTATCCTTTTCCGGCGAACCTGCTCTTTCGTTAGTAAGGGCAGGCGCGCAATCCTCCGTGCCGCCTCAGTCGCCGTTTCCCCAGAAATCGTACTTGCAGACCGGGCACTTCGGGTAGTCAAAATCTATTACAGCGCCGCATTTGGGACACTTTTTCTGCGGCAGCTCCCCGGAATCCACGCCTTCTATCTCGCCCTCCGGCAGGAACAGCTCAACCTTGCCGCAGTTTTTGCAGACGTACACGTCGAGCTCCATCGCCCCTGCCAGCAGATTTGGCCAGTCGCCGAGTATCCACCCGGTGCGCCCAAGCTGGAAATCCTCCCGGCGCACGAACTGCATGTCCTCGCCGCAGCGCAGGCACTTCAGTTTCCGCATATCCAAAACCTCCTTTTTTCAAGTATACCATCCGCCGCGGCAGGCGCGCAAGGCCCGCCGCCCAAACACGAACAAAACACCCCGGGAAAATCCCGGGGTGTTTTTTGGTATGAACGCGATTACTTGCTGAGGTTGAAGAAGGCGTCCTTGCCGGCGTACTGGGCGACGTCGAAGAGCTCTTCCTCGATGCGGAGCAACTGGTTGTACTTGCAGACGCGGTCGGTGCGGCTGGGGGCGCCGGTCTTGATCTGGCCGGCGTTGAGGCCAACGACGAGGTCGGCGATAGTGGTGTCCTCGGTCTCGCCGGAGCGGTGGCTGACAACGGTGGTGTAGCCGTGGCGGTTGGCGAGCTGGATGGTGTCGAGGGTCTCGGTCAGGGTGCCGATCTGGTTGACCTTGATCAGGACGGAATTGGCAACGTGCTTCTCGAGGCCGGTCTTTACGCGCTCGACGTTGGTGACGAACAGGTCGTCGCCGACGAGCTGCACGCGGTCGCCGAGGGCTTTGGTGAGCATGCTCCAGCCTTCCCAGTCGTCCTCGCCCATGCAGTCCTCCATGGAGATGATCGGGTAGGTGTCGGCAAACTTCTTCCACATGTTGACCATCTGCTGGCGGGTCATGGTCTTCTTGGCCTTCGGCAGGGTGTAGGTGCCCTCATCGGCGTTGTACCAGTCGGAGACGGCGGCGTCGATGCCGAGCATGAAGTCCTCGCCGGGCTTATAGCCGCTCTTCTCGATGGCGGCGACGATGCACTTGAAGGCATCCTCGTCCTTCTTCAGGTTCGGGGCGTAGCCGCCCTCATCGCCGACGCCGGCGGCGGGGGTGCCGTTCTCCTTCAGGACGCTCTTGAGGTTGTGGAACACCTCGGAGCACATGCGGAGGGCTTCCTTCCAGCTCTTCGCGCCGACGGGCAGGACCATGAACTCCTGGATGTCGACGTTGTTGGTGGCGTGGGCTCCGCCGTTGAGGATGTTCATCATGGGCACGGGCAGGGTCTTGGCGTTCACGCCGCCGATGTAGTTGTAAAGCGGCATGTTGAGGGCAGTGGCGGCAGCGCGGGCGCAGGCAAGGGACGCGCCGAGAATAGCGTTGGCGCCCAGGCGGGACTTGTTCGGAGTGCCGTCAAGCTCAATGAGCATCTTGTCGATGGAGGGCTGGTCGAGGGCGTTCAGGCCAAGAAGGGCCTCGGCGATCTCGGTGTTGACGTTCTCAACGGCGCGGGTCACGCCCTTGCCGAGGTAACGGCTCTTGTCGCCGTCGCGGAGCTCGCAGGCCTCGTGCACGCCGGTGGAGGCGCCGGAGGGCACGGCGGCGCGGCCGACGGTGCCGTCGTCGAGGGTGACTTCGACCTCGACGGTCGGGTTGCCGCGGGAGTCCATAATTTCGCGCCCGGTGACGTCAACGATCTCAAAATACTCTTTCATGATGATTCTCCTTAATATTAAAATTAGGGGTTACTTCTTAATGAGGGAGGCGCCGGTCATCTCGGCCGGCTTGCCGAGGCCCATCAGCTCCAGCAGCGTGGGGGCGATGTCCGCCAGGCGCCCTTCGCGCAGCTTCAGCTCGCCCGTGCCGGTGATGACCAGCGGCACGAGGTTGGTGGTGTGCGCGGTGTTGGGGCTGCCGTCCGGCTCCACCATGCGGTCGGCGTTGCCGTGGTCGGCAGTGACGATCATGGTGATGCCGTTGCGCTTGGCGGCCTCCACCACCTCGCCCAGGCACTTGTCGACGGTCTCCACAGCCTTCACGGCCGCGGGGATGACGCCGGTGTGCCCGACCATGTCGCAGTTGGCGAAATTGCAGACGTACAGCGCGCAGCCGCCCTTGTCCATACGGGCGAC
>MHCFR04200__coassemble_289_pt1 | contig 34231 bp, 27 predicted proteins | sample MHCFR04200__metabat2_high_PE_065 | metagenome-assembled genome bin MHCFR04200
CGAGGTCGAGCGCGAAGCGCCCGTCCCTCAGCCGGGTGAACTCCAGCAGCTCCTCGACCATCACGGTGAGGCGGCTGGCCTCGGCGGAGATTATTTCTATGCCCCGGCGGGAGTCGCCCTGCAGGGCCTCGTCGTACAGCAGCGTCTCGCTCCAGCCGGTGATGGCCGTCAGCGGGGTGCGCAGCTCGTGGGACACGGAGGAGACGAACTCGGACTGGACGCGGCTGGCCTCGCCTATCTTCACGGACATGTCGTTTATGGCCTCCGTCAGCGAGCCGACCTCATCGTCCCGGAATTTCTCGGCGAGGGAGCCGTAGCTCCCCTCCGCTATGCGCCGCGCGGTGTCCCCGAGGCCGAGGATCGGGCTGGTGACCCGCTCGCGGAACCAGACGTTGGACAGCAGCAGCAGCGCGACGGCAAGCACCGCAAAAAAGGCGGCCCAGCCCCCCGCGCCACGGGCGGCGCAGACGACCGCCGTTATGACGAAGAGCGCGATGGCGCAGCTCACCGCAAGCCAGGCACCCTTCAGCCCGCGCAGGCTGTCCGGCAGGTTTTCGCCACGGAAGCGCTCAAGCAGCACGCTGAGCCGGGCGGAGGGGCCGGAGACGGGCTTTTCTTCCTTTTCCGGCATCTCAGGACCCCCACTTGTAGCCGTAGCCCCATATCGTGGTGATATACTCCGGCATGGTGGCGGTGTCCTCCACCTTCATGCGCAGGCGGCGGATATTCACGTCGACTATCTTCAAATCGCCCTTGTACTCCGGGCCCCAGACGTTTTCAAGTATCTCCTCGCGCGAGAGGGCCCTGCCGGGGTTCTCCATGAAGAGCTTTATGATGGAGTACTCCGTCTGTGTCAGGCGGACGCGCTCGCCGTTCTTGTCGAGTGTACGGTTGCGCGGGCTGAGCACGAAGGGGCCGCTGACGATATCGTCCTCGTCGCCGTCCATCACGCCGCGGACGCGGCGGTAGAGCGCGTCCACCCGGGCGATGAGCTCCGCGGGGGAAAAGGGCTTTGTGACATAGTCGTCCGCGCCGGTCATCAGCCCGGTGACCTTGTCCATCTCCTGGCTCAGGGCGGTGAGCATGATTATGCCCATGCGCGAGCCGGACGCCCTTATGTGCCGGCAGACCTCGAACCCGTCCGTATCCGGGAGCATCACGTCAAGGAGGGCGACGCAGATGTCATCGTTTTCCTCAAGGAGCTTGAGGGCCTCCTCGCCGGTGGAGGCCTCGATGGGCTCGTAGCCGGAGCGGCGCAGATTTATGACGACGAAGCTGCGGATGGCGTTTTCGTCCTCAAGGACAAGTATTTTCTTCACAGACGTCACACCTTCCCGTTAATCTTTTGTCTCTTTTGCGCCGGGATTTCCGGCGCCTCCGGTCATTATAACATAACTTTTTCATTAATGGTAGCGGAAGATAACAAAATATAGTATGATCCGCTACAAGAAGGTGAAATTTGTAATTTTGCACGAAGGGCGGGATGGAGATGCTCATATGCTGCGCGGACATAAGGGGGCTGGACGCCTCGCGCGCGAGGCTTTCCGGGCGGAAAAACACGGCCGGGAGCGCCTTCGCCCGCTCGCTGCTGCTCTTCGCCGCGGGGGAGTACTGGGGGCTCGGGCGGCTGCCGGAGGTGGCGTATTCGCCCTCGGGCAAGCCGTATTTCCCAGAGGAGCCGGGGAAATATTTCTCGCTCAGCCACACGCTGACGCATGTGCTGGCGGCCGTGGCGGACGTGCCGGTGGGCGCGGACATCGAGACGGTGAGGCCGAAGGGGGACGGCTTCTGGGAAAGGCTGATGGACGAGGAGGAGCGGCGGGATTTCCGGCCCTTTGAGCTCTGGTGCCTGCGCGAGAGCTGCTACAAGCTGCTCGACGGGGGCAGCCTGCGCTCGCGGCGCTTCCGGCGGGGGGCGGCGGGCATAATCGCGCCGGAGGCCGGGGTGCTCTGCCGCAGCTACGGGCCCGTGCAGGGCTGCTTCGCCGCGGCCTGTGCGCTCGGCGAGGAGCCGCCGGAGGAGCTGGTGATGGTGCCGCCCGGGGAAATATGCTCTTGAAATGAGCGCGGGGACGGAGTATAATCAAAAAGTACGCCGTACACATGCCGGTGTGTCGGAATTGGCAGACGACCGCGACTCAAAATCGTGTGGAGAAATCCGTGTGGGTTCGAGTCCCACCACCGGCACCATGTCGCCGCGGATGGCATATCGTTCGCGGCGACTTTTTTGCAAAAGTCACCGTTCACCCATTCTGCCGCGGCTCCTTTCCAAACTGCGACCGCTGGAGCTGGGGTGCGGTTTGGGTTTCCGAATGCGAACGAATATTCTTTGCCAACTTAACACGCGCCGGAGCAAAGTATGATTTGCTCCGGCGCTTTTATGCCCACGGCAAAAAGGAACTCGACGCGCTTAAACATTGCAAAGTGATATCTTTTCAGTCGACAGGCTATAACGAAATCGACCTTGATTACGCAACGGAGAAAGGTATCTGCGTTGTATCGATACTCGATTACTGCACGCAGGAAACCGCTGAAAATGCCTTTGCAATGATGCTTTCCCTTCAGCGCGGCCTGCCGACATACCATAGAAGCGTTCAGGAAAAGAAAGAGTGGAACCTGTACGCAGCATCTCATCTTCAGCGTGTAGAGGGGCAGACGATGGGGATAGTCGGCCTTGGCAGGATCGGGCGCTCCGTAGCTAAAAAAGCGCACGGATTCGACATGCCTGTGATAGCATATGACCCCTATATACCGGAAAGCGTAGCCAAGGAGGCCGGGGTTAAGATGGTCGACCTGGATACTCTGCTTGCAGAGTCCGACGTAATTTCCATACACATGAACCTCACTGCGGACAATGTGCACTTCTTTAACAGGGAAACTTTTATGAAGTGCAAAAAAAGGCCAATAATTATAAACGAGGGAAGAGGAGCCATGATTTCCGAAGAAGACCTTGCCTGGGCACTTGACAACGGGCTCGTACGCGGCGCAGGACTGGACATGCTGGGATCAGAGTTCCCTGACCTTGAAAACTGCAAGCTAATGGGCCGCGATAACGTTATACTTAACCCCCATGCTGGATACTATTCGGATACTTCCGATTATTTGATGTCCAAGCTGTCAATGGAAAATGCACTGCTGTGCTACGAGGGGCGCTACAAGGAGGCAAAAGTCGTTAGAAACGGCATCGGCCTGTAATACTGCAGACACTGGCGGCAGAAAATGCGCATTCCGGCCGCAATTGCGCCCTGCGGCTGCTCCGGAAGGCCATTGACGGACGCCGCCGCTTACAGAGCGGGACCGGACCCGGCGGACTTGCAGGCTTGTGGCCGGATGATTTTGCTGCAGAATATGGCGGCCTTCTCCATTTGAAAGGGGGACGGTGTGCGGCCTGGAAGGAGAAAAAAGCCGGAGCTGAGAAGCTCCGGCTTTTAATTCAGGCCCGTATCTCTGTATGCACTTCGGGAAGCAGGGCACAGCGCTGTGCCACGGACGCAGTCCGGGGCCGGATAAGGCAACGGCCGCAGGCTTCTGCCCGCGGCCGTTGGTTGCGCTGAGTTGGTCGTGCTGAGGCTTAAGAGGCCTGCCGGTAAGCAGGGGCCCGCCCTGCTCCGGGGGCGAATCTGCGCCGCTTGGCTCGGGCCCATGCTTGCTCGCTCTCGCCGCGCTCGCGCGGCGCTATGCCTGCGGCCGCATGGCCGCCTCGCGGCGGTGGAGGTCGTTTTTGACGATTTTGTAGAGCGCGGCGGTGAGCGGGACGCCGATGAGCATGCCGGTGATGCCGGAGAGGCCGCCGCCGACGGTGACCGCGGCGAGCACCCACAGCCCCGGCAGCCCGATGGAGCCGCCGACTACGCGCGGGTAGATGAGGTTGCCCTCTATCTGCTGGAGCACGACGAGGTACACGACAAAGAGCAGGGCGCGGAGCGGCGAGACCGTGAGTATGAGCAGGAAGCCGACAGCGCCGCCCACGTACGCGCCGGCGATCGGGATGAGCGCCATCGCGCCCACGACCGCGCCGATCATGGCGGCGTACGGGAAGCCGAATATCGCCATGCCGGTGGCGCAGAGCGCGCCGAGGATGATAGCCTCGGTGAACTGGCCGACAATGTAGTTGTGGAAGCTCTCGTTGAGGACGCGGAGCACGTAGAGTATTTTTTCCGTCAGCTTCGCGGGCAGGTACTGCCGGGAGAGGCGGTGGAGCTGAGAGCGGAGGCGGTCACGGTCAATGAGCAGGTAAGTGGCGAAGATGAGCCCGAGGACGATGTTCACCACGGAGCTGAAAACAGTGGTGAGCACCGAGGCGGCGAGGTTCACTGTGCCGCCGATGCCGTTTATCAGGACCTCCGCGACGCGGGAGATGGTGTCGCGCCAGTTCACGTCCGCAAGCAGATTGCGCAGCCACGTGGAGTCCGAGAAGAGCTCGGTGCTCATTAACCAGTTGCCGACTTTGGTGAGCGCGCCGGGCACCTCGGAGACGAGCAGGCGAAGGCAGGCGGCGAGCTCGGGGAGGACTATCCAGAGAAGGAGGGCCACTATGGCGGCAAAGGTGAGATAGGCCGCGAGCAGGCAGACGCCGCGCCGGGACTTCGCCACAGCGGGCTTTTTCGAGCCGGGGAAATAGTGCCGCTCGTAAAAACTCATGAGTATGTTCACGACATACGCTATGCACGCGCCGACGATAAGCGGCCCGGACGCCCGCACAAGCAGAGACAGCAGGGACATGAACGGGCCCCAGTAGTAAATGCACAGGAAGAGGGCAAAGGCGCTTATGCCCACGCGGAGGCAGGTCTTCCACTCAAGCTTCATTCAAAGTTTCCTCCGTTGCAGTGATGGTGTGACAATATCTTATTATATGCCGGGTTTTTTTGCAACAGACAGTATTCCCGGACGTGACTGACTGGCGGAAAATAGGGGTTGATTTTGTTAAGTAAGTTGATTATATTCGCAGATGTACGGAGAGGAGGGGAGAGAGGCGTACAGGAAAGAGAGAGTTTCGAGGATACTGCGGGAGTATTTTGACGAGTGCGAAAGGGAGGGGCGCTATCCCTCCGAGGCGGGGCTGATGCTCCGGCTGGGCGTGGGCGAGGAGGCATACCGCGAGCTGTTCGAGCGCGAGGACACCGCGCCGCTGCTCGAGAGGGCGAGGCTGAGGCGCCTGGACTGGCTCGAGAGCCGGATCGCGAAGGGCGGGGCCGGGATAACAGGGCTTATGAACGTCCTGAAGCGGGAGGACGCGGCCTCCGCCGAGGAGGCGAGGCTCATCATACGCATGGAGGGTCTCGGCGGGACGGAGGCGGCCAAATGAGGCCGCGGACGCGCGCGCTGTCCTGGGACCCCGGCACGGCCAACCCGAAGCAGAGGGAGTTTTTCCGCTCCCGCGCGCTCTACACCGCCTACGGCGGGGCGAAGGGCGGGGGAAAGACCTGGGCCGTGCGCACAAAGGCGCTGCTGGGGGCGTATTACTACCCCGGGATAAGGATACTCATAATGCGCCGGACGTATCCGGAGCTTTTGAGCAACCACATAGAGCCGATGAGGCAGGCCCTGCGGCCGGCGTTTGCGAAGTACAGCGCCGAGCGCAGGGCCATATATTTCGCGAACGGCAGCGTGATACGCTTCGGCCACTGGGCCGGGGAGAAGTCCGAGAGCGAGTACAACGGGCAGGAGTTCGACTGGATATTCATCGACGAGGCGACGCAGTTCACCTACAGGGCGTTCCAGTTCCTCGGCTCGCTGCTGCGAGGCGTGAACGACATACCCAAGCGGATGTACCTGACCTGCAACCCCGGGGGCGTGGGCCACCGGTGGGTGAAGCGGCTGTTTATAGACCGGAAATTCGTGACCGGGAGGGAAAACCCCGAGGAGAACGAGAACCCGGACGACTATGTGTTCATATCCGCGACGGTGGAGGACAACGCGGCGCTGCTGAGAGCCTCGCCGGGGTATCTGCGGCTGCTATCCGCGCTTCCGGAGGACCTTCGCAGGGCCTACCGCTATGGGGACTGGGGGGCGATGGGCGGGAGCTACTTTTCGGAGTTCGACGATGCTGTCCACACGGCGGAGAGCTTTTCGCCGCCGAAGGGCTGGCGGAAATACCGCTCATTCGACTACGGGCTCGACATGTTCGCCTGCGCCTGGTTCGCCGTGGATCCGGAGGGGCGGAGCTATATGTACCGCGAGTACTCCGCGAGCGGGCTGGTGGCCGGCGAGGCGGCGAGGCAGATGCTGCTGCACACGCCGCCCGGGGAGGCGGTAGAGGCCACCTTCGCGCCGCCGGACATGTGGAGCAGGCAGCGCGAGACGGGCAGGACGATCGCCGAGATCTTCTTCGAGCAGGGCGCGCCGATAGTGCGCGCGCCGAACTCGAGGGCGCAGGGGCACATGCTCGTCAAGGAGGCGCTGCGGATAAGGCAGGACGGGCGGCCGGGGCTGATATTCATGCGCTGCTGCCGCGAGACGATCGACGACATGCGCGACATACAGACGAACCCGAAGGACCCCAACGACTGCGCGAGGGAGCCGCACGAGGTGACGCACCGCGTGGACGCCGTGCGCTATTTCTGTGCGAGCAGGGCGGCGCTCTGCCCGCCGGAGGACGAGATAGAGGAAACGGAGGACGGGAAAATCAGCTACTTTGAATTCATGACCGGCAGAAGGCCGGGAAAGGGGGAGACATGGCTGTGACGTTAAAGCGGGGGGACGAGTGCTCCCTTGCGGTGGGCGTGGCGCTGAACGGGCAGGCGGTGGACATCGCGGACGTGGCGACCGCGGAGTTCTGCCTGGGAAAGCGGCTGCGGAAGCTCTATCCGGGCGAGGTCGAATACGACGCGGAGGCGGGTGAGTTTCGGCTGCCGCTGACGCAGGAGGAGACCTTCGCCCTGCCGCCGGGCGCGGCGCTGCCGCTGGACGTGAGGGTCAAATTCGCCGGGGGCGAGGTGCTCGGCTCGGCGAGGATGGGAGCCGTGGCGGTGTGCGACGCGATTTCCGGGGAGGTGCTCTGATGGGGCTGGTCATTGAGCTCGCCCCGCCGCCGGAGCTGCGGCAGGAGATAGGGGAAGCGAGGCTGCTGCCCGGGCCGAAGGGCGACGCCGCCACGATAGCCGTGGGCGAGGTGCTGACAGGTGACTCGGCCGCGGTGACCAACTCCGGGGACGGGCACGACGCCGTTTTCAACTTCGTGCTGCCGAGGGGCGGCGCGGGACCGGGGCTTGAATACGACTGGGAGGGCACGTCCCTCGGCGTGAGGGTGGCCGGGGAGGCGGAGTACGCATACACTGACCTGAGAGGCCCGGCCGGGCCGGCGGCGGGCGTGATATCTGTCACGCTCGCGGCGGGCGGCTGGTCGGACGGGGAGCAGACGGCGGAAAACGCCGCATTCCTGGCCGCGGGGAGGGCGTACCTCGTCTCGCCGGCGCCGGAGAGCCTTGAGGCCTATTCGGCGGCGGGGGTGAAGGCGCTCGACGTGACGGAGGACGGGGAGATGACCTTCGTCTGCCGGTCGGCGCCGGGGACGGCGCTGAACGTGAGCGTGATAGCGCTGGAGGTGGTCTGAATGGGCGCGGTGCTGAACCTGACGCAGCCGGGAGGCGGCGGGGGAGGAAGGATTGAACTGCCGCTTTCGCCGGGGGAGGTCTATGCCCGGACGAGGCCGGCGGACTGGCTGGAGCTGCCGGAGCCGGGCATGGGCGAGGCGTATATGCTCTTCCACATACCGAAGGAGGGCAGCGCGCTATGCGCGCTGAGCGCGAGCTGCACGGGGAGCTTTACCGTGGCGGTGGGGACCGTGAGCGGCGGGGCGTTCGTACAGGGCGCGAGCGGCACTGTGGCCTCCGGCGGGGTGTGGGAGCACGAATTTGACGCCGAGGACTATGGGAACGAGACCTCCGGCGGGATGCGCCAGGCGGTAATAAAGCTCTCCGGGCAGGGGATCACCTCGATAGCGCCGGCGGCGCACAGCGCGAGGGCGCAGATTATGCAGTGGAACATCGTGGACATCCGCTGCCTGCTGCCGGACGGGGCGCTGTTCCTCTGCGGCGGGCAGAACGCGCGCTCGGCGCTGACCGCGCTGCGCTATTTTTCCGGCGGGGGCGGGAAGCTCGCGGCCGGGACCGGCTCGGGGACGAGAGTGGGCATGTTCCAGTTCTGCGAGTCGCTGCTCGCGGCGCAGGGCATAGACACGGCGGGGCAGGAGGACATGAGCGCAATGTTCAGCAACTGCCCGTCCCTGATAGCGGCGCCGGAGCTGGACACCTCCTCCGCGGAGGACGTGAGCAGCATGTTTTTGAACTGCGAGGCGCTGATAGCGGCGCCGGAGCTGGACCTGTCCTCCGCCGTGACGCTCAACGGGCTTTTCCGCGGCTGCGGCTCGCTGTCGGAGGCGCCGGACATAGACGCGCCGCTGGCCGGGAACGCGCAGAACCTGTTCACGGAGTGCGGCGCGCTGCGCGCCCTGGGCGAGGTGAAGCTGCCGGCGGCGGCGAGCCTGGCCGCGGCGTTCCAGAACTGCACGGCGCTCGGGAGGGTGGAGAGGCTGAAGATCGCGGCGGCGACGAACCTGAACGTGGCGTTTTCAAACTGCGCGCTGCTGGGCGGGATAAGGCTCGACCCGGCCGTGACGGGCTGGGCGGGGGCCGCGCTGAGTTTTGCGAACTGCGCGATGGGGCACGCGGCGCTTTCGGCACTGCTTGAGAGCCTGCCGTCCGTTTCGGCGGGGACGCTGACGCTGACGGGGAACCGCGGGGCCGGCGAGCTGACGGCGGCGGAGATATCCGCGGCGGAGGCGAAGGGCTGGACCGTGACCGTCTGATTTTTTTGGAGGGGAATATGGATTATAAGCAGGGCATCGACGTATCAAAGTGGCAGGGAGAGGTGGACTGGGCGAAGGTGAAGGCCGCGGGGGTGGATTTCGCCATGCTCAGGGCCGGATACGGGCAGGGGACGGCGGATTCGGAGTTTGCAAAGAACGCCGCCGGCTGCGAGGCGGCCGGGCTGCCCTATGGCGTGTACTGGTTCTCCTACGCCTATTCGGCGGAGACGGCGGCCGCAGAGGCCGCGGCCTGCCTGAAGGCGATAGAGGGCAGGAAGATAAGCTATCCCGTGGCCTTCGACTTCGAGGGCGACAGCGTTGAGTACGCGGAGAAGCGGGGAGTGAACGTGACGAAGGAGCTCGTCTCATCGATGGCGAGGGCCTTCTGCTCCGCGGTGGAGGCGGCGGGGAGGTACGCGATGGTGTATACCAACCCGAACTTCCTCGCAAGGTATTTTGACGGCGAGATACCCAGGCAGTACGACATATGGCTCGCGCAGTGGCCATCGCAGCCCGACCCGGCCTCGCCGCCCGCGGCGGCCGGCGGTATGTGGCAGTACTCCTCTGCGGGGAGCGTGCCGGGAATATCCGGCAGGGTGGACCTCGACGCGGCGTACAGGGACTATCCCGCGATAATCGCGGCGATGGGCGCGCCGGAGACGCCGGCGGCGGAGACCGAGGCAGACAGGGCCCGGGAGTGGGTGATGGAGCAGGGAATATCCGACGGGACGAACGGCGACGCCGCGGCCACGAGGCAGCAGGTGTGGGTGATGCTGTACAGGATGAACGGAGGGAAATAGTGAAGGGCATAAACTGGAAGATAAGGCTGAAAAACAAGGCGTTCTGGGCGGCGCTCATACCCGCGGCGCTGCTGCTCGTGCAGGCGGTGGCGGCCGTGTTCGGCTTCACGCTCGAGCTCGGGGGCGCGGGAGAAAGGCTGCTGACCGCGGTGAACGCGCTGTTTTCGGTGCTGACGATACTCGGGATAGTCGCGGACCCCACGACCGAGGGGATAGGCGACAGCAAGAGGGCCCTCGGATATGAAGAGCCGGGGCAGCGCGAGTGAGGGGGGCGGGCCATGGCGAGGGTCCGCTCCGGCTCGGGGGAGAAGATATACAGGATAGAGCGCTGGCTCGGCGTGAACGAGGCGCAGGAGGGCGAGGCGAGGCTGAAGGCCGGTGAGGCGGCCGTCATGCGGAATTTCCGTGTGACGGCCGGCGGCGCGCTGAGAAAAAGGCCAGGCAGCGCCGCCGTGGCCGGGCTTTTGAGCAGCTACACGGTGGTTTCCGACACGTCGGAGGAGGAAATCCTCGCCGTGGAGAGCGGCTCGAGCACGGCGGAGTTCGTCATGTATCCCACCGCGGAGGCAGACAGCGTGGGCGCGATAACGCTGACCGGCGCGCCGGTGACGGTGACGGCGGCGAACGCGGCGCAGTGCGCGGGGTATTACTACCGGGACACGGCCGGGCGGGTGCACCGCTTTGCCGCGCTCAACCATGAAAGCTGACGGCGGGGGGACGGACATGCTGCCTGAGATAAGCTCGGCGATGCTGGTGGTGACGCACCGCTGCAATTTGGCGTGCCGCTACTGCTTCGTGAAGCAGCGGCGGGAGGACATGGACGCGGAGACCGCGGAGAGGGCGGCGGATTTCCTCGCCGCGGGGGCGGAGAGGAACGGCACGGCGCCGTCCGTGAACTTTTTCGGCGGGGAGCCGATGCTGATGTGGGACGGGCTCATAGAGCCGCTCGTGAGGAGGATAAGGCGGGAGAGGAGGCCGTTCCGGTTTTCGATAACCACGAACGGGACGCTACTGACGGAGGAGCGCATGGACGCGATGAGGGAGTACGGCTTCGGGCTGCTGCTCTCCATGGACGGGGTGAGGGCCGTACAGGACGCGAACCGGCCGTTCCACGGCGGGGGCGGGAGCTTTGAGGCCCTTGAGCGGGCCGTGCCCGGGGCGCTGAGGCGCTGGCCGGGGGTCACGATGCGCATGACGGCGGCGCCGTGGAGCTGCGCGGGGCTGTTCGAGAGCATACTCTGGGCGGAGGGCGCGGGCTTCAAGAGCTTTTTCGTGGTGCCGGACGTGTTCTCGCGCTGGGACGCGCGCAGCTGGGCGCTGCTCGAGCGGGAAGTGGTGAAATACGCAGCGCACGCGGCTGAGCGGCGCGCCGCCGGGGAGGGGTACATACGGTTTTCCTCCTTCGCGCGGGCGGAGGCGGACCTCGGCGCGCTGAAAACGCCGGAGGGCAGGGCAAGGCTCGCCGCGCTCGGCCGGGCGGAGAACAAGTGCGGCCTCGGCGCGGGGAGATTCGCGTCCATAGCGCCGGACGGGGGGGTTTACGCCTGCCAGGAGCTCTGCTCGAACGGGGGGAGCGGCAGCCCGTTCTATATAGGCTCGATAGACGGCGGGATATCCGAGCGCAGGAGGCGCTCTTTGATGGAGGGCTATTACAGCGAGCCGCCGCGCTGCGAGCACGGCTGCGGGAGCTGCCCGTACGCCGGGGCGTGCGACGGGGGCTGCGCGGCGAACAACTATTTCGTGACCGGGAGTACGAACGTGCTGCCCGGGACGTACTGCCGGTGGAAGAGGCTGCTGCTGCGCGCGGCGGCAAAGGCGAAGGAGGGAGAGAGATGAACGGGTGCGAGGCGTTCTGCCAGAGCTGCGAGGGCGTGGGCTGCATGAGCTGCGAGAGCACCTGCCAGGGCGCTTGCGAGGGGTGCGAGAGCGCGCTCTGCCAGGGGTACTGCGAGAGCTGCGAGGGCTGCGAGTCCGCCTGCGAGAGCTATGGGCAGAGCGCGGACACTTACGAGTGGGTCTTCAACCCGGTGAAGGTGGTGTCCAACGCCACGGACAAGGCCGTGCGGGCGCTGTGGTCCGGCTTTGTGGCCGGGGAGGAGGTGCTATGCGCCGCGTGCAACGGCTATCTGTGGCAGCTCACGCTGTCGGAGGGCGGGAAGTGGAGCAAGACCTCCTGCGGGGCGATTGACACGGAGCGCGACGTGTGCATGTTCGGCTTTGACGAGAAGCTGTACCTGCTCAACGGGAGCGAGTACAAGGTCTGGGACGGGACCTCGCTGGAAAACGTGGGCGGATACAGGCCGATGGTGGCGGTGGCGGCGCCGCCCTCGGGCGGGGGCACGGCCCTCGAGCAGATAAATCTGCTGACCGGCGCGCGCAGGATGCGCTTTTCGCCGGACGGGGAGGCAAAGTCCTTCGTGCTGCCGGAGCAGGGGATCGCGAGCGTGGACTATGTGATAAACACCGCGACGGGCGCGGCGGAGAGCGGCTGGTCCGCCGACACGGCGGCAGGGAAGGTGATTTTCACCTCCGCGCCGGCGGAGGGCGTGAACAGCCTTGAGATAGGCTGGACGGCGGCGGGCTCGGACGCCGCGGCGGTGAAGGCAATGCGCTTCGCGGAGCTCTATAACGGCGCGCAGGACACGAGGGTGTTCATTTACGGCGACGGGAGCAACGCGGCGCTCTACAGCGGCATCGACTTCGACGGGCAGCCGAGGGCGGACTATTTCCCGGCGCTGAACACGGCGCACATCGGGGAGGCGAACTCGCCGCTGACCGCCATGATAAGGCACTACGACAGGCTGCTCGCCTTCAAGCCGGGGAGCGCCTACAGCATAAGCTACAGCGCCATCACGCTCGCGGACGGGGGCGTGACGGCGGGGTTCTGCATCACGCCGGTGAACCGCTCGATGGGCTGCTGCGCGCCGGGACAGGCCGTGATGGTGGAAAACGCCCCGCGCACGGTGGACGCGAGGAGCGTCCTCGAGTGGCGCTCGCTCGGCGCCTATGCCGGGACCGGCGCGGAGAGGAACGCGGAGCGGGTGTCGCAGCGGGTGGACGCGACCATCAGGACGTTCGATCTTGAAAGCGCCAGGACTTTTTATGACAGGTACAACCACGAGTACTACGTCATCGGCGCGGACGGCACGGCGCTGGTGCAGAACATTGAGGCCGACGCCTGGTATGTCTATACGAACTTCGCCGCGCGCTGCCTGATAAATTACAAGGCCGAGCTCTATTCCGGCACGGCGGACGGGGAGCTGAGGCATTTTTCCGAGGTGTACGCCGACGACTGCGGCGAGGCGATAGACGCGCTCTGGGAGTCGGGGGCGATGGGCTTCGGCGAGGACTTCAAGGTGAAGTATTCGGCCATGCTCTGGATAGGCGTCAAGCCCGAGGACGGGGGGCGGATAGCCGTCACGGCGGAGACGGACAGGCGCACGGACGCGGTCGAGTACCTCTGCCGGAGCCCGGAGGGCGGCTCGGTGCCGGAGACGGCGAGGGTGAAGCTGCGCTCGGGCAGGTTCACCTATTACAAGCTCATACTGCGCTGCCCCTGGGCGGGCTCGACGGCCACGGTGGTGTCCGTGGAGCTGAGGGTCCGCGGCAGCGGGTATGTGAGATAAGCGCCCGCCGCGCAGCAGCGCGCGGCGGAGAGAAAAGCGTAGGAGGGGATTTATGAGCGAATTTATCAGCGCGGCGGCGCTACTCATGGCGGCGGCGGCGGTGATCGTGGGCTCGGCGGCGCTGGGGCTGGCGCTCCGCGTGCAGGGCCGGACCGGGGACGGGCAGGCCGGTGAGGCCTCCCCGGGCACCGCGCCCGGGGAGGCCTCACCGGGCGCCGCGCCCGGCGGGGAGGAGCCCGACATCGCCGCAGAGCGGGAGCAGCGGCGCATTGAGGAGGGAATGGCGAACATACTCAGCTACGGCATGGAGGAGCTTATCGGAAGGAGGGGCGGCAGGACGTGAAGGAGGAAGTGAACGCCGCGCAGGTCTGGCGCGAGTATGAGAAGATGCTCGACTACAACGCCGGGATACAGCTTGACGACAACGTGAGGGTGAACGAGAACTTCTTTGTCGGAAGGCAGTGGGAGGGCGTGGAGTCCAACGGGCTGCCCACGCCGGTTTTCAACTTCCTGAAGAGGGTGACGCTCTTTACGGTGGCCTCCTGCACCTCCGACAACATCAAGCTGACGGCCTCACCCGCCGGGGGCGGGAGGGCCGCGCGCAGGGCCGCGGAGGCGGTGAACGCGCAGTTCGAGGAGATATTCGAGCGCAACGGCATAACCGTGATGCTGAGAGAGTTCTTGCGCAACGCCGCTGTGGACGGCGACGCGGCGACATACACCTATTGGGACGCCTCCGCCGACGCGGGCGGCGGGCGGCGCGGCGCGGTGGTGACCGAAATCGTGCGCAACACGCGCGTGGGCTTCGGCAACGTGGCCGACAGGCGCGTGGAGGAGCAGCCGTATATCCTGATTAAGCGCCGGGAGCTGACCGCCGGGCTGCGTGAGCGGGCAAGGCGGGCCGGCTGCGCGGAGTGGGAGAAAATCGAGAGCGACGCCGACGACGAGCTGCTCGACAGCTATAAGGACACGGACGGGCGAACGACAGTGCTGCTGCGGCTGTGGAAAAACGGGGAGACCGGCACGGTGTGGGCCTGCGAGTGCTGCCGCGGGGTGATGCTCCGCTCGCCCTGGGACCTTGGGCTGAGGCGGTACCCGGTTACCTGGATGTGCTGGGACAACGTGCAGGACAGCTATCACGGGCAGGCAATGCTCACGGGGCTGATACCCAACCAGATATACATAAACAAGCTCTTCGCCATGACCATGACCTCGCTGATGATGACGGCGTATCCCAAGATAATCTATGACCGCACGCGCATAGCTCACTGGGACAACGGCATCGGCAGGGCCATAGGCGTGAGCGGCGGGGACATGTCGGGCGTGGCGAGGATACTCGAGCCGGCGCAGATCTCGCCGCAGATCGCGCAGTTCATCTCGCTCACGCAGGAGCTGACGCAGTCAAACCTCGGTGCGACGAGCGTGGCCCTCGGCGAGGCTAGGCCGGACAACACCAGCGCGATCATCGCATTGCAGCGCGCGGCCGCGACGCCGAACGAGCTGACAAGGCAGGCGCTGTATCAGTCCGTGGAGGACCTCGGGCGCATATACATCGATTTTATGGCGGGGTATTACGGCGTGAGGCAGGCGGAGTTCGAGCCGGACGCCTCGCTGCCGAGGGAGGTGGTGGATTTCGCCGCCGGCGAGCTCAACCTGACCGAGGGAGGGAAGCTGAGCGCGGAATTCGACTTTGCCACGCTGCGCTCCCTGCCGATGAGGCTCAAGCTCGACGTGGGGGCCTCCGCATACTGGAGCGAGATAGCCTCGATCCAGACGCTGGACAACCTGCTCGCCGCAGGGCATATCGATATACTCGACTACCTCGACCGCGTGCCCGACAGCTGCGTGACCGACCGGAGAGGGCTGATAGAGGCCATACGCGGGCGGCGCGCGGCCGCTGACGGCGCGAGGGAGACGTGAGCGGGGAAGCACGGGCATTCGGCCCGGAAAAAGGGCCGGGAAAGGAGAAAAATGGACGAAAACAGCATCAGAAGGGGCGCAGAGAGGCCGTTCTGGCCCGAGGAGGGCGGCATTTCGCCCCTGCCGGGCCGCGGCTATGGCCCGGAGGGCCTGCCGGAGGCGGGGCGCTGGCACTGCTCACCGCGGGGCCGCTATGGGAGATCAGCGGAGGGCGCCATGGCGCCGCGCTTTGCGCCGGACAGGCGCTCTGTGGAGTGCGAGCGGTTCCTTGAGCGCTTTCCCGAGGCGGCGGCCAGGCTGCTCGCAGGAGAGGGCGCGGTCGTGCCGAGGGAGGTGTGGCTGCGCGTCCGCGCCGGGGAGGGCCTTGCCGAGGCCTACGGCGACTATCTCAGCCGCGCCGAGCGCGCGAGGCAGGCTGCGGAGATCGAGAGGCTGCGCCTTGAGCTCGAGGAGCTGAGGCAGGAGCGCGAAAACGCCGCGAGGAGCACGGGGACCATGTACTCGGCCGGCGAGGGCGAGGTGTACGACCCCGCCGCGGCGGGCTGGAACAGCGTATGACCCTCCGGCGGGGACTGGAAAGCAAACGAATAACGAAAGGATGATCACATGGCAATCAATCTGGCAAGCAAATTTTCCAAGTATGTCGACGACGCCTTCGCCCGGGAAAGCCTGCTGCGCGGGGCGGTGAACAACAAGGTGGAGTTCACCGGGGTGAACGAGGTGTCAGTCTACGCGGTGGACAAGATGGAGATGAACGATTATCAGCTTGGCGGCACCTCGCGCTACGGCGAGGTGAAGGAGATAGGCGACAGGGTGCAGACCTTCAAGATAGAGCGCGACCGCTCCTTCACCGGCTCCATCGACGAGGGCAACGCCCAGGACCAGTACAACGTAAAGGACGCCTCCGCGAGGCTGCATGTGCAGATACGCGACGTGGTGATGCCCGAAATCGAGCGCTACGTCCTCGGCAAGTGGGCCGCGGGCGGCGGGAAAATCGTGGGCGGCAGCGCGCCCACCACGGAGACCCTGCTCGGCCTGATACAGGCGGGCGCGAGCTACATGAACAACAACTATGTGCCGCGCCGGGGCCGCGGGCTGTTCATATCCGAGACCTACGCGGCCATGCTGCCGAACCTGTCGAACCTGACGTACCTCGACCAGCTCGGCGCGCAGGCACTGACCGAAAACAGCCTGCCGCGCGTAGCGGGCTTCGACGTACACGTCGTGCCCGACGGGGACATGCCGGAGAACGTATATTTCATCCTCCAGCACAAGGACGCCTGCCCCTTTGCCCAGAAGCTGGCCAAGTACAAGATCCAGAAGGACCCGATGGGCATAGACGGCAACGTCATCGAGGGGCGCGTGCGCTACTGGGCGGGCGTCCTGGCCGAGAAGTGCGCGGGCGTTTATGTCTACGCGGCCTCGGGCAGCGTGCTTGCCGCGCCGCAGATATCCATGAGCGGAGCCGTGGCGACCGTTACGGCCACGGGCGCGGAGATAAGCTACACCGTGGACGGCACGGACCCGCGCTACAGCGCCGGGGCGCTGGCGCTCACCTCCGGCGGCACGGTGACGCTCAAGAGCGGAGAGGTGCTCAGGTGCTACGCACACGCGGAGGGGAAGTACCCCTCGGCCGTGGCGGAGCAGGCCTATTCGGCCTGAGCGCAGGCGAAGGCCGGGGCGAGCGCCCCGGCCGGACTCTTTGGAGGGAGGTGTGACTCACGGCAACGGTTGGCGAGGTATTTGACGCCGCGATGGCGCTGATGGACGAGCTTGACTCCACCGGCGGAGCCCGCGGCGAGAGGACGGAGGACTACCGGCAGCGGACGCCGGCGGCGGTGAACATGATGCTCGCGGAGCTGAGGGAAATGACCGGCGAGCGCGGGGAGCGGCTGCCGGTGGAGGGGCTTGACGACGTGCTGCCCTGCGTGGGCTCGGCCTACGCTCGCGGGGCGATGGCCTACGGGCTCGCGGCGGCGCTGACAGTGGACGAAAACCCGAGCTCGGCGGCGTTTTTCCACGAGAGGTACGAGGAGCTGCGCAACCTGCACCTGGCGCGGCTGCCGGCAAGGGCGGAGTGTATCCGCGACATGTACGGCGGGGTGGAGTACGGACAATTCGCCCGCTGGTAACCAGGCTGCGCCAGGAGGCATAGCCAGGCTGCGCCTGGAGGCATAGCGCGGCGCTTCGCGCCGCGGGGCGGGGTGCAGGGGCGAAGCCCCTGCAAACCCCTTCTGAGAGATTTCTTTTTGTCTTGTCAAAAAGAAACCCCTCAGACTCCAAAGAAAAGACGCTTTGGTGCTTGTCGAAGCCAAAGGCCGGTTTTCACCAAACCTTTCGTTATCGAAAAGTTGCAATCCCTAATGGTGAATGAGTTAATTGCATCGCCGACCGTGCGTTTGCTTCGCTTCGCTCGCGGCACTAACGGGTAGAAGTGTCGGGCTGTTAGTGCCGCGACCGCAGGGAGCAATGCACGGTTTTGGTGGCACCCGTCATTCACTCTACGGGATGACCACGTAGAATCGACCTCGCGCCGCACTGCGGCGCGCTACGCCTCCGCACGCAGTGTGGCGGTTTTCTTTGGGGCGTCACTCCCGTTTCTTTTGGCGCAACCAAAAGAAATGGGGTGACAAAGGGCCTTGCAGGGGCTTTCGTCCCTGCAATTACCCCGCCGCGCAGTTTTCGGCGGGCAAAGACAAAAGGAGGATGAGATGACGGTAAATTACGATCCCGGGGTGGACTATTCCGCCCTTATTGCGCAGGAGGCGGCCAAGGGCGTGAACGCCAACAGGCCGCTGCTTGCGGCGTATGAGACGGCGCGGAACGCGAAAATAGCCGGGGAGGGGCTGAATTACGCGCAGACGCACGTCTACACTCAGGAGGCCGGGAGGCCGAGGCACTACTACACGGCGACGGACCAGAGCGGATACATCGGCGAGCTGTATGACGCGGCGCGCTCAAGGGCGCTCTCCGCGCTCGAGGGGGCCTATGACGCGCAGATCGCTGAGCTCGACAGCGAGGCCGCCGCCCTGCCCGCGGCCTACAGGGCTGCGAAAAACGCTGCGGCGGGGGACGCCGCCGTGGAGCGCAGGAACATGGACGAGAGCTTCGCTGCGGCCGGGCTGAACTCCGGCGCGGCGGGGCAGGCGAGGCTGGCGATAAGCACGGAGCTGCTCGGCTCGCTCTCCGCCCTCGACGCGGAAAAGGCCGCGAGGGCCGCCGATATTTCGGCGCGGCGCACGGCAGCGATGTCGGAGTACCGCTCGGCGATAGCCTCCGCAATCGCCCAGAACGAGACGGAGCGGGCAAGGGCGCTGTATGAGGAGGCCGTGCGCGTGGACGAGAGCTACCGCGAGGCTGAGCAGGAGATGGAGCTGCAGGAGAGTTATCTCGCCGTGCTGCCGGAAATCACGGCGGCGGTGTCCGCGCCGGCTGTTCGCTCCGGCGGAGGCGGGATGGCCAGGGCCTCGCAGCCGGCCCGCTCAACGAGCGCCGCACAGGCCGTGCGCACCCCAGGCGGGGGCGGCGGCAGGAGATTTGACGCGATTATGTGACCTGAAAAGCGCCCCGGACGCCAGAATGACGGCCGGGGCGCTGTTTTTTTGCATTTCGCTGCATAACTGTTAAAAATAGTGTATTGTATTTGAGGTGACATGACCGGGTAAAATATATATGCACCAAAAGGAGGAATTGGCATGACAGAATTGGCTGTGACCCCGGAGCGGATAGCGGACTTCGCCTCCGCGCTCCGCGCCGAGGAGCGGCTGCCGTCCACAGTGGATAAATATGTCCGCGATGTTGGACGCTTCGCCGAATGGCTGGGCGGATCGCCGGTGAGCCGCGAGACCGCAGTCCTTTATAAGGACGAGCTTTCGGCCGGGCATGCGGCAGCCACGGTAAACGCAATGATTGCGGCTATTAACAAGTTCTTCTCCGTTATGGGCAGGGAGGACTGCCGCGTCAAGCCGCTCAAACAGCAGCGCAGGGTGTTCCGCGAAGCGGGGCGCGAGCTCTCCCGCGAGGAGTATGCCCGGCTTCTGGCCGCGGCGCGCGCCATGGGCCGCGAGCGGACGGCACTGGTAATGGAGACGCTATGCGCGACAGGCATACGCGTTTCCGAGCTGCGCTTTATCACCGTGGAGGCTGTAAGGGCCGGGCGCGCCGAGGTGCGGCTGAAGGGGAAGATAAGGGAAATCCTTATCCCGGAGAGGCTGCGCAAAGCGCTGCTGAAGTACGCCAAAAAGAAAAGAACCGCCTCCGGCGAGATATTTCTCACCAGAAACGGCAACGCCCTCTCCCGCAAGCAGATCTGGGCGGAGATGAAAGCGGTGTGCGAGAGCGCGGGGGTGGAGAGGTCAAAGGTGTTCCCCCACAACCTGCGGCACCTGTTCGCAAGGGCATTTTACTCCCTGACGCACGACGTTGCAAAGCTCGCGGATGTGCTGGGCCACTCAAGCATTGAAACCACGAGGATTTACCTCATTTCCACCGGAGAAGAGCACGTAAGGCTGCTTAACAGGCTCAGCCTCGTTTTAGCGACAGAATAATTGTTTAGTCCTCAAACGTGAGGGCTGATACATAACACTCTGTGCGTTAAGAGCAATTTTAACACAGTAAACTCAATATTTCAAGCCCTTTTCCTCCATTTTGGGCATGATTAACCAGACCGAAGAAGAACGTTTTTTCCTCGGTCTGGGAAAGTGCGCTCTGGCGGCTGCAACTGCAGCCGCCGGGCGCTTTTTTTATGCCATTGTGCGAGTCCGAACCGGCCTTTCAGCCGCGGAAATTGGACGGAACAATTATTGTGACAAAAAGCGACATGGGAGGGGTGGTACGATTTGAGCGACATGACCGGCAATACAGCTTTGGGGGGGCGTGGACATGGACGAGCGGTCCGTTGAGGCATACCTGGACAGCCTTATCCTTCGCGGAAGGACGGAGGGGACCGTCCAGTCATACCGCGGCAAGCTGCAGATGCTGCGCGCCGCCCTGCCCGCGGACGGGGCGCTGAACCGCGAAACGCTTGAAAGCTGGCGCCGCGGGATGTCCGAGGCGGGGTATTCGCCGGGGACGGTGAACGCCGCGCTCTCGGTTGTGAACGGCTATCTCGCCTTCATCGGCAGGAAGGAGCTGCAGATGGAGCGGAATGCGGACGTGGCGGAGCCTGCCGCGCCCGAGCTGCGGCGCGAGGAGTACATACGCCTGCTGCAGGCGGCAAGGCAGCTGCGGCGCGAGCGGGCCTATATGCTCACAAAGGTGTTCGCCACCACCGGGCTCACTGTGACGGAACTGCCGCGGCTTACGGTGGACGCCGTCGAGGCCGGGAGCGTGGAGACCTTCCCCAGCGGGACGCGCTGCGTTTCGCGCATACCCAACTGCCTGAGGGACGAGCTTTTGAGCTTTGCCCGGCGGACAGGCGCCCGGGAAGGGCCAATTTTCGTCACGCGCACCGGTGCGGCGCTCAGCCGCACATACGTTTCGGACACCATAAGGGGCCTGAGCGGCCCGGCAAGGGTGGAACCGGAAAAGTGCAACCCGCGCAGCCTGCGCAGGCTGTACCTCGCCACGAAAACCGACCTTGAGGACGGCGTGGCCGCATTTTTGGAGCGGGCATACGAGCGGATGCTCGAAAACGAACAGCTCAGCGTGGGCTGGGAAGAGAACCAGTTTGCTTTGGCTAAAAGCGCCCGGGCGGGCGACTATTGAAAGGAGAATGAACATGCAAAGGGCAAAACGCGCACTCGCCCTGGCGCTGGTGTTTGCACTGGTGGCCAGCTTCTGCGTGACAGGCGCGGCGGCGGTTGACGAGCCGGTGCCGGGTGACGAAACAAGTTATGTGCAGAACGGTGCGTCAGTTACACAGGACGGCGTCACTGTAAGCAAGACGGCGGATCGGACGGGAGATAACGCGTATAATATCACGCTCGAGGTGACTATACCGGACAATGTCACGGTGCCGGGGACGGACACGGACGTGGTGCTCGTTATCGACAGTTCCGGCAGCATGGGCAACAGTGGAATGAGAGACGCGAAGGAAGCCGCTGCGGACTTTGCCGAGGAGCTGTTTAAGGCTACCGGCGTGACCATCCGTGTTGCCATTGTTGATTACGATGACAGTGCAAGTGTCGTCCGCGTAAACGGGGAATCCTGGCTGAGAAACAACCGCCAGGTTGATAGTGCGCTCGACCGAATCAGTGCCGGCGGCGGAACGCACATACAGGGCGGCATACATGAGGCCCGGGAGCTGCTGGCGTATTCCGACAACAAGAAGGTTATGATTGTCATCTCCGACGGGGAGCCGACATACAGCTTCAGGCCCACGTCAGTTAGCGGCACGATAACCGGGTGCTACTATACATGGTTTGGGCTTGGTGACCACACCATTGAATGGGCCAGCGTTGATGGTAAAAGCCTTGAATTTGACGGATTTGTCTACAATTATCAGCGCTACAGCAACCACAATCAAAACGGCGGAACGCTTGGCGATGGCTCGGGAGCAAATACTTCGTGGGATATAAGCTGGACATGCGAGCATGAGGGCCAGTCAGGGACGGATGAATTTAGTTACAGCCACGCATGGCCGACTATTGCCGAAGCTGGCTTTGCCAAGGCTGACAATGTCGAAATATACAGCGTTTACATCGGTTCTCTGAGCGGTAATGCCGAGACCACTATGGAAGGCATTGCGAGCGGCACTGACCACTGCGCAAGCACTGAGGGCACAAGCCTGTCCGCCCTGCTCGATGACATAGCGGGCAGCGTGACATCAACCACGGCGGGCGCGGTGACCGACCCGATGGGCGATAACATCACTCTGGGCGATGTGAGCGATCTTGCTGACGACGGCGTGAGTGTGAGCGCAGATGGGCGCACGCTTAACTGGAATCCGACTAACGGCAGAGAAAATGAAGATGGCTCGACTACATACACCGTCACTTATCCCATCACGGTTGATGGCGAAGATCTGACCGCGAGCGGCTGGGTTGCTGCGAACGACACTACGACGTTTACATATTATGTGGACGGACACAAGAAAACCGCAGAGTTCAACGTCCCGCAGGTCTGGGGCGAAAAGCAGGTGACGCCGCCGCAGGGCACGCCGCAGAATGTTTATGTGTATGTTGAAGTTGTCAATGATGACGGCGAAGAGTTTAGCGAAGAAGAGATCGCCGAGCTTGGCCTGGCCGCGGTAAATGAGCATGGATATTACACCATTGGCGTAGTAAATGATGTCACCATGCCTGACATTGCAACCGCAGACACAAGCAATATATACGATGAGTATGGCAGCGGTGTTACTACCAAGATTAATAATGGGGAAATTACCCGCTATGCGCCCAATGCCGGATGCGACCTTAGTGAAGTGAAATGGTATTCGCTGCACAAGGTCACAAATGGCGCCGATGACTATCCCGTTACCGGCAACTGCTGGCATCTTGATGGGCAAATCATGATTTCCGACATTGAGAAAGTAACAGTAACATATACGAGCGGGCATGGCAACAACATCACGCTCGCGACGTATGACACAATAAAAGGCGCTTATACTCCGACCATGAGTTCGGAACCGACCTGCAATGGATACACATTCACGGGATGGAAGAAGGTCGTTAACGGCGAACCGAGCGGCAACATTTTAAGCTCCGAGGATATCGCCGGCACTCCGCTGACAGAGGACACCACTTATGTGGCCCAGTGGAGCCTGAACACCAACGAGGTATACATAGAGGTATATCTCGATGGGAATGAGGTCACAGAAGATTATGAAGATTATCTGAGCGGCCTCACGACCACTGGAACGACTTCCGGAATTGACGAAATCGAATATAGAGACGGCCACGTTGTCGTGCCATACGCTTACGAAGATATAGACTCGGCGGACGTGACGTTCGTCGTCAACTCCGACTACGTCCTGCAGGGTGTCAGCGGTGAGTTCGTGTACGGCAGCAGCGGCTGGGACGGCGTCAAAATTGAAGACGGGACGTGGACGGTTGACAATGTCGACGGCGGCAGCACGCTGAACATTTACCTCAATACGGCGTATAAGGTCGAGTATGTTACGCCGAGTGGTACTACGCAGGATTCCAACACCTACATAGTGGGCGAGGGTGTATCCGCGACAAGCAATCCTGATTTCGGCAATACTCACGATAATTCGCCTCTGGACGAGCGCAACAAGGGCGTAGAGGGAAGCTGGAAGAACGAGTATACTACGATAAAGACCGAAATCACCATCGAGACGCTGCCGGACGGAACGACGGGGTGGTACAACGAAAACAATACCCAGTACACGCAGACTACGCTTGCTGTTTCCGATGCCGCGGCGGCAAGCAGCGGGTATGATACCAACAGCGACAACACCTTCACCTTCTCCGCCACGGCGAATGAGTATACGGTGACGTATGATGCCAATGCCACGGACGCGACCGGCACGACGGCCGACAACAACACCTACACGTACGACGAGACGGTCACGGTGCTTGAAAACGGCTTCACTTATGCGGGTCACACGTTTATCGAGTGGAATACTCAGGCGAACGGAAGTGGGACGGCTTATCAGCCGAATGAGACGTTCGAAATCGAGGAGGACACCACCCTCTACGCTCAGTGGAAGGAAATAACCGGCACGCTGACGGTGACGAAGACGGTGGAGGGCCTCGAGGGCAATGATACGCTGCCCAGCAATTTCTCCATTACAGTCATCGGGCCTGACAGCTTCTCCCAAATCCTTACGCTTAACGGCAAAACACCGGTTAATGGCGTTTACACCTGGGAAATTAAAGATGCCCCTTATGGAGAATACACCATAACGGAAACGAATGCCAATGTTTCCGGCTACGCGTTGCAGGAGTCGAGTGTAACGGAAGCTAAGGCCGAAATTAATGATGAAAGCGGGGACACGGCGGAGCTCAAGAACGTCTATGTGAAGGACACGCCGGGGCTGGACGTTGTGAAGACGGTTTACAGCGTAGGCGATGCAACTGGGGAGAATATCCCGTCTGAGGTCAAGGTCGGCGATGTGATAGTTTATAAGATCGTCGTGACGAACACCGGGAATGTGGCGCTGGAAAATATCAGCGTGACGGACACCCTCGGCGACCAGACGCTCACTGTGTACACTGATGTTGCTTGCGAGAGTGTAGCGGGGAATTTTGACCTTGCGGTCGACGAAAGCGAGCAATTCTATGCCCAGTATAAGGTCACCGCGGATGACGCCGAGGCCGGATTTGTGAAGAACACCGCTACGGCCTCTGATGGCGACACGACGGGCAAAGATGATATCACTGTTGACGTCAAGGAGCAGCACAAGCTGATTGTTGAGTATTACTACGACGAGTCAAGCGGCGAGCCGTTTGACTCTGAAGAATACACCCTCAACGAGGGCAACAGTTGGAGTGTTTCCACTGTGACCGGTGCGACGCATGTTGCGCCTGAGACGGTCACGCGTGTGCTCGACGGCGCAAATGTGAACTATATGCTGGACACCACCCTGCCTCAGAGCGGCACGATGGGTGAAACTGACGTCACCGTCGACCTGGTCTATGTCAAGGACGAGTGGAAGGACAACCCGGACGGCGACTCCGAGACCGGCGGGGACGATATACCCGACTACCGGCAGGCGCTGATAGTTTATGAAGTGGCCGAGGGACAGGACCAGATGGGCGGCGTCAGCCCGACGATCGACGTTGTGACGCTTGAGGAGACTTCTGAGGGCTCCGGCGTGTACAGCGGCGAGGAGACGGCCGCGAGCACTGCGATACCCGAGGACGGCAACGTGTTCGTCGAGTGGAGCTGGACGCATGACGAGGACGGCCCGTCTACGAATGCGACGCTGAGCCACGAATTCACCGCCGTGGGCGGAGAGACTTACACCTACACGGCGAGCTTCAAGACCGGCACCACCGACGCTAAAGTCACGAAGACGCTTGTCTCCTACACGAGGGACGGCGTGACCGTCGACGAGATCCCCGCGGACTTCAAGGCCCGCGTCGGCGACGTGCTGAATTATAAGATAACCATTGACAACATCGGCGAGATAGCGCTGGAAGATGTCACTGTGAGCGACACGCTGTGGGGTAACGGAGTGGCTTCGGCCATGGTCGGCGAAACGGAAACCAATGTTTCCGGCGGAAGCTGCAAGGTCGATGTGGCGTCCGGCAGCTCGGTCACTATAACCTATTCCTACACAGTGCAGGCGGGCGACATCGGCCGGACCATAACCAACACCGCGACGGTGGATTTGCCGAACGTGGATCCCGAAGATGACCCGAAGGCTGATGAAGAGGTCACGGTCGACGATTACAGCGTCACCATTACGCCGGCCGACATAGTGGCGTACACCGGCGGCGACGGCTACTCGGCTGTTGTCGGGGCGGATGATGAGTACATCAACAACTCCACAAGCGGCCTGCCCGAGCCGGGCTACCACGTAGTGCTCAGCGACGCCGTTGTGGACTGGCTGAACGACAACGGCGTGGCCGCGGGCGACGGCCTTACCGATGACGCGACTGACCTCGCGGACGTGCTGTCCTTCACTTATAGCTATGGGGGCGAAGAGCGCGAGTGGAGCCTGCAGTATGTGGGGGTCTACTCCTACAATGCGAGCGGCAACCCGAGCGCATATGTCTACAGCATCGTTACCGAGACCGCAGGTGCGCCCAGCGTGTCGCTGAAGTATTTCGACGACTTGAACGGAGACGGCGTGGCTGATGACAAAGAGGTAATCACTTCGGACGATATCACGATGTCGGCCGGCCAGGTCAATCACACCTACAAAATGACCATCGAGGGCGGCGGCCTTGACCAGAGCCAGGTGAAGGCAGTGCTGAAGGCGGGCGGCAAATCTCTCACGACCGATATCGAAATCGGCATCGGCGAGCTGACCGTGCTTAGCACCACCAACGAGGAAACCACCAATTCTATCGCCGGCAGCGCAGCCGGTGTGGACAGCGGCGTGATCACGGCCGTCGGGAACGACAGCATAACCTATTACGTCAACGAAAGCGGAGTTGCATTCGACGATGAGGACCTTGTGAGCCGTGTGCAGCTGCTCATCGACGAGGTGACCAACGAGACCAGCGGCGAGTTCGAGACGGCAATGGCCGAGGCGGCTTTCGACGCCGTAAGTGCCGCTCTGCGCAATGCTGAGTATGAGATGTGCTACATGGACCTTGTGGACACCGAAAACGGCAACGCAAAGGTGACGTTCAGCGGCGGGGAGCTCAGCATATACTGGCCGCTGCCCGACGGCGCGAGCGCAAGCGACAGCTTCTACATCGTCCACTTCACGGAGCTCGACCGCGAGCACGCTGCGGTAGGCACCGATGTGCTTGATACTACCAACAAGGATGTAATAGCCGGGGAGGTCATGCGCATCGGCGGAGAGTACTACGTCACGTTCGACGTAGGCAGCTTTTCACCGTTCGTGCTTGTCTACGGCGACGAGGGCGGCGGAAGGCCGATAATCCCGGTGCCCGACCCGGACGACGGGGACGATGAAGAGGAAGAATTTGTGCCCAAGTGGCTGAACATTGACGACCACTATGCCTATATCATAGGCTATGAGGACGGCACCGTGCGCCCGCAGGGCAACATCACCCGCGCGGAGGTGGCCACCATCTTCTTCCGCCTGCTCACCGACGAGGTGCGCGAGGAGTACTGGAGCACCGAGAGCGGATATTCGGACGTTTCCAGCAGCGACTGGTACAACAACGCCATATCCACGCTGAGCAACCTCGGTGTGATAACCGGCTATGAGGACGGCACCTTCCGCCCGAACGCGAGCATTTCCCGCGCGGAGTTCGTGACGATCGCCACGCGCTTCTTCGACTACACGGCGGAGTATGAGGGCACGTTCAGTGACGTGAGCTACTCGAGCTGGTACGCGGACTTTGTGCAGGCGGCGGTGGATATGGGGCTGGTAAACGGCTATGAGAACGGCACTTTCCGGCCCAACGCCAGCATAACCCGCGCGGAGGCCGTGGCGATAGTCAACCGCGTGCTCCTGCGCAGGCCGGATGCTGAGCACCTGCTCTCATGGGCGGTTATGAACACCTTCAGCGACAACGCCGACACGGCCGCGTGGTACTACGCCGACATTCAGGAGGCCACGAACAGCCACGATTACGACTGGATTACCTACAGCGGCGAGCGCATCGAGGACTGGACCGAAAAGCTTGAGAAACGCGACTGGGCGGCACTCGAGCGCGAGTGGTCGAGCGCATACGACGCCCCTGGCGGCGAAGTCACCGGCTGACCGGGCTGCGCCCGGAGGCCAAGCTGCGCCTGGATGCACAGCGCGCCAAAGGCGCGGCGGGCCACACTGCGTGTGGAGGCGCCGGGCGACGCCCGGTGGTATAGCGCGGCCCGAAGGGCCGCGGGGAAGATAATATAAGGGCGGAGCCCTTATAAAAACGATTGCAGGGGCGAAAGCCCCTGCAATTTCTTTCTGAGAGATTTCTTTTTGTCTTGTCAAAAAGAAACCCCTCAGACTCCAAAGAGAAAACCGCTTTGGTGCGTGTCGGAGGCTAAATCCGGCTTTCACTCAACTTTTCGTTGTCGGAAAGTTCCCATCCCTAATGGTGAATGAGTTAATTGCATCGCCGACCGTGCAAGGCTTCGCTTACGCTCGCGGCACTGACGGGCAATCGACGAGGGCGTCTCAGCAACTACCTGTTAGTGCCGCGACCGCAGGGAGCAATGCACGGTTTTGGCGGCTGACGTCATTCACCTCTCGGGATGAGTGCCTTGAATCTATTTTGGACTTTGGAAAAAACGTACTATGCCTCCGACACGCACCAAAAGCGCCTTTCTTTGGGGCGCCACACCCGTTTCTTTGGGCAAGACCAAAGAAATGGGGTGGCAAAAGGTTTGCAGGGGCTCTCGCCCCTGCAACTTTTCTGACGCCCCTTGAAGGGGGGGAAAATTAAAGGCCGCGGAGCTGACTCCGCGGCCTTTTTTGTCTTTCGCGTTTTACAGGTGCCAGATTTTTTCGGCGTACTCGCGGATCGCGCGGTCGGCGGCGAAAATGCCGCTCTCGGCGATGTTCACGAGGCTCATGCGGGCGAATTCGCCCTTGTTCGAAGCCGTGGCGTACAGCTTGTCGTGGCAGGCGACGTAGGAGTCGAAATCCGCGAGCAGCATGTACTGGTCGCCGCCGTAGAGCAGGCTGCTGACGAGGTCGGCATAGCTCTTGCCGTCCGCAAGGCCGGTGTTGAAGCGCTGGAGCACGCGCTTGATGCGCGGGTCGCGCTCGGCGACGGCGTTCGGGTCGTAGCCGCTGCGCTTGCGCTCCTCAACCTCGTTGGCGCGCAGGCCGAAGAGGAACATGTTCTCATCGCCGAGGCGCTCGTACATCTCTACATTGGCGCCGTCCAGCGTGCCGATGGTCACGGCGCCGTTCATCATGAGCTTCATGTTGCCGGTGCCGCTGGCCTCCTTGCCGGCGGTGGAAATCTGCTCGCTGACCTGGGCGGCCGGCATGAGCTTTTCCGCCACGGAGACGCGGTAGTTCTCCACGAAGAACACCTGCAGCTTGCCCTTGCAGACAGGGTCGGCGTTCACGTCCGCGGAGAGGGAGCAGATGAGCTCGATTATGCGCTTCGCCGTGCGGTAGCTGGCCGCGGCCTTCGCGCCGAAGATGAAGGTGCGGGGCAGGAAGTCCTGATCCGGGTCGTCGTGCAGGCGGTCCTGCAGATGGGCGATGAGCATGGCGCAGAGGAGCTGGCGCTTGTACTCGTGCAGGCGCTTCACCTGCACGTCGAACACGGCCTCCGTGTTCAGCTCGAAGCCCTGGGCGGCGCGCAGGTAGTCCGCGAAGGCGAGCTTGTTATAGGCCTTTATCTCCTGCAGGCGGAGCAGCACCTCGCCGTCGTGCTCGAATTTGCGCAGTTTGGCAAGCTCCTCGGGCTTGCGCAGGTAGTCGGGGCCGATGAGCTCGCGCACGAGCGAGTCGAGGCGCGGGTTTATCTGCGAGAGCCAGCGGCGGTGGTCGATGCCGTTGGTGACGTAGGTGAACTTCTCCGGCTTGAGGGTGTATATGTCGTGGAACAGGTCGTTTTTGAGGATGTCTCCGTGCAGGGCGGAGACGCCGTTTATCATGTAGCAGCCGGCGAGGCAGATGTTGGCCATGTGGACCTTGCCGCCGTCTATCACGGCGTTGCGCGCGATGCGCGCCCCGTCCCCGGCGAAGTGCTCGCTGAGATAGGTGCGCCAGCGGCGGTTTATCTCGCTGATGATCTCGAACACGCGCGGCACAAGGCTCTGCACAAGGCCCTGCGGCCAGGTCTCCAGCGCCTCGCTCATGACGGTGTGGTTGGTGTACGCCACGCAGTGGGAGACTATGTCCCACGCCTCGTCCCAGCCGAGCCCGTCCTCGTCCATGAAGATGCGCATGAGTTCGGGGATCATCAGCGTGGGGTGGGTATCGTTTATCTGTATGACGTGGTGGTCGGCGAAGGAGCGCACGTCGCCCCACTGCTTGCGGTGCTCGCGCACGAGGGTCTGCGCCGTGGCGGAGACGAAGAAGTACTGCTGCTTGAGCCTCAGCTCCTTGCCCTCGATGTGGTCGTCAGCGGGGTAGAGGACCTTGGTGATGACCTCTGAGAGGGTGCGCTGCTCCATGCTCTTGACATACTCGCCCTCGGAGAAGCGGTACATGTCGAGCGAGTTGGTGCTGTGCGCCTCCCACAGGCGGAGGCTGTTGACATGGTTGCCGCCGTAGCCGACGATGAGCATGTCGCGCGGGACGGCGAGGACGGTGGTGTAGTCCTTCAGCTCTGCGTGGCAGTTGCCGAAATAGTCCCAGTTTTCCTCCACGCGGCCGCCGAATTTGATCTCGACGGTGTCCTCATATCGGGGGATCAGCCAGCTTTCCGCCGCGCTCTTCCAGTTGTCGGCGACCTCGATCTGTTTGCCCTCCTCGATCTTCTGGCGGAAGATGCCGAGCTCGTAGCAGAGAGTGTAGCCCGTGGCGCTGATGCCCTCGCTTGCCATGCTGTCCATATAGCAGGCGGCCAGGCGGCCGAGGCCGCCGTTGCCGAGGCCGGCGTCCGGCTCCAGCTCAAAGATATCGGCGGCGCTGCGGCCCATGTCCTCGAGGGCGCCGGTGAGCGCGTCGGCCACGCCGAGGTTATACGCGTTCTTCATCAGGCTGCGGCCCATGAGGAACTCCATGGAGAGGTAGTGGACCTCCTTCTCCGGCTTCTCCGTCCGCTCGAGCGCGAGCAGGCGGCTCATTATCTCGCGTATCACCATGGCCGAGGCCTGGAACACCTGTTCGTCCGTGGCCTCCTCGCCGACTATCCCGAAATGCGCGCAGAGCTTATCCTCAAGCGCGCCGCGCATCTCGTCCCTCGAAATCTGTCCAGTTGTCATATAATGCTTGCCTCAATTCTTAAATTTTGCTGCCCTTGGGCAGGACCAGCGGCACCCGCGGGCTGCCGGCGAGGGTTATGAACTCGCCGACGGTGACGTCCTTGTCGGAGATGACGCTGCTCAGCTCCGCGCCGGAGCCGATGACGGTGTCCTGCATTATTATGCAGTTTTTCAGCACGGCGCCCTTATGTATCTCAACGCCGCGGAAGATGATGCAGTTTTCTATGCTGCCCTCGATATAGCAGCCGTCCGCCACGAAGCAGTTTTTCACGCTGGCGCCCTCGGCGTAGTGCGTGCTCACGTCCGCGCGGCCCTTGGTGCGCACGGGGCGCTCGTCCGGGAAGAGCTCGCGGCGGTTCTGCGCGGTGAGCATATCCATGTTGGAGCGGTAATAGGTGTCCACCGTGTCGATATTCACCGCATAGCCCGGGTGGATATACACGGCGATGCGCCCGCCGCCGGAGAGGATGCCGCCGAGGCCGTCCCGGTGGAACTTGCGGTTGATGGCGCTGTCGCAGCGGTCGATGATGCCGAGCATGGTCTCCTTTGACATTATATACATTTCAAGCGAAGCGTAACCCTCGCCCGCGCCGGTGCGGTGCATGAGCATTTCGGAGACATAGCCGTTGTCGTCCGCGACGAAGCGGTAGTGCCGCCGCTCCGGGCTGCGCTCGGAGCAGACCACAGTCACGTCCGCGCCGGAGGAGACGTGGCGCTTCATGACCTCGGCGAGGTCGATGTTCGCCGCCAGGCTGCCGCGGCAGAGGCAGACGTAGCCCTGCTTGATGTCGCGTATATAGCCCTGCACGGAGATGAGCGCGTCGATGATGCTCGAGTACTGGCTGCGCCCGTCGTCCAGGCCGAAGGGGGGTAGAAGGCGAAGCCCGCCGCGCTTGCGGGACATGTCCCACTCCTTGCCGGAGCCGATGTGGTCGAGCAGGGACTGGTAGTCCTGCTGCATGATGACGCCCACGTCGCGCACGAGGGCGTTCTGCATGGAGGAGAGCGCGAAGTCGATGAGCCTGTAGCGCCCTGCGTAGGGCAGCGAGGCCGAGGTGCGGCACATTACGAGCTCCCGCAGCTCATGCGAGGAGCGGTCGGCCAGAATGAGTCCGTGAAGGTTGATCATTTGCTCTCGCCTCCTTCCCCGGCGGGCACGCTGTCATAGAGCATGGCCCCCGGCTTTACAACGGCGCCGCTGCCGACCTCTATGTCCGGCCCGCAGGTGGCGACGCTCCAGCCCTCGCTGCCGTCCGGCTGTGCGCCGACGTGCGCCCCGGCGTGTATGACGGCGTTTTCACCGATTATCGCGTATTCGACAACCGCGCCGTCCTCCACACGGCAGCCGGGCATGAGGATGCTGTATACGACCCTGGCCCCGCGGCCCACGCGCACGGAGCTGGAGAGGACGGAGTTTTCAACGCTGCCCTCTATCTCGCAGCCCTCCGTCACGATGGAGTGGGAGATGCGGCTGTCCGGCCCGGCGTAGTGCGGCGGCCTTATCGGGCTCTTGGAGCGTATCGGCCAGTCCGGGTCGTGCAGGTTTATGAGCGTGGGGGAGAGCATGTCCATGTTCGCGTCCCACAGGCTGGTGATGGTGCCCACGTCGCGCCAGTAGCCGGAGAAGCGGTAGGGCCACATCTTCTCGCCCGCGGCGAGCATGGCGGGGATGATGTTCTTCCCGAAGTCCTTGGAGGAGTTCGGGTCGTTTTCGTCCGCAATGAGGTACTCGCGCAGCTTCTGCCAGTTGAAGATGTATATGCCCATGCTGGCGAGGTCGCTCTTGGGCTGCTTGGGCTTTTCCTCGAACTCGTTTATGTATCCGTCCCCGCCGGTGGAGAGAATGCCGAAGCGGGACGCCTCCTCCATCGAGACCTGGATGACGGAAATGGTACAGGCGGCCTCGTGCTGGACGTGCTCGCGGAGCATTTCGGAGTAGTCCATCTTGTAAATGTGGTCGCCGGAGAGGATGAGCACGTTGTCGGGGTTGTAGTTCTCTATGAAGCCCATGTTCTGATAGATGGCGTTGGCCGTGCCGGAGAACCAGGAGCCCTTTTCGCCCGCGCTCTGGTACGGCGGCAGGATGAACACGCCGCCGTCGGAGCTGTCGAGGTCATAGGCCTGGCCGCTGCCGATGTAGCTGTTGAGCTTCAGCGGACGGTACTGGGTGAGAACGCCGACAACGTCTATGCCGGAATTCGCGCAGTTGGACAGCGGGAAGTCGATGATCCGGTATTTCCCGCCAAAGGGTACGCTGGGTTTTGCGACGTCCTTTGTGAGGGCGTAGAGCCTCGAGCCCTGGCCGCCGGCGAGGAGCATCGCAATGCAGTTTCTTTTCACGGATATCCCCCCTTGGTTATATGCCGCGGCCCCTTGGCCGCTGTTTTTCGGCGATGTGCCGTTATGTCCTTGCGTTGAATTTGCTCATGGTCCTGTCAGGACCCTCGGTTATATAGCTCTCGGCCGCCTGGGCGGCGCGCTCCGCCGCCGAGGCCATCAGCTTTGCGTCCTCCGGGCCGAAGCGGCCGAGCACCCAGTCCGCGGTGTCGTAGTCCGGGTGCGGAGGCTCGCCCACGCCGAGCCGGATGCGCGGGAAGCGCTCGGTGCCGAGCGCGGCGATTATGCTCTTTAGCCCGTTGTGCCCGCCGGCGCTGCCGCCGGTGCGGACCCTTATCGTCCCGGGAGGGAGCGCCATCTCGTCCGACACGGCGATGACGTGCTCTGGCGGGACCTTATAGAACCGCGCCGCCTCTCCCACGGCCTCGCCGGAAAGGTTCATGTACGTCTGCGGCAGCATGAGCAGCACGCGGCGGCCGCCTATATCCGCCGTGGCGGTGAGCGCGCGGTGGCGCAGCCGGCTTATGCTGACGCCGAGGCGCTTCGCCATGGCCTCGCCGGCCATGAAGCCGGCGTTGTGCCGCGTTCCGGCGTAGTCCGGCCCGGGGTTGCCGAGGAAGGCGATGATCCACTCGACGCCCCGGGAGGTGTTTTTGCCGAAGAGCATCAGTCGAAGAGCGAGGAGATGGAGACTTCCTCGTAGATGCGCTCTATGGCCTCCGCGAACAGGGGGGCCACGGAGAGATAGCGGATTTTGCCGAGCATCGGCTTCCCGGCGGGGTAGGGCACGGTGTCGAGCAGGATGAGCTCCTTTATGGGGCTGGCCTCTATGCGCTCGAGCGCGGGGCCGGAGAGCACGCCGTGGCTGGCGCAGGCGTATATCTCCTTCGCTCCGCCGGTCTCCACCAGGGCCTCGGCCGCGTGGCAGAGGCTGCCGGCGGTGTCCACCATGTCGTCAAGCAGAATGACGTTTTTCCCGGAGACGTCGCCGATTATGTTCATCACTTCGGAGGAATTGGCCTTCTGCCTGCGCTTGTCCACTATGGCGAGGGGCATGTCCAGCTTCTGAGCGAAGCTCCTCGCGCGGGCGACGCTGCCCACGTCCGGCGAGACGACCATGAAGTACTCGTTCCCGCGGCCGAACTGGCGCAGGTAGTGCCCGGCGAGTATGGGCGCGCCGAAGAGGTTGTCGACCGGTATGTCGAAGAAGCCCTGGATCTGCGCGGCGTGCAGGTCCATGGTGAGCACCCTGTCCGCCCCGGCGGAGGTTATAAGGTTCGCCACGAGCTTGGCGGAGATGGGGTCGCGGCTTTTGGCCTTGCGGTCCTGCCGCGCGTAGCCGAAATAGGGCATGACGGCGGTGATGC
>MHCFR04200__coassemble_300_pt1 | contig 33267 bp, 34 predicted proteins | sample MHCFR04200__metabat2_high_PE_065 | metagenome-assembled genome bin MHCFR04200
TCTCCCTGCCCGAGGGCGTTGAGATGTGCATGCCCGGCGACAACGTCGACATGGACGTCGAGCTGATCACCCCGATCGCCATCGAGAACGGCCTTCGTTTCGCTATCCGCGAGGGCGGCCGTACCGTCGGCTCCGGTGTTGTCATCGCCATCAACGAGTAAGAATCATCAAGGGGGGAATAATTTCCCCCTTGATACCCGGCATAAATGCCGGGATACCCCCCCTCGTCGCGCACAGCGCGACGGCCGCGCCTCAAAGGCGCGGGATATGGTATCGAGCCGAGGCAAAGCCCCGGCTCGATAGTTTATTTGCGCTGCGGCGCATGGATACGCAGAGAACAATGTGTATCCAGGGGGACTGGTCCCCCTGGACTATCTTAATGCATGCATAAATCCGCCCATTTTGGCGGAATGTATGTCGCCGGCTATCACCTCGCCGTCGCAGACGAAGATCTGCGCGATCACGCCGGCCTCCCCGCTCGGGTAGTTGGTTATCGTGTAGGAATAGCTCCTGCATTCCCTGCCGGCGTAGGGCGCGAGGTCAAAGCCCTGCTGCTTTTGCAGCTCATTGTACTGCTGCATAACCCCGTCGAGCGTCTCCGGGAGTACCACCTCGCGCTCGCTCTCGCTGGACTGGTCGACCTCCCATCCCAAAGAGGAAAGGTACTCAATCCGGTCCGCGGCCGTCTCCAATCCCCCGCCGCCCGCGCAGAGCAGCACTATCGCGGCCAGCAGCACAGCCGCCGCAATGATGATGAACACGGCGGTCTTTCGCGTGAATTTGACGTTTTTCAAGGCTTTCACTGGACATCCCTCCCCATGTGGAGAGTATATTTCCGCCGGAGCGGCGGTATGCGAGGTTGCGCCATGCTTACAAGGCTCGACAAACTGATATCGGCGAGCGGGCTTTTCTCCCGCAGCGAGGCGCGCGACGCTATAAGGGCCGGGCGCATTGCGGCCGGAGGCATTGTGATAACCAGGCCGGAGGAAAAAGTGGACTCCGGCGCCCTCATAACGGTCGACGGCGAATCTATCAGGACCGACGCACGCCGCTGCTTCATGCTCGACAAGCCCGCCGGGGTGCTCACCGCCGCGCGTGACCCGCGCCAGGGCACAGTGCTCGACCTTGTGCCCGGCGAATACTCCAGGCTGGGCCTGCAGCCCGTCGGGCGCCTCGACAAGGACACCACCGGGCTGCTGCTGCTCACGAACGACGGCGAGCTTGCCCACCGCGTAATCTCTCCAAAGAGTTCCGTGGTCAAAACCTACCTCGCCGGGACGGACGGCGACACGGATGAAGCCGATGTCGAGGCCTTCCGCTACGGCCTCATCCTTCAGGACGGGACGCGCTGCCTGCCCGCGGGTCTCGAGCCCCTGGGCGGCGGGCAGTGCCTTGTCCGCGTGCAGGAGGGTAAATACCACCAGGTGAAGCGTATGCTCGCCGCACGAGGCAAGCGAGTACTCACTCTGCGGCGCATCGCAATAGGCGCGCTGCACATTGACGCATCGCTCGGCCCCGGCAAAATGCGCGAGCTTTCCGGCGACGAAATCGAGTTGATTTTCGCCCACTCTCACAGTTTCTGAGGCCCCATTTTGTGCCTTTTAACGATAAAAGAATAAAAGTTCACAAAAACGAAAGATTTTTCTATTGAAATTTGCACATATATGTATTATCATGTAAAGCGTCGCGTTGGTTTTGTATTGTGTATTATCACCAACGGTGCTGCTTATCTGCCAAAAGCCGAAAAGCAGCGGCGAACCGATAGTATGGGCCCGCCGGACGGCGGAGGCCGGGGAGGATAAAGAAAATATGTCAAGCAGGGTGTTTCAAAGCGTCATAGTCCAGCTCAAAGAAGCCACGGAGCGTTGTGTGGGCGTGGCCGATGAGCAGGGCTTTGTGATCGCGTGCAGCGAGCTTTCCATGATCGGCTCCCACCTCGACGACCTTCAGGTGGCCGCCGCGGAGAACCAGGAACAAATCTTCAGCTCATCCGTCAGAACATACAGGCTGCTCGGCCAGGGCGGAGTCAGCTTTGACTACGCTGTGTTCGTTTCGGGCACCGACGCCACGGCAAGGAGCATCTGTATCCTGGCCGGCGTTGCCATGAGCGAGGCGCGCATCAACTACGAGGAAAAGCACAATAAGGCGACCTTCGTAAAGAATATCATTTCCGACAATATCCTGCCCGGCGACGTATACGTCCGGGCAAAAGAGCTGCATTTCGTCACCGACGTGCCCCGCAGCGTGTTTCTCATCCGCCAGATAGAGCGCACGGACGTGGCAGTACTTGAGATAATCCAGAACCTCTTCCAGGATAGGCAGCGTGATTTTGTCCTCTCCGTCAGCGAGGCGGACGTGGTGGTGATCAAGGAGCTCACCAACGAGGATCACCCGGACGAGGTCAGCAAGATGGCCGAAAATATACAGAACACCGTCCGCAGCGAGTTAGGCGTCAAGACCGTGATCGGCATCGGCTCGCCCGCCTATCACCTGCGCGAGCTGGCCGACAGGTACAAGGAGGCACAGGTCGCCATTGAGGTCGGAAAGGTGTTCGACACGGAGAAGACCATCATCAACTATGAGAACCTCGGCATTGGGCGCATAATCTATCAGCTCCCCACCACGCTGTGCGAGATGTTTCTCTCCGAGGTGTTCAAGAAAAACCCCATCGAGGCCCTCGACGCGGACACGCTTGACACCATAAACAAGTTCTTCGAGAACAACCTGAACGTATCCGAGACAAGCCGCAAGCTGTATGTACACCGCAACACCCTTGTGTACAGGCTTGAGAAGATAAAAAAGATCACCGGCTTGGACCTGCGCGAATTTGATCACGCCATAGTTTTCAAGGTCGCGATGATGGTCAAAAAATACCTCGACTCCCAGAACGGCGCAAAGTTCTGAGCTCGGGGCGTACTCAACGGAGGTGAGGACCTATGGTCCAGATGAACGACGTGCGCATGGTGTACGACAGCAGCGGCACTGAGGCGCTCAATGACGTCGACCTTGAGATAAACGAGGGGGAATTTGTCTTTCTCGTGGGGCCTTCCGGCTCCGGCAAGACGACGATCATAAAGCTGCTCACCGGCGAGGTGCAGGCAAAGCAGGGAGAGATATCTGTAAACGGCTTCGACCTTCGCCGCATAAAGCGCCGCAAGCTGCCGCAGCTCCGCAGGACGCTCGGCGTAATTTTCCAGGATTTCAGGCTCATAGACAAGCTGACGGTTTATGAAAACGTCGCCTTCGCAATGCGCGTGGTCGGCGCCTCGGGCAAGGCGATAAGCGAGCGCGTGCCCTATGTGCTCGAGCTCGTCGGGCTCAAGGGCCGCGAAAAGCGCCGCCCCAAGGAGCTCTCCGGCGGCGAGCAGCAGCGTGTCGCCATAGCGAGGGCCCTCGTGAACAGCCCGCGCATGATAATCGCGGACGAACCCACCGGCAACCTCGACCCTGTCAGGAGCCTTGAGATAATGCTCCTGCTCGAGAAGATAAACGAGCTGGGGACGACCGTCCTGGTCGTCACGCACGAGAAGGAGCTCGTGAACGCCTTCTCCAAGCGCGTCGTCGCCATCGACGGCGGGCACATCATAAGCGACGGAATGGACGGGTACTACAGCTATGAAATTGAATAGTATCGGATATCTGATTAAGTCCGGCTTCAAGGGCATTTTCAGCCACGGGCTGATGAGCTTCGCCACTGTCGCCATCATAATGGCCTGCCTTATCATCATGGGCGCGTTTTCGCTGCTCGTTGTGAACATAAACGATATGATTGCCGGACTTGAGGACGAAAGCAACGTTGTCGTCGCATTTATCGACGAAAACCTCAGCCGCGAGGAGGCAATCGCTCTCGAGCCCTCCATCCTCGCCGTGCCGAACGTCGACAGCGCCGAGTTCGTAACGCGCGAGGAGGCCGCGGAGGATTTCCAGGCCGACTATGACGAAGCGCTTTTCGACGTCATAACCGACGACACCTTCCGCGACCGCTATGTGGTCCAGCTCCAGGACATAAGCCTGATGGAGCAGACCCGCACCGACCTCTACGCCGTTGACGGCGTGGCCAAGGTGAACGCGCACCTTGAGTACGCCGAGGGCTTCATTACCGCGAGGAACATAGTCAGCGTAATATCTCTGATACTCATTGTGATACTCATCGTCGTGTCCTTCTTCATCATGACGAACACGATAAAACTCGCCACCTTCACCCGGCGCGAGGAGATCGCCATCATGAAGATGGTCGGCGCTTCCAATGGCTTTATACGCTGCCCCTTCATCGTCGAGGGCCTTGTGCTCGGCCTGCTCGGCGGCGCACTGGCCTTCCTGGCAGAGTGGGGGCTCTATGGGCTCGTGTCGAGCCGCCTGCTCGGCGGCCTCACCGGCACGTTCTTCAGCGTTGTCCCCTTTGCCGATGTCTGCTGGCCGCTGCTGGCCGCCTTCCTCGGCGTGGGCGTGCTCGTCGGCGTGTTCGGCGGCTCGAGCGCCATCCGCAACTACCTCAAGGTCTGATTTCCCGGGAGAGATTCAATGAAGCAGAAAAGATTAGCCGTACAGATCATTTGCATAGCCCTTGCCGCCATGCTCACCCTCTCCCTCGCGCTCATAGCAATCGGCTCCACCGGGGCCTACGCCATCGGCGAGGAGTATCAGGGAGAAATCGATTCAATCGAGGCGCAGAAGGAAGAGCTCCAGGCCGAGCGCGCGGACATGCAGGCCGGCATCGACGAGCTCGAGGCCCAGCGGGCCTCCGTCCTTGAGCAGAAGGCCGCGCTGGACGCGCAGAACGAGCTCGCCAGGCAGGAAATCGAGCTGATTGACGAGCAGATCTCGCTTTACACCTCCCTCGTAGAGGAAAAGGCCCGCGAGCTTGAGCAGGCCGAGGCCGAGGAGGCCGCGCAGCTGGACACCTACAAGACGCACATACGCGCCATGGAGGAAAACGGCAAGTATACATATCTGGACATAATATTCCGCAGCGCCTCGCTCTCCGAGCTGCTGACGGCCATTGACCAGATAGGCGAGATAATGGAGGCCGACAAGCGGCTTTATGACGAATACTCCGCCGCCCGCGAGCACACCGAGGACGTAAAGGCCGAGTACGAGTCCACCCTCGCCGAGCTGAGCGACAGGTCGGACGAGCTCGAGGCCCAGAAGGCCGACCTTGAGGAGCAGATAGCCTCCGCCGTCGACCTCATTAATGAGCTTGAGGCCGACCTTGAACAGGCGAGGGCCGAATACGCCGCCAACGAGGCGGCCGAGGCCGCGCTGAACTCACAGCTCGACGCGATAAACGCGGAGATCGCCGCCCAGGAGGAGGCCGCCAGGCAGGAGGCCGCGCAGAACAATCAGGAATACACCGGCACAGGCTCCACCGCCACCGGCTCGTACATCTGGCCCTGCCCCTCGAGCACCTACGTCACCAGCCGCTACGGCTACCGCACGCACCCGATTTTCGGCGACGAGCGCTTCCACTCCGGCATAGACATCTCCGCGAACGAGGGCGCCACCATCATCGCCGCGGACAGCGGCACGGTCTCCGTTGCGACGTACAGCTCGTCCTACGGCAACTATGTCACCATCTACCACTCCAACGGCACCTATACGCTCTATGCGCACATGAGCTCCCTCGCCGTCAGCGCGGGGCAGACCGTCTCCCAGGGCGACACGATCGGCTACGCCGGCTCCACCGGCTGGGCCACCGGCCCGCACCTGCACTTTGAGATACGCTCCAACGGCGGCACGGTGGACCCGCTGGCGTACTTCTCCAACTACTCCCTCGCGCCGGACGCCTGAGCCGGCTGAGGACAGCCTGCAAGCCCGGGCGGCCGAGGTTCCGGCCGCCCGAGCATAGTTATTTTTATCCGGCGGAAGAGGGCTCCCCTCCCCCCGCCGGCAAATTCCTGTAAACGGCCCGGGGCCGGCAGAATGGGGGTATCGATGTGAAGCAAAACAGCGGCGGTCCTCTCCGCGCCATCGGCAGGCTGAAGATAAACTTCTGGATAGCCCTGCTGCTCTGCATACTCTGCGTCGGCGTGACCTACGGCGTGGCCTCAAGCCGGTCGCGCGCCGCCTTCGGCAGCGAGGAAAACTACGCCCAGGCGATGAAGTACCTCGAAATCAAGAACACCATAGACGACTACTATATCGGCGAGGTGGACGAGGAGACCATCTCCTCCGCCGCGTTCTCCGCCATGGTAAACTCGCTCGGGGACGTGTGGAGCTCCTATATGAGCCCCACCGAATACCAGACCTACCAGCTCTACTCCTCGAACCAGTTCATCGGCCTCGGCGTTTCGATAGCCAAGGACTCCGACACCGGCGGCTTTGAGATAACCGGCCTGACGGAGGGCTCCCCGGCCGAAAACGCCGGGCTCCAGCGCGGCGACATCATCCTGTCCGTGGACGGCGAGGACGTCACCGGCATGACGATAAGCGACGCACGCAGCCTCATCACCTCGCACATCGACGAATCCGTCACGCTGCTTATCGACCGCAACGGCAGCCAGACCGAGTACACCGTCGACTGCCGTCTCATATACGACAACCCCGTCAGTTACGAGATGATCAACGGCAACGTCGGATATATCAAAATATCCAACTTCGAGTCCGGAGCTGCCGACGGCGCTATCGCCGCGATAGAGTCGCTGCTCGGCAGCGGCGCGCAGTACTTCGTCTTCGACGTGCGCACGAACCCCGGCGGGCTGCTCAGCGAGCTCACCACCCTTCTCGATTACCTCCTGCCCGGCGTGGACATCTTCGTCTCAGTGGACAAGAGCGGCGAGGAGACGGTGATAACCTCCAACAACGTCTGCCTTGACATGGACATGTGCGTGCTCGTGAACGCGGACAGCTACTCCGCGGCGGAGTTCTTCGCCGCAGCGCTGCAGGAATACGGCTGGGCCACCATCGTCGGCGAGCACACCACCGGCAAGGGCCGCAGCCAGCAGACCTTCGAGCTATCCGACGGCAGCGCGCTGCACCTGTCCACAGCGAAATACCTCACGCCCAACCGCGTGGACCTCTCCGAGCAGGGCGGTGTTGCCCCGGATATCGAGGTGGCCCTCACCGGGAACACCGATTCGCAGCTTGACGCCGCGGTCAGCCAGCTTCTGTACGGCTGACGGTTGACATGTGGGCAAAACTTAACTATAATAGCATGTTGAAAAAGGCCTCCGGCCTTTTTCAACATGTTTAAGAGTCAGTACGGCCTTCGCGGCCCTGATATAAGGATTTTATTTTGGAGGAAATGGCAATGGCTTCGGAAAGCAAAATCAAAATGAGCCAGGAGCGCTACGACGCTCTGGTGGAGGAGCTCAACTACCTTGAGACCGTCCGTGAGAAGGAGGTCTCGGAGCTTATGAAGGAGGCCCGCAGCTTCGGCGACCTCTCCGAGAACAGCGAATACGACGAGGCAAAGACCGAGCAGGGCAAGCTCTACTCCAAGATAGCGGAGATGAAGGTCCTGATAGAGAAGGCCGAGATAATCGAGAAGGCCGAGATAGCCGAGGACGTTGTGGCCCTCAGCAGCCACGTCAAGCTGCTCGATCTGGATGAGAACGAGGAAGTCGACTATCACATCGTCGGTTCCCAGGAGGCCAACCCGATGCAGGGCCGAATTTCCGACGAGAGCCCCATCGGCAGGGCCATACTCGGCCGCCGCGTGGGCGAGACCGTGACGGTCGAGGCCCCCGCCGGCAACGTGCAAATGAAGATCCTGGCCGTGGAGAACGGCTGAGAGGCAGGGAATGTATGAGCGAGGAGAACAGAAACGCCGCCGCGCCGGAGGAGCTGTCCGAAATCCTGCGGGTAAGGCGCGAAAAGCTGGATGAGCTGCAGAAGGCCGGGCGCGACCCCTTTGTCGAGACTAAGTTCGAACGCAGCGCGTGGTCGAGCGAAGTCCGTGAAAACTACGAGTCTTTCGAGAGCAAAACCGTGTCCGTCGCCGGGCGCATCATGTCCAAGCGCGGCATGGGCAAGGCCATATTCTGCCACATAAAGGACGACCGCGACCAGATACAGCTCTACGTCCGCTCGGACGCCGTAAGCGAGCAGGAATTCGCGGACTTCCGCAAATACGACATCGGCGACATTATCGGCGTCACCGGCTACGTGTTCAAGACCAAGACCGGCGAGATAAGCGTACATGTCCAGGGCGTCAAGCTGCTCGCCAAAAGCCTTCGCCCGCTGCCGGAGAAATTCCACGGCATGACGAACGTGGAGCTGAAATACCGCCAGCGCTACGTGGATCTCATCATGAGCGACGAGAGCCGCCGCAACTTTGAGATCCGCTCCAAATTCGTCAGCTATGTCCGCCGCTTCCTTGAAAGCCGCGGCTTCATGGAGGTTGAGACCCCGGTGCTCAACACCATCTCCGGCGGCGCGACGGCGAGGCCCTTCATCACGCACCACAACACGCTCGACATGGACATGTACCTGCGCATAGCCACCGAGCTGCCGCTCAAGCGGCTTATCGTCGGCGGCATCGAGCGCGTGTACGAGCTCGGGCGCATCTTCCGCAACGAGGGCATGGACACGCGGCACAACCCCGAGTTCACCACCGTCGAGCTCTATCAGGCCTACGCCGACTTCAACGACATGATGGACCTCTTCGAGGACCTGCTCAGCGGAGCTGCGAAGGAGATCCTCGGCACCTACGACGTGGAGTGGCAGGGGCACAAGGTCTCGCTCGCCCCGGGCTGGCCGCGCATGACGATGGCCGAGGCCGTGAAGAAGTACCTCGGCGTGGACTTCATGGCCATAGACGGCGACGCGGAGGCCGTGGCCGCCGCCGAGAGCGTGGGAGTGGACATGTCCGGCAAGGAGCCCACCTGGGGCAACGCGCTCTATGAGTGCTACGACCAGAAGGTCGAAGAGTGGATCATCCAGCCCACCTTTATCACCATGCACCCGGTCGACGTCTCCCCGCTCGCCAAGCGCAGCCCGAAGGACCCGCGGCTCACCGAGCGCTTCGAGCTCTTCATCTGCCGCAGCGAGATGGGCAACGCCTTCAGCGAGCTGAACGACCCGATCGACCAGAAGCAGCGCTTCCTCAAGCAGGTCGAGCTCCGAGCGAAGGGCGACGACGAGGCCGGCATGATGGACAACGACTTTATAAATGCCCTTGAATACGGCATGCCGCCCACGGGCGGACTCGGCATCGGCATCGACCGCTGCGTGATGCTGCTCACCGGCTGCGACTCGATAAGGGACGTGATACTCTTCCCGACGATGAAGCCGCTGGACATCCCAAAGGGCGACAAGGCCGCCGTGAGCGAAACGGCGGACGGGATGGGCGAAGCCGCTGCGGCCGCACCCAATGGCATGCCGGTCAACAAGCTGCCCACCCTCGACTTCTCCAAGGTGCAGGTCGAGCCGCTGTTCGCCGATTTCGTGGACTTTGACACCTTCAGCAAGAGCGACTTCCGCGTCGTGAAGGTCAAGGAGTGCGAGGCCGTGAAAAAGAGCAAAAAGCTCCTGAAATTCACTCTCGACGACGGCAGCGGGACCGACCGCGTGATCCTCAGCGGCATACACGAGTACTATGAGCCCGAAGAGCTCGTGGGCAGGACGCTTGTGGCCATCACGAACCTCCCGCCGAGGAAGATGATGGGCATCGACTCCTGCGGCATGATAATCTCCGCGCTGCACAAGGAAAACGGAGAGGAGCGGCTGAACCTCCTCATGCTCGACGACGGCATCCCCGCCGGCGCGAAGCTCTATTGATACGGCAAAAAACAAACCGGCCCCGCCGCAAAAAAGCGGCGGGGCTGTTCTTTTTATCGGGCTCAGCCGTTCTGGCGGCTTTTCGCGAGCGCCGAAGCCTCTTTCCCGGTCATGTGCTCAATGGTGAGCACCAGCACGGCCGTGCGCGGCAGAGAGCGGTCTATCGACTGCCGGAAGCGCTCGGCGGTGTTGTCGGGCGCGTATTTGTCCGCGAGCAGTTTCATTGCCGCGATTTTTTCCTCCTCGCCCGTCAGCTCCGAGACGCGGCCGAAGGCTATGACGCTGCGGAAATAGGTGGTGTACTCCTCGGCGACCACATCGTCGCGCTCCACCACGCAGAAGGACGCCTTGTCGCCGCGCCTCACCGCGTCTATCTTGTGCCCCTCGAGCGCGCTGTGGAAATAGAGCTTTCCGCCGTCATAGGCATAGTTCAGCGGCACCGCGTAGGGGTATCCGCCGTCTCCGCCCACGGCAAGTATGCCGTGCGTGCCCTTGCTCAGCACCTCGAGGCAGGCTTCCTCCGGCAGCTCCTGTTTTTTGCGCCTCATTTCCCTGAACATGCCTTATTCCTCCTTTTGGCTATCTCCGTCCGGCCGCTGCTCGCCGGGTTCCTCCTCCGTCTCGCGCCGGAGGGCCTCTAAGCGCCGTGTAACGTCCTCAGACGGCTCTTCTATCCGCTTGAGCATATCTTCAAGCATGAAGTGGGAACCCGCCAGCGTGGCGTAGGTTGCGCTGCGCGCCTTCCCTGCGCCCGCCAGGTCCTGCAGGTTCTGCTTTACGAGCTTCAGCTCGAGCTCGATGCTCTCATACTGGTCCTCAAACCTTGCGAGGGCCTCCATGAGCTCGGCCTCCCCCCTGCCCTCCGCGGAGCAGCCGCCGCCGGGCAGGCGCTTTGTCAGTCTTTCCATGTAATCCACCTCTCAGTTTTCCCCGCCGCCGAGGCTCTCTATCTTTGAAACCGGCGTCGGGCGGTTGTCGCCGTGGCGCACGAACAGCATCGTCACAAACGCGAGCAGCACGCACACGCTGCCGTACGGAAACAGCACCGTCATGCCCAGCGTGTCCATCAGCGCGCCGGAGACTATGGGCGTGACGGTCTGCGCCGCCATGCTCGCCGTGTAGTAGAAGCCGGTGTATTTGCCGACGTCGCTCCCGCGGGAGAGCTCCACTACCATCGGGTAGCTGTTCACGTTTATGGTCGCCCAGCCGATGCCGGCGGTGGCGAAGAGTATGTTCATAACGAGCGGCGACGTGCCCGCGCGGACAAAGCTGCCGAGCAGGAAAGAGCCGCCGAGTATCACTATGCCGGCGAGTATCGTCTTTCTCCGGCCGAAGCGGGAGGCCACTGCTCCGACAGGTATGTAAGCCACTATCGCCGCACCGGTGGCTATCGTGAGCGTGGAGTTGTAGTCCAGGCCGAGCACGCTCGAGGCGTAGACCGAATACTTGCTCGTCACGGCGTTGTAGCCGAAGAACCAGAGCACGACGGAGGCCAGTATCAGCAGCAGGGACTTGCGCTCCGCCTTCTGCAGCTTCCTGTCCCCCGCCGCCTCCTCTGCCTCGTCCACGAGGCCGAGCCGCTCGCTCTCCTCCTGCATCTCGCGCACGAGCGCGGGCTCCTTCACGCGCCAGAGGAATATCAGCAGCGAGCCGAGCATCAGCCCGGAAATCGCTGCGAAAAACACCGTGTAACTCATCAGGGCGTTTTCCGGAGAGCCGGTGCCGAAAACGCTGCCGAGCAGCAGCACTATTATGCCGCCCGCGGCGCCCATGAGGTTTATCACCGCGTTCGCCTTGCTGCGCAGCGGCTTTATCGTCACGTCCGGCATCAGCGCCACCGCCGGGCTTCGGAAGGTGGCCATGCTGAGCAGCACTATAAGCAGCACGGCGACAAAAATGATCAGCGGCGTGCGGTTCTGCGCCGTGACCTGCGCGGCGTAGGCCTGGCGCGCGGGGACGACGTAGTCGGTATAGTCCTCGTTCACGCTGCCGGACTCGTCGCGGATTGAGATCGCGGCAAATTCCTCGCGCGTGAACTCGTCCTGTATGTCCATCACCACGCCGTCCGGCGTCGTGATGGTGAGATCGGCGTCATACAGCGTCTCCTGCGCCGCAGGGTTCTCTACCGCCACGTCCTCGAGGGCGTTTCTCTGCAGGTTGTCCGCAAAGGAGAGGACGACGAGGAACACTGCGGCCATTACGGTGCCGAAGATTATGTACGGCGTGCGCCGGCCGAGGCGGCTTTTGCACCTGTCGGACAGGGTGCCGAAAAGCGGCAGCAGAAACAGCGCGAGCACGTTGTCCAGCGCCATTATGACGCCGGAGAGGCTCTGCGACATGCCGAACTTGTCCGTCAGTATTTTAGGTATGATGGTGTCATACGCCTGCCAGAAGGCTGTGATCAGGAAGAATGCGAAGCCAACGAAAACTGTCTTTTTATAATTCAGCTTCATGTTTTACCTCCCCGTGGTGAAAAGTTCACAATTACAAGTTTATACTATTGCCGTCCACAATTCAACACAAATTAAAGATTTGACGTAAACCTTACCATGTTGTAAAATGAAATTAAAAAAGGCCGCTGCCTTTACGGCGCGGCAGCAGGAGGTCGGCTGAAAGATGGGTAAAAAGCTTGTGATCGGGCTCACCGCCGCGGGTGCGGCTGCCGCCGGGGCCTTTGCCTTCATGATAGCGCCCGCAAGGCGCGACGATAAAAAAACCGCGCCGTTTTACGGCCGCAATTACGCCCACCGCGGGCTGCACAAGATGGACAAGAGCGTCCCCGAAAACTCCATCCCCGCCTTCGACGCCGCCGCGCGCATCGGCTACGGCGTGGAACTCGACGTGCACCTCAGCGCGGACGGGGAGGTCGTCGTGTTCCACGACGACAATTTGCAGCGCATCTGCGGCGTGGACGCGCGCGTCGACTCCCTCACCTGGGCCGAGCTCAGCCAGCTCAGGCTCTGCGGGACGCCGAACCGCATCCCCCTCCTCTCCGAAGTGCTCGCGGTAATAGACAACCGCTGCCCCATAATAGTCGAGCTGAAGCGCAGCCGGCGCAACGCCGAGCTCTGCCGCAAGACGTACGAACTCCTCAGCGCGTACAACGGCCGCTACTGCATAGAGAGCTTTGACCCGCGGATCGTGTTCTGGTTTCGCCGCCGCGCGCCGGAGGTGCTCCGCGGCCAGCTCTCCGCGCGCATGTCCGAGCTCTCAAAGAGCTGCGGAAAGGCGCAGGCCTTCTGCCTGAGCCGACTGCTCACGAACTTTATCGCAAGGCCACATTTCATCGCGTACCAGGTCAGGCGCAAGCCCCTCGCGGTGAAGCTCTGCGAGCTGATGGGCGCGATGAGGGTGGCCTGGACCAGCCTTGAGTGGAAAACCGAGGAGAAGGCCGACGCGGTGATTTTCCAGTACTACCGCCCGCGCGTAAAGTACAAATAAGCTGCAAAAACCGGCCCCCGGAAATCCGGGGGCCGGTTTCTTATCGTTTTATTCAGGCCTCGCGCAGGTACTGGAAGGACACGTCGATGACGACGTTCTCCGCGGGCATTACAAAATAGTAGCTCCCATCCTCGGCGCAGCCGACCTCGAGCCGCACGCCCGCCGCGGTTATCGCGGCGATGGAGGCGGTCTCGTACCCGCCGTAGGGGCTGATGGTGAAGCTCACCGTGCTGCCCTCAGCGCCGTTGGACGCGCTCGGCGTCACGGAGCCGCCGCGCTCGGCGTTGGCAGTTATCTCAAAGGTGCTCCCGCCCGTCTGACCGTACAGCTCCGGCAGCGCGCCGACGACTGCGTCCGGCCCGCCGTCGTTGCCCGACGCGGTCGTCGGGAAGGACAGGACGGAGAAGCAGAGCACCGCAATGAATATGAGCATTGGGAGCGTAACGCCGTTTTTCTTCATCGTAGCAGGGACCTCACTTTGATTAACATAATACTAACCGGTAATCTAATGATACTTGCAGTTATGTAAATTCGCAACCAAAAATTCAGATACAGTTAGTTACAAAATGGACATAATAATTACAATTTTGTTTTTACGTCTACCGCCCTCCACCTGGCCGGGAGAAAAAAAGCACCGGCCGCAGCCGGTGCTTTTTTGGATCGCTGTTCAGTTCAGAGCTTGAGGTCGCCCTCTTTTATCCAGCCTATCCTGCGGCAGAGCAGCCCGAGCGCCCAGCATATCACCGCCGGGAGCACGAAGCAGACGAGCACGAGGCCGAGATAGTCGAACCAGGTGGGGTCGATGGCAGCCGCGCCGTTGGCAAGGGCCTCTGCGCTGGGCTCCAGCCAGCCGGTCCAGACACCGATGGGTCCACACAGGCCGCAGGTGCCCATGCCGGAGTTGATCGGCGCGCCGTTCATCTCCAACTTGAATATGCAGGTGGCGATGGGACCGGTTATCATGCTGGTGACGATGGCGGGTATCCATATCTTCGGGTTGCGCACGATGTTGCCCATCTGCAGCATGCTGGTGCCCAGGCCCTGGCTCACCAGGCCGCCCCAGCGGTTCTCGCGGAAGCTCATGACGGCGAAGCCGACCATGTTCGCGCAGCAGCCTGCCACCGCCGCGCCGCCGGCCAGGCCCGTCAGCTGCAGCACTGCGCAGATGGCCGCGGAGGAGATAGGCAGCGTGAGCGCTATGCCCACCAGGGCGGATACGACGATGCCCATCAGGAAGGGCTGGAGCTCGGTGGCCATGCGGATGAGCTCGCCCACATAGTTCGCAGCTGTGCCTATGGGCGGGGCGACGACGGCCGCCAGCGCTACGCCGACGAAAATTGTCACCAGCGGCGTGACCAGTATATCTATGGGTGTCTCCTTGCTGACGGCCTTGCCGAACTCCGCGGCAATGATGGCCACAACCAGAACGGCCAGCGGCCCGCCGGCCCCGCCCAGATCGTTCGAGGCCCAGCCGACCGTGGCCAGGGAGAACAGCACCAGCGGCGGGCACTTGAGCGCCCAGCCTATGGCGACCGCCATGGCCGGCCCGCTCATGGAGCTGGCATAGCCGCCGACGGTGGAGAATATCTCGAGGCCCGTCTGCGAGCCTATCGTGTTCAGTATCGTGCCGATGAGCAGCGAGCAGAAAAGGCCCTGCGCCATCGCGCCGAGCGCGTCGATCCCGTAGCGCTTCAGGCTGATTTCAATATCCTTCCGTTTGAGGAACGCCCCCACCTTGGACATAAAAAAACACCGCCCCGATAGTTGACTTTACAGGTGTCAAGACACCGGCTTCGCTCAGTCTACTACCGCGGCGGCGCATTGTCAAGTGCAAGTTGAACCTGCACATATCGGATCAATGTGTATAATCGAGGAATTTAACCGAATCCCCCAAATCATTCGCAATAATGTCCTTCATCCGTTTGGCAAAAGGACATGGGTAGCCGATCGGCGTCCCCTTCTGGATGCAGCTTGCAAACACAATGGTGTCCGCCCCGCGCCTTACCAGCTCACGCGCGCGAAGCACCGCCTTTTTTGCCGGGCAGCCTCCGCAGTTGATAAAGCCGACGACTTCTATTTCCTCTTCGACTCCCTCGAAGGAGCCTCTGCGTTCTTTTATCGCTTTGAAATCAGCCGTCCCGGGGCAATAGTCCTCGGTCTGCTGGCAGCGTATTATTCCGATTTTCATATCACAACCTCCGGAAAAGTCCAGGATATTTCGGATCAAAGCCACGCACCGCCTACACGGCGCCGGCACACCGTGGATGGTTCATCTTCTCACTCCAGAAGCATCCCCGCGGCGCGGAGCTCGTCCATCGTGCGCCTGAGCGAGGCTTCATCCGGGCAGAGCAGCGTGTGCGTGTGTATTCCGCCCGTAAGGGTGGAGAGCGGCGAGCCCCCCGCCTCCCGTGAGCGGGCCATGAACTCCTGCACGTCCCGGCGGCTTTTCAGGTGCAGCTCGCCGGTGAGCTGGCCGTAGACGGAGTGCTCTATCACCACGTCGAGGACGGTGCAGCCGTTGTCGACCATGATGTTCAGCTCGCGCTCCATGCCCTCGAAGCCGTGGACGCAGGCGATCGTGCGCCGCAGCCCGGCAGCCCCGCCCGTGCCGAGGACATAGCCCCGGGGCGTGGCGGTTATCTCAATGCCGGAAGCCCTGAGCAGGGCGATGTCGCCCACGATAATCTGCCGGCTGACTCCGAAGCGCTCGCCCAATGCGGAGGCGGCAACTGGCCCCTCCCCGGCGGACAGCGCGTCCGCGATCGCGCGGCGGCGGCTCGCGGCGTCCATCAGCCGTTGTGCGCGGCGCCGAGCATCTCCGTCTTGATGCCGAGCAGCCTGTCCGAAAGGTCGACATAGTAGTTGTGCGGGTAGTCGAAGCGCCTGACCTCCGGCCAGAGCGTGGCCACCTCGCTTTTGCAGTAGGCCTGTATCTCCGGCAGGCTCGGCAGGTCATAAACGAGCTCACCGTTTTTGAATATTGGCACCTGCAGCTCCCTCGCTCGGAAGTTGGTCATGGTTTTCTGCTTCCAGGTGGCGTCCGGGTCGCGTATCACGAGGTCCTGCGTGTCGTCCACCACCTCGTCGTGGACGGTGATGTAGTCCGCCTCGGCCATGCCGCTGTCGCGGCCGTAGAAGCGGTAGACCTTCTTGAAATGCGGGTTCGTTATCTTCCCCACGTTCTCGCTTATCTTGATTTTCGGTACAATCGTGCCGTCCTCCTCCTCAACGGCGGCGAGCTTATACACGCCGTCGAAGACCGGCGCCGAGCGCGAGGTGATGAGCCGCTCGCCCACGCCGAAGGAGTCGATGCATGCGCCCTGCCGCAGCAGCTCGCTTATCAGCCGCTCGTCGAGCGAGTTGGAGCACGTGATTTTGCACTCCGTCCAGCCCGCCTCGTCGAGCATCTTCCGCGCCTGGCGCGTCAGATAGGCGAGGTCGCCGGAGTCGAGGCGTATGCCGCACTTCGTGATGCCCATGGGCTTGAGCACCTCGTTGAAGGCCTTTATGGCGTCCGGCACGCCGCTGCGCAGCGTGTCGTAAGTGTCCACAAGCAGCGTGGCGTTGTCGGGATAGAGCCGGCAGTAGGCCCTGAAGGCATCGAGCTGGCTTGGGAACATCTGCACCCAGGAGTGCGCCATCGTGCCCGCGGCAGTGACGCCGTAGAGCTGGTCGGCGAGGACGCAGGCCGTCCCAGCGCAGCCGCCTATGTAGGCCGCGCGCGCGCCGAGGACCGCCCCGTCCGCGCCCTGCGCGCGGCGCGAGCCGAACTCGAGCACGACCCGCCCCTCCGCGGCGCGGACTATCCTGTTCGCCTTTGTTGCAATCAGGCTCTGGTGGTTTATCTGCAGGAGCAGGTATGTCTCGATGAGCTGCGCCTCTATCGCCGGGGCGCGCACGGTGAGGATGGGCTCGCGCGGGAAAACCGGCGTCCCCTCCGGCACGGCCCAGATGTCCCCGGTGAACTTGAAGCCGCGCAGATAGTCGAGGAACGCCTCGGTGAACTGGCCGCGCGAGCGGAGGTATGCTATGTCCTCCTCGCCGAAATGCAGGTTTTCGATATATTCCACGACCTGCTCCAGCCCGGCGGCGACCGCGAAGCCGCCGTTGTCCGGCACGTTGCGGTAAAAGAGGTCGAAATACGTTATCCTGTCCTTGAGCCCCGACTCGAAATAGCCGTTGCCCATCGTCAGCTCATAAAAATCGCAGAGCATCGTGTAGTTCGAAGTACTTGTGTTGTCCATGCTGCCTCGAAACCTCCCAAGGTGTCTTTACACCGCATTATAGCTTAGTCGGGAAAGTTTTTCAATATTTGCCTTCAGTTTAACATTCGCGCCTCGCACTATATAATCCCGTGCTCGATTTTCAGGCTGAGCACCCTCAGCACGCTCTCGTCTATCCGCTGCTCGGTGAGAGTGCCGCTCTCCACGGCCGCCTCGAGAGCGTCCACGGCCGCGGGGATGTCCTCCACGCCCAGCAGGATGTCCACCCCGGCCTGGAGGGCGAGCACGCATTTTTCGCCCTGCGTATAGGCGTCGAGCGCGCCCATGTCGAGCGAGTCGGTTATGATGACGCCGTCCCAGCCGAGCGTCTCGCGCAATATCCCCGTCGTGACGGCGTAGGAGATCGTGGCAGGGACGTCGTCGACCTGCGTCAGCGTAATGTGGCCCACCATCACCATGTCCGCGCCGGCCTCCATGCCGGCGATGAACGGCTTGAACTCGCCGTCCATGAGCTCCTCGAGGCTCTTGTCGACTATGGCGGTGCCCTCGTGGCTGTCCGTGGACGTGTCGCCGTGCCCGGGGAAGTGCTTGACGCAGTTTATCACCCCCGCGTCGTGGAAGCCCTCCACGGCTGCGGCGACGAGCTCCGCCGCCTGGCCGAAGTCGTCGCTGTAGGCCCTGTCGCCTATCACGGTGTTCTCAGGGTTTGTCCACACGTCGGCCACCGGGGCGTAGTCCGTGTTGAAGCCGCAGCCCACCATGTCCGAGCCTATGGTGTAGGCGTTGTCATACGCCGTCTCCGTCCCCATGTTCCTGTAGCTGTACATGGAGTTCACCCAGGTGGTGCCGAGCTTGTACATCAGCCTGCCCACGCTGCCGCCCTCCTCGTCGGCGGAGATGAGCAGCCCGATTTCGGAATAGCTCTGCGCGTTTTCGATCATCGTGAGCGTCTGCTCCTTATCCACCAGGTTCTGCGTGGAATAGATGAAGCCCCCCACCGGCCACTGCGAAAGCGCCTCGCGCGTGTACTCGCCCGCCACCGTGACAGGCGAAACGCCCATCAGGGCCTCCGGCCTCACCACCATGAGCTGGCAGAGCTTTTCCCGCAGAGTCATCCCGTCGAGGATCTCCTGCGCCGGGTCCGGCGTGGGCGTGGGCGTGGGTGTCGGCGTCGGCGTGGGCGTCGGAGTGGGAGACGGCGTCGCGGCCGGGCGCGAGGGCTCTATAGTGACCTCGACCGGCCCGGCGGGGGACGCTCCGCAGCCGGTGAGCGCGAAAACAAATATCAAAATGGCGGCGAACCATACTTTTTTCATTTTTTATTTGACCCTTTCCCCGTTAAGTGGTAATATACAGTAGCATTATAACCGCAAATTCAAAAGTTAGGAAGCGTTTTTATGACCAGGATCGACATATTCTCCGGCTTTCTGGGCGCTGGCAAGACCACGCTCATCAAGAAGCTCATCGCCGAGGCCTATCAGGGCGAAAAACTCGTGCTGATAGAGAACGAGTTCGGCGAGATAGCCGTTGACGGCGGCTTTTTGAAGGAGGCCGGCATCGAGATACGCGAGATGAGCTCCGGCTGCATCTGCTGCAGCCTCGTGGGCGACTTCGCCGAGGCCCTTGAGAAGGTCAAGGCCGAATACAACCCGGACCGCGTGCTCATTGAGCCCAGCGGCGTCGGCAAGCTCAGCGACGTTATCCGCGCCGTGCAGGATCTCGGCGACAGCGACCTCGTCCCCGGCAGCTTCACCACCGTGGTGGACGCCACGCGCGCGAGGATGTATATGAAGAACTTCGGCGAGTTCTGGTGCAACCAGGTGGAAAACGCCGGCACCATCGTCCTCAGCCGCACCAAGGGCATGAGCGAGAGCAAGCTGGAGCAGTGCGTCGCAATGCTCCGCGAGCACAACCCCACCGCCGTCATAGTCACCACCCCCTGGGACGAGCTGGACGGCAGGCAGCTCCGCGCCGCCATGGAGAGCGAGGACACGCTGAAGGCCGAGCTCGACCGCCTCGCCGCCGAGGTCGATGACGAGGACGAGGACGAAGAGTGCTGCTGCGGCCATGACCATCACCACGAACATGAGCACGAGCACGAGCACCACCATGACCACGACCATGAGCATGACCACGAGCACGGCGAGGGCTGCTCCTGCGGCCACGATCACGAGCATGAGCACGGCCACGAGCACCATCACCACCATCACCACGGGCACGACGCCGACGAGGTGTTCACCAGCTGGGGCGCGGAGACCGCGCGCAAGTACACCGAGGAGGAGATCGCCTCCGCCCTCGCCGAGCTCGACAGCCTGCGCCTCGGCCAGGCCGTTCGCGCCAAGGGCTATGTGGACTCCGCTGACGGAAACGGCTGGATCTACTTCGACTACGTGCCCGGCGAGCGCGAGCTGCGCCGCGGCGCGGCGTCCGTAACCGGCAGACTCTGCGTAATAGGCGCCAACCTCGACGAGGACGGGCTGAAGGAGCTGTTCTCTCTTGGCTGAGGCAAGGCAGATACCCGTTTACCTCTTCACCGGCTTCCTCGAGGCCGGGAAGACGAAGTTCATACAGGAAACCCTCGAGGACAAGCGCTTCAACAACGGCGAGCGGACGCTGCTGCTCGTCTGCGAGGAGGGCATCGAGGAATACGAGCCCGAGGAGTTCTCCGCGCCGAACGTCAAGCTCAAGGCCGTGGAGAACGAAAGCGACCTTACGGGCGAAAACCTCATCGCCTGGCGCCGCGCGGCGGATGCCGAGCGCGTGCTCGTCGAATACAACGGCATGTGGATGCTGGACACGCTCTACGGCGCCCTGCCGGAGGGCTGGCTCGTGGCCCAGGAGTTCATGTTCGCGGACGCGACAACCTTCCTGACCTACAACGCCAACATGCGCCAGCTCTGCTACGACAAGCTCAAGAGCGCGGAGCTCGTGGTGTTCAACCGCTTCACGCCTGACATGGACAAAATGGAGTTCCACAAGGTCGTGCGCGGGGCCTCCCGCCGGGCGGACATAGCCTATGAGGCGCCGGACGGCAGCGTGGCCTACGACGACATCGAGGACCCTCTCCCCTTCGACCTCGACGCGCCAATCGTGGAGATAGGCGACGGGGACTATGCCCTCTGGTACCGCGACATGAGCGAGGAACCGAAGAAATACTCCGGCAAGACCGTCCGCTTCAAGGGCCGTTGCATACGCCGAAAGGGCGTCCCGGCCAACAGCTTCATCATCGGGCGGCACATCATGACCTGCTGCGAGGCGGACATCGCCTTTTCCGCCCTCATCTGCAACCTTGACGGCCAGCCGATGCCGGAAAACGACGAGTGGGTCATTCTGACGGCCCGGATGGACTATAAGTTCCACCGCGCGTACGGCCGCCGCGGCCCTGTGCTGACGGCGGTGAGCATAGAGCGCACCGAGCCGCCCGCTCAGCAGGTGGCCACGTTCTATTGATGCCGTAAAACGGCCGATTATCCAAATCGCGCGCACCGCGCGCAAAAACGCCCGAGGGAGGCCAAAGGCCTTCTCCCGGGCGTCCTCTTTGCGTCCATAACCGCGCTATGCGCTTGCTTCCAGCTCGCCTTTATGGTATGCTTGGCAAAAATACTTACAGGAGCAGCATTATGATAACTGTTGAGAATCTGAGTTTGCAGTACGGCGGCCAGGTGCTGTTTTCGCAGGCAGACCTGCAGTTCACCGCCGGGAACTGCTACGGCATCATCGGCGCGAACGGCGCCGGGAAGAGCACCTTCCTGAAAATACTCTCCGGCGAGGTCGAGCCCACAGGCGGGCATGTCCATATCGACCCGAAGGCCCGCATGAGCGTCCTGAAGCAGAATCAGAGCATGTACGACGAGTACACGGTCATGGACACGGTCATCATGGGCAACAAGCGCCTGTACGACATCGGCAAGGAGAAGGACGCGATATACGAAAAGCCCGATTTCTCGGACGAGGACGGCATCCGCGCCAGCGAGCTCGAGGAGGAGTTCGCTGAAATGGGCGGCTGGGAGGCCGAGAGCGACGCCGGGCGCATACTAAATGGCCTCGGCGTGGACACGGAGTTCCACTACACCCTGATGAGCGATCTTGACGGCAGGCTCAAGGTCAAGGTCCTGCTCGCGCAGGCGCTCTTCGGCAAGCCGGACATCGTGCTCCTCGATGAGCCGACGAACAACCTCGATCTGCAGAGCGTAGTCTGGCTCGAGGACTTCCTCATGGACTACGAGGGCACTGTGCTGGTTGTGAGCCACGACCGCTATTTCCTGAACAACGTCTGCACGCACATCGTGGACATAGACTACGGCAAGATACGCATGTACGTGGGCAACTACGACTTCTGGTACGAGTCCAGCCAGCTCATACAGAAGCTGATAAAGGACCAGAACAAAAAGGCCCAGCAGAAAATCGAGGAGCTGCAGAGCTTCATCCGCCGCTTCGCCGCCAACCGCTCCAAGTCCCGCCAGGCGACGAGCCGGCGCAAGCTGCTCGACAAAATAAGCATCGAGGAGATGCCCGCCTCCTCCCGCCGCTACCCCTGGGTCGGCTTCAAGGCCGAGCGTGAGCCGGGGAAGGACCGATTGTTCGTCACCGACCTCTGCAAGAGCGTCGACGGCGTCCCCGTGCTGAAAAACGTCAGCTTCATAATGGGCCGCGAAGACAAGATAGCCCTCATCTCCCGCAACGAGCAGGCCGTCACGCTGCTCTTCAAGCTGCTCATGAGCGAAGAGGAGCCCGATTCCGGGACTATCAAATGGGGCGTCTCCACCACGCAGGGCTACATGCCGCGCGACAGCAGCGCGTATTTCGAGGGCTGCGAGCTCTCCATAATGGACTGGATGCGCCAGTTTTCCGCCGACAAGCGCGAGAGCTATCTCCGCACCTTCCTCGGCAGGATGCTGTTTTCCGGCGACGAGGTGTACAAACCCGTCAACGTCCTCTCCGGCGGCGAGCGCGTCCGGTGCATGATAAGCAAGCTCATGCTCTCCGGTGCGAGCGTGCTGCTGCTCGACCAGCCGACGAACCACCTCGACCTTGAGAGCATCGCCGCGCTGAACAACGGCCTTGCCGCCTTCCCGTACAACATCATCTTCTCCAGCCACGACCACCAGCTTACCCAGACCGTGGCCAACCGGATAATCGAGATAAACGCCGACGGCTCCATAACCGACCGCATGTGCACCTACGACGAGTACATGCATATCTCCGAATCCGGGCAGGATGCAGAATAAAAAAAGAAAACCGCCCCTCCGGGGCGGTTTTCCATATGCGCTGGGCCTTATTGCTGCCTCTTCCTCACGGGGATCCAGACCTCGAAGGCCGTGTCCTGCGGGTCCGGGTCGAAATACACCTCGACGTCCGGCCCGTCGCAGAACTCATAGCCCGAGGTCGGGAGCCACTCCGTCACAACGCGCTTTTCGAGCTCCTGGATGGATTTTCCCGTCCCCGAGCCGGGGAAAACGGCCCAGGTAAAGGCCGGGACGACGTACTCCTCCAGCCCATCGCCGGCCTCGGCCGAGGTCGCGGCCGCTATGTAGTAGCGCCACTCCTCGCCGTCGCCGCAGGCGCAGACGCCCAAGATCCCCCGCGGCTGCCCGTCCATCAGCGGGATTATCCTTTCCAGCGTGCCGTCCTCCACGGCCTCCTGCCACATCAGCGGCACCTCGACGAAATTCTGCTCGATTTCCCGGCTCATCGGGCGCGAGCGCCCCACGACGCGGAACGCGTCGCGTGTTTCGATGCGATAGTTCATTTCCTCCGCTCCTTTTACAACGATTTTTATTGTAAGAGGCGGAAATGACTTCAGCGCCGCGCCCTCTGCCCTCACCGACGACGGGCTCACGCCGTGGACGGACTGGAAGGCCCTGTTGAACGCGGTGGGCGAGGAATAGCCGTATTTGGCCGCCACGTCGATTATCTTCGCGTCTCCCCCCTGCAAGTCCACCGCCGCGAGGGACATCCGCCTCCTGCGGATATACTCCGACAGCGGCACGCCGGCTATATACGCGAACATACGTTGGAAGTGATACGCGGAGCAGCAGGCGATCTGCCCAAGCTTTTCGTATTCGATCCTGTCCGTCAGGTTCTCCTCGATGTAGCGTATCGCCTCGTTCATCCGGTCTATCCAGTCCATTGCTCATCCCCCCTCCTGCGATTCTATTCTATCAGCCGCATAAGCGCAAGTCCTCTCTTTCCCTGCACGAAAAAGAGAGCAAAAAACGGCATGGCCAAAAAGCCATGCCGTTTTTGCCGGGGCGGCGCTTATTTGCCCGCGCTGAGCATTTCGGTGAACTTCGCGAAGGTCTCCGGTATGGGGAGCTGCTGCGGGCACACGGCCGTGCAGCTGTGGCAGCCGATGCACGCGCTCGGGCGCTTGTCCTCGGGCAGCACCTGCAGGTTCATCGAGGTGATGAAGCCCTTCCCGCTGTAGGAGAACTCGTTGTAGAGGGTGATGAGGTGCGGGATGTCCAGGCCCATCGGGCAGTGGCTCACGCAGTAGTGGCAGGCCGTGCAGGGCAGCGCGCCGTTTGCGAAGAGGGCGCGGCCCACGTCCGTTATGGCCTTGAACTCCTCCTCATTGAGCGGCTTGTCCTCGCTCCAGATGGCGACGTTGTCCTTCACCTGGTCCATGGTGCTCATGCCGGAGAGGACCATTGTGACGCCCTTCACGCTCTGCAGGAAGCGGAAGGCCCAGGACACCACGCTCTCGTCCGGGCGCAGGGCGCGGAGCTTGCTCGCGGCGTCCTCCGGCAGGCTGACGAGCCTGCCGCCGCGCACACCCTCCATGACCCAGACGGGTATGTTCCTCTCGTTCAGCAGCGCGACCTTTTCGTCCGCGTGCTGAAGGCTCCAGTCGACGTAGTTGAGCTGTATCTGGCAGAACTCCATGTGCTCGCCGTAGGCGTCGAGGAAGCGGCGGAGCACCGGCATCGCGCCGTGACATGAAAAGCCGAGGTGCTTTATGCGCCCGTTGCGCTTCTGCTCCATCAGGTAGTCGAAAATGCCGTACTGCGGGTCGAGGTACTGCTCGATATTCAGCTCGCAGACGTTGTGGAAGAGGTAGAAATCAAAATAATCCACGCCGCAGCGCTCGAGCTGCTCTTCGAATATCTCCTTCACCTTGGGCATGTTGGAGAGGTCGTAGCCGGGGAATTTGTCGGCGAGATAGTAGCTCTCACGCGGGTATTTGCTGAGGGCGTTGCGCACCGCGGCCTCGCTGGTTCCGCCGTGATAGCCGTAGGCTGTGTCGAAGTAGTTCACGCCGTGCTCATAGGCGTAATCTATTATCTTCTCGGCCTCGGCCAGGTCGACCTTGGAGTCGTTCCCGTCGACGACGGGCAGGCGCATGTTGCCCATGCCCAGCCCGCTGAGCTTTATGCCCTGAAAGTCCCTGTATATCATGTAATCTCCTCCATTTTAGGATTTACGTAGATTATAACTCACATCTCCCGCCATTTCAAATACCAATAACGTATCGCCTCCCATACGGCCTGTCTATGGCTCCGCGCGCCGCTTGACTCCCCCGCCCCGGCGCGCTATACTCATGGCATGGAAAACACGCTTGATATGACAAAAAAACGCCTTTCGGAGCTCGCGTCGCGCGCGGAGAGGCGCGGCATAGTCACGTTTTCGGAGTTCCTCACCGGCGCCGAGCAGGCGGCGCTCATCACTCTGCGCCCCGGCCCGTTCGAATTCGACGGCGGCTACCCAGGCGCAGAGCGGCGCACGGCCGTATTCCTTCCGTACGAGGGCGCGTAATGGGACTCCGCCGTCGCGTGTCTCGAGGCCGCGCCGGCCTCGCAGCGCTTTGCCGGGGAGATGGGCCACCGCGACTGCCTCGGCGCGCTCATGTCGCTCGGCATACGGCGCGAGGTGATAGGCGACATAGTCCCGGCCGACGGGCGGCTGTACATTTTCTGCCTGCGCTCAATCGCGCCGTACATTGCGGATAACCTGACGCAGATCCGCCGCACGAGCGTGCGCGTGCGCGAAGCGGAGCAGCCTCCTGAGCCGCCCGCGCCGCCGGAGGCGAGCCAGGTCGTCGTCGCCTCAGAGCGTCTGGACGCGCTTGTCGCGGCGGTGTACAAGCTATCCCGGTCGGAGGCGCAGAGGCTTTTTGAGCGCGAGCTCGTGCTCGTCAACTCCCTGCCCGCCCGCGGCGGCGCGGCGCCGGTGCATCCCGGCGATATTGTCTCCGTCCGCGGGCACGGCCGGTTCGAATACTGCGGCGAGGCGCGCGAGACGCGCAAGGGCCGCCTGCGCGTGGAGGTACGTATATATTAGCCGGCCACACAGCGTGTGGAGGCAGAGCGCCGCGCTGGGCGCGGCGGGGCGGATAATATAAGGGCGAAGCCCTTATAAAACGCTTGCAGGGGCGAAAGCCCCTGCAAACCAATTCTGAGAGATTTCTTTTTGTCTTGTCAAAAAGAAACCCCTCAGGCTCCAACCAAACTGCGTTTGGATGCTTAGCGCGGCCCAAAGGGCCGCGAAGAGACAAAATGTCATCCCTAATGGTGAATGACGCTCCGCATCGCCGACCGTGCAAGGCTTCGCTTCGCTCGCGGCACTGACGGGCAAATAATGCGAGCTGGTAGTGCCGCGACCGAAGGGAGCAATGCACGGTTTTGGTGGCTTACGTCATTCACTCTACGGGATGACCACGTAGAATCTACCTCGCGCCGCACTGCGGCGCGCTCTGCCTCCACACGCAGTGTGGCGTTTTTCTTTGGGGCGCCACACCCGTTTCTTTGGGCAAGACCAAAGAAATGGGGTGGCAAAAGGTTTTACAAGGGCCTACCCTTGTTCCGCCCCGCGGCCATTTATGGCCGCGCTATGCCTACAGGCGCAGCCTGGGCCTCCGGCCGCGGCGGGCAATTAAAAAAGCCCCCTTTTGGGGGCTTTAATTCTCAGTCCTGGCGCGCTTTTTTCAGCACACAGATGCCGAGCGGATACGGCCCGGTGTGTACGCTTATCACGCTGCTGATGTGCCGGACGGGTATATCGTCCTTGTGCAGGCCGAGCGAATCGAGCAGGTCGTGCACGCGGTTGCGGAACGCGACGGCCTCGTCGCGGTCGTATCCGTAGCCGATGGCAATCTCGAACTCGTCCGACGAGGCAAATGTCTCGTGCAGGTAGTCCTTTGATATGCTCAGCACCTTGTCTATGCTCTTCCCGCGGCCGCGGCAGACGCCGGAGGCGAATATCTCGCCCTCCTTGAGCGTTATTATCGGCCTGATGCCGAGGACAGAGCTTACCTTCCCTGCCAGCTTGCCGATGCGGCCGCCGTGGCTCAGGTAATCTATGCTGCCGATGGTGAAAAAGATGCGCCCGCTCGGCGTGATCTCCTCCAGGCGCTTCACTGCCTCGTGCAGCGGCACGCCCGCGTCGCGCAGACGGCAGGCCTCGAGCACGTACAGCCCCTGCGCCACGGTGTTCATCATGCAGTTTATCACTTCAACCTGCGCATCCGGATAGTCCTCGAGCAGCATCTGCCGGGCTATACGCGCGGTCTGGTAGGAATTGGAGAACTTTTCCGTTATGCATATGCAGAGCAGCTTCTCCCCGCGCTTCACATGCTCGGCGAAGGTGTGGAGATAGTCCTGCGTGGAGGGCGTGGAGCTCTTGGGATACACGCCCGGGTTCGAGACCATCCACTCATAGAACTCGGAGGTGCTGATGTCACGCTCCTGCTCAAGATAGTCCCCCGAACCGAGCATGACATAGAAGGGTATCATTACGATGCCCTTTTCCCTGTAAATTTCAGGGGAGAGATCACCGGAACCGTCAGAAATTACAACGAAATCACCCATATCAAAACCTCGCATATAAACAATATTATTTCTTTCTTCTTTCAAAATCCTGGGCGCAGGCGCGCACATCCGAGCGTATATGCCGCGCAGAAAGAAGTGCGCCCCGCGGGCGGAGATTCCGCATACCGGGAGCGGAACCGCAACCCGCGGGGCAGGCCCATCTCTGTGGCGGAGAGGATGGGATTCGAACCCATGGCCCGTTGCCGGGTCACTGGTTTTCAAGACCAGCTCCTTAAACCACTCGGACACCTCTCCCCGAACCTAATTGATTATAACATTTTATTTGGATTTTACAACCATCAATGTATAGCTTCACTGTGAATTTTCCGTAAATCCTTGACCGCGGCGTTTGGTAAGTATAAAATTTATCCGGTGATGTATATGGAGACAACTGTCATACGCCCCTGGCGGCCGGAGGACGCCCCCGCGCTTGCGGAGGCGCTGAACAACAGGAAGGTGCTCGCAAACCTGCGCGACGGACTGCCCTTCCCATACACGGAGCGCGACGCGCTCGGCTACATTTCGGCAATGCTCGCCGCGGAGCCGGGCGAGGTGTTCGCCTTCGCCATCGACTGCGGCGGGCGCGCCGCCGGCAGCATATCCGTGACGCGGTGCGGGAACATACACCGCCGCACGGCCGAGATCGGCTACTATCTCGGCGAGGCGTACTGGGGCCGCGGCCTGGCCACCCGGGCGGTGAGTGAGGCATGCGAATACGTCTTTTCAAACAGCGACATCCTGCGCATATTTGCCGAGCCCTTTGAGCGCAACGCCGCCTCGCGCCGCGTGCTCGAAAAGTCCGGCTTTACCCTCGAGGGCATACTGCGCGCGAACGCCATCAAGGACGGGCAGGTGCTGAACATGTGCATGTACTCCCGCCTGAGCCCCGAATTAGAAGGCGGATACGGCGCCGGTCAGGGCAGGTGAAGGGCATGGAGTACTTCATTCGCCCGGCAAAAGAGGAGGACGCCGCCGCGCTCGCGGCCATTTATGCGCCGTACACGGAAACGCCCATCACGTTCGAGTCCCCCGCGCCAACGGCGGAGGAATTCCGCGCCCGCATCGCCGCTATAAGCGCCCGCTACCCCTTTCTCATATGCGAGGGTGGCGGCGAGCCCCTCGGCTACGCCTACGCGCACCGCTACCGCGAGCGCGCGGCCTACGACTGGGACGCCGAGCTCTCAATCTACCTCTCCCCCGCCCTTCGCGGCCGCGGCGCGGGACATGCGCTCTATACGGCGCTGTTTTCGCTGCTGAGGGCGCAGGGCTTTGTGAATATCTACGGCTGTGTAGCCGTCCCTAACGCGCCCAGCGAGCGGCTGCACGAGGCCATGGGCATGGAGCTCGTCTTTACCGACCGGCGCACGGCCTGGAAGCTCGGAGCGTGGAGGGACCTCGCCTTTTACAAGCTCCGCCTTGCGGAGCCGGAGGGCGGGCCGCCGGCCATCATCCCCTTCCGCGCTCTGCCGGCGGATACGGTGTCCGCCGCGTGCGCCGCGGCTGGACGCCTCATAAGGAGTGACTGAAATGACAAAAACCAACGTTATGCGGCTGTTAGACGCCGCCGGGATACGCTACCGCACGGCGGAGTACGAATACGACGAGAGCGACCTCTCCGGCAAGCACGCCGCGGAGCAGCTCGACCTGCCCGCGGAGCAGGTGTTCAAAACCCTCGTCGCCCGCGGGGACAAAACCGGCCTCGTCGTATTCTGCATCCCGGTGCCCGACGAGCTGGACCTGCGCCGCGCCGCTTCGGTCTCCGGCAACAAGAAGGTGGAGCTGATCCACCTGAAGGAGCTGCTGCCGCTCACCGGATATCTGCGCGGCGGCTGCTCGCCCATCGGCATGAAGAAGAAATTCCCCACATATATCGACGAGACCTGCATCCTCTTCGACGAGATAGCCGTCAGCGCCGGGGCGCGCGGGAAACAGATAATCCTCGCGCCGGACGACCTGATTGCCTACACCTCGGCCACGGTGTTCTGAGCGCGAAAACCCAAAAAGCAAACAGCGCGGAGGCGGGATGACCCGCCTCCGCGCTCTTTTTACGTGGTTTATATGTGCAGCTCCGACTCGGCGAAGAGCACGGCCTCCCCGGCTATGCTTATCCTGCCGCCGCAGTCGCGGCAATAGAGCGTGCCTCCCCGCCTGGACGCCTGATAGGCCATTATGTCCGCCCTGCCGAGCCGCGCGGCCCAGTACGGCACTATGTGGCAGTGGCCGGAGCCGCAGACGGGATCCTCCTGTACGCTCAGCTTCGGCGCGAAGGAGCGGGATACGCAGTCCGTTCCGGCCCCTCTCGCGGTGGCATGCTGCAGCAGCCCGGGCAAATCCCGCAGCTTGTCCACGTCCGGCGCCATTTCGCGCACGGTCCGCTCATCGTCGAACACGCACAGCAGGTCGCGGCCCATATACGCCTCGGACGGCGATGCGCCGAAGGCCGCGGCCATCTCCTCCGTGACGGGCACGCGGCGCAGCTCATATGCCGGGAAGTCCATCTCGTACAGCCCGCCGCGCCTTGTGACGGTCAGCTCGCCGCTCATGGTGCTGAAAACGACGCGCTCCGACTCCGGCTCGTAAAAATTCAGCAGCACGAAGGCCGTGGCGAGCGTGGCATGCCCGCACAGGTCGATTTCCCCGCCCGGCGTAAACCAGCGCAGACGGTATCCTCCGCCCTCCCTTACCGCGAAGGCGGTTTCGGAAAGGTTGTTCTCCCGCGCGATGTCCAGCAGCACCTCATCCGGCGGATAGCCCTCCATCACGCACACCGCCGCGGGATTTCCCGAGAATACCCGGCTCGTAAACGCGTCAACCGTATACTGCTTCATGGCTGTCCTCCCGTATGGATCCGTATTACGGCACAATTATAGCAGAGCGTCGGCGGCGTGCGCAAGCGCTCTCACGCCAGCTTGCGCACAAAGCTGTACTCCTCCTGGTCCGGCGGGGCGGCCATCGCCCTGTCCGCGAACACAGCCCCGCGGAGCACGCTCTCGCGCCCGAAGCGCGAGCGGAGGCGGTCTATCGCCGCGTCGAGCCGGCGCTGCGCGTCCCGCCCGGCGTAGTCGGTGAACACGTCCATCTGCTCCGGCAGCGCGGCCGAGCACAGCTCTCCCGCCCTTATCGCCACGCTGCGCAGCGCGTTCGGCCAGCGGTGGCTCTCCCCGAGCAGTTCCAGCGCCACGGAGAGTATCTCCATGTCGCAGTCCGTCGGGTGCGGAAGCTGCGCGCCGTGGCTGCGCCACTCAAGGGTGTCCGAGCGCAGCTCGAGCGTTATGTTCCCGGCCAGCAGCCCTAAGCTCCTCAGCCGCCGGCCGACGCTCTCCGCAATGCTCGTGAGCACCGGCAGCGCGTCGCACAGGCTGCACATATCCCGCGGCGGTGTGGTGCCGTTCCCCACGGATTTCGGCGGAGGGTCGTCCCCCGCGCGGCGGACAGGGGAATTTTCCCGCCCGGCGGCGCTCTCGTGCAGCGCAAGGCCCGCTTTGCCGAGCCGGAGGCGCAAAAGCTCCGCGTCCGCCTCCGCAAGGTCGCCTATCGTGGCTATGCCCAGCTCCCGCAGGCGCTTCGATGTGGCCCGGCCCACAAAAAGCAGCTCCGAAACCGGCATAGGCCAGACGAGCTCCCGGTAATTTTCCCGGCCTATCGCCGTCACGGCGTCCGGCTTTTTATAGTCCGAGCCCAACTTGGCGAACACCTTGTTCCACGAGACCCCGATGCTCACCGTAAGCCCCAGCTCGCGCTTCACGCGGCGTCGTATCTCCTGCGCGGCGCTCACCCCGTCGCGCACGGCCACGCAGCCGGTCAGATCCAGCCAGCTCTCGTCCAGGCCGAAGGGCTCGCGCCGGTCGGTGTAGTCGGCGTAGATTTTCTGCACCTCTCGCGTGAAATAGATGTACCTGTCGAAGCGCGGCGGCAGCACTATCAGGTCCGGACAGGCCCGGCGCGCCTCCCAAAGCGCCATACCTGTCTTTACTCCCGCGCGCTTGGCCTCCTCCGTCTTCGACAGGACTATGCCGTGCCGCCGCTCCGCGTCCCCTCCCACGGCCATCGGCCGTCCCCGGAGCTCTGGGGCGAAGAGCAGCTCGATGTTGGCATAGCATGAGTTGATGTCCGAGTGCAATATGACTCTATCCATATAAGACATAATACTATCTTATATAGATAGAGTCAAGCGGTAAATTATCCTATTAAGATATTTCTGAGCTCGTCAACTGTCTCGGCAAGCGAAATCGCCCCGGCTTTTAGCAGCTCCCCCGGCTCCGCGTAGCCCCAGGCGACGCCGATGCAGGGTATGCCGCACTCCTTCGCGCCGAGGACGTCGTTGTCCCTGTCGCCTATCATAACGGCCCCGTCGCGGCCGTATTTTTCAAGCAGTTCGGAGATGACCTCGCTCTTTTTGGAGCGCGTCCCGTCGAATTCGCTGCCGAGCACGGCGTCGAACAGCTCCCCATAGCCCGCGCGCTCGAGTATGCTCACCGTGAAGGCCGTGGGCTTGCCGGTGGCGATGGCCACGTTCTTGCCCATCGAGCGCAGCTCGCGCACCAGCTCCGGCACGCCCGGATATACGCTGCACTCGCCGAGGCCCTTTACGGAGTAGCGTTCGCGGTATTTTGCCACCATTTTTTCCGCGGTGCCGGCGTCCACGCCGTAGCGCTTCATAAACTGCCCGCGCAGCGGCGGGCCGACAAAGCACCTGAGCGCCTCGAGGTCCGGCTCCTGGTAGCCGAAGGCCTCCGCGGCGTAGCGCACGCTCTTCATTATCCCCTCGCCCGTGTCGAACACGGTGCCGTCAAAGTCGAAAAGTATCGTCCTGTACATATAAACACCTCGCGTTGGGATTATATATTTTAGCTTCCGCGTTGTCAATGCCTGCTCCGGGCGCATACATGTATACTGTGAAAAAAGGAGGTCTTTACATGGGAAAGCAGCTAATTACCCGCTATTTTCTCGGCGCGAACGCCTATTCCGGCTTTTACTCGCTCTATGACGGCTTCTGCGCCGGGCCGAACGATTTCCTGCGCGTGATAAAGGGAGGGCCCGGCACCGGCAAGTCCAGCCTAATGCGCCGAATCGGCGCGGCCGCGGAGGCAAAGGGCCACGCCGTCGAGTACATCCTCTGCTCCGGCGACCCGGATTCGCTCGACGGCGTATACATCCCGGCTCTCGGCGTGGGCTACGCCGACGGCACCGCCCCGCACGTGCTCGACCCCGAGCTCTTCGGCGTGAGCGGGAACTACCTCGACGTGGGCGCGTGCTGCGCGCGCGTCTCCGACAGCGCGGCGCGGCGGGAGATCGCCGAGCTGACTCACGCCTACCGCGAGCACTACTCGGCGGCGTACTCCTATCTCGCCGCGTCGCGCGCGGCGGACCCGTCTGCCCGCGGGACGCTGCTCACCGGGGAGGACCTTGAATCCGTCCGGCGCAGGGCCCGCTCGGCAGCAGAGAGGGAGCTGCCGGCCTCCGGTTCGGACGGCGGCGAGCGCCGCAGGCGCTTCCTGCGCGCGATAACCTGCCGCGGGGAGATCTTCTGCTCCGACACGCTCGAGGCCCTCTGCCCGCGCGTTTACGCGCTCGAGAGCGCCCTCGGCCTCTCCGGCGTGTTCCTGGCGGAGATAGCCGCCGCGGCAAAGCGGCGGGGCTACGGCTATGTCATATGCCCCGATCCGCTCGACCACGAGCGGCTGGACGCCGTCCTCCTCCCGGGCCGCGGAGCGGCGTATGTCGCCTCCTCGCCCGGGCAGGAGCTGCCCATAAAGCCCTCCCGGCGGCTGCATCTCGACTCCGCCCTCCTGCGCGGGATGTCAAAGGACGCAAAAAAGGCGCTCGAGGCCGACCGCCGAGCGGCGGCGTCCCTGCGCCGCTGCGGGATCGAGGCCCTCGCCTCGGCAAAGCGGCTGCACGACGAGTTGGAGGCCGTCTACCGCCCGTATGTCAGCTTCCCCGCGCTCGATGAGCTCGCGGCGAACGAGATAGCCGCCCTCGGGCTCTGAAAAACGGATTGCAGGGGCGAAAGCCCCTGCATTGTCTTTCTGAGGGGTTTCTTTTTGTCTTGTCAAAAAGAAACCCCTCAGACTCCAAAG
>MHCFR04200__coassemble_305_pt1 | contig 32688 bp, 30 predicted proteins | sample MHCFR04200__metabat2_high_PE_065 | metagenome-assembled genome bin MHCFR04200
CGAGCATCTGCAACGGCTATTTCCACGACGAGCGCTGGCCCTACCTGCGCGAGCTCTATGAGCTGTTCCAGCACGATTACATGCAGATCCTGCCCGACATGGACCGCTACGGCGAGTATTTCGCCACGAACGAGGAGTACATCCGCAAGTACCGCTTCACCAACGCCTTCCACCCCTTCCACGGCTTTTCCATGATGAGCTGCGGCCACATCGCGGAGATGAACACCTCCGCCATCTACATCGTGGGCGCGCAGGAGCCGGGCATCGCCCGCGGCATGGGGCTCAAGACCCGCGCCACCTTCGAAGAGGCGCTTGCCGACGCCACGCGCAAGTTCACAAACGGGAACCCCAAAATCCTCGCCCTGCCGCAGACGTTCAAGATAGGCGCCGTCCACCTCTGCATGGCGGACGACGACCTTTCCACGGTGTGATAAGGAGGCGCGACATGCTAAAAGGCAACATGCTCATCGCCCACGGCGGCGGGCCTACGCCCGTTATAAACAGCTCGCTCCTCGGCGCTGTGCGCGAGGCGAAAAAGCACCCGGAGATCGAAAAAATCTACGGCGCGCGCTTCGGCGCGGAGGGCATCCTCGCCGGCGATCTGATAGACCTCGGCGCGGTCAGTGACGAAAAACTCTGCCTGCTCGCGCGCACTCCCGCCTCCGCCATCGGCTCCTGCCGCCGGAAGCTGACGGACGCCGACTACCCCGCCGTGCTCGAGTGCTTTAAAAAGTTCAACATCCGCTATTTCTTCTACAACGGCGGCAATGACTCCATGGACACCTGCAACAAGGTCTATAAACTCGCCGTCGAGAGCGGCTACGAGCTGCGCGTCATCGGCATACCCAAGACCATTGACAACGACCTCGCCGTCACCGACCACTGCCCGGGCTTCGGCAGCGCGGCGAAGTACGCCGCCGCCAGCGCGCTGGAGATAGCGCAGGACGCCGCGGCGCTGCCCATCCACGTCGTGGTCATGGAGATGATGGGTCGGAACGCCGGCTGGATAACCGCCGCGAGCGCGCTCTTTTCCGACCTGATGCCCTGCGAGCACCTCGTCTACCTGCCGGAGACGGACTTCGACAGGGACGAATTTCTCACCGCCGTGAAGGAGAAGTGGGCTAAGGGCCGCGGGCTGCTCGTCACGGTCAGCGAGGGCATACACTACGCCGGCGGCGCGCCGGTGGCCGACAGCGGAATAGTCGACGGCTTCGGCCACAAGGTGCCCGGCGGCGCGGCGCAGACGCTCTCCGACATGATAATGGCTGAGACCGGCATAAAGTCCCGCAGCGAGAAGCCCGGCCTTCTCGGCCGCGTGTCCGTCGCGCTCATGAGCGAGGCCGACCGCGATGAGGCCGAGCTCGCCGGCGCCGCCGCTGTAAAAAGCGCCGTCGAGGGCCGGACCGGCTATATGGTCGGCTTCAGGGCCGAGCGCGAGCCCGAATATAAGAGCGAGACGATCCTGATCCCGCTCGAGCAGGTCGCCAACGCCGAAAAGACCTTCCCGCCCGAGTGGATAACCCCCGGCGGCGTCACGGACGAGTTCCGGCGCTACTGCCTGCCGCTCATCGGCGAATACGACACGCGCTTCGTGTCGCTGAGGTAACGGAAAACACAGGGCCCCGGATGGAAATCCGGGGCCTTCCGGCCGCGCCGCTCACGCAGGGCGCGGCAAAACGCCGCCGCGCTTTACAAACCGTGCGCGATGGAATAAAATGAAGAAAAAATCGGCGCTTCCCGCGCCGGAAAGGTGGGGCAATGCTTCAGGCGTTAATATACTTCCTTATCTGCCTCGCGGCGACTACCGCGGGCGGGATAAGCGGCGTCGGGGGCGGCGTCATAATCAAGCCGGTGCTCGACGCGGTGTCCGGCATGGGCGTGGCCGCGGTGAGCTTCCTCTCCGGCTGCACGGTGCTGGCCATGACGGCAACGAGCATGCTGCGCAGCCGCGGCGGCTCCGTAAAGGTGGAGAAGCGGCGCGGCACCCTGCTCGCCCTCGGCGCGGCCGTGGGCGGCATACTCGGCAAGGAGCTCTTTGAAATCGTCAGGAACTCCGGCGGGGCCACGGTGGACATAGTGCAGCAGATAATGATGATCCTGCTCACAGCCGGAGTGTTCATATACACGCTCAGGCACGAGGGCGTAAAGACGCGCAACGTGCAGAACGCGCCTGCCTGCGTCATGATCGGCCTCACGCTCGGGCTGGTATCCGCCTTCCTCGGCATCGGCGGCGGGCCGATAAACCTCGCCGTGCTGAGCTTCTGCTTCTCCATGGACTCCAAGACGGCCGCGCTCAACTCGCTGTATATCATCCTGTTTTCGCAGGCGGCGAGCTTCCTGAACACGATAGTCCGCGGGACCGTGCCGGAGTTCGACTGGCTCATACTCATAGCGATGTGCGCCGGCGGCGTGATAGGCGGCATCCTCGGCCGCAGCATCAGCGCCCGGCTGACGAACAAGGGCGTCGACCGGCTGTTTCTCGTCATAATGGCCGTGATAACGGCGATAAGCTGCTACAACCTCTATAACTGCTTTGCCTGAGGAGGTATAAATATGTTCAGCACTATCAACAGCGGAGAACTGCGCGTAACGGTGAACAGCCTCGGGGCCGAGCTCTGGGCGGTCCAGGCGATCGCCCCCGGCGGGGAGGAGACGGAGTGCCTCTGGGACGGCAGCGGCGGGCACTGGCCGCGCCGCGCCCCGCTCTGCTTCCCCTGGTGCGGCAGGCTCGAGGGCGACTATTTTGAGCACGCCGGGCGGAAATGCCCCGGCGGAGGGCACGGCTTCGCCCGCGACCTTGAGCACGAGCTCACGGCCTCGTCGGCGGACAGCGTTACCTACCGGCTCGCCTGGCCGGGGGACGGCGGGCGCTGGCCCTGGGCCTTTGAGCTGAGCACGGCCCACCGCGTGGAGGGCCGAACGCTGATAACCGAGTGCTCTGCGGTGAACCGCTCATCGGAGGCCATGCCCGCCCAGCTCGGTTTCCATCCCGGCTTCCGCTGCCCGATGACCCCGGGCGGCACGCCCCAGGACTGCCTTGTGCGCTTTGAAAGGCCGGAGCTCCCCGGCGGGACGGACGTTTTCCGCCTGGACGAGGACGTTTTCGACAACGACAGCATCTGCTTCGAGAGAATCGAGAGCGAGTGGGTGCAGCTTGAGGAGCGCGCGACGGGGCGGTATATCCGCGTGCGCACGGCCGGATTCCCGTTCGTGCTGCTCTGGAGCCAGCCTAAAATCCCGGGCTTTGTCTGCATCGAACCCTGGCTGGGCTACCCTGGGCCGGGGCACGACCTTGCCCGCCGCCCGGGCGCAAGGCTGCTCGGACCCGGCGAGAGCATATCCGCTTCGCTGATGATAACCTTCGCGGTATAAAAAAGGCCGGGGACCTCAGGTCCCCGGCCTTTTTTCGCGCCCGGCCTGCGCCGCAGGCGGCCGGCCCCCAGCGCCAGGCCCGCTCCGTGTAAACGGAGCCTGGTCAAGGCGCAGCCGAGTTACGAGCTCCCCGGCGGTGTCGGCAAGCTGCTCCGGGAAATCCGCGCTGCCCGCCGCGGCCTCTATGACGATCTCGCTGCGCTCGGCGCTCGGGGATATGCGCAGCGAGCAGCCGTTGCTGCGCAGCACCACCCCGTCGTCCAGCTCCGCGCCCGCCTCCATCAGGCAGCCGGACACCGCGCGCATCAGCCCCGCCCTGTCGCGGCAGGGCACGCGCCGCTCGGCCCTGTATTCCCCCTCGAGCGGCTCGCGCTTCGCCTCCTGGGCCGCCTTCGCGGCCGGCTCGTGCGTCTTGGGCGGCGTCACGAGCCTCAGCCGGCCCTCGAGCGCGTCCAGGCAGCAGCGGTAATAGGCCTCCGGCGTGCCCACGTCGCACCAGTAGCCGTCCAATTTCACGCCGCGTATGCCCTCGCCCCGCTCGAGCAGCAGCGGGAACAGGTCGCGCGCGAAGTCGAACTCGCGCCCTGCCGGGACGAGCTCCATGGCCCGCGGCGACACGGCGTAGATGCCGGTGTTCACAAGGTTTGTGACCACCTTCTGCCAGGGCGGCTTTTCGATGAAGCAGCGCACCTCGCCGTCCGCGTCCGGCACCACGAGCCCGTACCTCAGCGGCTCCGGGCTCTCGCAGAGGGCTATCGTGACCGCGTCGCCCCCGCGGCGGTGCTCGCGCATGAGCTCGGAGAGGTCGAAATCACAGGCGGCGTCCCCGCTGACGACCAGGAAGTCCTCACCGCCGGTGAAGCCGAGGCAGTTTTTGACGCTGCCCGCCGTCCCGAGCGGCTCCTGCTCGATGAACCAGCGCAGACGGACGCCCATGCTCTCGCCATTCCCGAAATATGCGAGAATAGGCGCGGGGTTGTACCTCAGCGTGGCGGCGATTTCGGTGACGCCGTTTTTGCGCAGCAGCTCTATCACCCGCTCCATGAGCGGTTTTCCAAGAAGCGGGACCATGGGCTTGGGCAGCTCGCCGGTGACGGCCTTGAGCCGCCGGCCCTCCCCGCCGGCCAAAATAACAGCTTTCATGCCCATATTATTTGAGCGCCGCGCGCGTTTATTTTGCTAAATTTCTCCCAACAAGCTGCGCTTGGGCATAGCGCGCCGCTTCGCGGCGAGGCGGACTGCGTCCGCTGGCATAGCGCGGCCCAAAGGGCCGCGAAGTGCTTAAAATGAACAGACGGCGCTCGTGCGCCGTCTGTTCATTTTATCGAGAGAGATTCGCTCGCGCTTTGCCGCTCTTGCAAAAGAGACCGCAATCCCGTTTCGGCGGCGCCAGGCTGCGCCTGGATGCAGAGCGCCGCTTGCGCGGCAAGGGCGGTCTCGGGCAAGCCCGCTATAATTAAAAAATCGCAGCCGGCGCACCGGCTGCGATTTGGCTGTCGAAGAGGGACCTTCGGGACTGTTTAGGTAGTTTGAGCTGCGCTTATTTTGTGCCGAAAATGCGGTCGCCCGCGTCCCCGAGGCCGGGGACGATATAGCCGTGCTCGTTCAGGTGGTCGTCCAGCGCGGCGACGAAGATGTCCACGTCCGGATGCTCGGACTGCATGCGCTGCACGCCCTCCGGCGCGGCGATTATGCTCATGAGCTTGATGTGCTTCACTCCGACTTCCTTGAGGAACATCGCCGCGGCGGCGGCGCTGCCGCCGGTGGCGAGCATGGGGTCCACGATGATGACGTCCCGCTCGGAGATGTCGGGCGGCATCTTGAAGTAGTACTTCACGGGTTCAAGGGTCTCCGGGTCGCGGTAGAGCCCGATGTGCCCCACCTTGACGTTCGGCATCAGGGCGAACATGCCGTCCACCATGCCGAGCCCGGCGCGCAGTATGGGGACTATCGCCAGCTTTTTGCCGGCGATCTGGCGGCACTTCGCGGTGGCCACCGGGGTCTCGATCATGACCTCCTCGAGCGGGAGGTCGCGGGTGGCCTCGTAGCACATCAGCATTGCGATCTCGCCGACGAGCTCGCGGAAGGCCTTTGCCCCCGTGTCCTTGTCGCGCAGGATGCTCAGCTTGTGCTGGATAAGCGGGTGGTCGAATACGTGCACGTTGCTCATGGCTGCTTCTCCTCATTATTTCATTTTGTGTTCTCAAGCCTCTCCTGGCGCTCTCGCTCGGCCTGGGAGAGGCGAAGGTATACGGGAAGGAGTTTTTCTGCGCTCTGCATCTCAAGCCCGCGCGCGGCCATGCAGACGCCCCAGGCGCTCTGCATCAGCAGCGGCCCGGGCGCAAGGCGGCAGCTCAGGCCGGCGGCGGAGAGGGCGCCCAGCGCAAGCTGCGCCCCGTCGCCGGTTAGGAACACGGCGCGGCCGTAGCCGCGCAGCTCCGCGGCGAGCTCCTCAAGAGTGACCGCCCTGTCGGGAACAAGGCGCGCCGGCGCGCCGTCTGATATCTCAAAGAGGGCGTTATAGACCTGTCCGCGCCGCGCGTCCATGCAGCAGCAGACTATCTCCCCGGGCGCGGCGGCCAGCCCGTTCCAGGCCATGGCCTCCAGCGTGGAGACGCCCGCGGCCGGCTTTTCGGCCCCGAAGCAGAGCCCCTTCACCGCGGCGACGCCGATGCGCACGCCGGTGAACGAGCCGGGGCCCACCGCCACGGCGACGCCGTCGAGGTCCCCGAGAGCCGTGTCCGTCCCGTGCAGCAGCTCCTCGGCCATCGGCAGCAGCGTGCGGCTGTGAGTAAGCCCCGCGCACTGGTAGTACTGCGCTATCAGCTCCCCGTCCCTGCACAGGGCGGCGGAGGCCGCCTTAGCAGAGGACTCTATACCAAGTATCAGCATACCGGGCCTCCAATCGTTATGCGCCGCTCGTTTTCGCCCGTTTTTTCAAAGCGGACGGTGACTTCGCCGCCGGTGAAGACGTCCTGCACGTTCTCGCTCCACTCCACGGCACAGACCGCGCCGCGGTCGAGATAATCGTCCCAGCCGATGCCGTAGAGCTCGTCCGCCGAGCCGAGGCGGTACATGTCGAAGTGGATGAGTGTGCGCTCGCCCTCGTATTCGTTTACTATCGTGAAGGTGGGGCTGCTCACGCGGCAGTCTATCCCCATACCGCGGGCCATCCCGCGGACAAAAGCGGTCTTGCCGGAGCCGAGCTCGCCGTACATCGCCACCACTGTGCCGTCCGGCACCCGGCGCGCCAGCGCGGCGCCGGCCTCCTCGGTTTCCCGCTCGGAGTGCGTTATTATCTCCATGGGCCTGCTCCTAAAAACTTTATTCGTCCTATTATACACCAAGCCCGCCGTTGCGTAAAGCCGGAAAAGGTGCTATAATATCAAAACACGGTCCGGGGGCGCCCCGCGCCGCGAAAGGCGGCCCTGTCCGCCGCGCGCCGTGCCCGCTTAACTGAGACAAAGCGAGGTGTTCGCTTGAAAAAATACCTTCCGCAGGTAAAGGACTTCTTCCGCAGGGCGGACATGCTCCTGCTCGCGCTCAGCCTTGCCTGCTCCCTCTACGGCCTTATAGTCATCGCCAGCGCCACGCAGACCTACGACGGAGGCTCGGCCCAGTATGTCATCATCCAGTTTGTGGCGATCGTCCTCGGCGTGCTGATGTACGCGCTGATGACCGTCATAGACGTGGACGTGTTCGCCGACCAGTGGAAGTGGCTCTATGCCGTTAGCGCCCTGCTGTTGCTGCTGCTCATCCCCTTCGGCCAGGGCAGCGACACGACGGGCAACAACGGCTGGCTCCGCTTCGCGGGCATAGGCATACAGCCCACTGAGTTCATAAAGCTGGCCTTCATCGTGGTGCTCGCAAAGCACATCAGCTATCTGAAATCCTATAAGGATTTGAATTCCGTCATGTCCGTGGCACAGATTGTCGGCCACTTCCTCGTGATTTTCGGCGCTATAATCGTCACCGCGGACGACCTTGGCAGCGCGCTCGTGTATTTTTTCATCTTCGCCGTGCTGCTCTTCATGGCTGGGCTGAAAATCTACTGGTTTGTGATCGGCCTCGCGGCCCTGGCCGGGGCTGTGCCGCTGCTGTGGACGTATTTCCTCAGCGACTACCAGAAGCAGCGCATAGAGGCGCCGTACAATCCCGACATAGACCCCACGAACACCGGCATCAACTGGCAGCCGCACCAGGCGCAGATGGCGCTCGCCTCCGGGCAGCTTACCGGCTCCGGGCTCGGCAACGGGGCGCAGACCCAGTCGGACGCCCTGCCGGCCAAGCACACGGACTTCATCTTCGCCGTGATCGGCGAGGAGCTGGGCATGATAGGGGCCTGCCTCTGCATCCTGCTGCTCGTGCTCATAGTCGTGCGCTGCGTCTCCGTCGGGCTCAAGTCGAGGGACACGCTGAGCATGCTCGTCTGCATGGGCGTGGCCTCGATGATGGTGTTCCAGACCTTCCTGAACGTGGGCATGTGCATTGGCATCGCGCCCGTCGTCGGCATCACGCTGCCGTTTTTCAGCTACGGCGGCTCGTCCGTGCTGGCGAACTTCATGGCTATGGGCCTCGTCTCCGGCATACACTACCGGCCAAAGCCCACGCGCTTCACAATGTATTAGCCGCAAGCCGCCGGCGCAGCAGTCTCTGCTGCGCCGGCCTGCTTTCAGCCCTCCGCGCCGGGGGATTCGATGAAATGCACGGCGGAGTTGTCCCAGTACTCCATATAGGCCCTGTCCTTGTCCCCGTCAAGGTTCAGCTGGTAGAGCCTGAATACTACGGGGAAGCCCTTCGGCTGCCAGAACTCCTCGTACGAGTAGAGATATTTCATCCCAAGGCGCCGCATGACGGCCACGCTGCGGGGGTTGTTGACGTCGTGCGTGGCGGTGACATACGGTACGCCGAGGCGCCGCAGCCGCCCGATGACGGCCGCCGCGGCCTCCGTGGCGATGCCGCGGCGCTGGAATTCCCGCCGGAGGCCGTAGCCGAGGTCGCGGCTGGCCGAGGCGGAAACCGTGACGTACCCTATCGGGACGTTGTCCGCCTTGAGGCAGACGGCGTAGCCGAGCCCCTCCGCGCCGGGCGCGAAGCGTTCGTTATAGAAAACCCGGGCCTCCTCCGCCGTTTTCAGGGGGAACCAGGGCAGGAAACGGTTCACTTCCTCGTCGCTGAAAATTTCGAACAGCGCGCCGAGGTCGCCCTCTGAAAACGGGCGCAGGAGCAGACGACCGGTTTCAATTTCCCGCGCATCGGGGTGAAAAAACGGAGCTTCCGCTCCGTTTTTTGGCTTATATTGCTGCGAGAGCATCGCGGATTTTCTGCTTGACCTCGGGAGAGACCTTGCTGTCCGGCACCATGTTGAAAACGGCCTCGACGGTTTTGCCCTTGACGAGCTTGACCATGGGGCTTTTCAGAATCTTTGGGTCGATGGCGTTCATGGCGTCGCAGGCGGCCTTGTTCTCCAGCAGCTCCTTGACTGTGACCTTGCTGATGTCCATAATATTTCCCCTTTCAAATCACATGCCCGCGGCTCACCGCAGGTTAAGTTATTAACATTTTACCATGGAAGTGTCGAGTTTTCAATAGCCTTTTCCATCCCGGCGGCTTATGATATAATCAAATCAAAAGACCTTGAAGCATAACAGGAGGGACGGGCATGGAAAACCGCTTGAAAATCCGCGCCGCGGAGCTGTCCGACGCCGGGCGATGCGCGGAAATTTACAGGCCGTATGTTGAGACGACCGCGATCACCTTCGAATACGAGGCCCCTTCCGCGGAGGAGTTCCGCGAAAGGATGGCGCATACGCTGGCAAAGTACCCCTACATAGTCGCGGAGCTGGACGGCAGGGTCGTGGGATACGCGTATGCGGGGGCCTTCGTGGGCCGGGCGGCCTACGACTGGTCCGTTGAAACGACCGTTTACGTTGAGCGGGAGGAGTGCGGGGGGCCCTTTACGCCGAGCTCGAGAGGATACTAAGGGAAATGAACGTCCTGAACCTGAATGCGTGCATAGGCTATCCTGAAAGGGAGGACGAGTACCTCACCAGGAACAGCGCCCGGTTCCACGAGCACCTCGGATACAGGCTGGTGGGCGAATTCCACGAGTGCGGATACAAGTTCGGCCGCTGGTACGGCATAGTCTGGATGGAAAAGCACCTTGGGGCTCACCCGCCCGTACCGGCGCCGGTCATACCGTTCCCGGAGCTGCGCCGGGACTGAGGGCGGCCGGGGGGGGCCCCGGGCAGCTTTTATTTTCACTTAGGCAGGTGTGACTTATGCTCAGACTTATCACGGGCCGCGCGGGGGCCGGCAAGACCGCACTGGTAATGGAGGAAATACGCCGCTTGGTCGAAGCGGGGAGGGGTGGGAGGCTTCTCCTTGTCCCCGAGCAGTACAGCCACGAGGCCGAGCGCGAACTCGCCCGCGTGGCCGGGCCGCGCATGGCCCTTTACGCCGAGGTGCTCTCCTTCACCGGCCTTGCAAGGCGCGTGGAGGCTGAAATCGGGCCGCGCCACGGGCGGATGCTGGACCCCGGCGGGCGGCTGCTGTGCATGGCCCTCGCGGTCGAGAGCACGGCGGGCGCCCTGAAAGTCTATTCCGGCGCGCGCCGCTCCCCAGAGCAGCAGCTCCAGCTCCTCGCCGCCGTGGACGAGCTCCGCGCCGCGGCGCTCACGCCGGAGCGCATGGAGGAGGCGGCCGCGCTCGCCGGCGGCGCGCTCGGCGGCAAGCTCTCCGACCTCGCGCTGCTCTGCGGCGCGTTCGAGGCCGCGGCAGGCGGGTCGCGGAGCGACCCCTCCGCCCGGATAGCGCAGCTCGCGGACGATTTGCCGCTCAGCTCCGCCGGCCGCTCCGGGCACATATACATCGACGGCTTTACCGACTTCACGCGCGTGGAGGAGCGCGTTATAGAGGAGCTGTTGCCCCGAGGGGCGGACGTGACCGTCTGCCTCACGCTCGACGGGCTCGATTCGGACAACGAGGTGTTCGAGCTCAGCCGCCGCACGGCAAGGAGCCTTCTGGCCGCAGCGGAGGAGCGGGGCGTTCCCTCCCGCGTGGAGGCTCTCGCCGCGCAGGAGGACGTCGCCGGCCGGCTCGCCGCCGGGGTCTTTTCATACGGCGCCGAGCGCCTTGACGCCGAAGGCAGGGTCTCGCTGCGCTCCGCGCCTGGGCTCACCGCCGAGTGCGAGTTCGCGGCAGCAAAATGCCTTGAGCTGGCGCGTGCGGGCTGCCGCTGGCGGGACATTGCGATCGCCGTGCGCGGCTTTGAGGACTACAGGAGCGCGCTCGAGGCGGCGTTTTCCGCCGCCGGGGTGCCGCTTTTCACCGCGCGGAGCGTGGACGTGCTCTCCAAACCCCTTCCGGCCCTCATCTCCGGGGCGTACGAGGTGATTTTGGGCGGCTGGGAGAGGGCCGAGGTGTTCTCGTACCTCCGCACCGGCCTTGCCGGGCTGACGGACGGCGAGACGGACATACTCGAGAACTACTGCTGCGTGTGGAGCATCGGCGCGAAGCACTGGCTGAGCGGGGCCGACTGGAAAATGCCGCCGGACGGCGCGCAGGGCCGCGGGGCGAATGACGGCGCGCGCCTGGAGGAAATAAACGCTGTCCGCCGCCGCGCCGCCGCGCCGCTGCTGAACCTCCTGCGCCGCTCGCGCGAGGCCGGGACGGCGGAGGGCCAGGCACGGGCGCTCGCGGAGTATTTTGACGAAATAGGGCTGGCGGAGCGCCTTGCCGGGCGCGCGGAGGAGCTGGACGCCGCCGGCAGGCGGCAGGCGGCGGACGAGTATTCCCGGCTGTGGGACTCCGCGGTTTCCGCCCTTGAGCAGGCGGCGGACATACTCGGCGATACGCCGATGGACGCCGCGGAGTTCTCGCGGCTGTACCTCCTCGCCCTCTCGCAATACGGCGTGGGCGGCATACCCGTCTCGCTCGACATGGTCACGGCGGGCGACATGGACAGGATGCGCCGCCGGCACATCCGCCATCTGATCGTCCTCGGAGCAAGCGAGGAGCGGCTGCCGCGCGCGCCGGAAGAGCGCGGCGTGTTCACCGCCCTTGAGCGGCGCGAGCTCTCGGAGATGGGCTGCCCACTCGACGCGGGGGACGCCGAGCTCTGGCGCGAGTATTCGCTCATATATAACTGCCTCTCCCTGCCGTCCGAGAGCGTGACGATGGTGACCCCCGCGCAGGACGGCGACGGGCAGAGCGTGCAGCCGAGCGTAATAATGAGCCGCGCAGCGCGCCTCTTCGGGTTGGAGATACTGCCGGTGGACATGCTGAAAACGCGCGCGGCCTCCCGAGCGGGCGCGCTGGAGCTCGCGGCCGCCGCGGAGCGCGCCCCGGGGCCTTATCAGCTCGCCGCCGGGCGCTGGTATGAAGAAAACGACCCGGAGCGCCTCGCTGCCCTCCGCCGCGCGGCGAAGCGGCTGCGCGGCAGCCTCTCCGCCGGGGCGGCCAGCGCGCTGTACGGGCGCAACCTGCGCCTTTCGGCCTCCCGCGTGGAGCGCTTCGCCTCCTGCCGCTTCGCCTATTTCATGAGCTACGGCCTGAAGGCCAGGACGCTCGAGCCCGCGGACTTTTCGCCCCCGGCCTACGGCGAGTTCATGCACTACGTGCTGCAGCACGTGGCCAGGGACGCCGAGGCCCTCGGCGGCTTCGGCGCCGCGGCGGCGGAGCAGCTTGAGGAGCTGACGGACAAGTATGTCGCGCTATATATCGAGGAGGAGCTCGGCGGGTTCGAGGGGCGCAGCGCGCGCTTTGCATATCTCTTCCGCCGCCTCGGTGACGGGGTCAGGCGCGTGGTGGCGGACATGGCAGCGGAGCTGAGGGACTCCGAATTCAGGCCCATAGGCTTCGAGCTTGACTTTTCGGCCCTTGCCGCGCCGCGCACGCTGCCGGACGGGAGCATGCTCACCCTCTCCGGCATAGCCGACCGCGTGGACGGCTGGATACACAACGGGCGGCTGTACCTGCGCGTCGTGGACTACAAAACGGGGAAAAAGAGCTTCTCCCTCTCCGACGTGTACTACGGGCTGGGGCTGCAGATGCTGCTTTACCTCTTCTCGCTCACGGACGCAGCGCCGGAGCTCTACAGCTATGAGGCCGTGCCGGCCGGGGTGCTGTACGTCCCGGCGCGGGACGTGCTGGTTTCCGCGCCGGAGGACCTGACGGACGGCGAGATAGCCGAAAAGCGCCGCGACGCGCTGCGCCGCTCCGGGCTGCTGATAAACGACGCGGAGGTCCTCGGCGCGATGGAGCCAGCGGGCTCCGGCGTGAGGCTGCCGGTAAAGTGGAAGGACGGCGCCCCGTCGGGCGAGAGCCTCGCCACTGCCGAGCAGATGGGCGCGCTCGCCCGGCATGTGGAGGAGACGCTCACGGCCCTTGCCGCCGAGCTGCGCCGCGGCAGCATAGAGGCCGACCCGTACTACAAGGGCGCGCAGGAGAACGCCTGCCTTTACTGCGAATACTCGGCGGCCTGCCGCTTCGTGGACGGCGAGGGCGGGGAGTCGAGGAGATACCTGCCGCGCCTTGAGGCCACAAGGGTGTGGGAACTGCTCGAGAGGGGGGAGAAAAATGGCTGAATTCACGCCCACCGAGGGCCAGCGCCTCGCGATAGAGGACACGGGCGGGGAGATACTGGTCTCCGCCGCAGCCGGCAGCGGCAAGACGCGCGTGCTCACCGAGCGGCTGCTGCGCCTTGTGGAGGCCGGCGCAGATATAGACGCCTTCCTCGTAATAACCTTCACCAAAGCCGCCGCGGCGGAGCTGCGCGGCAGGATCGCCGCCGCCCTCGGCGAGAGGGCGCAGCAGAGCGCGCTCTCAAAGCGGCTCCGCCGCCAGGCCGCGCTCGTCCAGAGCGCGCAGATCGGGACCATACACGGCTTCTGCGCCTCGATCCTGCGGGAATACGCGCACGAGGCCGGGATAGCGCCGGATTTCTCCATAGCCGACGAGGATCGCGCGGGCGAGCTGCGCGCAATTGCCCTCGAGCGCGTGCTTGAGGACAACTACGAGCGCGCGGAGCCGCTCTTCCTCTCCCTGGCCGACACCGTGGGCGCCGGGCGCGACGACCGGCGGCTCTCCGAGCTCGTGCTGCGGCTTTATGACAAGCTCCAGAGCCACGCCCGGCCCGGGGACTGGGCGCGGGAGCAGTCGGAGATGCTCGAAAACCTCCCGCAGGACGCGCTCGACACGCCCTGCGGCGCAGAGCTGATGCGCTCGGCGCAGGACACGGCCCTCTACTGGGCAGGGGAGATGGACGCGCTGATAGAGCGCATGGCCGGCGACGAGCGGCTGGAAAAAGCGTATAAGGAGAGCCTCGCCGCCACCTCGGCCGGGCTGCACCGCTTCGCGGCCGAGGGCGGGGCCGGCTGGGATGAGGCGAGGGCCTGCCTGCCGGTGCCCTTCCCCCGCGTGGGGCACTTCAAGGGCTCGGCGGAGGACGAGGAGGCCCGGTTTATAAAGGCCCGGCGCGAAAGCTGCAAAAAGGCCGTGGGCAAGCTCTCCACGCTCTTCGCCGAGGACAGCGCCAAGCTGCTGGGCGACCTTGCGCGCACGGCGGGGCCGATGCGCGCCCTGCTCGCGCTGCTGATGGAGTTCGACGCGCGCTATTCCGCCGAAAAGCGCCGCCGCTCGCTGCTCGACTACGCGGACCTTGAGCACATGGCCGCGCGCCTGCTCACGGACGCCGAGGGGAACCCGACCCGCGCCGCGCGCGAGATATCCCGCCGCTACGACGGGGTGATGGTGGATGAGTATCAGGACGTTTCGCGCGTGCAGGACCTGATAATACGCGCGGTGTCCCGCTCCGGGCGCAACCTTTTCATGGTGGGCGACGTGAAGCAGTCGATATACCGCTTCCGACTGGCAGACCCGACTATTTTCCTGGAAAAATACCTGAGCTACGCCGACGCCCCGGCACCCGAGGGTGTGCCGCGGCGTATATTCCTCAGCGACAACTTCCGCTCCCGGCGGGAGATAGTCGGCGCGGTGAACGCCGTTTTCGGCTGCATAATGTCCGGGCGCCTCGGCGAGCTCGACTATGACGAGCGCGCGGTCCTGCGCGCCGCGGGGCGCTTCGAGGGCAGCGTGCCGCTGCCGGAGATACGCGCGGTGGCCGTGCCGGAGGCGGACGAAGAGGGCGAGCGCCCCGCAAAAACGGAGTGCGAGGCCGCGGAGGCCGCGAAAACCATACGCTCCCTGATCGAGGGCGGCGCCGAGGTGACGGAAAACGGCGTCCGCCGCGCCGCGCGCTACGGCGACGTGGCCATACTCCTGCGCTCGGCGAACGTCTCCGGCGCGGCTTACCGCCGCGCGCTCGAGCGCGCGGGCGTGCCGGTGCAGTCCGGCGCGGCGGAGGGCTTTTTCTCCTCGCCGGATGTGAAGACCATGCTCTCCGTCCTCTCTGTGATAGACAACCCGCGGCGCGACGTGCCGCTGATAGCCGTGCTCAGCTCGCCGTTTTTCGGCTTCACGCCGGACGACCTCGCTGCCGTGCGGATGCACGGCGAGGAGGGGGACGGCTTTTACGACTGCCTTTTGAAGGCGGCGCAGGACGACCCGCGCTGCCGCGCTTTTTTAGACGGGCTCGACGCCATGCGCTCCTTCGCGAGGGACGCGGAGCTGCCAGAGCTGTTCAGGGAGGTGTATTCAAGGCTCGATGTGTTCGCGCTCTGCTCCGCCATGCCGGACGGCGCGGAGCGCCGCTCGCAGCTCGTCCGGCTCTATGAGCTGGCGAAGCGCTTTGAGGCCACGCTCTGGCGCGGGTTGCACCGCTTCCTCGGCTGGCTGAGGCTGATGGAGGAGCGCGGGGAGGAGCCGATGCCCTCGTCCATGGCGGAGAGCGGCGCGGTGACGGTCATGAGCATCCACCGCTCAAAGGGCCTCGAGTTCCCAATAGTGCTGCTCTGCGACACGGCACGGCGCTTCAACCGGCAGGATTCCTCCATCGCCGTGCTCATGCACCCGGAGCTGGGCCTCGGCCCCAAGCTGACGGACACGGCCCGGGGCATCGAGTACCCGACCATCGCCCGGCGGGCCATCGCCCGGCGCATCGAGCGGGAGACCCTCAGCGAGGAGATGCGCCTCCTCTACGTCGCGATGACGCGCGCGAAGGAGCGGCTGATAATCACCTGCGCCCTGCGCGACCCGGAAAAGGAGCTCGAAAAGCTTGCGCCCGCCGTCTCGAACCCCATGGCCGCCGAGGTGCTCGCCGGCATGTCCAGCCCGGCGCAGTGGCTCATCTCCGCCGCGCTCGCGGACGGGGGGAAGCACATAGCGCTGACCACGGTTTTTCCGGGCGGGGAGGCCAGGGAGGTCCTGCCGCAGCCGGAACAGGCGCCCGGGGACGCTGAGGCGTCCGCCGGAGAGGCGGAGGCGGAGTATGAAAAGCTGCGCGCCGCGCTCGGCTGGGAATACCCCTTCCGCCGGGCGGAGGCCCTGCCCTCCAAGGTGACCGCGACGGAGCTGAAGAGCCTGTACATACCCGACGAGGAGGCTCAGCCGCTGCCGCCGCGCGCGAAGCGCCTCTTCCGCCGGCCGGAGATAGGCGCATCGGGAAAAAAGCCGGACGCCGCCGAGCGCGGCACGGCCACGCACCTTGCCCTGAGGTACATCGACCTCGCCGCCGCGGCGGAGAGCGGCGGGGCCGCGCGCGAGCTGGAGAGGCTGATTTCGGAGGGACGGCTCTCGCCTGAGGAGGCCGCGGCGGTGGACGCCGGGGCCGTCGAGCGCCTGGCGCGCTCGGAGACCGGCCGGCTTATCATAAACGCGCCGGAGGCCCTGCGCGAGTTCCCGTTTTCGGTGCTCTGCCCCGCCGGGGAGCTCTTCCCGGACGCGCCGGAGGGCGAGGAGATACTCCTGCAGGGCGTGACGGACTGCTGCGTGGTGGAGCCGGACGGCATCACCATAATCGACTACAAGACCGACCGCGCGGACGCCGGCATGGCCCGGGAGCGCGCGGCGGAGTACCTGCCGCAGCTCGACGCCTATGCCTACGCGCTCTCGCGCGTCACGGAAAAGCCGGTGAAGCGCAGGGTCGTCTATTTCCTGCACTGCTCCGCGGCCGTGGAGCTCTGAATTCAGCCCTCCACGAGCTCCGTGCCGGGGTAGTAGTGCGCGAGTATGTCGGTGTACGGCGTGCCGAGTCCTGCCAGGACGTTCGCGCCGTACTGGCTCATGCCCACGCCGTGCCCGTAGCCGGTCACCGTGAAGGTGAAACTGCCGGAGGCGTATTCGAGCTCGAAGGCCGTCGAGCGCAGCTCGAAGAGAGCGCGCATCTCCGTGCCCGGCACCTCCTGCCCGGCTATGGTCACAGAGGATACACGCCCGCTCTCGTCGATCGTCACCTCCTCCACCCAGCCGGCCGGGTCCTGCCCGAGGGAGAGGTAGGGATAGCCCTCACGCAGCCGCGAGGCGAATTCGCCCTCGGTGTATGTGACGGTTGTGACGTAGTCAGGCACATCCTCCTCGTCCTCCGGGCTCGGGACGCTGACAAGATAGGGCAGCGCGTTCCAGACCTCTCCCGAGTCCTCCGTCATCCCGGCGGAGGAGGAGTGGAAGGCCGCGAATATCGGCTCGCCGCCGTATTCAAGGTACTGCCCGTCCGTCTCGCGGACGGCGGAGAGCATCTTCTGCCAGTATTCGTCGTAGTCGCCGCCCCATTTTTCCCGCAGCTCCTCCTCCGTGTTGTGCGCCTTGCAGCAGTCCGGGTCGTCGCAGACGTCGGCCTCCGGGTGGTTCGCGTTCACGGTGAGCGTGCGGCTGAGGATGAAGCTCCGCGCGGCCACGGCCTGGGCCTTCAGCGCGTCCGGCTCGAAGAGCGCGGGCATCTCCGCCGCTACGACGCCCGGCAGGTAGTCCGCCATGTTCACGCGCTCCGCCTCCCACCCGGAGAGGACGGTGAACTCGGTGTCGGCGTCCGCCCCGGCGGCGGGCGCGCCCTCCTCCGGCTCCGCGCCGTCCCCCGCGCCGGGCGCGAGCGAAAGCGGGAGCACAAGCGCTATTATGAGGCAGATGAGCGCCGCAGCAGCTATAGTTTTCATCCCTGTTCCCCCCAAAGCTTGACTTACGGCGCCGAATGGGTATACAATAACCCGATAGCGGCGTTACCGCCGGTATATTCTATGATGGACAGGATCGGGATATATGCGTAACAACGCGTTGACTATGTGCTGCGGCGTCTGCGTGGCGGGCGCCTTCGGCGTGTTTACCCGCTGGATGCAGAACCTGACGGCCTTTGACGAGCAGGGGCTTTACGTTCAGGGCAGCCTTTGGGGCTGGATGCTCCTGCTGCTCTGCGCCGCGGCCGCAGCCGTGCTTATCGGAGCGCTCTATTTCCTCCGCTCGCACGAGGGGCTGGTCTCCAGCCCGAATTTCGGCGAGGCGCACGCCGGCGGCGGGATGCCGCGTCAGGCGGCGTGGCTCGTAATAGCGGTTTTCATGGCGATAGCCTGCGGCGCGCTGCTTATCACCGCCGGCAGCAGCCAGTACGCTTCGCTGCTCCGCATCCTCGCCCTGCTCGGGCTCGCGGCCGACGCCGGCTTCGCCGGGATGGCCTCCGCCGGGGGCAAGGGGAACGGGGAGGAGAGCGGGGCGTCCCCGCTCGTGTGCCTTGCGAGCGTGCTCCCGGTGGCCTTCTGCTGCTTCTGGCTCGTGGTGAGCTACAGGCAGGACGCCGCCACCGCTGTCGTCTGGCGCTACGGGCCGGAAATCACGGCGATAGCCTGCTCGCTGCTCGCGTTCTACTACGTCGCGGGGCAGGCCTTCGGCAGGCCGAGGCCGTATACGGCGATGTTCTTCTGCGGCTACGGGGCGTTCCTCTGCCTCACCACGCTGCCGGACAGCCGCCTTATCGCCCTGCAGCTCATGCTTGCCGCCTGCGCCATGATGCAGATTTTCTTCCTCGGCTCCCTGACGGCCAACCTGCGCCGCCCGGCGGCGGCCGAAGTGGAGGAGGAAGCCACGGATGCCGCCGCGGAGGAGGCCGCTCCGCCGGAGGATTTCGACACCCTGGCCGACGCGATGCGCGCCGAGCAGGAGGAAGAGGACCTCGCGGACAGCTTCGTGGAGTACGACCCCGGGGAGCCCGGGCACAGAAAAACGCCCCGGGAGCCAAAAAACCGTTGACAGCGCCGCGGGATTTTTATATAATGGCGCGTACGGCCCTGCGCAGGGCCGGATAAAGCAGTCAACTACAGCGGCCGGCAAAGCCGCGCCGCCGTTGAGTATAACACCGGAAAGGATGTATAGAAAATGGTTCGCACCTATCAGCCCAAGAAACGCCAGAGGAAAAAAGAGCACGGCTTCCGCAAGAGGATGTCCACCCGCAACGGCCGCAAGGTCCTTGCTCGCCGCCGCGCGAAGGGCAGAGCCAAGCTCAGCTACTGAGTGAGGCCGCAAGGGGGCAAAACAAATAACGTATAACCCATCAGGGGCGGCCTAAAACCGCCCTTTGTGCGGTTTTGGCGCTTTCAGGAAGGTAATGCGATTGGATTTCACAGACTCGCTCCGGCGCAACAACGAGTTCCGGCGCGCGTATTCGCGGGGCAAAAGGGCCGCCGCGAAATGCCTTGTGGTGTACGCCAAGCGCAACGGCTCGCGCGGGAACCGGCTCGGGCTCACCGTGTCGGCCAAAATCGGCTGCGCCGTTGTGCGCAACAGGATACGCCGCAGGTTCAGGGAAATCTACCGGCTGCATGAGCGCGAGCTCCGCCGCGGATACGACATAGTTGTCGTCGCCCGCCACCGCGCCGCAGGGGCCGAATACGGCAGGCTCGAGAGCGAAATGCTGCGGGCAATGTCGGAGCTCGGCCTGATTGCTGAGGAGGCGGAGGGTTGAAAAAACTCATGCTTGCCGCGATACGCTTCTACAGGCGGAGGATCTCCCCGCTAAAGCCGCCCTGCTGCCGCTTTGTGCCCACCTGCTCCCAATACGCCATCGAGGCGATTGAGAAATACGGGGCGCTGAAAGGCGGCTGGCTGGCGCTGAAGCGTATAAGCCGCTGCCACCCATTTCACTTCGGGGAGCACGAATTCTACGATCCCGTGCCGTAACCCGGCCTCCGGGGCGGCCCCTGACGCGGCGCATTCCCACCCAATGAGGAGAAAAAGACATGCTTGATGCGATAGCAACACCGTTTGGCTGGCTGATGCGTCAGCTCTATGAGCTGACGAACAACTTCGGCGTGGCCATAATCCTGTTTTCGCTGATCGTTGCAATCGTGCTGCTGCCCTTCATGGCCAAGAGCAAGAAGGGCATGATGCGCATGACGCGCTTGCAGCCCAAGCTCATGGAGCTGCAGCGCAAGCACGAGGGCAACCAGCAGAAGCTGAACGAGGAAATAGCTAAACTCTACCGCCAGGAAAAGGCCAGCCCGATGGGCGGCTGTCTCTGGAGCCTGCTTCCGTTCCCGATACTGCTCGCCCTCTACCGCGCGGTCATCAAGCCCATCACCATAGTCATGGGCGTGGCGGACGAGCTGCTGATGGAAGGCGGAGCGCTGTTCGAGCGCCTTGCCGAGCTGGGCTTCTCCCTGCCCGAAGGGGTCAACTCTTTTTACGCCCAGATTTACCAGTCGGAGTTCATAACCGCACATTTCGACCAGTTCGCCGACATTTCGGACAAGCTGATCCCCATGGATTACAACTTCCTCGGGCTCAACCTTGCCGCCACGCCGGACTGGCACTTCTGGCAGTTTGATTTTTCGGCCGGGGTATGGCCCGTCCTCGGGCTCTTCCTCCTGCCGGTTATATCCACCGCGCTGAACTACCTTTCCATGTTCATCAGCCAGAAGGTGAACGCAAACCCCGCCGCGAGCACGGCGCAGACTCAGAGCACCAACAAGATGATGCTCTGGATGATGCCGCTGATCACACTGTGGATGGGCTTCACCCTGCCGGCGTCCATGAGCGTATACTGGATCATGAACAGCGTCACCGGCATAGTCCGCGATACGGCCCTCACCGCCTATTATCAGAAGAAGCTGGACGCCGAGGACGCCGTCCGCCGAGCGGAGGAGCGCGCGAGGGAAGAGGAGCTCGAGCGCAAGCGGCAGGAAACGGAGCGCCTGCGCGCGATGAACGCCACAACGGTGAACAAAAACACCAGCAAGAAAAAACAGCAGGCCCAGGCCAAGCAGAGCGACACCGAGCGCAGGGCCGCCGCGGAGCGCGAGGAGCGCGCCGCGCGCCGGGAGCGCCTCGGCGTGAAGGAGGAGGAAAAGCCCGCCTCCCAGGTCGGCAACCGCCGCTATGCCCGCGGCAGGGCCTATGTTGAGGACCGCTTCACCAACCCGGAGGGGGCGGAGGCGGCAACGGCCGCGGCCGCGGCGGAGAGCGAATTCGGCGAGAGCCTCGATGCGGACATGCCGGACGCCGCGGACACCGCCGCAGCGGACACTCCCGCCGGGGAAAACGGCTCCGGCAAGGATGAGAATCAGGAGTAATCGAATATGAAGAAATATCTGGAGAAATCCGGCAAGACAGAGGAAGAGGCCCTTTCCGCCGCGCTTGCGGAGCTTGGGCTGGAGCGGGACGACGTCTCTGTTGAGATAGTTGCCCGGGCCAAGAGCGGCTTCCTGGGTATCGGCGCATCCCCGGCGGTCGTGCGCGTGGAGTACGAAGCGCCGGAAGAGGCAGTACCGGCCGCGGAGCCTAAGGCCAAAACCGAAACCGCTCCGAGGAGCGAGGTGAAAGAGGCCGCAGCGAGCGCGAAGGCAGTGCCCGCCGGGCCGAAATACGCCGGCGAGGGCGTGAAGGCGGAGACGGAGCGCTTCCTCTCCGGCCTGCTCGAACGCATGGGCATCACGGCGGAGATCGACATCCGCGACCGCGAAAACGGCGGGCTGCTCGTCGAGCTCTCCGGCCCCGGAATGGGCGCCGTTATCGGACGCAGGGGCGAGACCCTCGACGCGATCCAGCACCTGACCAACTACGTTGTCAACCGCGGCAGCGACAAGCGCTGCCACATAAGCGTGGACGCCGAGAGTTACCGCGCCAAGCGCGAGGAGAGCCTTGTCCGCCTGGCGGAAAAAATGGCCGCGAAGGTGCTCAAGTACAAGCGCTCCATGGCGCTGGAGCCCATGAACTCCTACGAGCGCCACGTTATCCACACCGCGCTGCAAAATTTCGAGGGCGTGTCCACCAGCTCTACCGGCACGGAGCCGAACCGCCGCGTGGTCATCTCTTACGAGCGCAGCGCGAAGCAAAACGACAGCGGCCGCCCGCAGAGCCGCGAGTGGAGCTGAGATAAACACGGAGGGGACCGAAATGGTATACGAGACCGTGCGCGAGCTGCTCGCGCGCCAGCTTGAGATCGACCCCGCCCTTATAGGGCCGAACACCGACATACTCGAGGACCTCGGCGCCGATTCGCTCGACATCGTGGAGCTGGTCATGGCGATCGAGGAGGAGTACGACATAGTTATCACCGACGAAAGGGCGCAGAACGTGCGCACGGTCGAGCAGCTTGTCGACATGCTCGAGAGTATAATAGGCTGAGAAAAAAGCCGGAGGGGAAAACCCTCCGGCTTTTTTGCAGGGGCGAGAGCCCCTGCATTATCTTTCTGAGAGATTTCTTTTTGTCTTGTCAAAAGAAACTCCTCAGACTCCAAAGACCAGGCTGCGCCTGGACGCATAGCGCGCCGCTTTGCGGCGCAAAAGCATCTCTGCAAAGTGGTCATCCCGAGAGGTGAATGACGTGAGCCACCAAAACCGTGCGGTGCTCCCTTCGGTCGCGGCCACGCTGCGTGTGGGGGCAGAGCGCCGCTTCGCGGCGAGGCCTCATCAATTTCCCCGTTAGTGCCGCGAGCGAAGCGAAGCCTTGCACGGTCGGCGATGCGGAGCGTCATTCACCATTCGGGATAGGGACTTTTCGATGTCGCAAAGTTTGGTGAAAACCGGTTCTTGGCTCCGACGAGCACCAAGCGGTTTTCTCTTTGGAGTCTGAGGGGTTTCTTTTTGACAAGACAAAAAGAAATCTCTCAGAAAAGTAATGCAGGGGCTTTCGCCCCTGCATAATGGTTTTACAAAGGCGTTCGCCTTTGTCATTGTCCTCGCCGCGCCTTGGCGCGGCGCTATACCGCCGGGCGTCGCCCGGCGCCGCTTTGCGGCGCATTACGCCTCCACACGCAGTGTGGTCAGCCGCCCGATTCGAGGATCGAGAAGTGCATGTAGTCCGCCGTGGTGTTCCAGCCGGTGTAATCGTTCTCGGCGGTGCCGCCGCCCCATCCCCAGCCGTACTTGGCGAAGGTCTCCACGACTATGCCGTCCGGGCGGATGCAGTACGGGCTGTCGCTCGTCTTGTAGCAGTAGCTGCCGGTGAGCGCGGTCCAGGTCGTAGTGTTGACATAGTAGTTCTCCACGGGGTTGATGTCGATTGCGCAGCCCCAGGAGTGGCGCAGCGAGTCGGTGTAGCGCGCGCCGCCGAGCGCGTGGATGGGGAAGCGCTCGCTTGAGGCGTAGATCTCCTCAAAAATCGCCACGACCTCCTGCGCCACGGCCTTGTTGACCTCAAGGTTCCAGGTGCGGGTATAGTATTCCCCGGCGCTGTTGATGTCCCAGGTCTGGACCTGCACGGTGACGATGTAGTCGGCAAGGTTGGCCTCGCTGCCGGTGAAGTAGCTCTTGCTCGCGTCGCCGAACAGGATGAGACGGCCCTCGGCGCTCACATTGCCCCAGTCGTCGATGTAATTCCGGCTCTCCCAGGCGAAGGAGTCCGCGGGGTCCATGGCGGAGCCGGTGTCGGGGTCGGTGGACGGGGTGCTGCCGGTGACTTCGTTCGCGTCGGAGACCTCGATACGCTCGTCCGGCCACGCGGTGCGCACTACGACGGCCGCGGCCTGCGAGCGGGTCATGGTGTCGTTGCCGCGGAAAGTGCCGTCCTCATAGCCGGTGAGTATGCCCTTGCCGTAGGCCTGCTCGACGGAGCTGACATACTTGGACTCGATCGACGAGTAGTCGGCGATGGCCGTCTGGAGGTTCTGCAGCTCGACGAAGTTTTCGGAAAACACGTTAGAGCAGAAATTGGAGAGCATGACGCACATCTCATAGCGCGTGATGGCCGTGTCCAGTGCAGCGGCGGTGCAGGGGATATCCAGGCCCCAGAGCACGCCGTTGTCGTTCATGAGGTCCCAGTAGGGTGCCGCCCAGTGCATGCTCGTGTCGATGGCCTTATAGGGCACGAGCTCGCCTATCGTGGCGAGCAGCTTCATGAATTCGGCGCGGGTTATGTCCGCCTCCGGGCGGAAGGTGCCGTCCTCGTAGCCGTTGATGATGCCGTAAGTCGCGCAGAGCGAGACATAGTCGGCATACCACGCGTCCGCGGACACGTCGCTGAACGACGCGGAGTACGACGCCGAGGCGGGCAGAGCCCCGACAGCGAACACGGCCGCGAGCAGCAGCGCGAGGACGCGCGACATTGGTTTTTTCTTCATATCTTACCTCCGATTTCCCTGATGCGCTCCCGGAGCTCTCCGGCGGCGGCGAGCAGCTCGCGCGCGCCGCCGAGCAGCGCCCTCCCGGCCTCGGTGGGCTCAACGCCGCGGCGGGTGCGGCGGAAAAGCTCCGCGCCCAGCTCGCGCTCAAGCTCCGCCACGGCCCGGGAGACCGTGGAGTGGCTTATGTATAGCTCCTCCGCCGCGCCGGTGAAGCTGCCGCGCTCCGCCGCCGAGCAGAAGATCCTGAGCTTTTCAAGCTCCATGCCTCAGTAGTTGAAGGTGTGCGGCATCAGCTCACTCAGCCTGTAGCTGACGTACCTGCCCCCGGCCTTGGCGCAGAGCACGTCCATGTCGGTGGAAAACTCGCTGAGGAACTGGCGGCACGCGCCGCAGGGCATGCAATAGCCCTTGCCCTCGCCCCAGATGGCTATGCGCACGAAGTCCGTGTGCCCCTCGCTGACGGCCTTGCAGGCCGCGGTGCGCTCGGCGCAGATGGTGCTGCCCAGCGCGGCGTTTTCCACGTTGCAGCCGGTGAAAACGCTCCCGTCGGAGCACTCAAGCGCCGCGCCGACGGGGAAGCGCGAATACGGCACATAGGCGTTTTTGGCCGCGGCCTCGGCCATGTCCATAAGTTCTCTGTCTGTCACTTTTTACTCCTCCTCTTGGCTTAAAAGTTTATCTCCCAGTCAGATATTCCGAAAAATACGTTGCTTGAGGTCGGATTTATGCCGGTTATCGCGTTGCGGTGCGTGATGACCTGCTGGCGCTCGAAGCAGATGGGGACTATCGGCGCATTGGTCGCTATGTAGCGCAGCATCTCATAGCAGGCCTGCGCCCTGCCGGTGTCGCCGGCAGCGAGGTAGGAATTGATATAGGTGGCGTAGTTCTCGTCGTCGATGCCGCCGTAGTTCAGCCCGGCCTCCTGGGTGAGGAGGTTGGTGAGGTCGAAGTTGGCGGGCAGCTTGACCTCGGCGTAGTAGATGTCGAAATCCCCGGTCTGCAGCGTGTAGAGATAGTCGTTCCAGCTCAGCTCGCGGACGTTCACCATTATGCCGATGCTGGCGAGGTCGTCGGAAAACTGCTTGGCTATGTCGCCCTTGCCGGCGCTCTCCGAGCAGACTATCAGGTCGAGCTCGATCTCCTGTATCGCGCTCATGTCTATGTATTCGCGCCAACCGTCGTTGTCCTGGTCCGCGACGCTTGTGCTGTCGAATATCCTGGCGCACTCCTCCAGGTCGTATTGCAGCTCGGAGCCGAGGCTGCTGTCGTAAAGCGGGCTGCGCGGGGAAACCGGCAGCGAAGAGGCGACGGCGCCGCCGTTCATGAGCGTCTCTGCGGCGTATTCCCTGTCCACGGCGAGCTGCAGCGCGTAGCGGAACTGCTGATAGCTCAAAAACGGCGTGGACATGTTGAAGCCGAGGTAGTGCATGTTGGTCGTGGTGAAATACCGTGTCTCCGTGTTCCCGCCGTAGCCCAGGTTGGACTTGCCGGAGACGTCGTTCACGACGAGGTCTATGTACGAGTCCTCAAAGGCGGTGATGATCTCCTCCGTCTCCGTGTACTCCTTCAGGTAAACGCGGTCCACTGGCAGGGCGCCCTCCCCGGCATAGCCGTCGAAGGCCTGGAGGTAGTCCTCGCCCTCGACGTACATGTACGGGCCGGAGGCCGCGGGCCGCGAGCTGCTGTAGGAGCCGTATTTTATCACGGGCACCGTGAGCAGGTAGAGCAGCTGCAAATCCGGCTTGGCCGTGGAGATGTTCACCGTGTCGTCGCCCGAGGAACTCACGCCGTAGAGGTTCGAAAAGCGCCCGGAATAGCGCGCGGAATTGCGTGCGAGCTGGATGGAATACGCCACGTCCGCGGCGGTGAGCGTGCTGCCGTCGTGCATCGGTATGCTGGTGTCTATGGTGAGGGTCCACCACGTCCCCTCGGCGGAGACCGTCCAGTTAGTCACGATGCGGGAGGTCAGGTTGTAGTCGTCGTCGAGCTCGAACACATTGTCGCAGACGAGCTGGGTGACGAGCAGGTTCTTGTTGTCCGTCGTGGCGTAGGGGTTCAGGCTGAGCGAGGAGTTGTAGTTCAGCGAGAACACGTCGTCCGCCGCGTCGCGCACGCCGAGCTCGGTGCCGGGCAGGGTCCCGGCGGCGGAGTCCACCGGCGCGGTGGCCTCCGGCTGCTGCGCACTCTCGCCGCAGGCCGTGAGCAGGGAAATTATGAGCAGGCAGGCCGCGATGGCCCGTATCTTTCGATTCATGGCTTCACCACCGTATCTTATAGGGTGATCACGGCACACTGGCTGCCGCGCCTTCCGCCGCGGACATGCCTGTGCGACCAGTATTTTTCGCTGTTGCACATGGTGCACTCGCCGGAAATGCCGATGTTCCGCGCGTCCACGCCGAGCTGCACGAGCCGGCGCGCGTTTGCCCCGCGCAGATCCACGAGGTACTTGCCCTCGCGCGCTCCGGGGCAGATGAACTCCTCCGCGTCCGGGCCGAGATAGGCCCTGAGCGCGTCCGGCACGTCGCCGTCCGTCTCAAAGCAGCATTTGCCTATCGCCGGGCCGAAGGCGGCGTGTATGTCCTCCGGCCGCGCGCCGAGGGAGCGCATCGCCTCCACCACGGCGCCGAGTATGTCGGCCACCGAGCTGCGCCAGCCGCAGTGCGCCGCGGCGGCGACGCCGTGCACACCGTCGTGCAGCAGGGCCGGCACGCAGTCCGCCGTGAAGCAGAAGAGCGGCAGACCGCGCTCAGCAGTAACCAGCGCGTCGCACTCGGTTTTCGCGGGCGTGTCCGGCGCGCACTTGTCCTCCGCCGTCACGATTCGCACCGCGCGGCCGTGGACCTGCTTTGTGAACGCGGCGCGGAAGGGGTCTATCCCCACCGCCGCGCCGAGGCGGCGGTAGTTTTCCAGCACGTTCTCCGCCCGGTCGCCGCTGCTGAAGCTGAGGTTCAGCGAGGCGAACGGCCCCTCCGATACGCCGCCGAGGCGCGTGGAGAAGGCGTGCCGGGTCTGTATTTCGGTCGCGGTCATGAAAACCACGCCGTTATTTTCGTGGGAGATGAACATGAGAAGTCTCCTTAATGCCTGCCTGCCGGGCGGGGAGCGCGGCTCACTCGTTCCGCCCGCAGCAGTCCTTATACTTCATCGGCAGCCCGTTGGGGCGGAGCTTGCCGCAGGGGCAGGGGTCGTTGCGGCCGGGCTTTTTTATTTTTTTCACCGGCTGCTTCTTCTGCGGGGCGCCGCCTCCGACGTTCGCGGCGGAGGTGCGCGCAACGCTTTTGCGCTCGAGCTTTTCCTCGCGGCGGACGCGGACGACGAACAGCCGCCGGACCGTCTCCTCGCGGATGCCGCGTATCATGGCCTCGAACATTTCAAAGCCCTCGTTCTTATAGGCGTCTATGGGCTTTACCGAGCCGTAGCCCCTCAGCCCGATGCCCTGGCGCAGGTCCTGCATGGCGTCGAGGTGCTCCATCCAGTACTCGTCGACCACGCGGAGCATCACGACGCGCTCGAGCTCGCGCATGACCGGCTGGCCGTTGGGCAGGGCGCCCAGCTCGCGCTCCTTCGCGTCGTAGAAGGCGTATGCGCGCTCGAGCACCATGTCCGCGAGGGAGTCCGCGGTGAGCCTGTCCAGCCCGTCCGGCGGGAGCTTTATGTCCCCGGGGCGCAAAAACAGCTTGCCGAAGGGGGCGAGGGCCTCGTTCACTGCCTGGAGGTCTATCTTCTCCGCGCCGCCGAGGCCGTCCGCCACCGTGCTGCGGACGAACTCCTCTATCATCTTGCGTATAGCCGGCTGCAGGTCCTCCCCGTCGAGCACCTTGCGCCGCTCGCCGTATATGACGTTGCGCTGGACGTTCATCACGTCGTCGTATTCAAGGACGGTCTTTCGCGTCTGGAAATTCCGGCTCTCAACGGTCTTCTGCGCGCGCTCTATGGCGTCGGAGAGGACCTTCATGTCCAGCGGCGTGTCGTCGTCCAGGTTTTTGGACACCATGCCCATGACCCGCTCGGAGCCGAAGAGGCGCATGATATCGTCCGTCAGGGCGAGGTAGAAGCGGCTCTCGCCGGGGTCGCCCTGGCGGCCGGCGCGGCCGCGGAGCTGGTTGTCGATTCGCCGGGCCTCGTGCCGCTCGGTGCCGAGGATGAAGAGCCCTCCGGCCGCCCTGACCTGCTCGGCCTCGGCGTCCGTCTGCTCCTTGTGCGCGGCGAGGCGGGAGGCGAACATCTCGCGGGCCCTGAGTATCTCCTCGTCGTCCGTGTCCGCGTAGCCGGTGGCCTCGTTGATGACCTCCTCGCCGAAGCCGGCCTTACGCAGGTCGTTCTTGGCCAGGTACTCGGCGTTGCCGCCCAGCATTATGTCGGTGCCGCGGCCGGCCATGTTCGTGGCGATGGTCACGGCGCCTATCTTGCCGGCCTGTGCGACTATCTCCGCTTCGCGCTCGTGCTGCTTGGCGTTCAGCACGTTGTGGGGGATGCCGCGCTTTTTCAGCATGGCGGAGAGCGCCTCGCTCTTTTCTATGCTCACCGTGCCGACGAGGACGGGCTGGCCCTTTTCGTGGCAGGCGATGATCTGCTCTATGACGGCGTCCAGCTTGCCCTTTTCGTTGCGGTAGACGATGTCCGGCCAGTCCTTGCGTATGACGGGCTTGTTGGTGGGGATCTCCACGATGTCGAGCTGGTATATCGTATGGAACTCCTCTTCCTCGGTGAGGGCGGTGCCCGTCATGCCGGAGAGCTTGCCGTACAGGCGGAAATAGTTCTGGAAGGTTATCGTGGCGAGGGTCTTGTTCTCGCGGCGGACGTCCACCTGCTCCTTGGCCTCGATGGCCTGGTGCAGGCCCTCGCTGTAGCGCCGGCCGAGCATCAGACGGCCGGTGAACTCGTCGACGATTATGACCTCGCCGTCCTTCACGACGTAGTCAATGTCCCGCTTCATGACGCCGTGGGCCTTCAGCGCCTGGTTGATGTGGTGCGCGAGGGTGGAGTTTTCAAGGTCGGCGAGGTTTTCAAGGCCGAAGTACTTCTCCGCCTTGGCCGTGCCGCGGGCCGTGAGCGTGGCCGTGCGGGCCTTTTCGTCCACGATGTAGTCGGCGTCGAGGCTCTCGTCCTCCTCGGCCTTCTCGTCCACGCTGGTGACGGTGAGCCGCTTGAGCGTGCGCACAAAGCCGTCCGCCTGGCGGTAGAGGTCCGTGCTCTCGTCGCCCTGGCCGGAGATGATGAGCGGGGTGCGCGCCTCGTCTATCAGTATGGAGTCCACCTCGTCCACTATGGCGAAGGCGTGACCGCGCTGCACCATCTGCTGCTTGTAGATGGCCATGTTGTCGCGCAGGTAGTCGAAGCCCATCTCGTTGTTCGTGCCGTAGGTCACGTCCGCTGCGTAGGCCGCGCGGCGCTGTTCGGCGGTGAGCCCATGGACTATGAGCCCCACCTCGAGCCCCATGAAGCGGTACACCTTGCCCATCCACTCGCTGTCGCGCTTGGCAAGGTAGTCGTTCACGGTGACGACGTGCACTCCCTCGCCGGCTATGGCGTTCAGATAGGCCGGGAGGACGGCGACGAGCGTTTTGCCCTCGCCGGTCTTCATCTCCGCTATGCGCCCCTCGTGCAGCACTATGCCGCCGATGAGCTGCACGCGGAAGGGCTTCATGCCAAGGACGCGCCAGGCGGCCTCCCGCACGGCGGCGAAGGCCTCCGGCAGCATGTCGTCAAGGCTCTCACCATTGGCGTAGCGCTCCTTGAATTCCGCGGTCTTGTCTCTGAGCTCCTCGTCGGAGAGAGCCCCCATTTGCCCCTCGAGGGCCTCGATTTTGTCCACTATCGGGTATATTTTTTTAAGCTCCCTGTCGCTGTGCGAGCCAAAGAGCTTGTTGAAAAGTCCCATTTTGCCCATACCTCGCTTTCTGGATAAGCTGACAGCTTACTATAGCACAAAATTGTGAATAAAAAAAGACCGCCCTGCCGAAAAGCGCGGCGGAAAGACTTTCCCGCCCGCCCCCGGGCGAAAATCTGTTTGATATGGGGCGTATTTTGGTGTATTATAGTCGCTGGTGCGAATTAAAGACGACGGGGTGGGATAACACATGCACAGACAGGGCTTTGACAACGACAAATACCTCCGATTGCAGTCACAGAAGATACGCGAGCGCATAGCCCGCTTCGGCGGAAAGCTGTATCTCGAATTCGGCGGCAAGCTGTTCGACGATTACCACGCCTCCCGCGTGCTGCCGGGCTTCCAGCCGGACAGCAAGGTGAGGATGCTGCTCGAGATGAAGGACGAGGCGGAAATAGTCATAGTGATCTCCGCCGACGACATAGAGCGCAACAAGCGCCGCGGCGACCTTGGCATAACCTACGACGAGGACACCCTGCGGCTGATTGACGCCTTCCGCTCGATAGGGCTGTATGTGGGAAGCGTCTCCGTGACACACTACCGCGGCCAGCCCTCCGCCGACCACTTCCGCCAGCGGCTCGAGGCCATGGACGTGCGCGTCTACCTCCAGCACTGGATACCCGATTACCCCTCCAATCTCTCCTTCATCGTCTCTGACGAGGGCTTCGGGAAAAACGACTACATAGAGACAACGCGCCGGCTCGTCGTCGTCACCGCGCCGGGGCCGGGCAGCGGCAAGATGGCCACATGCCTCAGCCAGCTCTATCACGAGCACCAGCGCGGGATAAAGGCCGGCTACGCCAAGTTCGAGACCTTCCCGATATGGAACCTGCCGCTGAAGCATCCGGTGAACCTCGCCTACGAGGCCGCCACCGCGGACCTCGACGACGTGAACATGATAGACCCCTTCCACATGGAGGCGTACGGCGAGGCCGCGGTGAACTACAACCGGGACGTGGAGATCTTCCCGGTGCTCAGCGCGATGTTCGAGCGCATATACGGCGAGAGCCCCTACAAGAGCCCGACGGACATGGGCGTGAACATGGCCGGCTTCTGCATAACGGACGACGCCGCCTGCCGCGCCGCCTCCGCCCAGGAGATAATCCGCCGCTACTTTGCCTCCGCCGTCTCGCTGAGGCAGGGCCTCGCCGAGCAGAACGAGGTGTATAAGGAAGAGCTGCTGATGAACCAAGTGGGCGTAAAGCCGGCGGACAGGGCGGTCGTCCCCGCGGCGCGGCAGCGCGCGGAGGAGACCGGCGGCCCTGCCGTGGCGATGGAGATGCCGGACGGGAAGATAATCACCGGCAAGACCTCGCCCCTCCTCGGCGCATCATCGGCCTGCCTGCTGAACGCATTGAAATACCTCGGCGGCATAGCGAACGAGGTGACGCTCATCGCCCCGGCGATAATAGAGCCTATACAGCACCTGAAGGTTTCCCACATGGGCAACCACAACCCCCGTCTGCACACGGACGAGGTGCTCATCGCGCTATCGATCTGCGCCGTGACCGACCCGAACGCCGAGACTGCCATGGAGCAGCTCTCCGCCCTCGCGGGCTGCGAGGTGCACAGCACGGTGATCCTCTCCCGGGTGGATGAAAACGTGTTCCAGCGGCTCGGTATGAACCTGACCTGCGAGCCGAAATACCAGACGAAGAAGCTTTACCACGGGAAGAAATGACCTTCCCGCGCCGGGGAAAGGAGCTCGGACATGCCAAAAGAAAACACGGCCCCAGAGCGCGAAATGTGTCCCGGCTGCCCCTACAGGGCGCCGCTCGCCGCGATGAACCGGCTCTGGCTCCGCGCGTGCTCGGGCGGGGGCTGCTCCTACCTCGGCGGGATGCGGCCGTTTATGGCCGTTGAGGAGGCCGCCGGGGCGGGAAAGGCCGTGAGCGCCCTCTCGCTTCGCCTCGCCGCCGGGGCGAAGCGCACGGAGCTCATCGCCCTGCTCCCGGCTTCGGAGATAGACGCGGCCGCGCTCGATGAGCTGAAAAGCTGCGGCGGGATAGCCCTCGCGGTCGGGCCGCAGAGCCCGGCATGGCTCTGCGCTGGGGCAGATACGGCGTTTGCGGAGGCGTCCGCCTTCGACACGGCGGCGATCGCCGCCGCGCTGCGCTCCGCCCTCTCCGGCGCGGACGCGGCCGTCGTGTACTGCCGCGGGGAGTGCGCAAAGAAAGCTGCCCCGGGCGGCGCGAAGTTCAAAATCGCCGGGGATTACTGCCGGCGCTGCGGGGCGTGCTCGCGCCTCGGCTGCCCGGCGATCACCGCCTCGCGCCCGCCGGTGATCGACGCTGAGCGCTGCGCCGGCTGCGGCGTGTGCGCGCAGCTCTGCCCCTGCGGTGCGATCAGGGAGGCGTAAGGTGGGCTATCTGAAGGAAGTGAACCTCAAGTACGACATGCCCGCGGCGGACCTCGCCGTGCGCCGCACGACATATGCCATACAGAACGGCAGGGCGCTCGGCGCGTCCGTGCTGAAGCTGATCCACGGCTACGGCTCGCACGGGAAGGGCGGGCGCATCCGCACCGAGGTGCGCGCGTACCTTGAGCGGCAGAAGCGCTGCGGGCAGATACGCGATTTCATCCCCGGCGAGCGCTTTTCGATTTTCGACGAGGCGACCCGCGGCGCCTTCCTCCGCTGCGAGGACCTGAGGCGCGACCCCGACCTCGACAGGTCGAATAACGGCGTGACATTCGTGCTGCTGTAGCGCAAAAGCCCCTTGACAGCCAGCCGCGGGGATGGTAAAGTAGTGGAGTTCACGCGGGCGTAGTTCAATGGCAGAACATCAGCCTTCCAAGCTGAATACGAGGGTTCGATTCCCTTCGCCCGCTCCAGCGTCGAAGCAAAGTGCGCTTTGCCTCGGCGCGAAACCAAAAATATAAGGGCGAAAGCCCTTAATGTAACGAATGCAGGGGCGAGGGCCCCTGCATTGTCTTTCTGAGAGATTTCTTTTTGTCTTGTCAAAAAGAAACCCCTCAGACTCCAAA
>MHCFR04200__coassemble_324_pt1 | contig 31384 bp, 22 predicted proteins | sample MHCFR04200__metabat2_high_PE_065 | metagenome-assembled genome bin MHCFR04200
CACGGCGCGCCGGCGTCCGTGGTGTACGACGCGAAGCCGCATGTCGGCACGGACGTGCTCTCCCGGGTTGTGAAGGCCATACGGGAGGAGATAATCTCCCTCGGCGGGGAGGTGCGCTTCGGCTCGAAGCTCTGCGGCCTGAAAACGGGAATGGACGGCGCCGTGAGCGCGGTGCTCGCCTCCGCGGGCGGGCTCGAATATGAGCAGGACTGCTCCGCGCTCGTCCTGGCCACGGGGCACAGCGCGCGGGACACCTTTGAGCTGCTGCACGGCCTCGGCGTGCCGATGGAGGCCAAGGCCTTCTCTATGGGGGCGAGGATAGAGCACCTGCAGAGCGAGCTCGACATGGCCCAGTACGGCGCGCCGCGCGGGAAGCGACTGCCCGCGGCGGACTACTCGCTCAGCGTCCGCCTTTCGGACGGGCGCGGGGCGTATACCTTCTGCATGTGCCCGGGCGGCGAGGTGATAGCCGCGGCGAGCGAGGAGCGCGGCGTGGTCACGAACGGAATGAGCTACTCCGGCCGCGCCATGCCGAACGCGAACAGCGCGTTGCTCGTCTCCGTCCGGCCGGAGGATTTCCCGTATGCCGGGCCGCTCGGCGGCATGCTGTGGCAGCGGGAGATCGAGCGCAGGGCATATGAGTACGCAGGGGGCGGCTACCGTGCCCCAGCGCAGCTCGCCGGGGACTTCCTTGCGAAGCGCCCGAGCACGGCGGCTGGGCATGTGGAGCCGAGCTACCTGCCGGGCGTGTGCTGGGGCGACCTGCGCCGCGTGCTGCCCGCCGCCGTGGCGGACGGGATGGCGGAGGCCCTGCCGCTGCTCGGCGGGAAGCTGAAGCTGTTCAACGACCCGGAGGCCGTCCTCACCGCGCCGGAGACGCGCTCTTCGAGCCCGGTGCGCCTCCCGCGCGGGGAAAACCGCGAGAGCGCGCTGAAGGGGCTGTACCCCTGCGGCGAGGGCGCGGGCTGGGCCGGGGGCATAGTCAGCGCCGCCGTGGACGGCCTGCGCGTTGCGGAGGCGGTCATGGCCGCAACCGGGCGGTGACGCGCCGCCCGGCGCGACCGGATGAACGCGCGCCGCGGGATGCGGAAGCGCGCCGCGCCGCGCGTGGGCGGGATTGGCGCGAAAAAAGACATATCTGACAAAGCCGGGCCCGATATCGGGCCCGGCTTCGGCATTTTCCGCAAGAACATTGGGCTGGATTTTCCGTGCCCGCAGGTGTAAAATAATAACGTTGACATTTTGCGAAAGGAACCGGCAATGGACCTCTACGACGACGAAGAATTCTTCAATAATTACGCGCAGATGCCGCGCTCCGCGGCCGGGCTGGAAGCGGCCGGGGAGTGGTGGCAGTTTTCCGCCCTGCTGCCGGAGGATATGACGGGCCTCGACGTGCTCGACGTCGGCTGCGGGTACGGCTGGCACTGCAAATACGCCGTCCTGCGCGGCGCGCGCTCCGTTACCGGCATAGACCCGAGCGGGAAGATGCTCGCCGAGGCCGCAAGGAGGAACGCGGACGAGCGCATAGAATACCGCCGCTGCGCCGTGGAGGATTTCGACTGGCCGGCGGCGGCCTTCGACCTTGTGATATCCAACCTCGCGCTGCACTATGTGGAGGACCTCGACGGCGTGTACGCGGGGATATTCCGCGCGCTGAGGCCGGGCGGGATATTCGCAATGAATATTGAGCACCCTGTTTTTACGTCCGGCGTGAACGAGGACTGGCACCGTTCCGGATCAGGACAGATACTCCACTGGCCGGTGGACAACTACTTTTATCCCGGAGCGCGCGACACGCTGTTCGCCGGCTGCGAGGTTAAAAAGCAGCACCACACGCTCTCGCAGATCCTGGGCGGGCTGCTGCGCGCCGGGTTCACGCTCACGGCGGTGGAGGAGGCGCGCCCGAGCCCGGAGGCCCTTCGTACACTGCCGGAGATGGCGGACGAGATGAGAAGGCCGATGATGCTGCTCGTGCGCGCGGAAAAACGAAAGGACGGATGAAAGCCATGAAAATAGCCGTTATCACCGGGGCGTCCTCGGGCATGGGGCTGGAGTTCGCCAAGGCCATAGACCGCGAGGAGCAGCTCGACGAGCTCTGGCTCATCGCGCGCAGGGAGGACCGCCTCCGCGAGCTGGCGAAAACGCTGCGCAGCAGGTGCCGCATCCTTGCGCTCGACCTTTCGAAGCCGGAGAGCTTCGAGGAATACTCCGCGGCGCTCGAGAGCGAAAAGCCACTTGTGAGCACGCTGTGCAACGTGGCCGGTTTCGGGCGCTTCGCCCTGTTCGAGGAGACGCCGATGGAGGCCAACCTCGGCATGGTGGACGTGAATATAAAGGCGCTGACGGCCATGACGCAGCTCACGCTGCCGTACATGAAGCGCGGCTCGAGGGTCATAAACCTCGACTCCCTCTCCGCCTTTCAGCCGGTGCCGTACGAGTGCGTATACGGCGCCACGAAGGCCTACGTCCTATCGTTTTCCCGCGCGCTGAACGTGGAGCTCGAGCCGCGCGGCATCCGCGTGATGGCCGTCTCGCCCGGCTGGGTTAAAACAGAGTTTTTCGACCACGCCGTGAGCGACAACGGGGCTGTGACCTATTACGACAAGGTATGGGAGCCCGAACAGGTTGTCGAGCGGGCGATGCGGGACTATAAGAAGGGGAAAGACGTCTCTGTCCTCGGCTCCGGGGTGCGCAGGCAGGTTTTCCTTGTCAAGCACCTGCCGCATAAGCTGGTTATGAGGGTGTGGATGAAGCAGCAGGGGCACGCGAACCGGCCTCCGGTGGATTAAAGGTATACAATTTGCGCCCAGGCGCGAGGAAAGTGAGGCATACATGAACATATTGTTTGAGAGATTCACGCTGCCCGAGGAGCTGCGTGAGGTAATTTACAACAGCCCGAGCGTTATCATACCGACGAGCAAGGAAGTGCTCTTCGAGCTCATATTCGGCAACGAGCACACCGATAAGATAGAGGTCACCTACGACGTGCAGGGCCGCAGCATAAAGGAGGCGGAGGTCGTCCGCTGCAAGAACGGCGCGGCCGTGAATTTCCCGGAGGACTATATGCGCCGCCGCGACCCGGACAGCATGCGCATCGCGGACGATCTGCCCACCGACAAGCCGCGGTTTGAGGATGTCTACGGCTACGATTTTGCCGAGCTGCGCCGGGCCACCCTGAGCTGGCTGACCCGCCAGGAGCTCGTGCTCGTCCCATTCAAGTCCGGCGGCTATGACTACGGCTACGATTCGATACTTATATGCCCGAGGAACGCGGCGTTCTTCGCCTTCGCCATGTCCCAGCTGCAGGCCTTTGTGGACATCAGGATGGTGGAGCACTTCACGCCGCGCGCGGTGGTGTATGTGGCCCCGCCGTTCCGCCACACCCGCTTCGGCGGCAAGCAGGTGGTCGTGCACAGCCGCGGCGAAACGCTGCACGAGGTGTTTTCCTACAACCTGTATCCCGGCCCGTCGGCCAAGAAGGGCATATACAGCGTCCTGCTCGACATAGGCGAGCGGGAGGGCTGGGTTACCGCCCACGCCTCCGCGGCGAGGATAATCACCCCGTATGAAAACGAAATGGTCATGATGCACGAGGGCGCCTCCGGCGGCGGCAAGAGCGAGCTGCTGCAGGACGTCATGCGCGCCGCGGACGGCCGTGTGCTGCTCGGCGTGGAACTGAAAACGGGCGAGGAGCGCTACATCAGCATGAGCGATACCTGTACCATCGATCCGGTGGCGGACGACATGGCGATGTGCCCGCCCTCCATCCAGAAGGGCAACGGCAAGCTCTGCATAACCGACGGTGAGGACGGCTGGTTTGTCCGCGTGGACGGGATAAAGGAATACGGCTGCGACCCGATGTACGAGAAGATAGCCATACAGACCAAGGAGCCGCTTATGTTCCTGAACCTGCAGGCGGTGCCGCGTGCGACCTGCCTGCCCTGGGAGCACATCCCCGACTCCAACGGCCAGCCCTGCCCGAACCCGCGCATCATCGTCCCGCGCCGGCTCATCAATAACGTCGTGAACGAGCCGGTGGAGGTGGACGTGCGCTCCTTCGGCGTACGCATGCCGCCGGCGACGGCCGAAAAGCCGACCTATGGCATCATGGGGCTCATGCACATAGTGCCGCCCGCGCTCGCCTGGCTCTGGAGGCTTGTGGCTCCCCGCGGCTTCAAGAACCCGAGCGTGACCGGCGGAACGCCCCTTGCGAGCGAGGGCGTGGGCTCCTACTGGCCCTTCGCCACCGGCAAGCGCGTCACTCAGGCGAACCTCCTGCTCGAGCAGATCATCTCCTGCACGCGCACGCGCTATGTGCTCATACCCAACCAGCACATAGGCAACTTCCGCGTGGGCTTCGCGGCGGAGTGGATAAGCCGCGAATACCTTGCCCGTCGCGGCGGCGTGAACATGAAGATGGACCGCCTCACCCCTGCCCGCTGCCCGCTCCTCGGCTATGCGCTGAAGGACATGAAGGTGGACGGCCAGCATATCTCCGCCAAGTTCCTCCGCCCGGAGACCCAGGAGGCGCTCGGCGAGGAGGGCTATGACAAGGGCGCGGAGATCCTCTACGGCTTCTTCGAGAAGGTCCTCTCCGTATATGACACCGAGGAGCTGCACCCGATCGGGCGGCAGATACTCGAGTGCTTCAGGGAGCACGGCAGCGTGGAGGACTACTGTTCCATAATCCCGCTGGGCCTTGCCGAATAAGGCCGCGCGGCATAAAAAATATCCCCCCGCCGGGAGACCCGGCGGGGGTTTCATTTTGGGCGGCTTATGCATTCAGCGCGCTTCCGCCTCGGCGGCGGCCACGGCTTCGCGTATCGTCAGGGGATGGATCCCGTGCTGCGCGAGCCACTCGCAGGTGCGCTCGGCGGCGGCGGAGACGTTTACATAGAGGCTCTGATAGCGTTCTCCCGCCCCGGGCGTGCGCAGCCGCTCATAGCAGTCTATGTATATGGTGCAGTCGTACTCCGTGTCGTAGTATCCGTTGTCCTCTATCAGATACACGAGCCCGAGGGTGCCGTCCTCCATGTCGGGCAGCATGCAGTCGTAATAGAGCTCGTGCGCCTCGCTCTCCGTGAGCTCGACGCTGTAATCCTCTCCGCCGCCGAGGGGGTAATAGCCCGAATTCACGCCGGCGTAGAGGATGTTTTCAAGCGTTACGGGGAAATCCGTCTCGTTCCGCGTGGAGATGCCCGGCTTTGTGTTCACAAGGTTTTGCAGCGCGCGTATGTCGCCGGTGGTGTCGCGGCCCATGAGCTCATAGCAGCGCGTCAGCTTGTCGCCGCTTGTGAGCGTGTACTCCACCTTCACCATGGCGTAGCACTCGGGGTCGGAGTAGTTGTCCGCTGCCTGCTCGGCGACATAGAGGTCGGCGGACGAGGCGAAGAGCGGGGCCGCGGAGTCCAGGGGCTGCGTGCCGGTCGTATAGGCGTTGGCCTGGCTCTCATGGACGGATTTGTGCGCTATTATGTCCTCGTGGAGGGCCATGGCGGCGTCGATGTCCTCATCTGCGGTAAAGGCGGAGGGCTTGCCGCCGCGGTATACTTCCAGGCTGACGGAGGCGACGTCCTCCCGGGTGGGCAGGCGCGTCTCATATCCGAAAAAGCCCGTTTCGCAGAATACGACGAAAAGCATAGAGCAGAGGCAGACGATCCCGAAGCCTATATACCGCTTTGCGCCGCGGAACACGGCGAAGCTCTTTTTTATCAGCATTTCGGCGGCAAAGTAGCCGATAAAGGCTCCGACGCACATGAAGAGCGCCAGCTCAAGGGCGTAGATCCCGGTGCCGTAGCGCACGCTGCCGGATGTTATTCCAAAGAGCAGGTAGCCGAGGCAGAGCGCGCCGCCGAGGGAGAGCAGATACTTGAAAACGGGCTTCAGACAGCCCACAGCTACCACGTCACCGGCCGTTTCGAGCCTGCGGCGGCGATAGAGCAGCAGCGCGAACACGAGGAAGGCGAGGCCGACCGCCCCATAGATGAGCGCGGCGCCCCAGCCGGAGAATTCATACCCGACAAGGCGGGAAATGCCCTCGGCGTCCTCCTCATACTGCGCCGAGGCGACAAGCAGGCGCTGCAGCCCATCAATGGGAGAGAGCAGGCTGACCGCGTTCCTGCCGCTGTACGTATAGCCGAAAACGAAGGTGGTGAGCAGGGCGGTGACGACGCCCTCGACAAACCATGCGGCGGCGTTGACCACGATGGCGAGGACGGGCATGACGATCATGCTGCCCGTGAGCTGGGCGCAGAAGGCGCAGATGCCGAAAAAGGTGAGGCACTCGAGCGAGACGACGCCGAGCCAGGTCATGACGGGCCAGAGCAGCAGCGTGCCGCAGAGGGCCTCGACCGCCAGAACGGCCGCGGCGACTATCACGTTTGCCGCGAGCAGAGGGAGCAGCCCGGCGAGCGAGAGCGAGAGGAAAGCGGCCTCCCTCCGCACGGGCAGCGCGCCGTACGCCGCAGCGGAGCGGGGGGAATAGAGGTGGCTGAACACCGCCATCGCCGAGGCGCAGGAAAATGCGAGGGCGAGCAGCGGGACGTATGGCGACACGGCCGCCTCCAGCGGCGTGCCCATCAGGATGCGCATCGAGGCATAGGCCGCGTTCTCCATGCGGAGGCTGCGAGCGAGCTCCCCGCTCATACCGCCGGGCAAGAGCAGCAGCCAGATAAAGGCGTAAAGGAACCAGACCGGCCAGAAGCGGACGACGGTCTTTTTAAACAGCGCGGGATTAAAGAACGACGTCCTTGACCGCATAGTCAGCGCCTCCCAGTTCGTAAATGAATATCTCCTCAAGCGTCAGCGGGACGGAGTCCATGAACACCGGCTCGAGCGCGGCGAGCCGGCGCTCGGCCTCTTCGCCGCTGCCGCGGACTATCAGGGTTTTCAGCCGCCCCGGGCCGGAGCAGTGCAGCACGTCGAGCTCCGGCGGGAGCACCGCGCCCTCCGGGAGGGCGATCTGTATTTTGCAGATGCTGTCCTGCAAATCGGAGAGGCCGCGCTCGAGCAGCAGCTTCCCGCGGGAGAGCATGCCCACGCGGTCGCAGACATCCTCGAGCTCGCGCAGGTTGTGCGAGGAGACGAGCACGGTGAGGCCGTTTTCGGCCACGTCCTGCATTATTATCCCCCACACCTGCCGGCGCATGACGGGGTCGAGCCCGTCCACCGGCTCGTCGAGTATGAGCACCTCCGGGCGCATCGAGACGGCAAGGTAAAAGGCCGCCTGCTTCTGCATGCCCCTTGAGAGGCGGCGGATGGGCCGGTGCGGGTCTATGTCGAACACCCTGCCGAGGCGCTCATAGAGCCCCCGGTCAAAGGTGGGATAGATGCCGCGGTAAAAGCGCATCATGTCCTGCACGGTGGCCTGGGGGAAATAGAACACGTCGTCCGGGATATAGGCTATTCTGGCCTTGGCGGAGGGGTTTTCAAAAACGGGCACACCACCGATGAGCACCTCGCCGCTGTCGGGCCGCAATATGCCGGCCATGTGCTTTATCGCCGTGGTCTTCCCGGCCCCGTTCGGGCCGACAAGGCCGTAAATCGAGCCGCGGGGCACGTTCAGGCTGAGCCCGTCGAGGGCGCGGAAGCCGTCGAAGGTTTTTACGATGTCTTTCAGCTCTATCATTTCTGAGCATCCCCCTTCCCGGCTATCCTTTCGGCGAGCTCCTCGGGCTTTACGCCGAGGAAGAGGAGCTCATTAACTGTGTCGTCAAAGCGGCGCAAAAGTTCCCGCGCACGCTCGGAATCCACTGCGCCGCGCGGCCGGGCAAAGCTCCCCTTGCCGGGGATGGAGTTTATGTACCCCTCCGCCTCAAGCTCGCGGTAGGCCCGCTGGATGGTGTTGGGGTTTATTACAAGCTGGGCCGCCAGTTCGCGCACAGAGGGGAGTTTTTCCTCCGGCGAGAGCGCGCCGGATATTATCAGGCGGCGGAAGGCGTCCTTTACCTGTTCATATATGGGGCGGGAATCCCGTAAATTTATGGATATCATCGCCAAAAGTCATCACTCCGTCCGCAACAAGCTCGCTGTACCACGGATTATAATACAGCATAAATCATATAACGATTTGGACGCCTTGTCAAGCTCCGTGCCCGATTATCGCGCCCGCAGCGAGCTGCCCGGAGGGCAGGTATACGGCCGCGGCCTGCCCGGGCGTCGGCGCGCGCTGCTCCGAGTCGAAGAGCAGGCTCAGCCGGCCGCCTTCGGACACGCTGCACAGGGCGGGCACGGCGGAGCGCGAGTGCCTTATGCGCGCGAGGCAGCGAAAGGGGGAGGGGGGCAGTTCCTCCGCCAGATAACGGGCGCCGAAGGCCTCCACCGAGCGGGTGAAGAGCCCCTCCCCGTCCGAGAGGGTGACGCTGTTGGCCTGAGGGTCGATTTCGGAGACGAACACCCTCCTGCCCGCGGCGAAGCCGAGGCCGCGGCGCTGGCCGAGCGTGTAGCGGTGTATCCCGCGGTGCTCGCCGACCACCCGGCCGTTATATATGAGCGGCCCGGGGCAGGGCGCGCCGCCTCGGCGCTCTATCCAGGCGGCGAAGTCCCCGTCCGGCACGAAGCAGAGCTCCATGCTGTCGCCCTTTTTGGCGCTGGGCAGGCCGAGGGAGGCGGCGAGCGCGCGCACCTCGCCCTTTTCATAGCCGCCGAGCGGCAGCACGAGCCGCCGTAGCTGCTCCGGCAGTATGCGGCAGAGCATGTAGCTCTGGTCGTTCGGCTCCCGGCCCATATATAGGGCGCCGCCCTCCGCGCGGGCGTAGTGCCCGGTGGCGATGTGCTCCGCGCCGAGCTCGTCGGCGCACTCGAGCAGCAGCCGGAGCTTTACGGAGGGGTTGCACATGACGCAGGGGCTGGGCGTCTCGCCCCGGCAGTAGGCCGCGGCAAAGGGGGCGCAGACGTATTTTTCCATGTCCGCGCGGGCGTCGCACACGCGCAGAGGCAGACCGAGGGCCTCCGCCGAGGCCCGGGCCGCGGCCTCCTCGCCGGAGCCGGTCTCGAGATAGAGGCAGAGCACCTCGTATCCGTCCTCCGTTAGAAGGGCGGCGGCGGTGGAGCTGTCCACGCCGCCGGAAAATCCGAGCACAACGCGCTTTTTCACCGGCCGTCCCTCCTCAGATAAACCATCAGCGCCGCCATGTCCGCCGGGGAGACGCCGGAAATGCGCGCGGCGCGGCCGAAGCTCTCCGGGCGCCCGGCGGCGAGCTTCTGCCTCGCCTCCGTGCGAAGGCCGGGGACGGAGGCATAGTCGATGTCCGGCGGGAGCGGACGTTCCTCCATGCGGGTGAACTCCTCCACCTGGCGGAGCTGGCGCTTTATATATCCGGCGTATTTCAGCCGTATCTCCACCTGCTGCGCGGCGGCGCGGCCGAGCTCCGGCCGGCCGGGATCGAAGGGGGCGAGCAGCCCGTAGCTAACGCGCGGCCGGCGCAGGAGCGAGGCGAGGCTCGCGCCGCCCTCTGGGGCGCTCTCGCCAACGGCGGCGAGCGCGGCGGCAAGGGAGGCCGAGGGCGCGATGTGAGTGCGCTCGAGCCGCTCTATTTCCGCCTGCACGGCGGCGTATTTGTGCCGCACGGCCTCAAGCCGCTCCGCACTGACAAGCCCGAGGGCATAGCCGTATTTTGTCAGCCGCTCGTCGGCGTTGTCCTGGCGCAGAATCAGGCGGTATTCGCTGCGTGAGGTCATCATGCGGTAGGGTTCGTTCGTGCCGCGCGTCACAAGGTCGTCGATAAGCGCGCCGATATACGCCTCGCTCCGGCGGAGCACAAAGGGAGGGCGGCCCTGGAGCTTCAGCGCGGCGTTCACCCCGGCGACAAAGCCCTGCGCCGCGGCCTCCTCGTATCCCGAGGAGCCGTTGAACTGCCCCGCGCCGTAAAGGCCGGGGATTTTTTTCACCTCGAGCGTGGGATAGAGCTCGAGCGGGTCCACGCAGTCGTACTCGATGGCATAGGCCGCGCGGGTCATCTCCGCGTGCTCAAGGCCGGGGATAGTGTGCAGCATTTCCACCTGCACCTCCTCCGGCATGGAGCTCGAAAAGCCCTGGACATAGAGCTCGAGCGTGTTTAGCCCCATCGGCTCTATGAAGAGCTGGTGGCGCGGCTTGTCCGGGAAGGTCATCACCTTGGTTTCGATGCTCGGGCAGTAGCGCGGCCCGGTGCCGGTTATAACGCCGGAGTAGAGCGGGCTGCGCGGCAGGTTGGCGCGGATTATCTCGTGCGTGCGCTCGTTCGTATAAGTCAGGTAGCACTTCGCGCGGTTCACGGGCGCGTCCGCGGTGGAGTAGGAAAAGCCCTCCGGCTCGGCGTCCCCCTCCTGAAGCTCCATGCGCGAGAAATCCACGCTGCGCGCGTTCACGCGCGGGGGAGTGCCGGTTTTGAACCGGCGGAGCGGAAGCCCAAGCTCCGCGAGCCGCCCGGCGAGGGCGATGCTCGGCGCAAGGCCGTCCGGCCCCGAGTCCGCCGCCGACTCTCCGGTTATCGTCCTGCCGCGGAGGTAGGTGCCAGTGCAGATTACGGCCGCGCGGCAGCGCCAGTGCGCGCCGTTGCGCGTGGTGACACCGCAGACGTTTCCCGCCCAGTCCAGGTCTATGTCCACGATCTCGCCCTGTATCAGCCGCAGGTTTTCCTGCCGCTCGAAGGCGAGCTTCATGACCTCCTGATAGCGGCGGCGGTCCGCCTGCGCGCGCAGGGAGTAGACGGCGGGGCCCTTGCCGAGATTCAGCATGCGGTACTGTATGCAGGCTGAGTCCGCCGCGCGGGCCATTTCGCCGCCGAGGGCGTCTATCTCGCGGACGAGGTGGGCCTTCCCCGTGCCGCCGATGGCGGGGTTGCAGGGCATGTTCCCCACGCTGTCGAGGTTTATGGCGAAGCAGGCCACGCTGCAGCCCATGCGCGCCGCGGCGAGCGCGGCCTCGATGCCGGCGTGGCCCGCGCCGATTACGGCTATATCACATTTTCCAGCTTCATAAGTCTTCATAAATCCCAATTATAACGCACGGTCGGCCGGATTGTCCATAGCTCAGGCTTGGAACCGGCCCCGGCCGCGCAAAAAAACCGCCGGGGGCGGACGGCCCCCGGCGGGCGGATCGATTATCGTTTACCCTTGTCGTAGGGTATGCCCTCGGCCTTCGGGGCGCGGGAGCTCTTGGAGGTGAAGGCGAGCACGAGCAGCGTGATGAGGTAGGGCAGCAGGCGGTAGAAGTGCGGGCTGAGTCCGAGCTCGTTTAGGAGGTACACCCCGTCGCCGTTGATGTCTATGCTCGTGTAGCTGGCGGCTATGCACTTGAACAGGCCGAAGAGCAGGGCGCCGCCGGCGATGTTCAGCGGCTTCCAGTTGCCGAATATCATGACCGCGAGGGCCAGGAAGCCGAAGCCGGCCACGTCGCCGTTGGCCGTGCAGTTGGCCGTTGTCAGCGAGTAGACGAAGCCGCCCATGCCGGCGAGCGCGCCGGAGATGGTCGTGCCGGTGTAGCGCATCCTGTAAACGTTGATGCCGAGGGAGTCCGACGCCTGGGGATTCTCGCCGCAGGAGCGCAGGCGCAGGCCGAAGCGGGTCTTGTACAGGATGATCGACAGGACTATGAATACGATTATGCAGATATAGGTGGCGATATAGGTTTTGTCGATGAAGGTGTTGCCGAAGAAGCCGAGGTCGGCCGTGCGGTCATAGCCGAGAGTCGTCTTCTTTATCATGAACCAGCTCGCCGCGTCGCCGGTGGACATGCGGAGGGTGTTCTGGTTGGCGATGAGACGGACGAGGAAGAGCACGAGGGCCGGGGCCATGAGGTTCAGGGCGGTGCCGCCTATCGTCTGGTCCGCCTTCAGGTTTATTGAGGCGAAGCTGAGCAGCAGCGAGAAGATGGCGCCCATTACCGCCGCGGCCAGCATGGCCAGCAGCTCAAGGCCCTGCAGCGTTACCCAGTTCCCGGCCTCATAGGCGGACATGAACACATCAGTCTGCTGCACGATGTTCACGAACAGCACGCCGACGAACGCACCGAAGATCATGATGCCTTCGAGCGCGAGGTTGATGATGCCGCTGCGCTCGGCGAACACGCCCGCCAGGGCGACTATCATGAGCGGTATGGCGTAGAGCAGCGTCTGCTGAATAAGGAATGTCATGCCTCAACGCCTCCTTTCCCGGTTTCCGCTTCTGTGTCCTCACCGGGTCCCTCCCCGGGCGGGAGGAGCTCCTCCGCGGCGCCGTCATCCCCGGCGGAGGTGGCCGCTTCGGCCGGGGCGGACCCGGAAGCGGCGGCGTCCGCTGCTGCGGCGTGCTTTTTCTTCTTCCGGCCGCTTATGAGCATCTTTATCACAAGGGAGAAGGCGCTCAGATACACGATCACAGCGATGATAACGTCCGTGATGTACTCGTTGTAAGCCGTGAGACTGGTGAGCTGCAGCCCGGCGATGTCGAGCATCGACATGAATATGCCGGTGAAGACCACGCCGATGGGGTTGTTGGCAGCGAGCAGGGCGACGGGGATGCCGTTGAAGCCCGTCGCGGGCAGGGAGGTGTAGGTGCTCCAGAAGAACTCCGTGTTGCCCGCGAGGTAGTAGAGGGCTGCGCCCGCACCGGAGAGCCCGCCGGCTATGGCCATGGAGAGGATGATGTTGCGTTTGTCGTTTATCCCGGCGTAGCGCGCGGCGTGCCGGTTGCTGCCGCAGGCCTTAAGCTCATATCCGAGGGTGGTCTTGTTCATTACGACGTACATAAGCACGGCTATGAGTATGGCTATGATGATGCCGCCGTTCACCTGCGAATTCGGGAAGAGCAGGTCGAGCCCGAGCTTGGGGGTTTCCACGCCGTTGAAGGTGGTCTTGTAGATGTAGCTGGACTTGGTGCTCTCGACGAGGTTTTTGAAGTTGCTGATCTCAAACGCCCAGGTGACGACGTTGGCGGCAATCCAGTTCGTCATGATGCAGGCGATGACCTCGTTTATGTTCAGCAGCGCTTTGAGCATGCCGGGGATGGCGCCCCAGAGGGCGCCGGCAAGGATGCCGCCGAGAAAAGCGATTATCCAGATGATCCAGGCGGGGACCACCGTGCTCGGTATGCCGAGCGCGAGCATCAGGCTGGCCATTGTGCCCATAAGGTACTGTCCCGGGGCACCGATGTTGAAAAGGCCGGTTTTATAGGCCACGGCGACAGACAGGCCGGTCATTATAAGAGGCGTGGCGCGGAAGAGCATGTTTCCGAGGTTCGTCGGGTTGAAGCCGAAGGTCAGAGCGCCGGCGCTGTCGCGCCCCGTGCTGAATATGCCTCCGAAAATCAGGCGGATGCCCTCCCATGCACTTGTAAGCGAAAGGTTGTCGCTCGTCAGCCCGACGATGAGCACGATAATCGCGCCGACCACAAGGCCGATGAGAATGGAAACGATGGAGGCAAGGACGGTACGGGTCCCGTCGCGGGACGCCAGATTGGAAAGCCTGCCGTTTTTCATTCGCTCTCACCCCCTGCGGAGACTTTGTCGCGCTTGGCGCCGGCCATGTAGAGGCCGAGCTCCTCGACCGTGACTTTTTTCGGGTCGAACTCGCCGACTATTTCGCCCTCGTACATGACGAGGATGCGGTCCGAAAGGCTCATGACCTCGTCCAGCTCAAGGGAGACGAGCAGGATCGCGTGGCCCTTGTCCCGCTCGGCGACGAGCTGGCTGTGTATGTACTCGATCGCGCCGACGTCGAGGCCGCGGGTGGGCTGCACGGCGACGATGAGCGCCTTTTCCCTGTCCAGCTCGCGGGCGACTATGGCCTTCTGCTGGTTGCCGCCGGACATGCTGCGCACGGTGGTCACGGGGCCCTGGCCGGAGCGGACGTCGTACTGCTCTATGAGCCGCTCGGCATAGGAGCGCACGCTGGCGGTGTTTATAAAGCCGAAGTGCTCGAACTCCTTTTCCTTGAAGCGCTGCAGCACAAGGTTCTGCTCGAGCGTGAAGTCGAGGATGAGGCCGTGCTTGTGCCGGTCCTCGGGGATGTGGCTCATGTCCGCGCCGCGCTTTTTTATCGAGGCGTGCGTTATGTCGCGCCCGCAGAGCTTTATGTTGCCGTGGGTGGGCTTTTCAAGGCCGGTCAGGCCATAGACCAGCTCGGTCTGGCCGTTGCCGTCTATGCCGGCGATGCAGAGGATCTCGCCCGCGCGCACATCGAAGCTGACGCCGTGGACAGCGTCCTTCTTGTGTATGCGGGAGGGGACCGTAAGGCCGCTGACGCTCAGCACGGTCTCCCCCGGCTTCGCGGGGGATTTTACAACCTCGAGCTGCACGGGGCGGCCGACCATCATGTTGGAGAGGGCCTGCTTGTTCGTGTCCTTCGTGTTCACGGTGCCGATGCAGCGGCCCTTGCGCAGGACGGTCACGCGGTCCGACACCGCCATGATCTCGTTGAGCTTGTGGGAGATGAAGAGGATGCTCTTCCCCTCGCGCGCGAAGCCGCGCATCGTCTCCATCAGCTCGTCAATCTCCTGCGGGGTGAGCACCGCGGTGGGCTCGTCGAAAATGAGGATTTCATTGTCGCGGTAGAGCATCTTGAGTATCTCGACCCGCTGCTGCATGCCGACGGTGATGTCCTCGACCTTGGCGTCGAGGTCCACATGCAGCCCGTAGCGCTCGGAGAGCTCCTGCACCTTTTTGCGGGCCTCCCTGCGCTGGAGGAAGCCCATTTTAGTCGTCTCGGCGCCGAGGATGATATTGTCCAGCACGGTGAATACGTCGATGAGCTTGAAGTGCTGGTGCACCATGCCGATGCCGAGAGCCGTGGCGTCGTTCGGGTCGTCGATCTTCACGACCTCGCCGTTTTTGCGGATCTCCCCGGCCTCGGGCTTGTAAAGGCCGAAGAGGACGCTCATAAGCGTGCTCTTGCCCGCGCCGTTTTCGCCCAACAGCGCGTGTATTTCGCCCTTCCTGAGCCTGAGGGTGATGTCGTCGTTGGCGACGATGCCCGGGAACTCCTTGGTTATGTGGAGCATTTCGATTATGTACTCCGGCTGTGCAGCCACCGCTACGCCCCCTTTTACATTGAATAGAACTATTATATGTGATAGCGCTCGAAATTACAAGAAATTTGTTACCGAATTGTGTACGGCGCCGCGCCCGGCCTGCGAAACAGCCGCGGCGAATATCGCCGCGGCTGTCCATTTGTTCGCGCCCGGGCTTATTCTATCCCGGTAAGGTCGTACTGCTCAAGCCACTTGCCGGCGGCGGAGGCTATCTCGCGCAGGGCGTCCTCCCCGAAGGGGGAGACGAGCCCGGCGTTGGCGATGAGCTCCTTGAAGGTCATCGTGCCGGCGGGGCGGGTGTATTTCATATAGGTCTCCCAGGCGGCCTTGGGGTCGGACTGGATCATGGCCCAGAACTCGAGCGAGACCGTCTGCGCAAGGCAGTAGTCGATGTAATAGAAGGGGCTCTCATAGATGTGCCTCTGGCGCTGCCAGGCCCTGCCCTCGCCGTAGAAGGGCTGGGTGTCCTCCAGCTTCATCCAGGGCAGGTAGATGGCGGAAAGGCGCGCCCATTCGGCGTTGCGCTCGGCGGGGGTGAGCTCGGGGTGCTCATAGGCTATGTGCTGGAAGTGGTCGACCATCGTGCCGTAGGGGATGAAGGTCAGCGCGTCCGCCAGGTGGGTGTAGCGGAACTTGCGCGCGTCCTCGCCGAAGAAGCTCTCGGCCCAGGGCCAGGCGAAGAACTCCATGGACATGGAGTGCACCTCGCAGGACTCCATGCTCGGCCACTGGCAGGAGGCGGGGATGATGTCGCGCCCCATGTAGTTGGCGAAGGCGTGCCCGGCCTCGTGCGTCACGACCTCAACGTCGCCGCTGGTGCCGTTGAAGTTGGCGAAGATGAAGGGGACGTGGTACTCCGCAAGGCTGGTGCAGTAGCCGCCGCCGGCCTTGCCCTTGCGGGAGAGAACATCGAGCAGCTCGTTGTCGTACATCACGTCGATGAACTCGGCGGTCTCGCTGCTCAGCTCGTGATAGAACTTCCTGCCGGCGGCGAGGATGTCGTCCGGCCCGCCGCTGGGCTTCGGGTTGCCGCTGCGGAAGGCGAGGGCGTTGTCCGCATAGCCCATCGGATAGGCCTTGCCGAGGCGCTCGGCCTGGCGGCGGAAGACCTGGTCGGCGAGGGGGACTATGTGCTTGACGACGGCGGCGCGGAAGCGCTCCACGTCCTCCTTGCCGTAGCAGTTGCGGCCCATGCGGTCGTAGCCGAGCGGGATGTAGTTCTCGTGCCCGAGCTTTTTGCCCATCGTGTCGCGCAGCTTGACGAGCTCGTCGTATATCGAATCGAGCTTATCCGCGTTCTGCATGTACCACTCGCCCTCGGCCTTCCAGGCGGCGGCGCGGCGCTCGTCGTCCGGGTCCTGCTTGAAGCGGGTGAGCTGGCTCACCGTGTAGGTCTGGCCCTCAAAGGGGATCTGAGCGCTGGCGATGAGCTTGGAGTACTCGGTGGTGAGCGCGTTCTCGCGCTGCAGCTCGGGGACGATCTCCGGGGAGAAGGTGCGCAGCGAGATCTCCGTGTTCAGGAACATCAGGCGGTTGTATTTGCGCTCGAAATCCGCGCGGAAGGGCGTTTTGAGCAGCGCGAGGTCCCACTTGTGGGTGTACTCCTCCAGCTCGGGCAGCGCCCTGTCGGAGAACTCGACCTCCTTGTCGTAGAACTCGTCGGCGGTGTTTATGTCGTGGCGGATGTGGGCGATGGTGAGCATGGTCTCCGCGTGGGCGGTGCCGCGCTCCACCTCGAGAAATACGGCGTCCGCCTCCTCGAAGCTCCTGGCCGCCGCCAGGCGGGCGGCGGCGTCATCGAGGAACTTTTTCAGCGCCTCGATATCCGGGCGTTCATAGGGCATCTCTGAGAATTTCAAGTGTCTCTTCCTCCTGTATGTGCTTTTGTGTGCTTTTGCGGGTTTTGCTAAATTATAAGCCCGGCGGGGCGGCTCGTCAACCGTTCACTCCCCGCCCTTGGCGCGGAAGGCCGCAACGATGCGCCGTATGGCGCCGGAGCCGAGCTTTTCGTCCAGCCGCGCGATGAGGCCGCGCACCTTGAGTATGAGCTCCCCGTCGCCCAGCCAGTAGCGCTCGATCACCTCGCTGTCCACGCTCGAGAGCAGCGAGTTCACCACGAGGAGCGCCACATAAAGGTCGTCGAGCCAGCCGAGCCCGCCGAGTATGTCGGGCAGCACGTCGGCCGGCGAGACAAAGTAGGCCAGCGCGGCGGCGATCTGGACCTTGCAGCGCTTGGGCACGTCGCCGTCGCCCATCAGCTTCATCAGCAGGTAGAAAAAGTCCGGCACGCAGAGGACGTATTCCGTTATCGAGTCGTTGGTGTGCCGGCGCGCCCAGTCCTCGATCTTCCCGCGCAGCCGGAGATAAAAGCTGTCATAGTCCCGTCCGGGGCGGTCCTTCTCGTAGTCGTAGAGTTCTGCCATGAATAACCAGCTCCTTTCGCTCTCACTGTATTGTATACTGCCGGGGCGGTTTTGTAAATCGCCCCGATGTGGAAATCGTCCCAAAATACCCGACAAATTCGCTCGGAATTGGTCGAAAATACGGTTGCCAAACGGCCGTTTATGCTGTAAAATCTCTATGAAGGGCTGCCGCGGCCCTCCGCGGACATTCATTTGGGGGTGAGGACAATGGAGCTGCTTGAGCGCCGCATACGCGAGGACGGGGAGGTCCTGCCCGGCGGCATACTCAAGGTGGACGGTTTCCTCAACCACCAGATGGACCCCGGCCTGCTCATGGAGCTGGCAAAGGAATTCCAGCGGCTCTTCGCCGGGGACGGCGTGAACAAGATACTTACCATTGAGGCATCGGGCATCGGTCCGGCCTGCTTTGCGGGCCTGGTTTTCGGCTGCCCCGTTTTATTTGCCAAAAAAAACCGCACGCGCAACCTGTCCGGCGAGTTCTGGACGAGCACGGTCTTTTCCTTCACCCACCATGTGGAGAATACCATACTCGTATCGAAGAAATACCTCGGGCCGGGGGACCGCGTGCTTATTATTGACGACTTCCTCGCCAACGGCGCTGCGCTGGACGGGCTGATAACCCTCTGCGAAGAGGCCGGGGCCGTGGTCGTCGGCGCCGGGATCTGCATAGAAAAGGCCTTCCAGCCCGGCGGCGAGCGCATAAGGGCGCGCGGAGTGCGCGTGGAGAGCCTCGCAAGGATACGCAGCATGACGGACGGCGGGGACATAGAGTTCTGCTGAGCCGCAAAACCGAAAGGACATTTCAATACCCGCGATATATGCCGGAGGATATGGCTCCGGCGTCTCTACCCGGCAGCCGTAAATCGCCGGACTATCGCCGGGGCGGCCTTTGCCGCCCTCGGGGGCAGGAGACGCCGGGCGTTTCCCGCCCCCTTTGTTTTTTGCCTGCGGGCGGGAGCTGGATTCGTATTAGGGCCTTCGGGCTTTAATAAAGGACAATATATTTGGAGGAGAAAAAATGAAGAAAGTTTTTGCCCTGCTCCTGGCGCTTGCCATGGTTTTCGCCCTTGCCGCCTGCGGCGACAGCGGCGAAGCCGTCACGACCGACACCCCCGAAGCGAGCGACGCGCCCGAGGCGAGCGACGCGCCGGAGGGCGGCAGCGGCGAGACCGTCAGCGTCCCCGAGGATTTCAAGGTCGGGTTCATCTTCCTGCACGATGAGAACTCCACCTACGACCTCAACTTCATCAACGGCGCCAACGCCGCCATCGAGGCCCTCGGCCTCAGCGAGGACCAGTACGTCTTCCGCACCAACATCCCCGAGGGGCAGGAGTGCTACGACGCCGCCGCAGACCTCGCCGACGCGGGCTGCGACATCATCTTCGCCGACAGCTTCGGCCACGAGGACTACATGATCCAGGCTGCCCAGGAGTTCCCTGAGGTGCAGTTCTGCCACTCCACCGGCACCAAGGCCCACACCCAGGGGCTGGACAACTACCACAACGCCTTTGCCTCCATCTATGAGGGCCGCTACCTCGCCGGTATTGTCGCCGGCATGAAGCTCAACGAGATGATTGAAAACGGCGAGATCACCGAGGACGAGGCCAAGATCGGCTATGTTGGCGCCTTCACCTACGCCGAGGTCATCTCCGGCTATACCAGCTTCTTCCTCGGCGCGCGCAGCGTCTGCCCGAGTGCCACTATGGACGTCACCTTCACCGGCTCCTGGTACGACGAGACCGCCGAGCGCGAGGCCGCCAACAACCTCATCGCGGGCGGATGCGTCCTGATAAGCCAGCACGCCGACTCCATGGGTGCCCCCTCCGCCTGCGAGGACGCCGGGGTCCCCAACGTCTCCTACAACGGCAGCACCATCGCCGCCTGCCCGGACACCTACCTGGTCTCCAGCCGCATCGACTGGGCCCCCTACTATGAGTACGCCATAACCTGCGCCATCAACGGCGAGGCAATCGACGCCGACTGGACCGGCACCCTTGAGACCGGCAGCGTCGTGCTGACCGACCTCAACGAGTCTGCCGTTGCCGAGGGCACCCAGGAGGCCGTCGACGAGGCCATGGCCGCCCTTGAGGACGGCAGCCTGCACGTCTTCGACACCAGCACCTTCACCGTGGGCGGCGAGACCGTCACCACCTACATGGCCGACGTCGACACCGACGAGAACAGCGAGGGCGACACCGAGGCCATAGTGGACGGCTATTTCGCCGAGAGTACCTTCCGCTCCGCCCCGTACTTCGACCTGCGCATCGACGGCATCACCCTGCTCGACGAGAACTACGGCTGATACCGCGCAGAGAAACGCAACACACAGAACACCGGCAAGCCCCCACCGGGGCTTGCCGGCAAAGGACAGCGCGAAGGCGCAGCAACCGGGCCTGCGCGCTGTCCTTTGGGCTTTTTTAAGGAGCGCGCCGGCGCGCGCCGGCGCGAATTGATTTAAGGAGGTACGCCTTTGGACGGCAAGACGGCTGCGGTGCAGATGAGGGACATCACCAAGTCCTTTGGCAGCGTGCTGGCAAACGACAGGGTCTGGCTCGACATCTATAAGGGCGAGATACTCGCGCTTCTGGGCGAAAACGGCAGCGGCAAGACCACGCTGATGAACATGCTCGCCGGGATTTACTTCCCGGACGCCGGGCAGATTTACGTCGACGGGCGCGAGGTCGTCATACGCTCGCCAAGGGATGCGTTCGGCCTCGGGATAGGCATGATACACCAGCACTTCAAGCTGGTGGACGTGCTCACGGCGGCGGAGAACATCATCCTCGGCCTGCCGGGGAAGGAGCGGCTGGACATAAAAGCGGTCGCCGCCCGCGTGCGGGAGATCAGCGAAAAATACGGATTCGAGATAGACCCGATGCAGAAGGTCTATGACATGTCGGTCTCGCAGAAGCAGACCGTCGAGATCGTCAAGGTCCTCTACCGCGGGGCGGACATACTCATACTCGACGAGCCCACGGCCGTGCTTACCCCGCAGGAGACGGACCGGCTCTTCGCCGTGCTGCGCAGCATGCGCGCCGACGGCAAGGCCATAGTCATAATAACGCACAAACTCCACGAGGTGGAGGAGCTCTCCGACCGCGTGGCGATACTCCGCCGCGGGCACTTCGTGGGCGACATGCCTACCAAAAAGACGAATGCCGCGGAGATGACCAGCATGATGGTGGGCCACCCCGTGGAGCTCAACATCAAGCGCCCGGAGCCGAAAAACCCCCAGCCGCGGCTCGAGGTGAAGCACCTCACCGTCAAGGACGCGGAGGGCGTGACGAAAATAGACGACGTGTCGTTCACGGCCTATTCCGGCGAGGTCCTCGGCGTCGCGGGCATATCCGGCAGCGGGCAGAAGGAGCTGCTCGAGGCCATCGCCGGGCTGCACCGGGCTGAGGGCGGCTCGATAACCTACATCGACCCCGAAACCGGCAAGGAGGAGGAGCTCGTGGGCAAGGACCCGCGGGACATAAGCGACATGGGCGTCGCGCTCAGCTTTGTGCCGGAGGACAGGCTCGGCATGGGCCTCGTGGGGGACATGGACCTTTCGGACAACATGATGCTCCGCTCCTTCCGGCGCGGCAGGGGCTTTTTCACCGACCGGAAGAGCCCGCACAAGCTCGCCGAGCGCGTGGTGGAGGAGTTGGGGGTGAACACCCCGAGCATAGAGACGCCGGTGCGCCGCCTCTCCGGCGGCAACGTCCAGAAGGTGCTCGTCGGGCGCGAGATATCCAGCGCGCCGACGGTGCTGCTGACGGCCTACGCCGTGCGCGGGCTGGACATAAACTCCTCGTACACGATTTACGACCTGATAAACAAGCAGAAGGAGCGCGGAGTCGCCGTCGTCTACGTCGGCGAGGACCTCGACGTGCTGCTTGAGCTCTGCGACCGCATCCTCGTGCTCTGCGGCGGGAAGGTGAGCGGGCTGGTGCCCGGCCGGGGCGCGACAAAGCGCCGCGTCGGATTGATGATGACAAAATTGGGAGGGGGCGCCGACGATGAATGAGAAAACCCGCGTGCCGCTCGTGCACATCTCGCGGCGGCAGTCCCTGCCCTGGTACAGGGCCTGGGCCATCCGCGCCGCGGCCATCGTCCTCGCGCTTCTGGCCTGCGCCGTGATAACCACGCTGCTGACCGGCGAGAACCCCATAGCCGTCTACGGCGCGATGATAGAGGGCGCCTTCGGCACCTCGAGGCGCATCTGGGTCCTGCTGCAGAACGTCGCCATACTGCTGTGCGTCTCGCTGGCCGTGACCCCGGCGTTCAAGATGCGTTTCTGGAACATCGGCGGCGAGGGACAGATAATGGCCGGCTGCCTGGCCACTGCGGCCTGCATGATAACGCTGCGCGACGTGATGCCGAACTGGCTGCTCATAGTCACGATGTTCGTCTCCAGCCTGCTCGCCGGGGCAATATGGGGCCTGATACCGGCGTTTTTCAAGGCGAAGTGGAACACTAACGAGACGCTGTTCACCCTGATGATGAACTATGTCGCAACGCAGCTCGTGGCCTTCTTCATAATCATCTGGGAGTCCCCCAAGGGCTCCGGCAACGTGGGCATAATCAACCAGAGCACGCAGGCCGGCTGGCTGCCGTACATTGGCGGGAACCGCTACCTGCTGAACATCCTCGTCGTGGCGCTGCTCACCGTGGGCATGTACATCTACCTGAAATACACCAAGCACGGCTATGAGATAGCCGTCGTGGGCGAGAGCGAGCGCACGGCGCGCTACGTGGGCATAAAGGTCGAGCGCGTCATCATGCGCACCATGCTCATCTCCGGCGCGATCTGCGGCCTGGCCGGCTTCCTGCTCGTGGCCGGCACGGACCACACGATCACCACGACCATTTCCGCCAGCCGCGGCTTCACGGCCGTCATGGTCTCCTGGCTGGCCAAGTTCAGCCCGATATTCATGGTGCTCACCAGCTTCCTCATCGAGTTCCTCAGCCGCGGCGCGAGCGAGATAGCCACGCAGTTCGGCCTGAACCACGCCTTCGGCGACATACTGACGGGCGTTATACTCTTCTTTATCATAGGAAGCGAGTTTTTCATCACCTACAAGCTCCACTTCAGGGGCCACTCGGGAAAGGCGGCGGAGAAGAATGTTTGACTTTATTTCCTTCATCCCCCGCGCGGTTGCCCAGAGCGTCCCGCTGCTGCTCGGCAGCACGGGCGAGACGCTGACGCAGAAATCCGGCAACCTGAACCTCGGGCTGCCGGGCGTAATGTACGTCGGCGCGATCTGCGGGGTCATAGGCTCCTTCATGTACGAGACGAACACCCCGGCCGAAGAGATGAACGCCCTGTTCGCCGTGGGCATCCCCGTGCTCTGCTGCCTTGCGGGCAGCCTGCTCATGGGATTGCTCTACTGCTTCCTCACGGTCACGCTCAGGGCGAACCAGAACGTCACCGGCCTGGCCCTGACCACCTTCGGCGTGGGCTTCGGCAACTTCTTCGGCGGCTCGCTCATACGCCTGACGGACAGCGAGGTGCCCAGCATAGCGCTGACGGCGACGAGCTCGTATTTCAAGGCCACGCTGCCCTTCGCGGAAGACCTCGGCTGGTTCGGGCAGCTCTTCCTCAATTATGGCGCGCTGACCTATATCGCCATCGCCATCGCGCTGATATGCTCTTATTTCCTCAAGCGCACGCGCAGCGGGCTGAACCTCCGCGCCGTGGGCGAGGACCCCGCCACGGCGGACGCCGCGGGCATCAACGTCACGCGCTACAAGTATAAGGCGACCTGCGTCGGCTGCATGATCGCCGGGCTCGGCGGGCTGTATTACGTCATGGACTATGCCAGCGGCGTCTGGAGCAACGACGCCTTCGGCGACCGCGGCTGGCTGGCGATAGCGCTCGTCATATTCACGATGTGGCGCCCCGCCGTGAGCATTTTCGCCAGCATCCTGTTCGGCGGGCTGTACATCCTCTACCTGTTCATACCCACGGGCACGAACCTCGCCGTCAAGGAGCTCTACAAGATGCTGCCCTACCTCGTCACCATAGTCGTGCTCGTCGCGGTGTCCATGAGGAAGAGCCGCGAAAACGAGCCGCCGGCGCACCTTGGCCTTGCATACTTCCGGGAGGAGCGCTGAGGCTGGGGAAAGTACAAATCTTGACACAAACGGCGCGCTTTTGCGCGCCGTTTGTTATATAGTTGACATATCAAATGAAAGTAGTATATAATCAGTTTAACTGCAGCTCGGGGGATAGGAATCCCCCAGACAAACAGAAAGGTGGACAGGACAAAATGTTCAGGATAGCGGAGAAATTCCCTTTGAACGAATCAAAAACTATCTTCAGAGTAAGCATTGAGGCTCCCCTGATAGCGCGCAGCGCCAAGCCGGGTCAGTTCGCGATATTCAGGCTGGACGAGCACGGCGAGCGCTTCCCGCTCACGATCGCCGACTATGACCCCGAAGTCGGCACCGTCAGCTTCAATTTCCAGCCCGCGGGCAAGAGCACCCAGATGTTCTCTCTGATGGACGAAGGCGACTATATTGCCGATATCGTGGGCCCGCTCGGGCGCCCGGCGGAGATAGACCCGAACGCAAAGCGCATATGCGTCGTCGGCGGCGGCACCGGCTGCGCGATAAACTATCCCGTGGCGAAGGAGCTCAAGCGCCTCGGCATAGGGGTTGACATGATATGCGGTTTCCGCAGTAAGGACATCGTCATAATGGAGGACGAGTTCCGCGCGGCCTGCGACAACCTGTATATCTGCACCGACGACGGCACCTACGGCGAGAAGGGCTTCGTTACCGTGAAGCTCAAGGAGCTCATCGAGAGCGGCGTACAGTACGACAGCGTGCTCACCTGCGGCCCGATCATCATGATGAAGAACGTGGCCGAGGTAACCAGGCCCTACGGCATCCGCACGACCGCCAGCCTGAACCCGATAATGATAGACGGCACCGGCATGTGCGGCGGCTGCCGCCTCTCCGTCGGCGGGGAGCGGAAGTTCGCCTGCGTGGACGGCCCGGAGTTCGATGCGCACCTTGTCGACTGGGACGGCCTGCTCGAGCGCAACAACTTCTACCTCGACGAGGAAAAGGAGGAAAACGAGCACGTCTGCCGCATCACCGGCGGAGTCCGCCGCGGAGAATACCGCCGCGAGGCCCCGGAGACCGAGGATAACCCCGCCAAGCGCATGACCAAGCACCCCATGCCCGAGCAGGACCCCGAAATACGCAGCCATAACTTCAACGAGGTCGCCCTCGGCTACAGCGCGGCGACCGCGATGCTGGAGGCCCAGCGCTGCCTGAACTGCAAGAACCCGCAGTGCGTGAAGGGCTGCCCGGTCAACGTCCGCATCCCCGAGTTCATCTCCAAGGTCAAGGACGGCGACTTTGAGGGCGCGTACGAGACCATCTCCGCCACGAACAGCCTCGCCGCCGTCTGCGGCCGCGTCTGTCCGCAGGAGCGGCAGTGCGAGAGCAAGTGCGTCCGCGGCATAAAGGGCGAGAGCGTCGCCATCGGCCGCCTCGAGCGCTTCGTGGCCGACTACCACCTGGAGCGCAGCGGCGGCGCCGCCGAGGAGATAAAGAAGGCCGAGCCCAACGGGCACCGCGTCGCCGTGATAGGCGCCGGCCCCAGCGGCCTCACCTGCGCCGGCGACCTGGCGAAGAAGGGCTACGACGTCACCGTTTTCGAGGCGCTGCACAAGAGCGGCGGCGTCCTGGCCTACGGCATACCCGAGTTCCGCCTGCCCAAGGCCATTGTCGACCGAGAGGTCAGCAACCTTGAAAAGCACGGCGTGAAATTCGTCAACGACTGCATAATCGGCCGCACCATGCCGCTCGACCAGCTCTTTGAGGACGGCTTCGAGGCCGTGTTCATCGGCTCCGGCGCGGGCCTGCCGCAGTTTTTGAACATACCGGGCGAGAACCTGCTGGGCGTCTACTCCGCCAACGAGTACCTCACCCGCATCAACCTGATGAAGGCCTACCGCGACGACTACGACACGCCGATAAAGTCCGACGCGAAGCGCATCGCCGTCGTCGGCGGCGGCAACGTCGCAATGGACGCCGCCCGCTGCGCCAAGCGCATGGGCGCGGACGAGGTGTTCATAGTCTACCGCCGCGGGCGCGATGAGCTGCCCGCCAGGGCCGAGGAGGTCCACCACGCGGAGGAGGAGGGCATCCAGTTCCGCCTGCTCAACAACCCCGTGGAGATACTCGGCGACATGGACCGCCGCGTCGTGGGGCTCAAGTGCGTGCGCATGCGCCTCGGCGAGCCGGACGCGAGCGGGCGCCGCGGCGTCACGCCCATCGAGGGCAGCGAGTTCGTCATGGTGGCGGACGCCGTCATCGTGGCCATTGGCACCACGCCGAACCCCCTGCTGCGCACCACCACCCCGGGCCTCGAGACCAACCGCAAGGGCTGCCTCGTCGTGGACGAGGACACCCTGCGCACCTCCCGCGAGGGCGTCTACGCCGGCGGCGACGCCGTCACCGGAGCGGCTACCGTCATACTCGCGATGGGCGCCGGCAAGCAGGGCGCGGAGAGCATTGACAAGTTCCTTTCGAATAAATGAAAATTTGGCAACAAAGTGCCGAAAAGAGGAAAAACGGGGCGGTTTCCGCCCCGTTTTTTCTTAATTCGGTTGAAACAATAGTATAATTATTGCGTCCTTAAAGTGGAGCTTGACAGGGGCCGAGATTGGTGATATCTTGTCTGTATTATGATGTTTAATACGCGACGTTTTGGGAGGAATAAGATGAAAAAGCTCAAAAGGGGGGCCGCCCTGCTGATCGCAGCGGCCATGCTGCTTGCCCTCGCCGCCTGCGGCGGGGATACGCCCGGCGCGCAGGAGACGGAGACGCCGGAATACGTCTATGTGGCGTCCTATTCGCCCATAGACATGGAGATAAACTATGTGAACACGGCCTGTTATTTCAATGGGCGGATTTATTTCGTAACAGACTATGTGGACGGGCAGATAACCGAGACATATCCTGCCTACGACGAGTATGGCAACCCGATGTATGACGAAAACGGCGAGCTGGTCATGGAGGAGTACAGCTATGACAACTATGTCACGGGCATATTCTCCATGGCGGAGGACGGCTCCGACGTGCAGCGCTTCCCGGGCTATCAGGGGGTCGAGCTGCCTGAGGGCTATGACGGCAGCAGCTATGTGAGCGGCATGTTCGCCGGCGGCGACAGGCTCTATGTGCTCGAGAGCGTGAACATGTACTACTACATGAACTCCGACGGGCAGATAGTCGACTACGACGGCAACGTTCTGGCCGACGCGCCCGCGGCCAGGACAGCCGCGGCCCCGGAGGTGTCCGTCTCGGTTCCGGCGAGCAACTCCGATATCGTCGTCAATTCCAACGGCGAGGAGCTCACCTATGTCTATGAGGACCACATGTACCTGCGCAGCTACGACGCCGCGGGCACGGAGATAGCCACCGTGGACCTCTCCTCCCTCGGCGAGGGGCAGGACTATTTCTACATAAACGGCGCCGTGGCGGACGGCGAGGGCAACGTCATCTGCTACGACAGCAACGCGAACATATACGTCCTCGGCCCGGAGGGGGACGTGCTCAGCACGATTGCCGCCAGGGAGGATAACGACAACACCTGGATATACGACATGGTTACCATGCGTGACGGCAGCGTCGGCGTGCTGATGAACACGTACGACCAGGCGAACCAGACCAACATCACCGAGCTCAGGCCCGTAGACACCGCGGCGAAGGCGCTTGGCGACGCGGTGGAGGCCCCGAGCCTGAACGGGCAGCTCCTGCCCGGCAGCGGGGACTACGACTATTATATGGACAACGGCACCAGCCTGTTCGGCTGCAAGGCGGGCAGCGCGGAGGCGGAGCGGCTCATCACCTGGATAAACAGCGACGTGGACAGCTCCAACCTCAGCGCAATAACCCCGCTTGCCGACGGGCGCATCGTGGCCATCTCCTCGGAGTACTCCAACGGGGAGTATGACACCGAGGCGGTGATAATGACCGAAACGCCGTATTCCGAGCTCCCGCAGAAGACCACGCTCACCTATGCCTGCCTGTACCTCAACTACCAGGTACGGACACATATCCTCGATTTTAACAGAACAAACCCAACATATCGTATTGAGGTCCGCGACTATTCGGAGTATAATACCGACGAGGACTACAACGCCGGGCTCACCCGCCTGACCACGGACATCGTTTCCGGCAACGCGCCGGACCTCATCGCCACGGACCAGCTCCCCGTGAACCAGTTCTCCGGCAAGGGCCTCTTCGAGGACCTCTGGCCATACATAGAGGCCGACACCGAGCTCGGCGGCAGGAGCGGTGTGGTGGAGGAGTTCTTCAATGCCATCAGCCTCGACGGCAAGCTCTACACGCTCTATCCGAGCTTCTACCTCATCACGTTCGAGGGACCCACGGCCCTGTTCGGCGAGGAGATGGGCATAACCTTCGAGCAGGTGCGCGAGGCGATGGCCCAGAACCCGGAGATTACAACCCCCATGGCCGACATGACCAGGGACGATATGCTCAACACGATATGCCAGCTCGCGCTGGACAGCTACATAGACTGGGAGACCGGCACCTGCTCCTTCGACCAGGGCTTTGCCGAGGTGCTTGAGTTCTGCAACCTCTTCCCTGAAGAGTATCAGAGCTACGACGGGGATTACGTCTATGTCGACCCGATAGTGAAGCTCCGCAACGGAGAGGTGCTTCTGGTTCCCTCCTATGTCAGCGACTTTACCTACAGCCGCGTAGCTGATGAGATAGTAGAGGGCGGCACGACCTTCGTCGGCATCCCCGGCGTGGGCGGCAGCGGCGCGGCGTTTACGACCAATACCGGCATCGCCATGAGCACTACCTGTGCCGACAAGGACGGGGCCTGGCAGTTCATGCGGCGCTATGTCGCCGGCGGGTTCTATGACTACGTCAGCGGCTTCTCGAGCAACCGCGCGGAGTTTGACACCGCGCTGGAGGAGGCCATGACGCCTACCTATGTCAAGGACGAAAATGGCAACGAGGTTGAACAGCCTGTTTCCACCTACTGGCTGGACAACGATAACACGGTCGAAATATACGCCATGACTCAGGAAGAGGCGGACAGGATAATAAACCTCATTTCCGGCACCACGGCAACCATGACGAACGCCGACGAGCAGCTCGTAAGCATAATCACCGAGGAGGCCGCGGCCTATTTCGCCGGACAGCGCTCTGCGCAGGACGCCGCCGCGATGATCCAGTCCCGCGCGTCCATCTACGTAAGCGAGCAGAGCTGACAAAAGCATGAATTTCCCACGGGGAGGTGAGAGGATGAAGATACCGGCGCTCAGAAAAGAGCGGAAGCAGCTGTCCGTCAGCCCGGAGAGGCTGAGGGAGCACCGGCGGGTAAAGCGCATGGACTTCCTGAACAGCATGTGCTTTATGGCCCCGAGCTTTTTGGGCGTGCTGATATTCTTCATCCTCCCCTTCCTCGTGGTCGTGTACTATTCGGTTATCCGCAGCCCGATGAACCGCGAGTTTGTATTCCTGGACAACTTCACGGCCCTGCTGCAAAACAGCGCCTTCCTCACCGCGGCGAAGAATACGCTGCTGTTCTCGGCGATGGCGGTGCCGCTGGCCGTTGTGCTCGCGCTCGGCCTTGCGTTGCTGTTAGAGGCGCGGATACCGCTGAAGAGCCAGTTCCGCACGTTTTTCCTCAGCCCGATGATGGTGCCGGTGGCGTCCATCGTGCTCGTGTGGCAGGTGCTGTTCAATAACAATGGCGTGATCAACGACCTCCTCGGCCTTGTGGGGACGGACAAGATCGACTGGATAAAGTCCGACTACGGCCAGCTCGTCGTGCTCACGCTGTTTCTGTGGAAAAACCTCGGCTACAACATGATACTCTTCATGTCCGCGCTGGCGAACATACCCAAGGAGCTTCTCGAGGTGGCGGACGTGGAGGGCGCGTCGGAGACGTACAAGTTCTTTGCGATAAAGCTGCGCTACCTTTCGCCGACGGTGCTCTTCGTTACGATACTCTCGCTGATAAACTCCTTCAAGGTCTTCCGCGAGGTGTTCCTGCTCACGGGAGGGTACCCCTACGGCAACCTGTATATGCTGCAGCATTTCATGAACAACACCTTCCTGTCCCTTGACTATCAGAAGCTCTCCGCCGCCGCGGTAATAATGGCAATCGCAATGGTCGTCATCATAGCCGTGCTGTTCAAGGTGGAGGACTGGTTCGGAAAGGACGTTGAGGGATGAAGAAAAAACGCTATTTTTCCCGCACGGTCATTTTCCTGATCTGCGCCTTCTTCGCCGTGATCTTCCTTATGCCCACGGTGCTGACGATATCGAACTCCTTCATGACGCAGTCGGAGCTGAACGCGAACTACGGCGTGATTTTCGCTTCCGGCCAGCAGGGCGGGACGAGCTACATATCCGAAAAGGTGAATTTGAAGTTCATCCCGGACAAGGTGAGCTTCGACCAGTACAAGACCGTGCTCTTTATGAGCCCGGACTATCTGCTGAAATTCTGGAACAGCGTCATACTCGTTGTGCCGATAGTGATTTTCCAGGTGGCCATCGCCTCCATCGCGGCGTACAGCTTCACGCGCTGGAGGGGCAGGGCAAGGGCCTTCATATTCTTTTTCTATGTCATACTGATGCTGATGCCATATCAGGTGACGCTTGTCCCGAACTATCTCGTCAGCGAATGGCTCGGGCTGCTCGACACCCGCTGGGCCATTATATTGCCAGGTATATTCGCTCCGTTTTCCGTCTTCCTGCTGACGAAGTTCATGCGGAGGATACCGTATTCGCTGATAGAGGCCGCAAAAATAGACGGCGCCGGCGAGTGGAGCGTATTTGCCAAGGTCTGCATGCCGCAGTGCCGCGCGGCGCTGTATTCCATAGCAATACTCGTGTTCATCGACTACTGGAACATGGTCGAGCAGCCGCTTGTGCTGCTGCCGGACGCCGAAAAGCAGCCGCTGAGCGTGTATCTGTCCACGATAAACTCCGGCGAGGTGGGGCTTGCCTTCGCCATCGCGACGATTTACATGGTGCCGACGCTGCTGCTGTTCCTGCACGGCGAGGAATATCTCGTCGAGGGCATCGCCACCCAGGGCTCCGTTAAGGGCTGAGAACCACATACTTTCAGATGGAGGAATCGCTATGAGCGAGAAGGTCAAAAACAGAGGCTGGGTCAAGAACGTGGCCATCATATTCTTAGCGGTCATGCTCGTGCTGACCTTCTTCTCAAACACGATAATGAACCGCTCTCTGCCGGAGGTCACGGGCCAATCCGTGCAGCCGGGCACCATTACCACCCAGGTGCGCGGCGACGGCAGAATCGAGGCGGCGGAGACATATGAGGTCAAGAGCGCCGACTCCCGCAAGGTGCAGTCCGTGCCCGTCAGCGTGGGGCAGGAGGTAAAGGTGGGAGACACGCTCGTCGTCCTCGCCGCAGGCGACAGCGAGGAGCTGAAAACCCTTCAGGACCAGCTTGACGATCTTGTGCTTGCTTATCAGCAGGCTCTGATTGATGTTGGAACTAACGATGCTGGCGACAGCGTTGCTGTTGCCACAGCGAGGGACAATTTGCGCAAAGCCATTACGGCGCGAGACCTCCTCACAAAGTATACGGATGAGGAAATAGCGATTATCACGGGCAATATCGATTATCTCGAGAAGGAGCTTCTTGCTGCGCAGAGAGAACTACAGGATGCCGGAGAAACTGTAACCGGCGACAGCGCCCTGCGCGAGCTCTATCAGGCAAGAGATGACGCCGAGAAGGCGCGAGATACGGCGCTTATCCGATATAAATATGAGTATTACTTCATTATGTGCCTGGGCAATGAAGCTCAGAATAAAGACCGGCTTCACCACTACAGTGACGCTGTTTCCTACGCTGATGCAATAGCCGATGTGTTTGCGACAAAGGGAGGAAATTTGCCCTCAGGTTCTGGGGACATAAGCGGTGGAGAGAGTGAAATCAGCACCTTTGCTGATTCTGA
>MHCFR04200__coassemble_335_pt1 | contig 30340 bp, 28 predicted proteins | sample MHCFR04200__metabat2_high_PE_065 | metagenome-assembled genome bin MHCFR04200
ATCCTGCGCGTCTGCCAATTCCGCCATACCCGCGTTTGTACGCTTATGATACTATTTTCCCCCGGCAAAGTCAATTCCCCTGCTTGACTTTGCGCGCCGCGGCGGTTTATCATGCCATAAAAGCCTTGAATCTGGGGTGATAAGATGCTCGGAGTTATAGCAAACAGCGCCGCCGTGCTGTGCGGCGGGCTCATCGGCGCGCTTTTCGGCGGCAGGATCAGGGAAAAATACACAAACGCCCTCCTCGCCGCGCTCGCCCTCGCCAGCGTGGGCCTCGGCGTCGTCTACTGCGTCGAAACGGCGGACGCGCTCTGTCTCATCGTCTGCGTCTCCGTCGGGACGCTCATAGGCGAGCTGCTGCGCATTGACGACGGCGTTGAGGCCTTAGGGGCCCTTGCCGGGCGGCTCGCCGGGCGCGCCGGAGGCAGCGGCGGCGGCTTTACCCAGGCCTTCGTGTCGTGCAGCATCCTCTACTGCGTGGGCAGCATGTCCGTCATGGGCAGCGTGCAGGCCGGCATAAGCGGCGACAACAGCCTCCTTTTCGCCAAGGCCGTGCTCGACTTCACCGCCTCCCTGGCCTACGGCGCGGCCCTCGGCATCGGCGTACCGGCGTCCGCCGTCTGCGTGCTTATCGTCGAGGGAGCCATAACCCTGCTCGCCGGCTCCGTCTCCGCGCTGCTCACCGGCGCTGTGGTGGCGGAGATGTCCGCCGTCGGCGGAGTGCTGCTCATCGGCCTCGGCATAAACCTGCTCGGGCTGCGCGCCGAGCGCCTCAAGGTCGCCAATATGCTGCCCGGCGTTTTCCTCCCGATTGCCTATATCCCGCTGAGCGAGTGGCTCTCATCTCTGCTCTGAGGGCAGCAAATTGGCAAATTTTCCCCATCTTTTCGCCGCGGCCATGTCGTTCCGTGTCGAATTTTATGTTATTATGTAAATAAGTTTTCTCCTTTTACTACCTCTCTGGCCCTTGCAAAGGGTGATGATATATGCTAAATTATTACTTACAGAGCGGCAATTCTGCGTAAAAAAATATATTGCAGTCCGTAATTGTAAAATAACGGAGGTAAGTATTATGGAAACTAAGACACGCGTCCTCATTGCCGACCCGAGCGAGGATTTCCGGCATTTGCTTGCGGACGCGCTCGCCGCCGAGGGCGACATGGAGCCCGTCGGGCTTGCGGAGGACGGAGTTGAGGCGCTTGCCCTCGTCGCCGAGCTCAAGCCGGACATACTCCTTACGGAGCTCGTGCTCCCGCGCCTTGACGGGCTGACTCTCCTGCGCCGGCTGCCGGAGACGGGCGCAAGCCCGAGGGTCGTCGTTGTCTCCGGCTTTTACAACGACCGCGTTGTGGCCGACTGCGGCGAACTCGGCGTGAGCTACTTCATCCCCAAGCCCTGCGACACCGCTTCAATACTCGAAAACCTGCGCATGGTGGCGGCCCCGCTGCTCGCCCCGGCCGCGCCGAGGCCGGCGCCCGTGCGCGCTTCCGAGCCCAGCCTCGAGGCCGTCGTCACCGATATCATACACGAAATCGGCGTCCCGGCCCATATAAAGGGCTATCAATACCTGCGCGAAGCCATAATACTTACGATAAATGATATGGACATAATCAATGCTGTCACCAAGGTGCTCTATCCGGAGGTGGCGCGCAAGTTCAACACCACGCCCTCCCGCGTCGAGCGCGCGATACGGCACGCGATCGAGGTCGCGTGGGACCGCGGCGACATAGAAACGCTGCAAAAATTCTTCGGCTACACGGTTTCCAACATAAAGGGCAAGCCCACGAACAGCGAATTCATCGCCATGATAGCCGACTGCCTGAGCCTCCGCCGCCGCTCGGCCGAGCAGGCGAGGATGTAAAAGGCATATCTCCCCCGTCCCGTTCATACTCTTGCTGTGAATGGAACGGGGGTGTTTTTTTATGTATGGGGAGTATCCTATCGTGCTCGGCGGGGAGACGCGCGGCGAAGTGCGCGTGTTCCCCGAGGGTCTGATGACGGTTTTTGAGGCGGCGGCGGAGGACCCTGGCTACATGCTGCGCCTGTCGGTGTACGGCGGCGGGGCCGAGGGCTATCTCGGCGTCATGGCTCCGGACGGCGAGGGGCGCGTTTCGCTCCGCAGGCGGCTCAGCCGCGCCGCCCTGGCAGGGTTTCCCGACCCGGTGGAGTTCGCCGCGCCCGCCGGCGGCCTGCCTGTCCCGCCTCCGATGCCGGAGGAGCCCGATGCGCCGGAAGAGAGTGTCCCGGTGGCTGAGGAGCCCGCGCCGGAGCCGGATCCTTCAGACGGCGCGGAGGATGGACCCGCCGCTTCCCCCTCCCCGGAAGCGCAGCCCCCGCCCGTCACGGAGGAGGACACGCTCTGGTTTACCACTCCGGACGGCGCTCTGACCACCTTTGACGGGCGGCGCAGCCTTGTGGCCCTCCCCGCCGGGGACGTGCGCCTGCCGGACTGGGCCGCGGGCGCGGAGCGCGTCATAAACGGGCGCAAATACGTTGTATTTCCGCGATAAAGCTGGTATAATTGGGATAATAACAGTACAAAGGAGAGTATCTGCAATGCAGATGACCGATATCATCGCCAAAAAGCGTGACGGCGGGGAGCTGACGCGCGAAGAGATAGGCTATTTCATAACCGGCTATACCCGCGGGGACATCCCCGACTATCAGGCCTCCGCGCTGCTGATGGCCATAGTCTGGCGCGGGATGACCCGCCGGGAGACCCTTGACCTCACGCTCGCAATGATGCACAGCGGCGAAATGCTCGACCTCTCCTCCATCACCGGGGTCAAGGCCGACAAGCACTCCACCGGCGGCGTGGGAGACAAGACCTCCCTCGCCCTGCTGCCGATGGTCGCCGCGCAGGGTGTCAGGATGGCCAAGATGTCCGGCCGCGGCCTCGGCCACACCGGCGGGACGATAGACAAGTTGGAGAGCTTCCCCGGCTTTTCCTGCGCGCTGACGGACGAGGCCTTCCTCTCCCAGGTCGAGCGCATCGGCCTCGCGATCGCCGGGCAGACCGCCGACCTCGACCCGGCGGACAAGAAGCTCTATGCCCTGCGCGATGTCACCGGCACCGTGAGCTCCATCCCGCTCATCGTGAGCAGCATAATGTCGAAAAAGCTCGCTGCCGGCGCGGACGTCATAGTGCTCGACGTAAAGTGCGGCGACGGGGCCTTCATGAAAACGGAGGAGGACGCGCGCACCCTGGCCGCCGAGATGGTCGAGATAGGCAAAATGGCCGGGCGGCGGACCGTGGCCTGCATCACCGGCATGGACCAGCCCCTCGGCCGGGCCGTCGGCAACGCGTTGGAGGTCAAGGAGGCCATAGCCCTGCTTAGCGGCAGCTTCGGCGGCGACCTGCTCGAGCTCTGTCTGACGCTCGGCTCCTGCATACTCACCGAATCCGGCGCCGCGGCCAACGACGCGGACGCCCGCGAAAAGCTCGAGCGCGGCATAGCGGACGGCTCCGCCATTGCAAAGCTCGCCGAGCTCGTCGAGGCCCAGGGCGGCGACAGGCGAGCCGTTTACGACACCTCGCTCCTGCCCTCCGCCCCCGTAACGCTCGAGGTGCCCTCCCCCGCCGACGGATACGTCTCCGGCATCGCGGCGGAGCACAGCGGGCTCGTCAGTATGCACCTCGGCGGCGGGCGCGCCACGAAGGACAGCGTTATCGACCTCTCCGTGGGCTTTGTTCTGAACAAAAAAACGGGCGACGCCGTCGCCCCCGGCGAGAGCCTCGCCACCATACACGCGCATGACGAAAAGAGCGCCGCCGAGGCCGCCGCGAGCCTTGCTGGCTGCTTCAGCTTCTCCGACACGAAGCCGGAGACGCCCGGCATCATCCGCACAATCATAAGATAAGGGGAGAAAGCCATGAAAACAACCTGCCTGATGGACAACGTGGCCCGCGAGGGCTACGAGTGCGCCCACGGCCTCAGCCTTTACGTCGAGGCCTGCTCGCGCCGCTTCCTCTTCGACCTCGGCCCCGGCGATGGATATATCGGGAACGCCGCCCGCGCCGGGATAGACCTCTCCGGCTGCGAATTTGCCGTAATCTCACACGCGCACGACGACCACGGCGGCGGTCTCGCCGCCTTCCTCGAAAAGTGCCCCGGCGCTCCGGTCTACCTGCGCGAGGGCGGCTTTGAGCCGCGCTGGTCGCACCCGGCCGAGGGCGTCAGCAAGCCGATAGGGCTCGACGCCTCGCTCGCGGAGAGCGGCCGCATCGTCTACACCGGGGAAAAATACGTTGTATCCCCCGGGCTCACGCTGTTCGCCGGCGTCCACGGGCGCGAGCTCTTCTCGGGCGCGAACCGCGTGCTGTTCGGCCCGGACAACGTGACGCCGGACGATTTTTCCCACGAGCAGGACCTGCTGATCGAGGAAAACGGCAAGCGCGTCCTGATAGCCGGCTGCGCGCACAACGGCATCGTGAACATCCTAAACCGCTGCGCGGAGCTCTGCCCGGAGCCGCCCGACGCCGTGATCGGCGGCTTCCACCTGATGATACCCGCCACGGGCGAGACGGACGACGCCCTGACGGACGCCCTCGCGGAGCGTCTCGCGCAGCTTCCCACGAGGTTCTACACCTGCCACTGCACGGGATTGAAGAGCTTTGAGCGGCTGAAGTCCCGCATGGGAGAGCAGATAAGCTACCTCGCGGCGGGGGACACGCTTGAATTCTGAGATGGTAACGGAAAAGGGAGGGCTTTGCCCTCCCTTTTCCATTTCTCTTCAATCGGCTATCTCAGCATCAGCGAGGACGCGGAGGACGCTATGATCTCGCAGCCCTCCGCCGCCAGATAGAGGTGGTTTGCCGTGAGCGCGGATCCCGCGGCGAGGCTCTCGCCGGTCGTGAGGTCCGCGAGCTCGCCCGTCGCCGATGCGCTGCCGCTGCGGAACAGGAGCTGCGCCCCCGCGGAGCACTGCACGGACTCGCCCTCCGCAAGGCTCACGGCCTCAAAGGCCCCCGCGGCGTCCGAAAGGCTGTTTTCAAGGCTCTCCTCCAGCTCCCGCGCCTCGGCCGCGATGCGGCTCGTGTAGGAGCTGCGGATGGAGGGCTCGAGCACGTCGTTCAAATAGCTCATGGAGATGAGCGGGTCGCTCTGCGTGCCGGCGCTTGTGGCGGCGTAGGCCCCTATACCTGCGGCAAGCGCCGCAACCGCGAGCACAAGGATGATTATCTGCCATTTTTTCATCGTATGTACCTCCGTCGTCCTCCCGGGGCTTCCGCCCCGGGAGCGCATTTTTCTCACTGTGTCAGCCCGAAGCTCACCGCTATCGCGCTGTTCACCCTGTCCATCGTCGCGCCGTCGAGCTGTCCCATCCGCTCGCGCAGGCGGGATTTGTCCAGCGTCCTTATCTGCTCAAGGAGCACCACGCTGTCGCGGCTCAGGCCATAGTTCCGGGCCGAGAGCTCGATGTGCGTCGGCAGCCGGGCCTTCCCCGTCTGCGAGGTGATTGCCGCGGCGATGACCGTCGGGCTGTGACGGTTCCCCGTGTCGTTCTGGACTATCAGTACAGGGCGCATCCCGCCCTGCTCGCTGCCGACTACGGGGCTCAGGTCGGCATAGTAGATGTCCCCGCGTTTTACCGCATTGTGCATTTATTTCACTCTCCGTATTTCACGCGCGATAAGGGCCGCGCGTACTCGCCCACTCACATTGTATGTAGGGCAGAGGGCGTATGTCTGCCCTTGAGAGTATTTTCACACGGGGAGCGCTTTTTTATACATCACACATAAACGCGCGGCACACGCGGCGAAACGGCGCAGAGCAGCTCGTATGATATCGTCCCGGCCTTCTCCGCCTGCTCGTCCACGCTCAGGCCCTGGCCGAACACGGTCACAGCGTCGCCCACGCGTACGTCGTCCATGCCCGTGATGTCGACCATGCACATGTCCATGCAGATGGTGCCGACCTCATGCGCCCTGCGGCCGTTTATGAGCACGTCCATGATGCCGGAGAGGCGGCGCGGCAGCCCGTCAGCGTAGCCGACGGGTATCACCGCGAGGCGCATGTCCCGCTCGCAGGTGAAGGTGCGGCCATAGCTTATCGTGTCCCCGGCGTGGTGCTCGGTTATCTCGCTCACGCGCGTCAGGACGGTCATGACGGGCCTCAAATCCAGCCCGCCGTGCTCCGCGCCGGGATAGAGCCCATAGAGCAGCAGCCCCGGGCGGACCATGTCCAGCGCCATCTCCCTGTAGTTTACCACGCCGCCGCTGTTGGCGCAATGCCGGATGCCCCAGCTCACGCCGGTTTCTTTTTCCAGCCAATCCACCGCGGCGTTGAAGCGGCGAAACTGCTCGCGGGTGAATTCCTCCTGCCCCGGCTCGTCCGCAACGGCGAAATGCGTAAAAACGCCCGTTATCTCCAGCCCCGGCAGCGCGGCGATGCTCGCCGCCTCCTCCATCTCCCGCTCGGAGAGGACGTTGAAGCCCGTCCGGCCCATGCCCGTCTCGAGCTTGATGTGGCACTTGAGCGGCGCGCCCGAGCCGCCGAGGCGGCGGCTTATCTCCCGGGCGCAGCCGATGTCCCCGATAGCCTGCTCGGCGGGCAGTCGGGCGATATCCCCCGCGATGAACGAGGGGCTCGGCGCCAGGATAAGCACCGGCGCCGTCACGCCCGCGGCGCGCAGCTCCGCCGCCTCCTCATAGCAGGACACGGCGAGGTAGTCCGCCCCGAGCTCCTCGAGGTGCTTTGCTATCGGCACCGCCCCGTGGCCGTAGGCGTTGGCCTTGCACAGGCCCATGAAGCGCGTCCCCATGGGCAGGGCGCGCCGGATTTCGTTGTAATTGTGTTCAAGATTCGCAAGGCTTATCTCAGCCCAGGTGCGCTTATCTTCGTTACGCATGTTCTCGCCCCTAATCTTCCGTGGCCGTTAATGAAAACTCCCTGATTTCGCACATTATCAAAACCTCGCCGCCGCTGCCGGTGAATTCGGCGCTCAGCGGCGTCCCGTCCGCCCCCAGCCGGAGCTCTACGCTCTCCGAGTCCGAGGGGACGAGGCTCACCACGCTCTCATCCCCCTCCGTCCAGGAGAGGGAGGCGTGCGCGCCCCCGATCGCCTCCGCAAGGCGCGGCAGCGCTGTGACGGCGCTCAGCCCCGCGCCGTTCATGTCCCCGGCGGCGAGGACCATCGAGCCGTATTCTATCTCCGTCCCGCCATCGGTGATGCGGGCGCTTATCCCGGCGAGGGCCTCCGGCTCCGACACGGCGACCGTGCAGCCGTCCTCCCCGCCGTCAAATGTCAGTACGTACTCCTCCGGCGTTTCGCCGGCCGTCACGACCCTCGCCGTGATATGGACGCTCTCCGCCCCGGCCAGCTCGGAGCGCAGGGCCTCGAAATCCTCCAGCGAGCTCTCCGCCGAGCAGGCGGAAAGCAGCAGCATTGCAGCGGCGAGCGGCGCCGCCGCAGAGCGCAGGCGCATATGTCATTCCTCCGTTATGGATTTCATCGCGTCCGGGATGCGCCCTATCATGTCCATTGGTGTCATGCCGTACTCTCCCAGCCTTGCCGCGCAGAGGTCCCCCGCCAGCCCGTGCAGGTACACCGCCGTGCGCACTGCGCGCCTGAACGGCAGATAGCAGAGCAGCGCGCCCATCAGCCCGGTGAGCACGTCGCCGCTGCCGCCGCGGGCCATGCCGGGGTTGCCCGTCGTGTTCACGGACCAGTCCCCGTCCGGGAAGGCGCAGACTGTCCCCTGCCCCTTGAGCACCACGGCGCAGCCGTGCGAGCGCGCGAAGCTGACGGCCGCCTCCTCCCGGGGCGCCGAAACGCTGCCCCCGAGCCGCTCGAATTCGCCCATGTGCGGCGTCAGCACCACGCTGCATCCTGCCTCGCTGAGCGCTTCCGGCGCGCGGGAGACGGCCCAGAGCGCGTCCGCGTCCAGCACCGTCGGGACGCGCGAGGCCCTCAGCAGGCCGCTCACGAGCTCCACGATCCCGTCGCTCCGGCCGAGGCCGGGGCCGACGGCGAGCACGTCGCACTTTGCCATCCGCTCTTCAAGCTCGGGCAGGGCCTCCGGGGAGATGAGCCCGTCCGGGCCGCATTTGAGCGGGAAGGGCATGGCCTCGTCGTTTTTCACGGCCGTGACGGCGTAGATCGCCTCCGGCACGCCGAGATAGACGAGCCCCGCCCCGCCGCGCACGGCGGCGCGCGAGGCGAGCGACGGCGCGCCCGTATAGCCCACGCTGCCCGCGACTATCAGCAGCCGGCCGAAATCGCGCTTCGAGGCGTCCCGCCGCCGCCTGGGCAGGGAAAAAGGCGTTTGAGAATTGTAATCCGGCTTTTCCATGGCATAATATTATACACTCTCCGGCCGCGTCCGTCAAATATGCGTGAAAAATCCCCGCGTCTATATAAATTTGTTTGACTTCCGCTCCGCGATGTGCTATAAATGTATTCTGGTTGATATAAAATAATGCGATGAACGGGAAAATAGCCCATAACACGCGCAAAGAGAATGGGGGCCGCCGGCTGTAAGCCTCCAGCGCGCTGCGGGCTTGGTTCGCCCGGGAGCGTCCGGCCAATCACCGGCGGCTTCGGCCCGTTAAAGCCGGCAAGAGCGCGGCGCGCAGCGCCGAATACGGGTGGTACCGCGGAAGAGAGCCTTTCGTCCCTGTTGAGGGGCGGAGGGTATTTTTTTCGCCTTGAAAGGCTCTGATATATAAGCAGCAGGAGGCTTAAAGCATGAAAGAACAACTCGAAAAGCTCGCCGGGGAGTCACTCGAGGCCGTCGCCTCGGCGGCCGACATGGCCGAGCTGGACGCGCTGCGCGTCAGGTATCTCGGTAAAAAGGGCGAGCTCACGGCAATCCTGAAGCAGATGGGAAAGCTCTCCGCGGAGGAGCGCCCGGCCATGGGCCAGCTCGCCAACAGCGTCAGGGCGCAGCTTGAAGAGGCGATAGACAGCCGCCGCGTGGCGCTCGAGGAGGCCGCGCTGGAGGCCAGGCTCGCATCCGAGGCGCTGGACGTCACGCTGCCCGGCAAGCGCGTAAAGGGCGGGCACAAGCACCCCATGGACATCGTCATCGACGAGGTGAAGGACATCTTCGTCGGCATGGGCTTCGAGATCGACGACGGCCCGGAGGTCGAGGAGTCCGTTTACAACTTCGACCGCCTGAACACCGACGAGTTCCACCCCGCCCGCGAGTGGACGGACACCTTCTATCTCGACGAGGAGAGCAAAACGCTTCTGCGCACCCAGACGAGCAATATGGAGCCTCGCATCATGGAAACGCGCACGCTGCCGATACGCGCCGCCGTCTTCGGCCGCTGCTACCGCAAGGACGAGGTGGACGCCACGCACAGCCCCATGTTCCACCAGATGGAGGGTCTGGTCGTGGACAAGCACATCACCTTCGCCGACCTCAAGGGCCTGCTGCACAACATGGCCGTGCAGATGTACGGCCCGGACACCGTGACCCGCTTCCGCCCGCACCACTTCCCCTTCACGGAGCCGAGCTGCGAGATGGACGTGCAGTGCCACAAGTGCGGCGGCAAGGGCTGCCCCACCTGCAAGGGCGAGGGCTGGATAGAGCTCCTCGGCGCGGGCGTCACGAACCCGCACGTCCACGAGATGAGCGGCATAGACACCAGCAAATACTCCGGCCTGGCCTGGGGCATGGGCCTCGAGCGGGCGGCGATGCGCCGCTTCAAGATAGCCGACCTCAGGCTCATGTTCGAAAACGACGTGAGGTTCCTCGAGCAGTTCTGAAACCGCCGCCGGGGAAAAGCCCCGCGCGGGAGGATTGCAACTTGATTTATGGCCAGTAAAGGAGCATTTGATATATGAATCTTTCAAGAAAGTGGCTCAGCGAGTTCGTCGATCTGAGCCTTGAGGAAAAAAACGACCGCGAATTCGCCGAGGCTATGACCATGTCAGGCAGCAAGGTCGAGGGCACGCACTACATGGGCGAGGGCATCTCGAACGTCGTCGTCGGCAAAATAGAGCAGATGGACCTGCTCTGGGACGCCGGGGACAGCGGCAAGCACACCCTGTGGAACTGCAAGGTCGACGTGGGCGGCGACAGGCTGCTCCAGATAGTGACCGGCGCGCAGAACCAGAAGGTGGGCGACCTCGTGCCCGTGGCGCTCGACGGCGCCACGCTGCCCGGCGGCGTTGAGATACACACCACCGACTTCCGCGGCGAGCTCAGCGAGGGTATGATGTGCTCGATAAAGGAGCTCGGCCTCACACTGCACGACTTCCCCTACGCCGTTGAGGACGGCCTGTTCATCCTTCAGGAGCCCTGCAAGCCCGGCGACGACATCGTCCCCGTGATAGGACGAGACGACCACGTGGTCGAGTTCGAGATAACCCCGAACCGCCCCGACTGCCTCTCCGTCATCGGCCTCGCGCGCGAGGCGGCAGTAACGTTCCAGAAGCCGCTCCGGCTGCACGAGCCCGTCGTGAAGGGCAGCGGCGGCGACATAAACGAGCTTGTCAAGGTCGACGTCGAGAACCCCGAGCTCTGCCCGCGCTACACCGCGCGCATGGTGCGCAACATCAAGATCGAGCCCTCGCCCAAGTGGATGCGCGAGCGCATCGCCGCCATGGGCATGCGTCCGATAAACAACATCGTCGACATCACCAACTACGTCATGATGGAGTACGGCCAGCCGATGCACGCCTTCGACTTCTCCTGCGTGGACGGCGGGCACATCATCGTCCGCACCGCGCGCGAGGGCGAAACCTGCCGCACCCTCGACGGTAACGAGCGCAAGGTCACGCCTAACATACTCTGCATCTGCGACGAGCACAAGCCCGTGGGCCTGGCCGGCGTAATGGGCGGCGAGAACAGCGAGATAACCGAGAATACCAAGATGGTCCTCTTCGAGAGCGCCAACTTCAACGGCACGAGCATCCGCCGCACCGCCGCCGCGCTGAATATGCGCACCGACGCCAGCGCGCACTACGAAAAGGGCCTCGACCCCTATCTGACCATGCGCGCCGTCAACCGCGCATGCGAGCTTGTGGAGCTCCTCGGCGCCGGCGAGGTAGTGGACGGCATAGTAGACGTGTTCCCGAACCCGCCCGAGCCGCTGGTGCGTGAGCTGGACGTCGACCGCGTCAACTGGATACTCGGCACCGATATCCCCGGCGACACCATGCGCAAGATACTCTCCGACCTCGGCTTCAAGCTGGACGGCAACACCGTCACCGTGCCGAGCTGGCGCCTCGACATCGACCCCAAGTACACTCAGAACGACTTCTCCGAAGAGGTCGCGCGCATCTATGGCTTCGACAACATCCCCGCCACCATGATGGAGGACTCCGGCACCAAGTCAGGCGGCTACACGCCCGAGCAGGCGGCCGAGCGCACGCTTGGCGAGGTCTGCCGCGCCTGCGGATACGACGGCATAATCACCTATTCCTTCTACAGCCCCGCCGGCTGGGACATGATCCGCCTGCCCGAAAACGACCCGAGGCGCGACGCGATACGCATCCTCAACCCCCTCGGCGAGGACACGAGCTGCATGCGCACCACCACCCTGCCGAGCATCCTCGAGGTGCTCGCGCGCAACTGGAACTACCGCAACAAGGACGTAAAGCTCTACGAGTTCGCAAAAATATACAAAAAGCGCGACGACGGCCTGGCCGACGAGCCGAAGGTGCTCACCCTCGGCGCTTACGGCGGGGACATGGATTTCTACTCGCTCAAGGGCACGGTCGAGGAGCTCTGCGACGCGCTGCGCATAAAGGACGTGGAGTACGTCCCCGTGAAGGACAACCCGAGCTATCACCCGGGCCGCTGCGCCGCGTTCTACGCCGGCGGCAGGTGCCTCGGCGTGTTCGGGCAGATCCACCCGCTGGTCGCCAAGAACTACGGCGTGAGCGACGAGCTGTACGCCGCGGAAATCGACTTTGCCGCGATGTTCGAGAGCCGCACCACCGAGATATACTACGCCCCGCTGCCGCGCTTCCCGGCCGTCATGCGCGACATCTCCGTCGTCTGCGACGACGCCGTCACCGCCGGCGAGCTCTCCAAGTGCATAAAGAGGGCCGGCGGCGAGTATCTTGAGAGCGTGGAGGTCTTCGACGTCTACAAGGGCGCGAACATCCCCGAGGGCAAGAAGAGCGTTTCCTTCTCGCTGGCCATCCGCTCCGACGAGCAGACGCTCACCGACAGCCACGCCGAGGAGGCCGTCGCCGCCATCCTCTCCGCGCTGGAAAAGGAGTACGGCGCCGTGATGCGCTGAGCGATGTAATCGAAACGTAACACTCAACGTCTTTACACCCCCGGTTTTTTTGGTATAATATTGACCGTGGCGGGCAGATAAGCCGCCGCGCGGAAGGATCCGTATAATAGCTTCCACAAGCGGAAAATATACCAAAGACCAAGGAGGGTTAGACATGGAGGACGCTACCAGGAGATTTACCGCGATAGATAACCGCAACGAGACGCGCGAGATACTGTCATCCGTATATGACTCTCTCAAGGTCAAGGGCTACAACCCGATAAACCAGCTCGTTGGCTATATTATCTCCGAGGACCCGACGTACATCACTAACTACAACAACGCCAGGAGCCTCATCTGCCGGCTCGACCGCGACGAGCTGCTTCAGGAGCTGCTCGTGAGTTATCTCGGCAAATAAAACACCGAACGGCGCCTTCGAAAAAGAAGGCGCCGTTATTTTACCGCGCAAAAGCGCCCCGCACCGGATATGGTGCGGGGCGCTGATTTTTTACTCCTGCGCGGCCTGCTCCTGCACAGCCGCGGCCGTGTCCGAGCTCCAGGCGAGCAGCTCGCTGCCGTCCGCCAGGACGGCAACAATATAGTCGCTGCCGACGACCTGGGAAGCGCCGCTCGTGTGGCTGGTCGTGCGGAAGTCGAGGGCCTCAACGCTCTGCCCGTCGAGCGCCGTAAGCTCCGTCGCCGCGGGGACACCGTCGTTTGCCGCACCGCAGAGGTCCACATAGTACCACTTGCCGTTCGCCGTGGCTATCACCGCGTTGGCGTCCGAGCCCGGGAACCAGGTGGAGCAGGGCAGCTCATACACCGCGCTCACCGCCGCCTGCAGCGGGATCCGGCGCGGCTGGGCAATGGCCTCATATATCCTCTCACGGCGCTGGGCCTCGCTGCGCTCGGCCTCGTCCTCGGATTCCGGGTCCGGCGCGTCCGTCCAGAGCTCCACGTGCGTCACGGTGACGGTCGCAACGCCGTTTTCCACGGATATCGAGAAGTTGCCGTTGTCGTAATCGCCGAGCCTCGTGCTGGAGGCGAACGGCGTCCCGTCCGGTGCCGTCTCGACAAGGTTTGCCGCGGGCTTTTCATCATCCTCCCCGCCGCTGTCAGGCGTTTCGGTTTCCGGCTCCTCCGGCTGAGTGGCGCGGTATATCAAAACCGCGGCCTGCGCCCTGGTCAGGGCGGACTGCGGGCGGAAGCTGCCGTCCTCAAAGCCGTTGAGCAGCCCCGCGCCGACCATCGCCGCCACGTAAGAGGCATAATCGGGGTTTATCCCCGCGGCGTCCGTAAAGCTGAGCGAGGCGGCGTCGCCCTGCTCGAGCCCGAGCGCGGCGCAGAGGATCTTCGAGGCCAGCTCGCGCGTCACCGGGGTGTTGAACTCCGTCCAGGCCGCGTCCTCCTCGGTCAGCCAGCCGGAGTCGTAGGCGTTGCGCATCTGCACCCCGGCCCAGTGGCCGTACTCCTCGCCTGTCTCAAGGCCCTCGCAGCGCGCCGTCATGGTTACGAACTCGGCCACGCTGACCTCGTTTTCAGGGCGGAAGCTGCCGTCTTCATAGCCGGAAATATACCCTGCGGCCACCATGTCATTGACTTCCTCATAGTACCACGCGCCGCTCTGCACGTCGCTGAGCTGCACGGCCCCGGCCGCGAGCGCCGTGGTGGCCGCCGAGACAGCCAGCGCCGCCGCAAGGACGGCCGACAACAGCTTTTTCATCGCACTTTTCCTTTCTCCTCAGACGTTGAACCTGAACAGCGTGACATCGCCGTCCTTCATGACGTAGTCCTTGCCCTCGCTGCGGACAAGGCCCTTTTCCTTAGCCGCGGCCATGCTGCCGCAGCTCTTCAAATCGTCGAACGCTACTATCTCCGCGCGGATAAAGCCGCGCTCGAAGTCCGAGTGTATCTTGCCCGCGGCCTGCGGCGCCTTCGTCCCCCTTTTGATGGTCCAGGCCCGGCATTCGTCCGGACCGCAGGTGAGGAAGCTGATGAGGCCCAGGAGAGAATACGAGCACTTAATCAGCCGCTCAAGGCCCGCCTCCGTCATGCCGAGCTCCTCGAGGAACATCTCGCGATCCTCGGCCGGCAGCTCGCGTATCTCCTGCTCGATCTTGGCGCAGATGGGCAGCACCAGCGCCCCCTCGCCGTCCGCAATGGCCTTTACCGTGCGGTAATAGCCGTTGCTCTCATAGTTTGTGAAGCCGCTCTCGTCCATATTTGCGGCGTAGATGACCGGCTTCAGGCTGAGCAGGTCGCTCTCCGCCGCCACGGCGAACTCGTCCTCCGTAGCGTCCCAGCTTCGGGCGCTCTTGCCCTCGTTCAGGTGGGCAAGCAGGCTCTCGAGCGTTTCGGCCTCGCGCAGAAGCTTCTTGTCCCCGCCCTTGGCCGCCTTTTTCACGCGCTCGATGCGCCGCTCGAGCACCTCCATATCCGCCATTATCAGCTCGAGGTCTATGATTTCAATGTCTCTCGCCGGGTCGCAGCCGCCCTCGACGTGGACGATATCCGGGTCGTCGAAGCACCTTACCACATGTATGACGGCGTCGGTGCGGCGAATGTTCTCCAAAAATTTATTTCCGAGCCCCTCGCCCTTGCTCGCGCCCTTTACCAGCCCGGCTATGTCGACGAACTCGATGGTCGCCGGCGTGTACTTCTTGGGCGAATAGAGCTCCGCGAGGAAATCGAGCCTCTCGTCCGGCACGGCCACGACGCCCACGTTGGGCTCTATGGTGCAGAAGGGGTAGTTGGCGCTCTCCGCCCCGGCGTTCGTTATCGCGTTGAACAGGGTCGATTTGCCGACGTTCGGCAACCCGACAATTCCTAATTTCATATGTATTCACTTCTCCCTGACAAGTCGGCCGCGCGCACGGCGCGCCCTATTCCGATACAACAATAAACTATAGCATAAGCCCCTGTTTTTTTCAATCGCATAAGGTTATTATTCGATTTTGTAACGGAACTGAAAAAAACGGCGGGAGGCCTCCTGGCCTCCCGCCGTCTGAATCAATCATTCGCCCTTATTCTCTTCCGCGCCGGATGGGGGCTCCTGAGCCGCGGGCTGGCTGCCCGTGTCCGGCTTCGGCTCTTCCGCAGGCGGCAGGGTCTGCGGCTCGTCGAAGGTGTAGCTTATGCGCCTTGCGGGCGGCTCGATTGTGCTGTCGCGCATTTTCGGCTCGGCCTTTTTCGGCGGCAGCTCGCCGTGGCGGCAGTAATAGCTGAACACGTCGCCGTCCATGCTCTCGTTCTTTAGCAGATACTCCGCCACTCCGCGCAGCGTATCCGCGTGCTCGGTGAGGATGCGCTCGCAGGCGGCGTTCGCCTCGTCGAATATGCGCTTGACCTCCTCATCGATGATGGCGGCGGTCTCCTCCGAATAGCTCTTCGTCATGCCGAAGTCGCGGCCGATGAAGATGCTGTGCCCGGAGCTGTCGTAGCTTATGGGACCGAGGCGCTCGCTCATGCCGAACTGGGTGACCATCGCCCGGGCGAGGTGCGTGGCCTGCTGTATGTCCCCGGACGCTCCGGTGGATATATCGTCGAGGAAGAGCTTTTCGCTGACGCGCCCGCCGAGGGACACGACGATGTTCTCAAAGAGCTCGGAGTAGGAGTGGAAGTTCTCCAGGTCCTCCTTCGGGCGGAAATACGTCGCACCGCCGCTGGGGCCGCGGGGGATTATCGTGATATAGTGCACGGGATCCGTGTGCTCGAGGAACTCGCTCACGACGGCGTGGCCGCCCTCGTGATAGGCAGTGAGCCTCCTCGCGCGCTCGCTCATGACCTTGCTCTTCTTCTCCGGGCCCATCTGCACCTTACGGATGGCCTCCTCGATCTCGTAGCTGGTGATGAAGCGCCTGCCGTTGGAAACGGCCATGAGCGCCGCCTCGTTGAGCAGGTTTTCAAGGTCCGCGCCGGAGAAGCCGGGCGTGCCCCGCGCGACTGAGTTGAGGTCCACATCGTCGGCCAGCGGCTTGCCGCGGGCGTGGACGCGCAGTATGGCCTCGCGCCCGCGGATGTCGGGCAGGCCGATATACACGCGCCGGTCGAAGCGGCCCGGGCGGGTAAGCGCGTTGTCGAGGATGTCGTCGCGGTTCGTGGCCGCCATGACGATGACTCCCTCGTTGTTGGTGAAGCCGTCCATCTCCACGAGGAGCTGGTTGAGCGTCTGCTCGCGCTCGTCGTGCCCGCCGCCGAGGCCGCTGCCGCGCTGGCGGCCAACGGCGTCGATCTCGTCGATAAATATTATCGCCGGGGCAACCTTCTTGGCCTGGTCGAACAAATCGCGCACGCGCGAGGCGCCGACGCCGACATAGAGCTCCACGAAGTCCGAGCCGGAGATGGAGAGGAACTGCACCCCGGCCTCGCCGGCTACGGCCTTGGCGATGAGCGTCTTGCCGGTGCCCGGAGGGCCTACGAGCAGCACGCCCTTGGGTATGCGCGCGCCCATGTCGGTATAGGATTTCGGGTTCTTGAGGAAGTTGACGACCTCCTCGAGCTCCGCCTTCTCCTCCTCGCAGCCGGCCACGTCCCTGAACGTGACTTTCTTCTGCTCCTCGCTGCCGAGGCGGGTGCGGGCTTTGCCGAACTTGCCCACGCCGGGCGCGCCGCCCCCGCTGGACTTGTTCATCAGGGCGTACCACAGCCCGAACATGGCCACGATGATGAAGATATAGAACACAAAGCTGAACCACCACGGGGCCACCCAGCCCACGTCGAGCTCATAGCTTGTGATTATACCCTCTTCCTGCTGCTGCATGATGAGGTCGCTCATATCGTACCAGAAGAGGCTGACGTCGTACAGCTGGTATGTCACTGTGGCTTCCTCGGCGGGCACGTCCCTGAGCGTAAGGACAATGTTGGAGCCCTCGATATAGAACGACTCCACCTGCTCCGTGCGGAAAAGCTCCACAACGTCCGAATAAACAACCTGCTCGGCCTGCGAGGGGGAGAGCATGCTGTAAATGACGGCGAGCAGGATCACCATTATCAGGATGTAAAAACCGAGGTCACGGGCCCGGTTTCTCTGAGGTTTCAAAAAAACGTCACTTCCTTCGCGCTGCTGTTGTTTGCTCTTTATTCGCCCTGGTGCTCATACACCTCGGGCTTGAGAACGCCGATATACGGCAAATTGCGGTATTCCTCCGCGTAATCGAGGCCGTAGCCCACGACAAACGCGTCCTCAACCTCGAATCCGGCGTAGTCCGCGTGGACGTCCGCGCGGCGGCGGGACGGCTTGTCCAGCAGCGTTACGAGGGTGATCGACGCCGGGCGGCGGACCTCGAGGTATTTTGTCAGATAGCTGAGCGTCACGCCGCTGTCGAGTATGTCCTCCACTATTATGAGATGCCTGCCGGCAATATCGCTCGAGAGGTCCTTGTTAATTTTAACCGCGCCGGTGGTCGAGGTGCCGCTCCCGTAGCTGGAGACGGCCATGAAATCCATCGTGCAGTAGATATCCACGCTTCTCAGCAGGTCGGCCATAAACATGAAGCAGCCCTTGAGCACGCCCACGAAAATCGGGTTTTTACCCGCGAAATCGCGCGTGATCTCGGCCCCAAGCTCCTTTATGCGCGCCCTTATCTGCTCCTCCGTGAGGAGTATGCGCTCCACATCCCTTTCCATCCCTGTGCGCTCTGCCATAATCTTTCTCCCGAATTTTATTAATTTATTTTTGCGAACTCAATTTTAAGCGTCCTCTCCCCCGGTTTGGGGACGGCGCGCTCCGCCGACGCGAGGCCGTAAACAGCCAGCACCCCCTCCCCGTCGCGCAGCACGGGCACAAGGGGACGGCTGAGCGCGGGGATGTGCGCCTCGGCGAAGAGGTCGGACAGTTTTTTGGTGCAGCCGCGGCGCGCAATGCGCAGCGCGTCGCCCGGCTGGCCCGACATGCAGTATATAGTACCACAAATCTTTGAATATGGGAAGAAAAAAGTGTTTAATGAACTGTTAATTTCACCGCGGTACACGCTGTCCGAGCTGCGCAGCACCAGCCCCGCCTCCGGCAGCTCTATTTCCCCGCTCATCGGGATCTCCCGCGCCGTGATTCCGCCCGGCATTTCCGTCAGGGCGCGTATGCGGCCGTTTTCCCGGACGAAGCGCGCCCCCGGCACGTCCGCGAATGCGGTCCCCGTCCCTTCGGAGAGGGCGAGCACGGCGTCCACATGCGCTTCGGAGAGCGCCCGCGGGGCGAGAAGCCTCACGGCGCGGGACGAGACGCTCCGCGGGGCAGACGCCAGCGCGGCGGCGGAGAGGCCGAGTGAGTCGGAGTTTTTCTCCACAAAAGAGCGCGCGAGGGACTCGAGGAACTCCTCGTCGGCCCTCATCAGTGCCGCCGCCCTGCCGGCGGCGAGGTCAAAGCGCGGATTTATGCCGCGCAGGACCGGCATCACGCTGTGCCGGATGCGGTTGCGCGAGTAGTCGTCAAGGGCGTTCGTGCTGTCCTCCATGTACGCTATCCCGCGCGCCGAGAGGTATTCCTCCACCTCCGCGCGCGTAACGGCGAGCATCGGCCGGACTATCCGTCCCCGCCTGGGCGGTATGCCGCCCAGGCCGCGCAGCCCGCTGCCCCGTGTCAGGTTGAGCAGCAGCGTCTCCGCGTTGTCCCCGGCGTTGTGCGCCGTGGCTATCAGGTCCGCACCGAGGCTGTCCGCCGCCGAGCTGAGGAACTCATAGCGGAGCTGCCTCGCCGCCTCCTCTGTGCCGAGGCGGCGCTCCGCGGCAAAGGCGGCCACGTCCCCGCGGCCGGTGACGCACTCCACGCCTAAGGCGGCACACATATCCGCGACGAAGCTCTCGTCGCGGTCTGATTCCTCCCCACGGAGGGAGTGGTTATAGTGCGCGGCGCAGACGGCGTAGCCCCCCGCCTCCGCCCCCTCGAGGCAGCGGTGCAGCAGATAGACGCTGTCCGCCCCGCCGGAGACTGCGCAGAGCACCCTTCCCGCGCCGCTCAGGGCCGAAAAGTCGAAGCCCTCAGTCATCCTCCTGCCTCCTCGTCATGGCGGCGAAGGTCGTGTATTCGGGCAGCCACATGAGCTTGAGCGTCTTTATGGAGCCGCGGCGGTTTTTGAGTATTATCGCCTCGGCCTCGTTCGGGTTTTCGCACTCCGTGTTGTAATACCCCTCGCGGTAGAGGCCGATGACCACGTCCGCGTCCTGCTCTATAGCGCCGGATTCGCGCAGGTCGGAGAGCATTGGGCGCTTGTTCTGGCGCGCCTCGTTCGCTCGCGAGAGCTGCGAAAGGCAGAGCACGGGCACTCCTAACTCCTTTGCCATTATCTTCATCATGCGGCTTATGTCGCTCACGGCCTGCGTGCGGCTCTCGTTCGACCAGGAGTGGCCGCTGCCGGCCGACTGCATGAGCTGCAGGTAGTCCACCATGACGAGGCCGAGGTTTTGAAGCCGCCGGCACTGCGCGTTCATGTCCGAAACGGTGAGCGACGGGTTGTCGTCGATCCTCATGTCTGTCGCGCTGAGGACGCTGGCCGCGCTGCTTATGCGCCGCCACTCGTCCGAGCTCAGCCGCCCGGTCTGCAGCTTCTGGCTGTCCACCAGCGCCTCCCCGGCGAGCAGACGCGTTACGAGCTGCTCGCGCGTCATCTCCAGCGAGAAAACGGCGACGGTTTTTTTCGAGGTCTTTGCGACGTGCATGGCTATGTTCAGCCCAATGCTCGTCTTGCCCATGCCTGGCCTGGAGGCGACAAGTATCAGGTCGCCCGGGCCCATGCCGAGTATCGTGTGGTCGAGGTCGCCTATGCCGGTCGTCAGGCCCGGGACGGCGCTCTCGCTCGCTGCGGCCTCGGAGAGCTGGTTGTACACGTTCTGCACCACGACCGACACGGGCGTCAGCCCGCCGGTGTTGCGGTCCTTGCGCAGGGCGTAGATCTTCTTCTCCGCCGCCTCGAGCATGGCGTCGGCCTCGCCGGCTCCCTCATAGACCATGCTGTTTATCTCGTCGGCCGCCTGGGCCAGGCCTCGCAGCAGCGCCCTGTCGCGCACGATGGCGGCGTACTCGAGCACGTTCGCGGCCGTGGGAGTGATCTGCATGAGCTCCATCAGGTACTGCTGGCTGGAGCCCTCCTTGTACACGCCGCGGACGCGCATCTGGTCGAGCACGGTGACGGGGTCGATCGTCTGGCCGTACGCGAACATGGCGAACATCGTCTCGAAAATCTCGCGGTTCTGCTGTATATAGAAGTCGTCCGCCTTTACCTTGTCTATGACCTCGGAAATGCACTGCGGGTCTATCAGCATTGAGCCGAGCACAGCCTGCTCGGCGCTTGCCGAGTGCGGCGCCTGCCGGCCGAGAAGTTCGTTCATGTCCGCTCCCTCTTGGATTTTATTTCTTTTCCGTCACGAGCACGTTTATCGTGCCGCTTACCTCGCTACCGAGCTTGGCCTTTACCTCATAGCTGCCGAACTGCTTTATCGGCTCGGACTGGACTATGCGGTTTTTCTCTATTTCAATGCCGTGCTGCTCGCGCAGCGCGTCCGAGATCTCCTGGCTGGTCACCGCGCCGAAGAGGCGGCCGCCCTGGCCGGCCTTGGCCTGCACCTGGACCACGATGCCCTCGAGCTTTTTGGCGTTCTCCTCTGCGAGGGCCTTGTCGCGGGCTATCTGGGCCGCCTTGGCCTTTTCGCGGAGCTTGAAGGCGTTCACGGCGTCCGCCGTGGCCTCGCTGGCAAGTTTGCGCGGCAGCAGGTAGTTGCGCGCATAGCCGTCCGAAACCTCCTTCATGTCGCCCTTTTTGCCCTGTCCCCTTACGTCAACGTTGAATATGACCTTCATAAAAAATCTTCCTTTCTGCGGCCTGCCGCGGCGCTTTGAGCCGTCTCAGCCGTCGAGGTATTCGTCTATCGCGGCGAAAAGGCTGTTCACCGCGCTGCGTATGTCCGTGTCGTGGAGCTGCGCCGCCGCGGCGCTGCGGTTGCCGCCGCCGCCCAGCTTTTCCATTATCATCTGGGCGTTGATGTCGCCGATGCTCCGGGCCGAGATGTTCGCCCCGCCGTCCTCCGTAGGGCAGACGACGAAGGAGGCCTCCACTCCGGAGATATTCAGCAGCTCGTCCGCCGCCTGGGCCACCACGACTCGGTCCTGCTGCCCCGAAGGCACCGCCACGGCGATGTTGCCCCGGTAGAGCCGGGCGCTCTGGAGTATCTTGTAGCGCGCCACGGTGTGCTCCATGTCGTTTTGCAGCAGCTTCTTCACCTCCGTGGTGTCCGCCCCGGCCCTCCTCAGGAAGGCCGCGGCCTCGAAGGTGCGCTCGCCCGTGCGTATGGTGAAATTCTTCGTGTCCAGCACGATGCCGGAGAGCATGGCCTCCGCCTCGCACCTCAGGATGTCGTCCGGCTCGACTATCTCCTGCAGCACCTCGCTCATCAGCTCGCAGACCGAGGAGGCGTAGGGCTCGTGGAAGGTCAGGTCGGCGTTTTCTATATACGTCGCGGCCCGGCGGTGGTGGTCGATAACTGCCACGCGCGTGCAGGTCTGAAGCAGGGACTGGTCCTCCACCTGCTCGGGTCGGTTGGTGTCCACCACCACGAGCAGCGTGCGGCTGTCGGCCTGTAGCATGGCCTCCTGCGGCGTTATAAAGGCGTTTTTGTACTCCGGCTCGCGCCTGAGCCGCTCGATGAGCAGCGCGGCGGAGTTCTTCACCGGGTCTATGACTATCCGGCAGGGCTTGCCCTTTTTCCGCGCTATGCAGCAGACCGCCACGGCCGAGCCCACGGCATCGAGGTCCGCGAATTTGTGCCCCATGGCAAAAACACGCGAGGAGTCCGCAATAAGCTCCGCGAGGGCGTTGGCCATCACGCGGCTCTTTACCTTTGTGCGTGTTTCCACCTCGTTGCCGCGCCCGCCGAAGAACTCGAAGTTGAAGCGGTTCTTCACGACCGCCTGGTCGCCGCCGCGGGAGAGGGCCATCTCCGTTGCGAGGGAGCTGAACTGCAGATCCTCCCCGAAGCCGCTGCCGTCCACGCCGAGGCCTATGCTCACCGTGGCGTGTATGCCGCTCGGGCTCACGACCTCGTGCACGCGCTCGAGGATGGGAAACTTGTCCGCCCTCATCTTGTCGAGGTGGCGGGATTCGAATATGAAGAGGTAGCGGTCGCGGTCATAGCGCCGCAGGACCGCGTCCTTGCCCTCGCTCCACTGCGTTATACGGTCCTCCACCGCGTCTCGCAGCTCGTTTTTCACGCGCTCGGGCTGGTTGCGTATCATCTCGTCGTAGTTGTCTATGACTATCGTGGCCACAACGGGGCGCGACTCCTCATACTTTATCCGTACGTCGTCGTAGTCCGTCACGTCCACCCAGTAGGCGATGCCCATGAAGCCGCGCTCCACGCCCTCGCCCTCCTCGGTCGAGCGGATGATATTGCCGTGAATCTGGTATTTCTTCCCGCCGATTTCAATCAGCCCGGGGTGCTGCGTCTTGCCCTCAAGGAGCCACTTGCCGCTGAAGCCCGGCACCATGTCGTCTATCCGCGCCTCGAACCGCGCGCCGGAGACGCCGCACATGTCGAAGAATATCTGGTTCGCCCAGACTATGCGCGAGTCGTTCAGCGAGAACACCGCCATCGGCAGCGGGAAGTTCATCAGCGTGTTGTTCTTGGCCGTATCGGCGTCGTAGGTGACGGACTCGATATACTCCATCAGCTCGCGCCGGCGCTTGCGCGCCATGAACAGGGACCAGACCACGAGTAGCAGGATTATCCCGCCCTCCACGGCAGCGAGCAGGTACTGCTCGAAAAACAGCGTGGCGGCGGCAAAGGCCACGAGTATGAATAGATATAGCCTCAGGTTCGGCTCCACAAGGCGCTGTATCTTTTTGTTCATCGTATCACCTCTGCGCCGAAAGGCACATGCTTTCGCGCGCTTTGATTTAATAAATAATTATACCACGCGCGCCGCCTGCATTACAACAGTATTTTGAGCGCTGTCCGGACAGCGGCGCGGGCCGGGGCCCAGGGCCCCGGCCCGCCGCATTTCACTCCCCAGCCGACGGCTGGTAGTCGAGTATATAATACCCGCAGGCGTTTATCACGGTGGTCTCACCGTACTTCATAAGCCGGGGTATGTTGTGCCCATAGCGCAGGTGGTTGTGCCCGTGGATGAAATAGCGGGGCTTGTAGCGGTTGAGCAGCCGCACAAAAACCTCAAAGCCCTGATGGGGCAGGTCCTCCCCGTCGCCGAGCCCGGCAGCCGGGGCGTGGGTCAGAATTATGTCCGGCGCGCCGCGCAGCAGAAGCTGCGGCTGCAGCCGCACCACGCGCGCGAGCATCTGCCGCTCGGTGTACTGGTGCTCGCCCCGGTTGTACATGCGGCTGCCGCCGAGGCCGAGGATCTTGATCCCCTTAACGGTCACCAGCTTGCCGTCGATGCAGTCGCAGCCCTCGGGCGGGCGGTCCTTATACCTGCCGTCGTGGTTGCCGTGCACATAGAGCAGCGGCGCGCGGCCCATGGTCACGAGGAAGGACAGATAGTCCGGCTTCAAATCCCCGCAGGACAGCATGAGGTCTATATCTTTTAACATGCCTGGCTGGTAGTAGTCCCAGAAGCGGGGACTCTCCTCGTCGGCCATGAGCAATATCTTCACTCCTGCTTTTCCTCCTGCTTCGCCGCCAGCTTTTCCTCCTTCACCGGCGGCAGGTCGTCACGGTAAACACCGAGCAGGCGTACGAGCGAGTGCGACATCGGCAAAAGCTCCTCAAAGCGGGGTATCGAGCCCTCCACGTTGTCACAGAGCCAGTCCATATGCAGCACCTCTTCCGGCTTGAGCCACTGCCAGCCGTCGTTCCGCTCCTTCCCGGACTGGTCCGTTATCGCGCAGTGGAAGGGGTCTATAACACCCCCGCGCAGCCCTCGCTTGAGTATCCAGGCCAGCTGGCGCACACCCGACGGCAGGTCCGGGCTGAGCTGCACGTCGATCACGCCGCTCTTCATGCCCCACCAGTAGTTCACGGCCCTCTCTCCCGCGCGCTCGGCGGAAAGGTCCCAGGTGCCGTCCATTATGCTGCGCACCACGCGCTCATAGAACTTGCCCCAGTCCCAGCAGGGCGAAGCGAGCGGGGAGAGCGAGCCGTCCTCCCGGCGCAGATAGGTGCCCCAGTCCCAGACATAGCTCGCCTGGCCGGCGGCTATGGCGTCGCGGTTTGAAATCACCGTGATCCCCTCGCGCACGAAGTCCGCCACGGGGCTGCTGTCCACGCAGGACCAGCGCAGGTCTATCCGAGCGTCCGGATTGGTCATTTTGGCGCCGAGGGCGAAGGCGTTTATGCTCGCCGGGACGCCGAGTATCGGGTAGTTCGCCACATAGCCTATCCTGCCGGAGCGGCACATCGCCCCGGCTATGGCGCCGGTGATGAACTTGGCCTCGTAGGTGCGGCAGTAGTACGTCCTTATGCTGGCATAGGGCATTGAGAGCGAGCAGTTGAGCACCCTGACGTCCGGGTGCAGCGCCGCCGTTTTCAGGCACTGGCCGATCAGCGGCGGCGCGGTGGCAAAAATAACGTCCGCCCCCTCCGACACGGCCTTTTCCATAAGTTCGGCCGGGTCCTGCCCCTGTTCGGGCGCGTAGGTCTTTACGCTTATCAGCTCGCCGAGCTGGCTTTCGAGGTACTGCCGGCCGAGGTCGTGCGTGCTCGTCCACTGGCTCGCCTCCGGCCTGAAAGCATGTACGAAGGCCACGTTCAGGTGCCCCGGCAGGGGCTCTATTATGCGCGTGAGCAGGCCGCGCCGCGCGGCCTCGGCCGTCGGCTCCGGCGGCTCGGTCTCCACGGCTATGGGCTCGTCGGCGGCGAGCAGCCTGATGTCCGCCCACACTGACTCGATGCTCTTCGTCAGCTCCGGCATGGTCATCGGCTTCATGTCCGGCATTTTATACACGCGCAGCCAGACGAGCAGCGCCTCGGCCGCCGTGACCGGCAGGCGGTCGCGGTTCAGCTTGCGGTAGGCCTCGCCGAAGCGCATGAAGGAAGCGGAAAAGGACTGCCGCTCCGCGTCCGTCCAGACGTGGCCGGGCTCGTAGCCGAGGGCCTCTATCAGCTTTGCGTAGCCGCCCGTGCGGCGGAAATGCACCGTGTACAGCTTCGTGAGGGCGAAAAAGTCGATGAATTCATAGTACACACGCACGCGCACATCGTCTGAATACGCCGGCACCAGGCGCACGACGCGCGCCGAGACGCCCGCCGCGCCGTAGCTCCTCAGGACGCTTACGCGCTTGTGCCCCTCCTGCACATAGAATTCGCCCATGTACTCGTAGCAGCTTATCGGGTCGTTTATGCCCTCGTCGCCGAGGTGCGCGGAGCACAGGCTTATCCACTTGGCGGCGAATTCCGTGTCGGACGGCAGCAGCGGCATGTAGTTCGCCGCGAAAGCGAGCCGCCGCTCAGCGTGCTTGGTACCGACTATCAGCTCGGTGGGGATTTCCATCACGCCGAGATCCATGCGGCCGATGAGCGTGGACTCGTCTATCAGCTCGTCGAGCACCCTTATGTAGGGATACCGCCCGCTTATCATGCAGGCCCTGCAATACTTCTGTCCTGACTTATAGGCTTTCTGATACTGCTGAAATGCTTCGGATCTGTTCATGTCCGTTCTCCCGTCGTCAAATATGCTTTCACAGTTTTACGGCGATATCATATCCTATTTGGGACAAAAATCAAGTGGCGGGCGGCATTTTTTTGCCTCCCGGGTAAAAAAGCGGCGCTCCTTTGCCTGGGAGCGCCGCTTCGGCGGTTTTTATGCCGGAATTATTCCTGCACGTAAATCTTCTGCGGGTGGATAATGTGCCTCGGGCAGGTCTCGGCGCAGTGGCCGCAGCCGGTGCACTTGTCATAGTCGATGACGGCCAGGTTGTTCACGACCTTGATGGCCTCGTGCGGGCACTCGCGCTGGCACTTCATGCAGCCGATGCAGCCCGCATCGCAGACCTTGCGGGTCTGCGCGCCCTTGTCGTTGGAACGGCAGCCGACGAGCACCCACTGCTCATAAGGCACCTTCTGGATGATGCCCTTGGGACACGCGCTGGCGCAGGCCATGCAGGCCACACACTTTTCGCGGTCGACCTCGGCGACGCCGTTGACTATGCTCATCGCGCCGAACTGGCAGGCCCTGACGCAGTTTCCGAGCCCGATGCAGCTGAACTGGCAGGCCTTGGGCCCCTTGTTTCCGAAGCGCATGGCGGCAACGCAGTCCGCCGGGCCCTCGTACTCAAAGAAGTCCTTCGCCGTGCCGCAGCTGCCGGAGCAGGGGACGTAGGCCACGTATTTCACCGGCGCCACGGCGTCCAGCCCCATGACGGCGGCGACCGCCTCGGCGGTCTTTTTCCCGCCGGGGCCGCATTTGTCGGGAGGTGCCTCTCCCGCCACGACGGCGGCGGCATAGGCGTCGCAGCCGGCGTAGCCGCAGCCGCCGCAGTTGGCGCCCGCGAGCGCGGCGCGGACCTCGTCTATGCGCGGGTCCTGCTCAACATAGAATATTTTGGCGGCGAAGGCAAGAAGCGCGCCGAAAATCGCGCCCATGATGCCGAGCACAAGTATCGCATACAGTACGTTCAGCATGTCGCGCCCCCCTTAACCTATCTGCATTCCGGAGAAGCCCATGAAGGCGAGAGCCAGCAGGCCCGCCGTGACAAGGGCTATCGGGAAGCCTTCGAAGCTCTCGGGATACTCCGCGAACTGGAGACGGTCGCGCACGGAGGCGAAGAGCACGATGGCCAGCATGAATCCGAGGCCGCCGGTGATGCCGTATACGACGCTCTCGATGAAGTTGTAGTTGTTCTGCACGTTCAGCAGCACGACGCCGAGCACGGCGCAGTTGGTGGTGATGAGCGGCAGATAGATGCCGAGCGCGGTGTAGAGCGAGGGGATGGACTTCTTCAGGAACATCTCGACGAACTGCACAAGCACGGCGATGACGAGTATGAACGCCAGGGTGCTCATGTACCCGAGGTCGAGGCTGACGAGCAGCTCGTTCACGAGGTAGCAGATGGCCGAGGAGAGGCCCATGACGAAGGTGACCGCGATGCCCATGCCGACGGCGGTGTCGATCTTGGTCGAGCAGCCGAGGAAGGGGCAGCAGCCGAGGAACTGCGAGAAGATGAAGTTGTTGATCAGTATCGCGCCAAGCGATATTGTGAGCACGGATTCAAGCATTTTCCACAGCCTCCTTTACGACCTCGACCTTGGCCGCGCGGGCGGCGCGCTCCTTCTTCTCCGCCGACTTGCGCAGCGCGTACTGCATGGCGGCGAGGAGGCAGGCAAGGGTCAGGAACCCGCCGAAGGGCATGATGAGTATGGTCGCGCCGAACTCCTCCGGGAAGATGCGGATGCCGGCGGCGGAGCCGTCGAACGAGACGCTCAGCGCGCCGTTGACGATCTCGAAGATGCCGGTGCCGAAGGTGCCGGAGCCGAGCAGCTCGCGGATAAGGCACATCAGGACGAGTACGACCGTGTAGCCGAAGCCCTGGAATATGCCGTCGAAGAAGCTCGGGCCGATGGGCTCGTGCTGGCAGAAGGCCTCAGCGCGCCCGATGATGATGCAGTTGACGACGATGAGCGGGATGAACACGCCCAGCGAGGACGACAGCGCGGGGATGAACGCCTGCAGCAGCAGGTCGACAATGGTGACGAAGCCCGCGATGACAACGACGAATATTGCCAGCCGTATGTCATTCGGGATGGCCTTGCGCAGCGCGGAGATGGCCACGTTGCAGCAGGTCAGGATTATGAGGACCGAGAGGCCCATGCCGAGGCCGTTGAACAGCGAGGTGGTTATGGCCATCGTGGAGCACATGCCTATGCGCTGCACGAGCACGGGGTTATTGGTTATGAGGCCCTCTTTGAACTGTTGTTTGAGATTCATTTCACGCCCCCCTTTAACCCAGCGCCTTTACGGCGGCTATGGCCGTGTTGGCCGCGTTGGCCATGGCCCTTGAGGATATCGTGGCGGCGGTTATCGTGTCGATCGTGCCGCCGTCCTTGGTCACCGCCATGCCCTCGGTCTGGCCGATGAAGCTGTCGGTGAAGTCCGTCTCGGTTATCTTGGCGCCGAGGCCGGAGGTTTCGGCGTGGTCGATGACGCTCGCGCCGGTGATCGCGTAATTGGGATCCACGCCGAACGCCGCGGTGATGGAGCCCTGCGCGCCGGAGAAGGTGAGCTCAACGACCCAGCCCTCGTCGCCGGCCTGGGAAATGGCGTCCACGGTCTCCCACGCCTCTTCGTCAAAGCTGACGGAGGTGTACTCGCCGTCGTAGGGGAGCACCGCCTGATAGGCCTCCGCCCTCGCCTCTTCCTGGCGCATCGCTATTATGTCTTTGGTGAAGTAGTTCACCAGGCCCAGCACGCCGGAGGTTATGGCGGAAACTACAAAGAGGATTAGCGCAAGCCGTACGATCTGGTTTGGCGCTTTCTTCGTCTCAGTCATACCGACGCCGCCTCCTTTTCCTTTTTCTTGGCCTCTTTCTTGGCCTGCTTCGCGGCCTTGGCATCCTCGGCGGTCATGCCGAACTGCCTCGGGCGGGTGACGCGGTCAACGGCCCAGGTGCAGCAGTTCATGATGAGGATGGCGTAGCTGACGCCCTCGGGATAGGAGCCGAAGTAACGTATCAGCACGGTTATCGCGCCGCAGCCCACGCCGAAGATGAGCTGTCCGTTGAGGTTGACCGGGCTGGTGGAGTAGTCGGTCGCCATGAAGCAGGCGCCGAGGATCAGGCCGCCGGAGAGGACGTTGTAGAGCATCCAGTCGACGTTGCTGTAGCCTTCCTTGCCGAAGACGAGGGTCAGCACGGCGACAGTGCCGATAAAGGTGACCGGGATGCGCCAGGTGATGACCTTGCGGATGAGCAGGTAGGCCGCGCCGACAAGCAGAGCCAGGGCGCTGACCTCGCCGATGCTGCCGGGGATGCCGCCGAGGAACATGTTGAGGAAGTTGAAATACTCGGGCAGCGCGTCGCCGGTGTGCATATAGCTCAGCGGGGTGGACATCGTGGTCGCGTCGACCACCACGTCGCGCATCACGCTGGGAACTGCCCAGGCGGTCATGTACGCGGCGTAGGCGGCGGACAGGAACGCGCGGGCGGCGAGAGCCGGGTTCAGGAAGTTCTTGCCGATGCCGCCGTAAAGCTGCTTCACGACGATGATGGCGAAGAACGAGCCGATTATGCCCAGCCACCAGGGGGCGGCGGAGGGCATGACGCAGGTGAGCAGGACGCCGGTGACGACCGCGGAGAGGTCGCCCACGCTGGTGTTCTTCTTCATGAGCTTGCGGTAAGCCCACTCGAATATGACGCAGCAGGCGACGTTCACCACGAGAAGTATGGCGACGTTCATGCCGAACATGTAGGCGCCGACGCCCAGCGCGGGCACAAGCGCGATTATAACGTCGAGCATTATCTTGTCAGTGCTCCTGGGAGTCCTGACGATCGGGTTCGACGTTACTTTAAAGAGCTTCTTTTCTTCCATTACGCCTTTGCCTCCTTTCCGGCCTCGGCTGCCATCTTAGCCTTTTCGGCGGCGACGGCGGCGTTGACCTTGGCGGCCTCGGCCTTGGCGCGCTCCTCGGCGCGGTGTGCGTTGAGCATAGCCTTGCCTACCTTGAAGGTGTGGGTAAGCGGCAGGCGTCCGGGACAGCCGTAAGAGCAGGAGCCGCACTCAAAGCAGTCCATGACGTGGTACTCCTCCATCTTCTTGAGGTCGCCCTTCTGGACGTACATATACATGTACATCGGCTCCAGCTTCATGGGACAGTGCGCGATGCAGTTGCCGCAGCGGATGCAGGTGGGCGTCTCGCTCTCGCGGTTCATGTCCTTGCTGAACAGCAGCAGGCCGCTGGCGCCCTTGACGGAGCCGGCGGTGGGGTCGGCCACGCAGATACCCATCATGGGGCCGCCCATGCAGATACGCTCGACCCTGTCCATGTCCACGCCGGCCTCGGCGAAGATGTGCTCGAGCGGGGTGCCGAAGCGCACCAGCAGGTTCTGAGCCTCCTTGACGCAGTCGCCGGCGACGGTTACCACGCGCTCGATGGAGGGCACGCCCTCATAGCACGCGCGGTAAATGGTATAGGCCGTGTAGGTGGACACGACGTTGCAGCCCACGCCGCTGGGCAGCCCGCCGGGCTTGACCTCGCGGTTGGTGTTGGCCTTGACCTGCATCTTCT
>MHCFR04200__coassemble_347_pt1 | contig 29336 bp, 22 predicted proteins | sample MHCFR04200__metabat2_high_PE_065 | metagenome-assembled genome bin MHCFR04200
TCTTTGGGGTGTCACTCCCGTTTCTTTGGGCAAGACCAAAGAAATGGGGTGACAAGGATGTCGCAGGGACTTTCGTCCCTGCATCCCGCCTTGCGCACTTGTGCGCAAGCTTAAAAAGCGAGGGGCCTTTCGGCCCCTGCGCGTGTTTACATCGCCGCGGCTATCTGCGCGGCGACCTTCGCGTTGTTCAGCGCGAGCTGGATGTTGCTTGCAAGGCTCTCGCCGCCGGTGAGGTCCTTCACCTTTGCGAGCAGGAAGGGGGTGATGTCCTTGCCGTGCACGCCGGCCTCGTCCGCCGCGGCGAGCGCGACCCGGATGACGCTCTCCATGTGGTCGAAGTCGAGCGCGTACTCCTCGGGGATGGGGTTGCCAATCAGGACGCCGCCCTTCAGGCCCATATCCCACTTGGCGTTGAGGATGGCCGCTGCCTCCTCCGGCCCGGAGCAGGCGTAGTCGAGCTTGTGGCCGCTCCTGCGGCAGTAGAAGGCCGGGAACTCGTCCGTGCCCATGCCGAGGACGGGCACGCCCATGGTCTCGAGGTACTCGAGCGTTCGGCCTATGTCGAGAATCTGCTTTGCCCCAGCGCAGACGACGGCGACGGAGGTGTGCGCCAGCTCCTGCAGGTCGGCGGATATGTCCATGGTGACCTCGCCGCCGCGGTGTACGCCGCCGATGCCGCCGGTGGCGAACACGCGGATCCCGGCCATTTCGGCCATCAGCATGGTGGTGGCGACGGTGGTGGCGCCCGTGTGGCCGTTGGCGATGTACACCGGCACGTCGCGGCGTGAGACCTTGCCGACGTCATGCGCCTCGCACATTACCTTGAGGTCGGCCTCGTTCAGGCCCACCTTGAGCCTGCCGCCGATGATAGCCATGGTTGCGGGGACGGCTCCGTTGTCGCGCACGACCTGCTCCACCTTTGCGGCGAATCCGAGATTTTCGGGGTACGGCATGCCGTGGCTGAGTATAGTGCTCTCAAGGGCGACGACGGGCTTGTGTGCGTCAAGCGCGGCTTTGATTTCTGGCTGGATGTCGAGGTATTTATTCATGCTAAAACTCCCTTTATATAAAAATCTGAGTAAAATACACTTATAGGGTCTTAAATGCAGTGATTAATGTATATTCACTTAAAACTGTCTCACGGGACGGCTCAAATCCAATGCCGGGCCAGAAATGTGACGGAACCGGGTTGTCCTTCACATAAGCGAGCCCGGCCCGCCTGAATCCCGCCGCTTTCAGCCCGGACAGAAGCTGGGAGGCCATTTTTCTCCCAACTCCTTTTCCCTGTGCGGAGCGCCGGAGCATAAACAGGCCTATCCAAGCCGTGGCACCTTCAGGATAGCCGGATATGATATCTGCAAGCCCCAGCGGCCCGGCTTCGTCCCGGATCAGAAGGAAGTATTTGTCCACCAGCCCCTTTCCCTCAGGGACAGCGAGCGTGTCCCTCAGCAGGGCCTCAGTGGACGGCAGCGAGCGCATGTACCCGTAGTATTCAGGATTGCCGGAGCAGATCCCCGCCGCCTCAGGTATGTCGCACTCCCGCAAAACACGCACATCATATCCGCTGAAAAGCGAATCGATATCAAGCATCCCTGCCGGAGGTGAAAGACGAAGTATCCCCGCGCAGAAGGAGATCCGCTCAAATTCAAGCGCGGGAAAGAGCCGCCTCAGCTCCTCCGCGACCGGGTAATTCTCCTCGCTGTCCCACTCCTCCGCGGCGTGAGCGCGGCAGAGCTCCAGTTCCCTCCGCGTTTCAAAGGCTACGTCGCCGACCAGCACGGCCCCGCCGGGGCGGAGCACGCCGAGGCATTCGCGGAGAAGCCGCGCCTGCCCTCCGGCGCTCAGGTGGTGTATCGCGTACGTACAGGTGACGAAATCGAACCCGTCCCCCAGCCCGTCCGGCAGCCCGGCGGAGAAATCCGCCCGGATGAGCTTCATCCAGCCGCAGCGCCGGGAGGCCTCCGCAAGCATTTCCGCAGAAAAATCCACGCCCGTCACGGAGCACCCGGCCTCCGCGAGCCGCGACGCGAGGACGCCCGTGCCGCAGCCGAGGTCCAAAACCTTTACAGGCCCGTCAGCCCGGCGGTATCCAAGCACCTGCGCGGCTATCCGGTCCATGAGCTCCTCATATCCGGCAAAGGGATATCGCTCCGCGCTCTCGCGCACATCTGAGTCGTAGCTCTCAGCCCAGCCGTCAAAATCCCTGTTGTCAAACATCTTCACGCCTCCAGCAGACATATTCCCCGAGCTTTTCAAATCCGGCGTCCAGCGCCGCAGCTTCCCCGGCCGAGCCGGCGTCAGAAAGGTATGTCACCTTCCCGCCCTTCAGAGCGGCAAGAGCAGTCGAAATCAGGTCCCTCGCGGAGGGCACATCCCGTGCGGCAAGGCCGAATATCTCCGCCCCGCCCTCATATTTGCGCAGGAACAGCCCGGAGTGCACCGGCCGCCCGGCCGCGTATACCCGCCAGTTTTCAAAGCAGGCTTCAAGCCGCGCGGCGTTCCAATAGCAGTCCGAAAAATGCTCCTCGTGGAATTTGAGATACTCACCGAGCCTCTCGCGCCCTATCCTTTCCGCCGAAGCGGCGGCACAAGTCCCGCCGCGGGATTCAAGGTGCGAGCACCTCTCGCATATGGCAAATCCCAGCTCCTCAAGCGCGGCCGAGACTGTCTCGTTTTCCCCCGCCAGGCCAACAGTCAGCTCACAGCCCGGGCAGAGGGCGGCAAATCCCTCAATGAGAGCACGGGCGGAGGGCACGTCCCCCTCGCGGACAAATATGCCCGTCGTCTGCGCGTAGCCATCCTCCGTCATCGAGAAAAACGCGAGCGCTCCCCGCGTCCTCCCGTCGGCTTCAGCAATGCGGAGCAGGCCGCCCTCTTTTGCTCTCAAAGCTATTTCCGCTTCCAGCTCCGCGCCGGAAAGCAGCGGATAGCTGCACGTTTTCCGCACGGACGCGCACTCAAGCGCAAAGGAGAGCAGCTCCGCGGAGGGCGAGTATTCCCTTAAAACGTCCATATGCGCCTCCTGAAGAGCCTCTCACTCGTGAAAATCCCGGAGGAAATCCCCTCAGGAAGTCTCCCTCAGCGCGGATATAGTCCTCTCAAGCGCCTCAACGCTTATATCAGGGCTTATCGTGCGCTCGCACTGGGTGGCAAGGGCGCCGGCCGCGAGGGCCATATCGAGAGTCTCAGCCGCTTCCAGTCCGCGGACGTATCCGTACACGAGCCCGGACATGAAGGCGTCCCCTGCCCCGTTGGCGTTGGCCATCTCCGTGAGCGCGCGGAGCGAGCGGAACATCGCGCGCCCCTCGCAGTCGGCGTAATAGCAGCCGCGCTCGCCGAGGCTAACGGCCACGCGCTTCACCCCGCGGCGGAGCAGCTCGGCGCAGGCCGAGACGAGCCCGGCGTCCGTGTCCGTCTCGATTCCGGAGAGCACCGCGAGCTCGAGCCGGTTCGGCTTTATCAGATACAGCCCGCCCACGAGCGGGACGACCTTCCTCGCGTAGGCCGTGCTCACCGGGTCCAGGAACACCGGCGTGCCGCAGCCGCCGGCGAGCGAAATTATCCGCTCCACCGTCTCAAAGGGCAGGCACGGGTCGCACACCACGGCGGCGGCGTCTTTTATAAGCCCTGCGTTCTCTTCCGCGACCTCCGGGGTTATGCGGCCGAGTATGCCCATGTCCGACATGGCCACGAGCATGTCTCCGTGCGCGTCGAGCATCGATATGTAGCAGCTCGAGTGCTCCCCCGGCACGGTTATCAGCCCGGACATGTCCAGCCCCGCTCTCTCGCTCTCGCGCCGGACGAATTCGCCGTAGAGGTCGTCGCCGACGGCGGAGATCATCTTCGCGCGCACGCCGAGGCGGGAGAGGTTTTCCATGACGTTGCGCGTCACCCCTCCGGCCGAGGTGCTCAGGCGGCCGGGGTTGGAGTCGCGCATCACGACCCCGGCGCGGCTGCGCCCGTGCACGTCCGCGTTGGCGGCGCCTATTCCGAGGACAAACGGAGTGTCCAACTTGCGCTTCCCCCATTTACAAACATATTCTTTCCACGCGGCCTTTGCCGCTTTTGAAAAGTGAATTATATCACCGCGGCAGCACATAAGCAAGTGGAGGACTGTAAAATATGAAAGCTTTTTTGCCAGCCATGCAGCCGAACATAAAATTATAATAAAGTATAATCTTGATAACTGTTCAGTCTTCTGGTATAATAGCTGCAGGGCGTCTGTATTTTCGGATTTCCTGTTTTAAAACGCCCTGTTCCGGCGTCTTTCAGCGCCCGCCGGAAATATAAACATGTGCTTTGCGCCCCGTGCAGCGCCGAATGTATGAAGCGCGCCGTGCGGGGCGTAAAATCGCCCATTTTCTGTTTGGAGGAGTATGAATGGATTCCGTTGCGGAGGTATGGAAGAGCATACTCGATATAATAGCAAAGGACATAACGCCGACGGCCTATAACACCTGGTTTGCCGACTGCGAGCCCGTCGAGCTCGACGACTGCAAGCTCGTGCTTCACACGGCCACGGACTTCAAGCGCGGGATAATCCAGTCGCGCTTCGGCGGCATGATTTGCGCCGCGCTCTACGATTTGTTCTCCTGCGAGTTCGAGCTGCAGGTCCTGGCGGGGGACGAGCTTGAGGAATACCTCTCCCGCAAAAAAAGCTCCGACCACCTCCCGGAGATGGACGGATATACTTTCGACAGGTTCGTAGTCGGTCCTTCCAACAAGTTTGCCCACGCCGCCGCCGTGGCCGTGGCCGAAAACCCCGGCAGGGCCTATAACCCCCTGTTCATTTACGGCAACTCCGGCCTCGGAAAGACCCATCTGCTGCTCGCGATAGGCGAGGAGATCCATTCCCGCCACCCGGAAAAGCAGATAGCCTATGTAAAGGGCGACGAGTTCACAAACCAGATGATACAGTCCGTCCAGTCCGGTAAAACCGAAGAATTCCGGCACAAATACCGCAATGTCGACTTGCTTCTTGTGGACGACATACAGTTCATCGCCGGAAAACAGGCCACGCAGGAGGAGTTTTTCCACACCTTCAACAACATCTACGAGGCCGGGCACCAGATAGTCATAACCTCCGACCGTCCGCCCATGGAGATGTCCCTCCTGGACGACCGGCTGAGGACGCGCTTCGAGGGCGGATTGATGGCGGACGTGCAGCCGCCCGACCTCGAAACCCGCATGGCCATAATCCGAAACAAGGCCGCCCAACTCGGCATGATCCTCCCGGACGACGTGGTGGAGTACATCGGCGACAATATAACGGCAAATATCCGCCAGATCGAGGGCGTTGTAAAGCGCCTCACCGCCTATAAGGAGATACTCAACGACACCATCACGATAAACTCCGTGAAGCGCGCCATCAAGGATGTCATAAGGGTCGGGGAGTACATACCCACGCCGGAGGTCATAATTGAGGAGACGGCCAGGTATTACTCCCTCACGAGCGAGGACATAAGGGGTCAGCGCCGCAGCAAAAACATCGCCATGGCCCGCCAGATCTCCATGTACCTAATGCGCAGCCTGACGAACCTCTCTCTGCTCGACATCGGCGGGCAGTACGAGGGGCGAAACCACTCCACCGTGCTCAACTCCGTCCGCAAGGTCGAGGACCTCATAAAAAAGGATCCGGAGATCGCCAGCACCGTGCGGGACATCTCGTCGAACATCAACTCCCGCTCGTAACAGACAAATTGTTTTCTTGTTTACAATTTCCTGTTCAAACAGTGTTGAAAACTGTTCACAATTTTTTCAACCCATTTAAGCTGTTCACAACCTTAAAATAAAGCACACACTTTTCAACATCAAAACCCCGCGCCGCGCAAGGCTTTCAGGCACTTTTCAACACTTCCGCTCGCCTATTACTACTACTGCTAAAAAATTATCCTATCCTTTCTATCCTCAGGAGGCACAAACATGAAATTTTCCTGCGACAAGCACCTGATACAGTCCGCAGCCGCCACCGCGGCGAGGGCTGCCTCTGCAAAGAGCCCCATCCCCGCCCTCGAGGGCCTGCTGATACAGGCCGGGGCCGGCGTAAGGCTCACGGGCTACGACCTCAAAAAGGGCATATATACCACAATAGAGGCCGACGTGGAGCGCCCCGGTTCCGCCGTGCTGAACGCGAAGCTGTTTACGGAGATGCTCCGCCGCCTGCCGGACGGGATAGTCACCGTCGAGGTCGGAGAGCAGAACGACGTAAAGGTGAAATGCGGCCGCAGCGCCTACGACTTTATAGCGATAGATGCGGAGGAATACCCCGAGCTGCCGGAGATGGACGAGTCCGAGGCCGTTTCCATCCCGCAGAAGACACTCAAGGCCATGATCGACGAGACCATTTTCGCCGTCTCCACCAACGAGAGCCGCCCTGTTTATATGGGCAGCATGTTTGAAATCGGCGGCGGACAGCTCACTTTAGTGTCCGTGGACGGCTACCGCCTGGCGCTCAGGCGCGAGAAGCTCGAGGGCAGCGGGCGCGAAGGGCTCGCTTTCATCATACCCGGCACCGCGCTGCAGGATATAAGCCGCATCTGCGCGGACAGCGACGAGCAGGTACTGATAAACGTCGGCGCCAAGCACGTCACCTTCACCATAGGCGAAACCGTCGTGATTTCCCGCCGGCTCGAGGGCGAGTTTTTGAACTACCGCAAGGCCGTGCCCGAAAACTTCCGCTTCACGATGAAAATAAGCCGCGAGGAGTTCCTCTCGGTGGTCGACCGCGTCTCCCTCGTCGTGGACGAGAAGATAAAGAGCCCCCTCCGCCTCACGTTCAGGGACGGGAGCATAGACTTTGCCTGCGTGACCCCGGTCGGCCGCGCGGAGGACGTCTGCTCCTGCACCGGCGAGGGCGGCGACACCGAGATCGGCTTCAACGACCGCTATCTGAGGGACGCGCTGCGCGCAGCGCCGGCGGACGAGCTCGACGTGTGCATAAACACCGGCTCCTCCCCCTGCGTCTTCCTCCCGGCGGACGGCGGCGACGGCTTCATATACATGGTGCTGCCCGTAAGGCTGCGCTCCGGTGACTGAACTCGGCATGAAAACGGATACAATAGCCATACACACCGATTTTATCAAGCTTGAGAGCCTTCTGAAGCTCGCCGGGGCGTGCGAGACAGGCGGCGAAGCCAAGCTTGCGATAAACGACGGCCTCGTGGAGGTAAACGGCGAGGTCTGCACCATGCGCGGCAAAAAAATACGCAGCGGGGACAGCGTGCTCTTCGACGGCGTGCTGTACAGGGTGGAAAACGAATGAAGGTCGAGCGGATAGCCCTCTCCGGGTTTCGCAATTACGACCAGGAGTGCGTGGAGTTCTCCGGCGCCACGAACGTCATAAAGGGCGAAAACGGGCAGGGCAAGACGAATCTGCTCGAGGCCGTATATATGCTCACCTGCGGCAGGAGCTTCCGCACCCGGCTGGACAGGGAGCTCGTGGGCTTCGGATTTTCAAACGCCGAGATCCTCGCGGACACCGAGAGCCACGGCCGCGAACAGACCATAAAAATCGTAATGACCCCCGGCCAGCGGAAGCAGATAACCGTGAACGCGGTGAAAAAAAGCGCCTCCGAGCTCTCCGGCGGGTTGAGCAGCGTCCTCTTCTGCCCGGACGACCTCGACCTTGTGAAGGAGGGCGCGGCGGTGCGCCGCAGGCTTATGGACACGGCCATCGGCCAGCTCCGCCCAAATTACGCCAAGCTCGCCGCCGAGTACTCCCGCCTCTATGACCAGAAGAGCGCCATACTGCGCGACTGGCGGGAAAAGCCCTCGCTGCTGGAAACGCTCGATGATTTCTCCGCGCGCATGTGCGCCGTGTCGGCCAGGCTAATCCGCTACCGCGCGGCCTTTGTAAAGCGCCTCGCCGCTGCTGCCGGGCCGATCCACCGCGAGTTTTCAGGCGGGGCGGACGAGTTGGATCTTCAGTACCTCACCGTTTCAACGGTGCGTGACCCCTTCGGCCCCGAGCGGGAGATATTCTACGACGTCTGCGAGCACCAGGAGGCGCACCGCCGCGCGGAGATAGAGTCAGGCCAGTGCCTCACCGGCGCGCACAAGGACGATATAGCCATCAGCATAAACGGCCGCAGCGCCCGCACCTTCGGCTCGCAGGGGCAAAAGCGCACCGCCGCGCTCTCGATAAAGCTCGCCGAGCGGGAGATCTTCCTGCAGGAGACGGGCGAGTATCCCGTACTGCTGCTCGACGACGTGCTGAGCGAGTTAGACGCGAAACGCCAGGACTATGTCCTGAACCGCATCGGCGCGGGGCAAACGCTGATAACCTGCTGCGAGGACGATGGGATAGCGAAGCGCACCGGTGCAAGGGTGCTCACGATTTCGGGGGGCAGGCTGATATGAGCGGCACATATCTGCATATCGGCGGGCAGTACGTGGTTCTCCGCTCGTCTGTCGCCGGGATATTCGACATAGACAACACCACCTCGTCAAGATGGACGCGGGAAATGCTCGCGTCCGCCGAAAAAAACGGCGAGGTGATAAACGCGGCGGAGGACCTGCCAAGGTCCTTCGTTCTGTGTGAGGAGGGCGGAGTTAGAAGGGTTTACCTCTCCCAGCTCTCCCCCGCCGCGCTGCAGCGGCGCTGACGCAAAGAAAAGCTGAAAGGAAAAGGATGTTTAGCGCATGTCCGATATCAATGAGAAAATAACACAGGAATACGACGCCAGCCAGATACAGGTGCTTGAGGGGCTCGAGGCGGTCCGCCTCCGCCCCGGCATGTACATCGGCTCCACCTCTGCTTCCGGGCTGCACCACCTTGTCTACGAGATCGTCGACAACGCGATCGACGAGTCCCTCGCCGGATATTGCAATCACATAGAAGTCACCATAGAGCCGGGGGACGTTATCTGCGTGGCGGACAACGGCCGCGGAATCCCGGTGGACATACAGGGCCAGACCGGCAAGCCCGCGCTCGAGGTCGTCTACACCGTACTGCACGCCGGCGGCAAGTTCGGCGGCGGGGGGTACAAGGTCTCCGGCGGCCTGCACGGCGTGGGCGCGAGCGTTGTGAACGCGCTCAGCGACTGGCTGGAGGTAAGCGTGCACAAGAACGGGCAGATTTATCAGATGAAGTTCTCCCGCGGCGAGATAACCCAGCCGATGACCGTAATAGGCAAAACGGACCACACCGGCACCGTCGTGCGCTTCCACCCGGACCCGGAGATGTTCGAGGAGACTGTTTTCGACTACGACACGCTGCACACCCGCATGCGCGAGCAGGCCTTTTTGAACGCCGGGCTGAAGATAACCACGGAGGATAAGCGCCCCGGCCAGGAGCAGAAGGATGTCATGCTCTATGAGGGCGGTATACGCGAATTCGTAAAGTATATAAACCGCAACAAGAACGAGCTGCACCCTGAAGTCATCTACATGTCCGGCGGGCGCGAGGACTCCGAGTGCGAGATAGCCATGCAGTATAACGACGGCTATAACGAGATCCTCGTCTCTTTCGCCAACAACATCCACACGCCGGAGGGCGGCATGCACGAGACGGGCTTCAAGTCCGCGCTCACCCGCGTCCTGAACGCCTACGGCAAAAAGGTGAACATCCTCAAGGAGGGCGAGAGCGTCTCCGGCGAGGACTGCCGCGAGGGCCTTACCGCCGTCATATCCGTGAAGCTCACGAACCCCCAGTTCGAGGGACAAACCAAGGCGAAGCTGGGCAACAGCGACATGCGCACGCTTGTGGACAGCGTCGTGAGTGCCAGGCTCGAGCAGTTCCTCGAGGAAAACCCCGCCGTCGGCCGCACGATACTCGAAAAGGCCCAGACGGCCAGCAAGGCGCGCGAGGCCGCGCGCAAGGCCCGCGAGAATATCCGCCGCAAGAACGCGCTGGAGGGCTCCACCCTCCCCGGCAAGCTGCGCGACTGCAACGAGCGCGACCCGGCCCTCACCGAGCTCTACATCGTCGAGGGCGACAGCGCTGGCGGCAGCGCCACCAGCGGGCGGGACAGCCGCTTCCAGGCCATCCTCCCGCTCTGGGGCAAGATGCTGAACGTCGAAAAGGTGCGCGAGGAGAAGGTATACGGCAACGACAAGCTCAACCCCGTTATAACCGCTCTCGGCGCCGGCCTCGGCGAGGATTTCGATATTGCAAAGCTCCGCTACCACAAGATAATCATAATGGCGGACGCTGACGTGGACGGCAGCCATATAAGGACGCTGCTGCTCACCTTCTTTTTCCGCTACATGCGCCCGCTGATAGACCACGGCTATGTCTACGCCGCCGTCCCGCCGCTCTATAAGCTGACGAGGGGCAAGACCAGCCGCGTGGCGTACAGCGACGCCGAGCGCGACCGCGTCAGCGCGGAGCTGCGCGGGGACAACCCGAACGCGAAAATAGACATCTCCCGCTTCAAGGGCCTCGGCGAGATGGACCCCCACGAGCTGTGGGAAACCACCATGAACCCGGAGACCCGCACCCTCAAGCGCATAGAGCTCGACGACGCCGTAAAGGCCGACGAGATTTTTACCATCCTCATGGGCGAAAAGGTCGAGCCGAGGAAGGAATTCATCGAGCAGAACGCGAAATATGTCGTGAACCTGGACGTTTGAGCGGTTTTTGCTTCATCTACAAACATTAAGGTGGTACCCAAATGGCCAAAGATTACAAGCCTGAGGACATATTATTCCCAAATCAGAAAATAGTCGCGAGCGAGATCGTGAACGAGATGAAGTCCAGCTTCATCGACTACGCGATGAGCGTCATCGTCTCGCGCGCGCTGCCGGACGTGCGCGACGGGCTCAAGCCCGTCCACCGGAGGATACTCTACGCGATGTACGAGGACGGGCTCACCTCCGACAAGCCCTTCAAAAAATCCGCCACCTGCGTCGGCGACGTGCTGGGCCGCTATCATCCGCACGGCGACAGATCGGTGTACGACGCGCTCGTGCGCCTGGCGCAGGATTTCTCCATGCGCTACCCGCTGGTGGACGGCCACGGCAACTTCGGCTCGATAGACGGCGACCCCCCCGCGGCCTACCGTTATACGGAGGCGCGCATGTCCCGCATCTCGGACGAGATGCTCCGCGACCTTGAAAAGGACACGGTGGACTGGGACCCCAACTTCGACGAGAGCCGCAAGGAGCCCCGCGTCCTCCCCGCCCGCTTCCCGAACCTGCTGGTGAACGGCTCGAGCGGCATCGCCGTCGGCATGGCGACGAACATACCCCCCCACAACCTCACCGAGGTCATAAACGCCTGCATCTGCGTGCTTGAGAACCCGGACGCCACGCTCAGCGACCTGATGCAGCACGTCACCGGCCCGGACTTCCCCACCAGGGGCATAATAATGGGCCGCAGCGGCATCCGCGCGGCCTACGCCACGGGCCGCGGCAAGGTCATAATCCGCGCCCGTACGGAGATGGAGGAGTACGGCCACGACCGCATACGCATAATCGTCACCGAGCTGCCGTATCAGGTAAACAAGCGCCAGCTCATAGAGAATATGGCCGACCAGGTGCGCGAAAAGCGGCTCGACGGCATCTCCGGGCTGCGCGATGAGAGCGACCGCAACGGCATGCGCATAGTCATAGAGCTCAAGCGGGACGCCAACCCGCAGGTGGTGCTCAACCGCCTGTTCGCGCAGACCCAGCTCCAGACCAGCTTTTCAATAAACATGCTCGCGCTTGTGGACAACCAGCGCGCGCCGAAAATACTGAACCTGCGGCATATAATAGACGAGTACCTCTCCTTCCAGGAGGAGCTCATAGTCCGCCGCACGAAGTTCGACCTGAAAAAGGCCCAGGAGAGGGCCCACCTCCTCGAAGGCCTGCTCATAGCCCAGGACAACATAGACGAGGTCATCCGCATCATACGCGAGAGCTATGACGACGCGAAGGAAAACCTCATGCGCCGCTTCAGCCTTGACGACGTCCAGGCCCAGGCAATACTCGACATGCGCCTGAAGGCCCTGCAGGGCCTCGACCGGGAAAAGCTCGAGCGCGAATACGCCGAGCTCGAGGAGCGCATAGCCTACTACGAGGGCCTGCTCGCCGACCCGGAGAAGATAAAGGGCGTCCTGAAGGACGAGCTCACCGCCATCCGCGACAAATACGGCGACGGGAGAAAGACCGAGATACAGGACGTCGAGGACGAGATCGACGTCGAGGACCTCATCGAGGAGGAGGAGTGCGTCTATACCCTCACGCACGGCGGCTACATCAAGCGCCTGCCCGCCAGCGAATACCGCGCTCAGGGCCGCGGCGGCAAGGGCATAAAGGCCATGACCACCCGCGAGGAGGACTATGTGGAAACCGTGTTCACGGCCTCCACTCACGACAACATCCTCTTCTTCACGAACCTCGGCCGCTGCTACCGCAAGAAGGGCTACCAGATACCCGAGGCCGGCCGCACGGCGAGGGGCACGAACATCGTGAACATCATCCCTGCCGAGAGCGGCGAGCGCGTGAGCGCGATGCTGCATGTCCGGGATATGGACGCCGAGCTCTACATCGTGATGGTGACGAAAAACGGCACCGTCAAGCGCATGAGGCTGGACGCGATAAAGAACATCCGCAAGACCGGCATCCGCGCGCTGAACATCGACGAGGGGGATGAGCTCATCTCCGTCCGCCTGACCGACGGGACGCAGAATATCCTCATAGCCACCCACGGCGGATACGCCATCTGCTTTGACGAGAACGACGTGCGCCCGATGGGCCGCGAGGCCGTGGGCGTCCGCGGCATAAAGCTCCGCGAGGGCGACTGGGCCGTCGGCGCCGGCAGGGCCGGCGCGGGCAGCGCCCTGCTCTCGGTCACCGAGAACGGCTACGGCAAGCGCACCGCCATCGAGGAATACCTCCGCGGCGGGGAGGACGCCGGCCCGCAGAAGCGCGGCGGCATGGGCGTGAAGAACTACAACTGCACCGAAAAGACCGGCTATGTGGCGGACGTCAAGGTCGTCTCCGAGGACGACGACGTGCTCATCGTGGCCGACGACGGCACGATAATCCGCACCGGCGTTGAAAATATCAGCCTGCTCGGCCGCGCCACGCAGGGCGTGCGCGTCATGCGCCCGAACCCGGGCGCCAAGGTCATCTCCGTCGCCCGCACGGACAGGGACGATAATTCCGCGCAGACGGAGGAAGAATGAAGGAAGTCACGATATATACCGACGGGGCCTGCTCGGGAAACCCGGGCCCCGGCGGCTGGGCCGCGATACTCAAATACGGCCCCCACGAAAAGGAGCTCTCCGGCGGCGAGGCGGAAACCACGAACAACCGCATGGAGCTCTCCGGCGTGATAGCTGCGCTCGGCGCGCTCACCGAGCGCTGCTCCGTCACGCTCTATACGGATTCGCAGTATATTGAGCGGGCCATAAACGAGCACTGGCTGGACAGCTGGAAAAAGCGCGGCTGGCGCCGGAAGGACGGGCCCGTAAAAAACCTCGAGCTCTGGCAGGAGCTCGACAAGCTACTCCACGCGCATGAAGTCAGCGTCCATTGGGTAAAGGGGCACGCTGAGAATGAGTATAACAACCGCTGCGACGCGCTCGCGGTAAAGCGCCGTGACGAGTTTGCGCAGCGCTGAGGGAGCGGAAAGGTGAAAAAGCAAAGAGAAATCAACTATAACGCGCACCCGTTCCGGGTGTTCATGTCGTTTTTCAGGCCGCATATGGGCCTTTTCATCCTCGATATGGCCTGCGCGCTCACGGCCTCGGTCATCGACCTTGTGTTTCCGTATGTCTCGCGCCTTTCCATGACCGAGCTGCTGCCGAACAGGCTGTTCGAGACGTTTTTCGTTGTGATGGCCATAATGTTCGCGGCCTACGTGGTAAAGGGCGTGATGTACTACCTCATCACGGTTTTGGGCCACCGCATGGGCGTGTACATAGAGGCGGACATGCGCCACGCCGTGTTCAATCACATGCAGCGGCTGAGCTTTTCGTTCTTCGACCACAACCGCACCGGCGTGCTCATGAGCCGCATAACCTCCGACCTATTTGAGATAACCGAGCTGTCGCATCACGGCCCGGAGGATATCGTGATCAGCCTGCTCACCATAGTGGGCTCGATGGCCGTGATGTTCACGATACAGTGGAAGCTCGCGCTCGTGCTCGCCGTGACCCTTCCGCTGCTCATCGCGTTCACGCTCTCCCGCCGTGTGAACATGAAACGCGCGAACATAGAGGTAAAGCGCCAGACCGCGGAGATAAACGCGTCAATAGAGAGCGGGATCTCCGGCATACGCACGGCAAAGGCCTTCGCTAACGAAAAAACCGAGGACGACAAGTTCACCGAGGCCAACGAGCGCTATAAAAACTCCAAAAAGTCTTATTACAACGCCATGGGCGGGTTCATGAGCGGGATGGAGTTCACAACGAGCATCATGCAGGTGCTCGTGATAACCGTCGGTGGGCTGCTCATAATGCGCGGGGAGCTCGACTACATAGACCTGATGACCTTCTCGCTCTATGTTTCGACCTTCGTCACCCCCGTGCGGAAGCTGTCCCAGTTTTCCGAGGTCTATATGCAGGGCACGGCGGGCTTTTCCCGCTTCCTTGAGCTCATGCGCACCGAGCCCTCGATAAAGGACGCGCCGGACGCCGTGGAGCTCCGGGACGTAAAAGGCGAGGTCGAATACCGCGATGTCAGCTTCTCGTATGGGGAGAACAGCGCCCCGGTGCTCTCCGGCGTGTCGCTCACCGTCCACCCGGGCGAAAAGCTGGCCGTGGTCGGACCCTCCGGCGGCGGCAAGACCACTCTCTGCCAGCTCCTGCCGCGCTTTTACGACGTTACGGGCGGCGCCGTGCTCGTCGACGGGCACGACGTCAGGAGCGTCACGCAGGACTCACTGCGCCGGAATATAGGCATGATACAGCAGGACGTTTTCATCTTCGCCGGCACCATAAAGGACAATATACGTTACGGACGCCCGGACGCGACGGACGCCGAGGTGGTCGCCGCCGCCGTGCGCGCGGAGATCCACCAGGAAATAAGCCAGATGCCGGACGGATACGACACCTATGTCGGCGAGCGCGGCGTCATGCTCTCGGGAGGCCAGAAGCAGCGCCTTGCGATAGCGCGGGTGTTTTTGAAAAACCCGCCCGTGCTCATACTTGACGAGGCCACGAGCGCGCTCGACACGGTCACCGAGCAGAGGATCCAGGCCTCGCTCGACGAGCTGGCGGAGGGGCGCACGAGCATCATAATCGCCCACCGGCTTTCCACCATACACAACGCGAACCGCATAGCGGTTATCGAGCACGAAAAAATAATCGAAATAGGCTCTCACGCCGAGCTTATGGAAAAGAACGGGGTCTACGCGCAGCTCTACCGCGCGCAGGCCTTTACGGAGGACTGAAATGAATTACAATATAATACGCGGCGGCCACGAGGACCTGAACCGCATTTATCCGATGATGACCTTCGATTTCGAGAGCTGGGAGCTGCCCAAAGAGTCCGAATTCCACGCCGCGATGCTGAAGGGCGCGGAGCTGCTGCTGCTGAAGGACGGGACCGGCCTCGAGTGCGGCTACGCAATGATGCTCAAAAGCCGCGGGGACAACTATGTCCTCCTCGGCTGGCTGGGAGTGTATCCAAACGTGCGCGGCAACGGCATAGGCGGTAAATTCCTCTCCTGCCTCAGGGAGTATTACTCCGCCCTCGGAGGAATCCTGCTCGAGGTGACAAAGTTTCCTGAACTCGAAAAGGCCAGGAAGCTGCACGCGTTCTACCAGCGCAACGGCTATGGGGATGTGAAGTGCGAATACATACTCTATAGCGAGCCGGCGGCGCTGATGTACCTGCCCATTGCCGGGCCGGAGGACATCTCGGGGGATATACGCGTAATAATCCGCGGCTGCTACCTCCCCCTCTACACCGAAACCGAGCAGAAAAAGCATATCGACATAAAGTGAGCCCGGGTGTTGACAAGCGCCTGTGCGGTGAGTAAAATCTTCATCTGTAATGCGCAAGCGGCGGAAGGGCCGCCGCTCAACAGGAGGTTAATTATGGCCAAGGAAAAGAGAGTCCGCGAGATAACGGACATGGAACAGGATTTCGCCCAGTGGTTCACCGACGTGTGCACCAAGGCGGAGCTCATCGATTATTCTGATGTCAAGGGCCTTTTCATACTCAGGCCCTACGGCTACGCCATCTGGGAGAACATACAGGCCTTCCTTGACAGGCGCTTTAAGGAGACCGGGCATGTCAACGTCTCCATGCCGCTGCTCATACCGGAGAGCCTTCTCCAGCGCGAGAAGGACCACGTGGAGGGCTTCGCGCCCGAGTGCGCCTGGGTCACCGTCGGCGGCAGCGAGGAGCTGCCCGAGCGGCTCTGCATCCGCCCCACGAGCGAAACGCTCTTCTGCGAGCACTGGAGCCACGTGATACACTCCTGGCGCGACCTGCCCTGCCTCTATAACCAGTGGTGTAGCGTCCTCCGCTGGGAAAAGACCACCCGTCCCTTCCTCCGCGGGCGCGAGTTCCTCTGGCAGGAGGGGCACACGATACACGCCACGGCCGAGGAGGCCCTCGCAGAGACCCGCCAGATGCTGGAGATATACGCCGAGCTGTGCGAGACTCAGCTCGCCATGCCCGTGATCCGCGGCGACAAGACCGACAAGGAGAAGTTCGCCGGCGCGGAAAACACCTATACCATCGAGTGCATGATGCACGACCGCAAGGCGCTCCAGGCCGGCACCAGCCACTATTTCGGGGACGGCTTCGCAAAGGCGTTCAATATCACCTTCTCCGACAAGGAAAACAAGCTCCGCGCCCCGTTCGAGACCAGCTGGGGCCTCTCCACCCGCACGATAGGCGGCCTTATCATGACTCACGGGGACAACAACGGCCTCGTACTGCCGCCGAACATCGCGCCGATACAGGTCGTCGTGCTGCCCATAGCGGCGCACAAGCCCGGCGTCACCGAGGCCGCGGAGGCCGTAGTGGAGCGCCTGAAGGCCGCCGGAGTGCGCGTGAAGGGCGACTTTTCCGACAACTCCCCCGGCTGGAAGTTCGCCGAGTGGGAAATGAAGGGCGTCCCCGTCCGCCTCGAGCTCGGCCCGCGCGACATCGAGGGCGGCGTCTGCGTCGCCGCAAGGCGCGACAGCGGCGAAAAAATCACGCTTCCGCTCGAAAATCTTGAGGACAGCGTGAAGGAGCTGCTCTCCGCCGTCCAGCAGGGCCTCTTCGACAAGGCGAAGCACAACCTCGACGAGCACACCTACACCGCCACGACCGTGGACGAGGTGAAGGACGTCATCGAAAACCGCGGCGGCGGCTTCGTCAAGACCATGTGGTGCGGCGACGAGGAGTGCGAGCTGAAGATGAAGGAGCTTGCCGGCGTGTCCAGCCGCTGCATGCCCTTCGAGCAGGAGCACATAGGCGACACCTGCCCGGTATGCGGCAGGGCGGCCAAAAAGATGATAATCTGGGGCGTAGCGTATTGATGTTTTCACCCCGCCCCTTCCCGTCCGGGAAGGGGCGGGGTTCGTCCCCGACCGGCGCCGTGCGCGCGAAAAATAAAAACAGGCAGGAGACTGATCATGCAGCCGGGTATACAGCTTTCAAGCACGGTGAGAATAGCCCTCATCATAGCGGTCATAGCGGCCGCGGTAATCATACTGCACATCATAAGCAGGAGCGAGAAGTTCCCCCGCTCCCCGCGGAAGTACACGCTGCTCTGCTTAGCCGTGCTGCTCGCCGGCTTTGCGGGGCTGTTCGTCCTCTCCCGCGGCGGGCTGGATCCGCGCGAGCTGCCGGGCTTCGCTCCCTTTGCGGCCGGGGAGCTCTCTGCCGCAGCGGAGGCGGTTGAGGACTCCGTCGCGCTCGAGTATTCCTCTGGCGAGGCAAGCGGCGCTGAGCTCACGGAGTTCGGCGTGGTATTCGAAAACGGCGAATTCAGCCGCATGGACTTCACCGCCGCCCTCTCCGGCGGGGACGAGGCCTGGAGCCGCAGCTTCCGCATCGTGACGCCCGACAACCGTCTTGCGTCGGATCGCCGCGTAATGCTGAATCCCGGCTCGGCGGGCGGCGTGATCCCCGTCGAGAGCCTCTCTGCGGCCCTCAGCGCGCTTGAGGCAGCTAACTGGGACGACGCCCTCGCCCCCGGCGGGGAGGGGCTGCTGAGCCTCTCTCTCGAGCGCATGAAGTATTCCCCCGCCGAGCTCAGCGGGAGCGTGTACGTCCTCGACCCGTCCGGCCTCAGCAGCGCGGACGCTTATCCGCTCGAAGTGGAAATGCCCGTGCTCACAGTGGATCAGGACGGTGCGCTGAGCTATATACTTATTAATATGTAAGGGTAAAATGAAAGAGCCCCGACTTCAAGTCGGGGCTCTTTTTACTGCCTAAAGGCCGGAGGCAGGCTTACTCCTCCACCTCACGCAGCCTGTCGGCAAACTGGCTTTCCAGCGCGCTCTGCTTGTCCGCGCGTGACTTGTAGCTGCGCACGTTGCTCGTGGCGTTCAGCACGGGCGTGATTGTCCCCGCGCCGGCCACGCAGCCGCCGGGGCAGGCCATGCCCTCGAGCAGATAGCCGTTCCGCTTGCCGGCCTTAGCCATAGTGAGCATCTTGCGGCACTCGCGAAGTCCGTCGCCGTATTCCACGTCCACGTGCCTGCCCGGCTCTATGCGGGATATCGCCTCTGCGACCGCGGCGGCGACGCCGCCGACCACCGCGAAGCCGCGCCCGGCCCCGGTGCCCTTGTCGAAGTCCTTGTCGCACTCGTCAGGCTCGAGCGCGGCGAAGTCTATCTCCTTCGCGTCGAACATGCCCTGCAGCTCCTCGAACGTGAGCACGAAATCTACGTCGGAGCGCACGCTGCGGCGGCTCGCCTCGAGCTTTTTCGCCGCGCAGGGGCCGATGAACACGATGCGGGCGTTCGGGTTTTCCTTTTTCACCAGCCTTGCGGTGAGCACCATGGGCGTCAACGCCATGGAGATGTTGTCCTTGAATTCGGGGAAGAGCTTTTTTGCCATTACGCTCCAGGCGGGGCAGCAGCTCGTGGCCATGAAGTCCAGCTTCTCCGGCACGTTTTCAAGGAAGTCGTGCGCCTCCTCCACGGTGCATAGGTCCGCGCCGATGGCGACCTCGACCGTGTCGGCGAAGCCGAGGATGCGCATGGCTTTTTTCAGCTTTGCGGGCGTGGCGTCCTTGCCGAACTGGCCGACGAAGGCGGGGGCGACGGCGGCGATGACCTTATCCCCCTTGCGTATCGCCTGGATGAGCTGGAAGATCTGGCTCTTGTCCGCAATGGCGGCGAAGGGGCAGTTCACAAGGCACATGCCGCAGCTTACGCACTTGTCATAGTCTATTTTCGCCCTTCCCTTTTCGTCGGAGCCGATAGCGTCCATGCCGCAGGCCTTGGCGCAGGGGCGCTCAAGGCGGCTGATGGCGTTATACGGGCACTGGTTGAGGCAGCGGCCGCAGCGGATACATTTTTTTTCGTCGATGTGGCTCTTGCCGTCGCGGCCCACGCTGATCGCGCCCTTCGGGCAGACGTTCATGCACGGGCGCGAAAGACAGCCCTGGCAGTTCGAAGATATGCGTATTTCCTTCGGCGGGCAGGCGTTGCAGGCAAAGGGGATGATGTTTATCAGCGGCGGCTCATAGTACTTCTCCGGCAGGGCCGCCTGCTCGATCCCGTCGCTCGCAAGGCTGATTTCCGCGGCGGTCCGCAGCGGAAGGCCGCAGGCCAGCCGCAGCCTTTCTGTAACAATTGCCCTCTCAAGAAACACGTCATTCCTGTAATGTGCGTCTTCGCCTGGAATAATTTTGTAGGGCAGCTCGTCTATGCGCGAATAATCGCCGCCCTCGTAGGCAAGGCGGGCGACCTCGGTAAAAACACTGCGGCGGAGGTCGTCGACCGCGCTGTGAACACCTCTCATTGGTTGGCCTCCTTATAAATAAAAGGTATGGAAACGATGCAAGAGCATTATACAACGGAAGAGCGGAGAATGGAAGAGGAAGTTTGCGCCGGGGGCAAAAAGCCGTTCAAACCGGAGCCAAAAGCGGCTTAAGCAAGCTGTTAAGCAGCAGTCAAACGGCAGGGCATGAAAAAACCGCCCCGGGAAACCCGGGGCGGAAAAACTGTTAGGTTTTAATTAAAGGTGAACTGATTACCAGTTCAGATCGGGCGTGTACTCGCAGTAGGTCAGAGTGTAAGTCGCGGTGGCGGTCGGGGTGACTTCAACAGTGAAGCTCATGCCGTCGGCAGCCGGATAGACCTCGTACTTGTACTCAACGCCGTTGCTCTCGAGGATAACGTAGAGCATCTCAGAAGCATCGATCTCATTCACAGCCGTGAAGGTGGCCTTTACGCTCTTGCCGAGGGTGTTGCCGGTAGCCGCAGTGGGAGCAGTCCAGTAAGAGGTATAGTCCTTGTTATTAACGCCAGAGGTGCTGACCACGAAGGTGGTGTCGCCAATATGAACGTCTTCGAGAGTGACCAAGCCGTTCTTGTCAGAGCCGACGTTCGGGTTGACGGTCAGCTTGAAGTAATCGTTCACGCCATCACCATCGACATCGACAGCGACCATCTTGCCCGTGGCGGCACCGCCGTTGAGATCGACAGTGTACTCGCCGGCAGCGGCGACGTTGTCGTTGTACAGGTAGACGTCAAAGGTGGTGGTGATATCAAGGCCGTTGTGCCAGGCAATGTGCCAGCCAGCGTCGATCAGAGTGTCGCTCAGCTTAACGAGGGTGGCATTCTCAAAGCCGGCATCGAGAACGTAGATAACGCCAACGTTGTTGCCGCTGACAGTGAAGGCCAGCTTGACCTTGTAGTCGTGGTAATCGTTGTAGTTATCATAGTACAGGTCGGCGAGGTCAGCGATGGTGTCAACTTCCTCAAGGGCAGCGCCAACGCGGAGGTCAACAACGACCGCATTGCTGGCGTCGTAACCATCAGCGCCATTGGTGACGTCGATCCAGTACTTCTCGTTCATGTGGCGAACAGTGGCCCAGCCGTACTCGTAGTTAACTTTGTTCAGAGTGTAGGAGCCGTCCTTCTCAACGGTGAAGTTGTAGAAGCCGCGGACGATCTCAGTCTCAGTGTCGAGGTAGACAGGCCAGTTGGTCTTGGTACCGTTCAGGTAAGCGCCCTCGTAGCGGTACAGGCCGCCCCAAGGATCGCACTCGCTGACGTTGTAGGGGAAGAACAGGGTGCCGCTGGAAACAGCCTCGCCGTTGAAGGCAAAGATGGTATCAGCGTAGAACACGCCCTGATCGTCGTAAGAACCGGTCATGCCGAGCCAATCAAGGGTGACCTGGCTGGCGGTGAAGTTCTCGGAGTAAGCCTCGAGCAGGCCGTCAACACCGGTGACAACCTTGGTGTCGAAGGTGCTGCCAACGCCGCTGGCAATGATGAAAGTCACGTTCTCGTTGTCGAAGTAGACCCAGCTGCCATCGTTGAGCTGGAACCTGTAGGTGTCAGCCTTGAAAGCCTGAGAGCCGACGTTGTCGATGGTCTTGAAGGCGTAATCGACGTAATTGTCGTTGTTGGCCTCGGTGACGACGGTGGGCTCGTAGTTGTCGGTGCCGAGCAGGGTGTCGGTGACATCGTAGTAGCCGCGGTCGCCAACGTTCAGCTTGGTGTTGGCAGCGAAGAGCCACTCAGCAGTGACAGGGACCTCGAACTCCTCACCGGTGGCGAGGTCAGCAAACTGGGCAACGTAGCCGGCGTCGCTGTACCACACGTCGTGGGCGGTGGAGTTGCGGGCAGTGCCGGTGTAGTAGGCAACAGTGCGGGCCACACGGGCGTCGAGGCTGATGAAGTGGCCGTGAGTGTCGAGAGCGATGGTAGTGGTGTTGCCGACAACAACATCGTCAAGCCAATTGGCATCGACGAAGACGGAAGCCTCGAGGACGGTGCCGTCGCTCAGGGTGATGGTCTGGTTGACACGGCTGAAATCAGCGACCTTCGCGGTGGTGTAGGTCACCGGGTAGACGTGGCAGGCCTCGCCATTGCTGGTGGTAGCCTCGGTGGCGATGTAGATGACCTGAGCGCCACGGTTGACCTTGCTTATGTCGGTCATGATGTCGCTGTTGGCATAAGCCTTGCCGTCAACAACGGTGGTCTCCTTGGTCTCGGAGCGGGTGCCCAGAGTGCCGATGTCGTACAGGAAGTCAACAGCAGCGTAGTCGGCGCTGATGGCGGTGTTGTCGATGAGGTTGTACTCGTAAAGCTTGTCGTTGGCGTCGCCGATGGTCTTATCAGTGACGGTCTTGCCCTTCTCGAGCTTCGCAACAGCAGACTTGGTGATGCCGTTGCAGGTCAGAGCCTCAACAGTGGCGAGATCCATGACGTAAACAGCGGTCTTGCCGTTGACGTGCCAGATCTTGGCGGCGTGGTACATCATGTCGAGGTCGGTGTTGGCGGAGACAGAGCAGAGCCTGTCAGCGCTGGCAGTGCCGTAGTTCTTGGACAGAACGGTGGTGGCATTGCCCATGCCCTCGTTGTCAACGATGATGCCGGTATCGGAAGCAAGCTTGTAGACGTTCCAGCCGAGGGTGCCTTCGTAGGTCGCACGGTCAGCGAAATCGCCGTAGCGGAGGATGTAGTCGCCGAGGGAGGGGCTGTACACAACAACGCTGGCCTTCTCATTGGTCAGGGCGTTGAAGGCGTACAGGATGGCCTGCTGGCGCTGCAGCGGGGTGTGGTCAGCGCCCTCGAGGTCGCCGTCGAAGATGCCCTTGTCGAGGGCGTCCTTCGCGGTGTTCAGGCTCCAGCTGTTGCCGACGTACTCGTCGTTCGCGCCGTAGCCGACAGCGCACAGAAGCATCTTGGCCCACTGGTAACCGGTGAGCTTAGCCTCGGGCTGGAAGGTGCCGTCGCCCATGCCGTCGATGATGCCCTTCTCAACGCAGTAAGCGATGTAGCCGGCGGACCAACGGTCGGCAGCGACGTCCGTGAACGGGGCAGTGGTGCAACGGAGGCTGTCAGCCTTCTCGGGGCCCAGCTGCATGTAGGCGATGATCTTCGCCGCCTGCTCACGGGTGTAGGTGGTCTCGGGGCGCAGGGTACCATCTTCGTAGCCTTCGATGATGCCCAGGCCGACCATGACGCCAACGGCTTCGCTGTAAGCCTCGCCGACTTCGTCTGCATCCTTCAGGGTGTCGACCTTGTTGCCAGTATAGGCAGCAGAGGCACCCACGACGGTGAGACTCAGCACAAGCGCGACCGCGAGCAGAAGGCTCAGGGTCTTCTTGAGAGTTCTCATGTGGAAACTCCTCCTTTGAATAGTACCTCATTTCTGAGGCCCGTTTATGCAATCGCCGATGGACCCGGATATCCGTAAGCCGGCCCACCTGCGGCCGCATCAGCGTTAACCCGTCGTGTATTATGATTTACACGACGGGTCGCCCGGGCAGCAGTATGATGGTTATTCAGCGAAAGAGTAAGTTTTGTCTATTATATCGCTCATTGCCTCGAAAGATGGGTGTACATAGGTGTTCAGCGTGATGGATACGTCCGAGTGCCCGAGTATTCTGGCGAGCGTGGCCGGGTCGCAGCCCTGGGTCACGCAGTTTGTGGCGAAGGTGTGCCGCAGCGCGTGGAAGTTGATGTCGTTCACTCCGGCGGCCTTCAGCGCGGATTTAAACCGGCGCTGGAACCTCCTCGGCTCCATGGGCTGCACGCTGCCGGTCAGGACGTAACATTCCGGGCCGCAGCGGCTTTGGTTCACGCGGCCGATCAGTCGCGTGGGCACCGGGACCTGCCGGGCGGAGCTCCGGCTCTTCGGCGTGTCGAACACCAGCGCCGTTTTGCGCTCCCCGTCGCTTACCGGGAGCCTTTGCAGTGTGCGGCGGATGGATATCACCCGCCCGTCCGCCGAGATGTCCTCCCAGCGCAGCGCGCAGATCTCGCCGAGTCGGATGCCGGTGTGCATACATATTAATATACCGAGCTCCGCGCAGCCCGCCGCGGCTTCAAGCTGGTGTTCGAGCTTCACCTGATCCGCGCGGGAGAGGACGCGCGTCTCCTTCATATCGCGCGCCGGCGCGGCAAGGGAGGCGTCCAGGTCGGCGCAGCGCCCGTTTTCCTGCGCGAAAACCACTGCCGAGCGCAGGATATGCCGTATCATCCGCACCGTTCCCGGCGAATAGCTACGAGCGGCGGCGGTCAGGAAGCCCGAGAGCTCCCCGTTCGTCAGCGCGCCCGCCTCCATCGCGCCGAGCGTCGGCCGGATATACCTCGCGGCCGCACCGGAATAGGTTGAAAAGGTAGATTTCTTTACGCGCAGCCGTAACGAACCCAGCCAGCAGTCGAGCACCGCATCAAAGCTGCCATCGTCCAAATATGACAACTTCTGCCGCCCGCGTTTACAAAATAGTGTCAGCATTGTCAATAGATTTACCTGCTTTCCGTGCTTGACGCACAAATGTCTGTGGCCGACGGTCGGCAGCGGCGCGTATTTCAGTTTTGTTACAGATGCCCCCGCCGCGTTGACTGCCCGGATTGGCCGTGCTAATATAATGCCGTAACAACTTCGTCGTGTAAATCATAATACACGACGGGTTAACGCTGATGCGGCCGCAGGTGGGCCGGCTTACGGATATCCGGGTCCATCGGCGATTGCATAAACGGGCCTCAGAAATGAGGTACTATTCAAAGGAGGAGTTTCCACATGAGAACTCTCAAGAAGACCCTGAGCCTTCTGCTCGCGGTCGCGCTTGTGCTGAGTCTCACCGTCGTGGGTGCCTCTGCTGCCTATACTGGCAACAAGGTCGACACCCTGAAGGATGCAGACGAAGTCGGCGAGGCTTACAGCGAAGCCGTTGGCGTCATGGTCGGCCTGGGCATCATCGAAGGCTACGAAGATGGTACCCTGCGCCCCGAGACCACCTACACCCGTGAGCAGGCGGCGAAGATCATCGCCTACATGCAGCTGGGCCCCGAGAAGGCTGACAGCCTCCGTTGCACCACTGCCCCGTTCACGGACGTCGCTGCCGACCGTTGGTCCGCCGGCTACATCGCTTACTGCGTTGAGAAGGGCATCATCGACGGCATGGGCGACGGCACCTTCCAGCCCGAGGCTAAGCTCACCGGTTACCAGTGGGCCAAGATGCTTCTGTGCGCTGTCGGCTACGGCGCGAACGACGAGTACGTCGGCAACAGCTGGAGCCTGAACACCGCGAAGGACGCCCTCGACAAGGGCATCTTCGACGGCGACCTCGAGGGCGCTGACCACACCCCGCTGCAGCGCCAGCAGGCCATCCTGTACGCCTTCAACGCCCTGACCAATGAGAAGGCCAGCGTTGTTGTGTACAGCCCCTCCCTCGGCGACTACATCCTCCGCTACGGCGATTTCGCTGACCGTGCGACCTACGAAGGCACCCTCGGCTGGAACGTCTACAAGCTGGCCAGCAGCACCGGCATCATCGTTGACAACGAGGGCATGGGCAACAGCAAGACTGTTGTCTCCACCGACAACAAGTACGACCTCACCGGCACTGAAGTCGAAGTCGCTGCCAACACTGACATCGACATGATGTACCACGCTGCCAAGATCTGGCACGTTGGCTCTGGCAAGACTGCCGTCTATGTCATCGACAAGGCCACCGTCACCGCTCTGACCTGCAACAACATCACCTCTTCCGCCGTTGCCAAGCTCGAGAAGAGCACCACCGTTGACCGTACCATCGGCACCAATTACGGCTACGATCGCTACGAGTACAACTTCGTTGACAACGGCGACCTCGGCACCGCCGGCGTGAGCTTCTACTACGACCTCGGCACCCTGGGCACCCGCTCCGAGACCCGCGAGACCACCGTTATCTATGACAACGACGGCAAGGACGACGTCATGGCTAACAGCGATATCATAAACGATATCAAGGATCTCCACAACCGCGACACCGTTGTTTACATCCACACCAACAGCACGGTCGACAAGACCGACGAGGCCTGGCATGTCTACCCGATCAGCGCCACCACCGGCACTGTGAAGGACTACAGCAAGACCCGCGGCACCATCACCATGGCTGATGACACCGTTCTTGAGCTCTCCGTCTTTGCTGACAGCAGCATCTGGAACGTCATTAAGCGCAACGCCGTCGTCGCCCTCAGACTCGACACTCACGGCCACGTCATCGACGCCAATGCCGAGGCTGTCCGCGTCATCGGCTACTTCACCGGCACCAGCCGCGTGACCTCCGCCCACGACGCTTGGTTCCATGACTGGACCTACGCCGCTCAGTTCGTCGATGTCACCACCGGCGAGGAGATCGAGGTTCCTGTGACCAACACTGTTGCTAACGCTCTTGAGAGGAACGCGAGCAACCCCACCACCAACGGCTACTACGACATCACCACGGCTGTCTACAACAAGACCGCTCTTACCTCCGCCACCGAGCTCTTCGAGAGCAACAACATCTATGCTTCCGCCTACGCTCTCAAGACCTCTCAGGCTGCCACCTTCACCGCCAGCTCCTTCATGTTCAACACCACGAAGACTGACCCCAAGGCTGGGGAGCTCAAGGTGTTCTATGACAACGACTCTGTGAAGATCTTCGTTGTCTCCGACCGCGGCACCGACCTGACCGTCACCCCGTACGACGGCGTTGACGACATGATCGAGAAGCTGTCCGACGGCTTCACCGCCAAGGCTGTGTATCTCGAGAACATCATTGTCTCCGGCAGCTACGACCCGAGCACCGACGCCTTCTACGCTGACACCATCTTCGCGTTCGAGGCTGCCACTGCTTCCAGCGGCTACCTGTTCCTGCCCGAGGATATCACCTCTGCGGCTCTTAATGACGAAGATCTTGGCAATGGCCTCTACCGCTTCGAGGGTGCTTACCTGAACGGCTCCGCTGTTTCCACTTGGATCACCGTTGACAGCAATGCCGGCTACGGCAAGGGCTTCTACAACTTCACCGTGACCAACGGTGTGTACAGCCTCACCGCTGCCGCCCCGATCACTGACTACATCTACGACACGGTCAAGGTCTACAAACACCCGACCAACAACATGTTCGTCTTTGATCCGGTGCACGAGGGTATCGAGCGCCAGGTCAGCAGCGAGGCTACCATCGTTGAGCTCCGCGAAGAGGCTGGCAAGCTGATCGTTGACTCCGTCGAGAGCCTTGATGATTTCTGGTACAGCGATTACAGCGATTACGACAACGCGCTCCTGCAGGTCGGCTACACCTGGAACGCCAGCGGCGTCGTTGACGTCATCTACGTCGTCAACCAGAAGTACGGCGAGCTGACTGCCTGGACTCAGGGCACCGCTGCAACCGATGGCTGGACTGTCGACGAGACCACCTTCGAGAACGAGATCGTTGCTCTCCGCAGCAAAGACCTCGCGAAGGTTGACGATGGCACCACCGTGAAGGTCGTCGTCAATTATGACCAGAAGCGCAACGACATGGCTGGCACCGATTACAAAGGCGCCGCTGCTGCGGACGTAACGCTCGATGGCACTGTTAAGACCGATGCTGATGGCAAGAAGTACGTTGATGTCAACCTGTACGACGCCACCAACAAGGTTCAGATCGCTCCGAGCGGCAACTACCAGACCAATCTGGCGGTGACCGACGTCTACATGCTGGTCGACATCAAGAACGAAGTGACCGCTCTGGCGGGCCACTACAACGCCTCTGCGGGCAGCTATCCCACGGTTCCTGCCACGCAGGTGAAGCTCAAGGTCGGCCAGGAGATTTCTCTCGGCTACGTTGCCGCGGCTCTGAATGGCAACAGCAACACGACTGATGCCGTGGCCACTGTTCTCAACGGCAAGAACACCGAGGAGTATAAGGTCACCTTCAATAAGACCGCTAATGATGGCACTGCTTGGACTGAGGCTTTCGCCGTCAAGGGCAACACCGTGACCACGAAGAGCGTCCTGGCTGAGTACACCGTGACCCTCAACACCACCTCGGCTCCGTACTACCACCTGACTGGTGCCGATATCAACAACGACACCATCAAGTACACCGCCGTCCCGGGTGTTGCCCACAAGGTGTATGTTACCCGTGAAGATAACGACACTAACGGCCACGGCAAGGCTCTTATCATGACCACCAGCACCAATGGCGAATTCACCTCTAACAACTCCAATGCGAGCGATACCGCCGCTGCTCCTTACGAGTTTGACTTCATCGCTGGCGCAAATGAGAACCACATCACTGGATTCCAGTGGAAGTTCGAGTCTGAAGTCAGCAACCCCGCCGTCGAGGGCTGATCCCCTCTCAAGCATCTAAATAAAACACAGTTTTTCCGCCCCGGGTTTCCCGGGGCGGTTTTTTCATGCCCTGCTGCTTTGGTGCCGTTTGTGTGCTGTTTTGGTGCTGTTTGGGTGCTGTTTGAGTGCCGTTCGGGTGCCGTTTGAGTGCTGTTCAGCAACGGTTTCGAACGGCTTTTTGCCGCCTTTCGGCCCGTATAAACGCACCTCCGCCCCCCTCAAACAGCCCCCGGATCCGGCATCCGAAGCCCCCGGAGAACACAAAAACAGGCCTGAAACCGAAAACCGAAAAGTCACGGATAAGACAAAAACAGGCTCCGAAAGGTTCGGAAAACACCGAAAACCTCCCGGAGCCTGTCCTTTTTTGGGGACTAATTTGCCGCCCCGAGCAAATCCATTATCGCGTGGAAGTGCAGCATGAACCCCTCCCTTTCCCCAACGGAAAGCTTGGAATACTGCTCAAAATCATGCAAAAGCTGCCTCTCCCTCGCCGGCAACGGCGGCGGCGAGCCGAAAACGAGCTCGTCCAAAGAAACCTCAAGGGCGTTGGCAATGCGGATAAGCGTGTCGACGGTCGTGTTCCCGTCGGTCATGATGGACTGCAGGGTGGAACGCGGCAAACCTATTTCGCGGGAAAATTGGGCCTGCGTCATCCTCCTGTCAAACTGAAGCTCGTGCAGGCGCTGTGCCAGTTGATTAGTTCTGTCCACCTGAGCCCTCCTTTTTATTCATAGAAAAATTGACGGCGGCGTCACTCACCGGTCAGGTAAACGGTTTTGCTGCGGGTATCCCGACCCTCGTCGTCCTCGGCAAAAACCGTCACCTCGACCATGTAGTAAGCGCCTTCGATTGAGTTGAAATAATGCGTGTGGACGTAAGATGCTGTGTTGGTGTTCGACATGTAATCGTCGTCTTCGTCATAGGCATAGTCTGTTACCCAATATGAGCCAACCTGGCGGTAAATCTCTATGCTCTCACAGCCTATTTTGTTCATCGTATCTGTTCCGGTAACAGACGTGTAGATGTAGATCTCTCCGGGATTGGCTGAAATGCTGATGGAATGCTTGGCTAACTGGTCGCTGGCCCTGTAGCCTATGGCAAAGGCCGGGACCGACAGCAGCATCACCACAGCGAGCGCGAGGGATAAAATGCGTAGGCGTTTCATTTTTATTCCTCCCCGTAAGAAT
>MHCFR04200__coassemble_387_pt1 | contig 27220 bp, 30 predicted proteins | sample MHCFR04200__metabat2_high_PE_065 | metagenome-assembled genome bin MHCFR04200
AACCGAATGCTCTGGCCAACTGAGCTACGCCGCCAAAAGGCAAAGTGAATTATACAAGATGTGGGGGCACTTGTCAACAGTTTTTTTGGATTTTTAAATTTTTTATCGAAACAGCGCCTGAGCAGGCCGGGTGCCTGCAATCATGTGGCGCTGACTGATGACGCTGAGGTGCAAAACGTAGCCAGCTAAAGGGTTTTTGCATGTCTGCCAAAACGGAAAAACTTTTAGGCGATATACATCTGTTAAGAAGTTGACAATACCGCGGGCGGGGGTGTATTATAACCTTGGTTTATAAGATGTATTACCGCAGCGACGCACTGTGTTAAAGAATAATCGGGGGGATATGTGCGTGAGGGCTTCGGTAGAGGTCAGGGGAATAGTACAGGGCGTCGGCTTCAGGCCGTTTATCCACCGCCTGGTGGAGCGCCACGGACTTGAAGGCTGGGTGCGCAACACATCCGAGGGCGCGGAGCTCGAGGTTGAGGGCGGGCGCGCCGCCGTCGGGGCCTTTGTGCGCGAGATAAGCGCCGAAGCGCCGCCGCTGGCCCTTATCGAATCGGTGGAGGTCACCGAGCTGCCCGGAAGCGGCGGATACGGCGGTTTCAGGATAATAGAGAGCGGCCGCGGGGAGGAAATGAGGACGCTGGTCAGCCCGGACACCGGCATATGCGCCGACTGCCTCCGGGAGCTGCTTGACCCGGCGGACAGGAGATACCGTTACCCGTTCATCAACTGCACGAACTGCGGGCCGCGTTTTACGATAATAAAATCCGTGCCCTACGACAGGGCGTACACCTCAATGGCTGATTTCCCGATGTGCCCGGACTGCGCACGGGAATTCGCGGACATACGGGACAGGCGCTATCATGCCCAGCCGGACTGCTGCCCGGAGTGCGGGCCGGAGGTGTTTTTTCTGGACGCCGTGGGGCGGAGGATGCCCGGCGACGCAATTGAGACGGCGCGCGGATGTTTGAAGGCCGGGAAAATAATCTGCGTGAAGGGCCTCGGCGGGATGCACCTCGCCTGCCTCGCGGGGGATGAGGCGGCCTGCTCGGAGCTACGGCGGCGCAAGCAGCGCGACGAGAAGCCCTTTGCCGTAATGTGCCGCAGCGTGGAGTGCGCGAAGCGCATCTGCCGCGTCACGGAGGAGGAAGAGCGGCTGCTCGCTTCCCACAAAAAGCCCATAGTGCTGCTCGAAAAGCTCGGGCGCGGCGCGTGGGTGCATCTGAGCGAGAACAACAGCATCGGCGTCATGCTGCCGTACACTCCGCTGCACGTGCTGCTTATGGGCGGGGACATAGACTGCCTTGTGATGACGAGTGCGAACCTCTCCGACACGCCGATTATATATAAGAACAGAGAAGCGATCGATAGGCTTGGCGGCATAGCGGACGGGTTCCTGCTGCACAACAGGGAGATCGTGACGCGCTGCGACGATTCGCTCATGCGCGTGTTCGAGGGGCGGGAATACCCGCTGCGGCGCTCAAGGGGCTATGTGCCTTATCCGGTGATTGTGCCGGGCCTCGCCGGCGGGCTGCTCGCCTGCGGCGCGGAGCAGAAGGCGAGCTTCTGCATGTCGAAGCCGGGGCACGCCTTCCCGAGCCAGCACATCGGAGATCTGAAAAATGCGGAGACGCTTGAGGCATACGAGGGGCAGATAGCCCACTTCGAGCGGCTGTTTGATATAAAGCCGCGGGCGATTGCCTGCGATCTGCACCCGGACTACCTCTCCACGGCGTACGCCGAGGAGCGCTCGGAGCGGGAGGGGATATCCCTGCTGCGTGTGCAGCACCACCACGCGCACCTTGCCGCCTGCATGGCCGACAACGGCCTTGAGGGCGAGTGCCTCGGGCTCATATGGGACGGTGTCGGTCTCGGGACGGACGGAACCGCCTGGGGCGGCGAGCTGCTCAGGGGCTCATATTCGGGCTTTGAGCGGCTTGGGAGCATACATCCGCTGCTTCTGCCCGGAGGGGACGCGGCGGTGAAGGACATATGGCGGCTCGGGCTATCCGCTGCAGTTGAATCCGGCGCGGACACCGGCGAAATCGCGGCAGGGCCGGAGGTCGGGGCCGTTAAGCTCATGATATCAAAGCGCGTTTCCTGTCCGGAGAGCAGCGGAATGGGACGGCTGTTCGACGCCGCCTGCTCGCTCGCCGGGATACGGCAGAGCTGCACCTATGAGGGCCAGGGGGCCGTACTGCTCGAGGCCGCGGCATCTGTGGATGAGGACGGGGAATACGAAGCCCGCTTTTACGTCAGGGACGGGCTTGAGGTGTTCGACTGGCGGCCCATGGTGAGGGACATAATTTCGGAACGGTGTTCCGGAATTGCAAAGAGCGTTGTGGCGGCGAGATTTATGAACACGCTTGTCTCCGCCGCGGTGAAAATGGCCGAAAAGGCGGCGGATATGACTCACCTGCACAGAATAGTCCTGTCCGGCGGGGTGTTTCAGAACATGTACCTGATGAACCGGCTGCCCGGGCGGCTGAGGGCCGCGGGGCTAGAGGTGTTTACCCACAGCCGGGTTTCGGCGAACGACGAGGGGCTCTCTTTGGGCCAGCTCAGGATCCTGGAGGCAAAATATGTGCTTGGCGGTGCCACTGAAAATTGTAGAGATTGACGGCCTCAACGGCGTCGGCGAAGTGGAAGGGCTGCGCCGCCGGATGAGGCTTGACTTTATTAAAGAGCCGCGCGTGGGGGAATATGTAATTGTCCACGCTGGGTTTGCGATAGAGCGCCTCAGCGAGGAGCAGGCGAAGGCGGACATAGCCGAGTGGAACGAGGTGCGCGATGCCCTGCTCTGAGCTCCGGCTGATGGAGGTGTGCGGAACGCACACGATGGCTATCGCCCGCGCGGGGCTGAAGAGCCTGCTGCCGGAGGGCGTGGAGCTCGTCTCCGGCCCAGGCTGTCCGGTGTGCGTGACGCCGCCGGAGGTCATAGACGCTGCGCTCGACCTCGCCATGCGCCCGGGGGTGGTTATAGCCACGTACGGCGACATGGTGCGCGTCCCGGGGAGCCGCAGGGGCGACAGCCTTGCGCGCAGGAGGGCGATGGGCGCCCGGGTCATGGTCGTATACTCCCCGATGGACGCCGTGGACTGGGCGGAGAGCCACCCGGGGAGCGAGGTGGTTTTCCTCGGCGTGGGGTTCGAGACCACGGCCCCCGGCACGGCGGCCTCGCTGCTTGAAGCGGCGGGGAGGGGAGTGCGCAATTTCTCCGTTTTTTCCATGCTCAAGCGCGTAGAGCCGGCGCTCAGGGCGCTGACGGCGCTGGAGGGCTTCAACATACAGGGCTTTTTATGCCCGGGGCATGTGGCAACAATAATCGGGGCGGAGGGCTTCCGCTTCCTCCCGGAGGAATACGGCCTGCCTGCCGTGGTGGCCGGGTTTGAGCCGGAGGACATCCTGCTCGCGGTTTCAAGGCTAATAAGCCTTGTCCGCGCCGGGCGCGCGGAGCTGGAGAACCTGTATGGGCGGGCCGTGAAGGCAGAGGGGAACCCCCCCGCGCTCGAGGAGATGCGCCGCGTGTTCGTCCCGGCGGGGGACAGCTGGCGCGGCCTCGGCGAGATCGACGCGAGCGGCCTTGCGCTCAGGGCGGAGTTCGCGGAGTACGACGCCGTGCGGAAATTCGGCGTTGAGATACCCGCCGCAGGCGGGGAGACGGCCTGCCGCTGCGGCGAGGTGATAACCGGGCGGATGACGCCGGTGGGGTGCCCGCTTTTCGGGACCGCCTGCACGCCGGAGGACCCCGTAGGGCCCTGCATGGTGTCCTCGGAGGGCTCCTGCGCGGCGGCGTATAAGTACGAGGGGGTGTGAGAGTGGACGAGATAATCACTCTGGACTACGGCAGCGGGGGAAAAAAGACTTCGCGGCTTATCGAGTCGGAAATACTGTCCAGGTTCTCAAACCCCGCGCTCGGGGAGTTGGGCGACGGGGCAATCCTGCCCGGGGCGGAGAAAATCGTTTTTTCGACTGACAGCTTTGTGGTCTCGCCGCTCTTTTTCCCCGGCGGGGACATCGGCAAGCTGGCCGTCTGCGGGACAGTGAACGACATAGCGATGTGCGGCGGGGAGGCAAAGTACCTGAGCCTTTCGCTGATAATCGAGGAGGGCCTTGAGCGCTCCGCGCTCTCGCGCATACTCGACTCCATACGCGCCGCGGCTGAGAGCGCGCGCGTGCAGGTGGTGACCGGCGACACGAAGGTCGTCGAGCGCGGCAGGGGGGACGGCGTGTATATCAACACGGCCGGGATAGGCTTCCTCCGCCGGGCGGGGCTCACGCCGGGCGCGATGCGCGACGGGGACGCCGTACTTATCTCCGGCACCGCGGGGGACCACGGCGCCGTGGTGATGCTCGCGCGCGGCGGGCTGATAGACGACTCCTCCGGGGCGGTGAAATCCGACTGCGCCGCGCTTAACGGCCTTGCGGACGCCCTGTTCGCCTCCGGGGCGGAGATACGCTGCCTGCGCGACCCGACGCGCGGCGGGGCGGCCACGACGCTCTGCGAATTCGCCGGCAGCTCCGGACTTGGCATCGAGATAGAGGAGCGGGACATACCGGTCTCGCCCGCCGTGGCGGCCGCCTGCTCGCTGCTGGGGCTCGACCCGCTGTACTGCGCCAACGAGGGCAAGCTGCTGTGCGTTACCTCTCAGGAGACGGCGCACGCCGCGCTCGAGGCGATGCGCGCGCATCCGCTCGGGCGGGACGCGGCGGTGATAGGCCGAGTGAGCGCCGCGGCTAAGGGGCGTGTGATATTGCGCACCGCCGCCGGAGGCGGGCGGGTGCTTCATAAGCTCGCCGGGGCGCAGCTCCCGCGCATCTGCTGAGAAAAGCGGACTTTGCGGGCAGATGACCGAAAAGCGGCCTTTGCCTGCAAATGCCCTTTATATATGCAAATCATCCAGGTATTCAAAAGGAGTGAGGTGGAACGATGCAGGGATACAGGGAAGTTCCGATAACGAAGGACGACATAGTCCCGACAGCCCTGAAAATGAAGCACGGCGGCGTGTTCCTGGCCATGATACACGGCTATATCCAGTCGGACGGACAGGTGCGCGTGTCGTACGAGTACGCCGAGGAGCCGGAGATCGTTGCCTATTACGTAGTGGGTGAGACTGTCCTCCCGTCGATCTCGGACATCTATGACACGGCCGCGAGCTGGCCGGAGCTGGAGCTGCACGAGCTTCTCGGGCTGGAGTTCGAGGGGCTGGACACCTCAAAGAGGCTCTTCCTGCCCGAGGACATGCTCGAGACCGAGGGCAGGGGCCAGATCCTTGTAAAGCCGCTCTCGGAGCTGCGGGCGGCGCGCGAGAACATGGAAAAGGAGTGAAATCAGCGCTATGAGCTACATCGTCCCGATCGGGCCGTACCATCCGGCCCTTGAGGAGCCGATACACGCCAAGCTCTACACCGAGGGCGAGGTGATCAGGGACGCGGAGGTATTTGTGGGCTACAACCACCGCGGCATCGAAAAACTCGCCACCGAGCGCAACGCGATACAGACGCTTGTGCTCGTGGAGCGCGTGTGCGGCATCTGTTCCCACTCTCACGCCTGGGCTTACGCCATGGCCGTCGAGGCCATAAACGGCGTGGAGGTGCCGAAGCGCGGGGAATATGTCCGGGTCATAACCGGCGAGCTCGAGCGGCTGCACTCCCATTTCCTCTGGATAGGTATAGCCCTGCACATCATCGGGCACGACAGCATGTTCATGCACGTGTGGGACGAGCGCGAGTGCATTATGGACATGCTCGAGGAACTGAGCGGCAACCGCGTCAACTACGCCATGGTGACTATAGGCGGCGCGCGGCGCGACATATCCGACGAGCTGAGGCTCAGCATTGAAAAGCGGCTCGACAAGCTCACGGACTCGCTCAACAGGGTCATAGAGCTCTGCGTGAACGACAAGACCGTGGCGCTGCGGACCAAGGGCGTGGGCGTGCTCACGACTGCCGACGCGCTGAAAATGGGCGCCATCGGCCCGCACGCGAGGGCCTCGGGCGTGGACGTGGACGTGAGGCGCGACGCGCCGTACTCCGCCTATGCCGACTTCGATTTCAAGGTCCCGGTTGTGGAAAGCTGCGACGTGTACGCGAGGGTCGTGGTCCGGCTGCTCGAGTGCGCCGAGAGCATAAGCATCATCCGGCAGGCGCTCGCAAACCTGCCGTCCGGGCCGATAAATCTCGGCAACAAGTTGCCGAAGATAAAGGCCGGGGAGTTCACCTCGCGGCACGAGGCCCCGCGCGGGCAGCTTATATACAAGGTCGTGGGCGACGGGGGGTTCAACAACCACCGCGTGAGCATTCATGTGCCGAGCTTCAAAAATACGCCCACCGTGCCGGTGATGCTCAGGGGCAATACCGTGGCGGATGCGGGGCTGATAATCGCGAGCATCGACCCCTGCTTCTCCTGCCTTGACAGGTAGATGCACGAGCTGGCGATCATGCAGAGCGTCGTCAACATCGTCGAGAGGGAGGCGGCGCGCTGCGGGCATGTGAGGGTAGAGGCCATAAAGCTCCGCGTGGGCGAGCTGAGCGGCATAATGCCCGAGTGCCTGAGGGAGTTTTTCCCGATAGCGGCGGCCGGCACGGCGGCCGAGGGCGCGAGGCTCGACATCGAGCCGCTCCCGGCGCGGATAAGCTGCCCGGACTGCGGCTATGACGGCCCGCCGTCCGGCACGGAGTGCCCCGGGTGCGGGGGATACGGCTTCCGCCTTACCGCGGGCAGGGAATTTTACGTTGAATCAATGGAAGTGGAATAGACGACATTTCGGGAGGTGCTGATTTGGAAAAGAGGAGAAGGACGACGTTCCCGGCGTTTCTGGCGACCTTTGTGCTGTGCTATCTGTTCTGGATACTCTTTACGGGCTCTTTCGCCTGGCAGGAGCTTCTGGCCGGCGTGGTCGTCGCGGCGCTCGTGGCGTGGTTTTCGGCCCGCTTCTTCGTTCATGAGAGGCCGTTCGGCTTTTTCGGGAAGCGGCTGTTTGTCCTTATCTGGTACTGTGTAGCCATTTTCCCCTGGGAGCTGCTGAAGGCGAACTGGGACATGGCCAAGCGCGCGCTCAGCCCAAAGCTGAACATCAATCCGGGGATAATCCGCGTGCCTGCTGACGTCCCCACCGAGTACGGCAAGACCATGCTTGCGAACTCGATCACGCTCACGCCGGGGACCATCACGATGGACATCGACGAGCGCGACGGGCAGTGGTGGTACTACATCCACTGGATAGATGTGCAGGAGTTCGAGCGCGAAAAGGCCGGCGAGGCGATAAAGGGCCGGATGGAAAAATGGCTTAGGAGGATCTGGCAATGATTGAGCTTGTTTACTTCGCCATATTCTACGTGCTCTGCTGCTTCGTAGTGATATGGCGGCTCATCAAGGGCCCCACGGCGCCGGACAGGGTCGTGGCAGGCGACTGTGTGGACGTGCTGACCGACGTGGCGCTCGTGCTTGTGGCGCTCTACTCCGGGAGAGGCATCTATCTTGACATAGCCATAGTCACCGCCATACTCGGCTTCCTGAGCCAGGTGCTAATCGGCAAATACCTGGAGGGGACGCTATGAACATTGTGCTCAGGATAATAATCGACCTCTTCATCGTGGGCGGCTGCTTTTTCGCCCTCGCGGGGGCGGTGGGCGTTGTGCGCATGCCGGACACGTTTTCCCGCATGCAGTCCTCGACGAACATAACTACCCTCGGCGTGCTGCTCACGCTTGTGGGCGCGCTGCTTTACTGCATATTCGTCTGGAAGAGCTGGGGCAGCGCGGCAAAGGTCATCATGATAGGCGTGCTGACGATACTCGCAAACCCGGTGGGCGGGCACGTGATGGCCCGCGCGGCCTACAGGACAGGCATACGCCCCGAGCGGGAGCTCGTTATAGACGACCTCGCCGACGAGGAGGCCTGCGTGGAGACCGGGGACGGCTCGGAGCAGGCGGCCGACGCCGCGGAGGCGGAAAGGGAGGTTGAGGAACTGTGATAACTCCGATGTATATCCTCAATATGCTCATAATTCTCGGCATAGTCGTCTGCGCCATACTGACGGTTACGCTGAAAAAGACGCTCTCGTGCATCATCGCCCTTGCGGCGACCGGGGCCTTTGTCTCGCTCGAATTCATCGTCCTGCAGGCGCCGGACGTGGCGATAGCCGAGGCGGCTGTCGGCGTGGTGCTCACTACGATAGTTTTCGTAGTCGGCCTGAAAAAGACCGGAGGGGGTGACGAGAAGTGAAAAACATCGCAATAGCCGTTTCACTCGTCATCGTGCTCTGCTTCGGAGTCTTCGGGGCGGTGTACATGTATCAGAACATACCGGTCACGTATGACGGGCGCGGGACGGACGTATATGAGCTGCAGCAGGACCCCTATGACTACGATGTGACAGACCCGGCTCCCGACGGGGCGGCGAGCATCATTGTAAAGGAGAACCTCGCTAAAACACAGGCGGTGAACAACGTAACGGCGATCGTCTTCGACTTCCGCGGCTACGACACCCTCGGCGAGAGCTTCGTGCTGCTCATAGCCATAACGGGCGCCACCGTCATACTGCGCAAGCACCGCAAAAGATGGGGGGACGGCAAATGAACAAGAGATGGAAACGCGACGACCTCATCGTCAGGAGCCTTGCGGACAGCTATCTGCCGCTTGCGCTCGTTCTCGGCTTTTACGTCATACTCCACGGCAATATTAGCCCCGGCGGCGGCTTCCAGGGCGGCGTTCTGGCTGCGAGCGGCGTGCTGCTGCTCTACCTCGGCTACGGCTTCCGCGGGGTGGCCACGGCCGTGAACATGGAGCGCATGCACAAGCTGGAGGCCGCGGGCGCGCTGGCCTATGTGTTCTTCGGCATGCTCGGCATCTTCTGCGGCTACAACTTCTGCCGCAACGTGCTGTATAACAGCGGAAGCATCGGCGATCTGTGGAGCGCCGGCACCATTTCGCTCATGAACTACGCCGTCGGCTTCAAGGTGCTCACCGGTGTCGGCTTCCTGCTGCTGCTCATCATCGCGCTGCTCAGCACCGGAGACGAACATGAGGACGACGGGACCATCCCGACAACGGAGCACGAGGAAGGGGGGGCCGCCGAATGATGCTGGCAAACTACATCGGCGCGGTCGCGCTCTTCGTCATCGGCTTTTACGCCATGATGGTCAAGCACAACATCATACAGATAGTCATCGGCATGGGCCTGACTGACTACGGCCTGAACCTGATGATAGTCTCGATAGGCTTTAACGAGGGCGGCACCGCGCCCATATACACTTTCGGCGAGCTGACGAGCGGGATGTATTTCGTCGACCCGATCCCCCAGGCGCTCACGCTGACAAGCATAGTCATCGGCGCGTGCGTCACGGCGATGGCAATGGCGCTGTGCATCCGGCTGTACAAGGAGTACGGCACGCTTGACGCGAGGGACATAAGGAGGCTGCACGGATGAATTACGATATCTACAGCCACTTTCCCGTCCTTGCGGTGATGCTCTATTTCGTCGGCGCCTTCATAGTCACGCTGATAGGCAAGCGGCGGACGGCGCGAAACATCGTGGCCGGGGCCGTGATGCTCATAAGTCTGGCGCTGCTGCTTGCCCTTGTCGGGCCGGTGATGCTGGACGGGGAGATCATCACCTACTGGATGGGCGACTGGGAGCCTGCTGCGGGCTACGCCATCGGCATCGCAATCGAGGTGGACGCGCTCTCGCTGTTCTTCGGGCTGCTCGCCGCGATAGCGGTGGCGCTCGCCGGGTTCTACTCCTTCAAATATATAACGCAGGACGACGCGAACGGCCCGTTCTTCACCCTTTTCCTGATGCTCTCCGGCGGCGTGATGGGCATACTGCTCTCCGGCGACCTTTTCAACATCTATGTCATGCTCGAGGTTATGACCTTTGCGGCGGTGGGTCTGACGGCCTTCCGCACCTGGAACCCGAACGCGAGGGAGGCGGCGTTCAAGTACCTCGTCGTCGGATCTATAGGCTCCTCCTGCATACTGCTGGGCATCGCGCTGGTATACGCGCAGTGCCACACGCTGAACCTTGCGCAGATAAGCGCGATACTGCCGGGCAACCTGAACCCGACCACCATACTCGCCTTTGCGCTGCTGTTTGCCGGCTTCGGCTGCAAGAGCTTCATGTTCCCCTTCCAGCCCATAGCGGCGGACGCGCACGGCGCGGCCCCGAGCTCGGTCTCGGTGCTTATTTCCGGCGTGTTCACCAAGACCGGCGTGTACGGCATAATCCGGGTGAGCTATTTCCTGTTCCGCACCATGGGCCTCACGAGCATACAGACCATGGTGGTGTTTATCGGATGCCTTTCGATGTTCGTCTGCGTGACGATGGCGCTGAATCAGCACGATTTCAAGCGCCTGCTCGCCTTCCACAGCATCTCGCAGATAGGGTATATCCTCACCGCGCTCGGGCTCTGTACCGGGATCGGGATTGCGGGTGGACTGTATCACGCGATAAACCACACGCTCTTCAAGGGCCTGCTCTTCCTTGTGGCCGGTTCGGTGCTCTACGGTACGGGCACGACCTACCTTGAGAAGTTAGGCGGCCTGGCGAGGAAAATGCCGCAGACGGCGGCGCTGTTCATGATAGGCGCGCTCTCGATAAGCGGCATACCGCCGTTCAACGGCTTCGCCTCCAAGTGGATGATATACCAGGCGACGTTTGAGAAGGCGGCGGAGACGGGGAGCATAGGCTATGCCCTCGTGACCGTGGTATGCGTCGTCACGAGCGTGCTGACGCTGGCGTCATTCGTAAAGGTTGGCCAGTCCGTGTTTTTCGGGCAGCTCCCGCTCGAGTATGAGAACGTCCGGGAGACGCCGCTCTCCATGCGCATACCGATGTGGATAATGGCGGCGCTCTGCGTGATAATCGGCCTGTTCCCGGAGCAGATGATACAGTACGTCATCGGCCCGGCGTCGGCCGCGGTGCTGAACGTCCCGGCCTATATCGATTCGGCGATGGGCGCGGGCTACGCGGCGCTCACAATGGCGGACTACTACTATCTTGCGGAGCCGGTAATCAGCTTCATCGGCTTCTGGGACCCCGTTTCTTGGCTGGTGCTGTTTGCCATAGTGATGTGCGCGATAACCCTTGCCTCCCTGATGGGCAAACGCTCGCGCGGGGCGGTGACGCTCGCCGACGACGAAAGGCACGCCGTGTTCTTCGGCGGCGAGGCCGCGGAGTACTCCCACGTGGCCGGCGCGGACCTCTTCTGGGGCTTCAAGCACAACCTGCGCGGATATCTCGGCTTCATGTCGCGCGCGCACAGCGGCGTGACCAACGATTACGTCATCTGGGGCGTCGGCGCGCTGGCGGTCATAACCGCCTACTGCTTCATATTCATTTGAGAGGGGTGTGGAAGCTGTGGAATTCTTAATGTATCTGGTCTACATCCTCATTTTCCCCGGGCTGCTGTTTTCAACCGTGTTCGGGCTCTATCTCGCCGGGATCGACCGCAAGGTCGTGGCGCGCATGCAGAAGCGCACGGGCCCGCCGGTGCTGCAGCCGGCGTACGACTTCTTCAAGCTCCTCGGCAAGGAGACGATAGTGCCGGGCGGCGCGGCGCGGCGCACATTCCTGATCGCCCCGTATATAGGGCTCGCCAGCCTGATCGTAACGGTGCTCTTCATACCCATCGGCGGGCTTCAGGCCTTCGGCGGCATGGCGGACATGGTGGTAATACTCTACCTGATAACCATTCCCTCGCTCGCCATGATATTCGGCGGCAGCGCCTCGGCCTCGCCGTACGCGGGCGTGGGCGTGTCCCGCTCAATGGTGGCCATCATGGCCTATGAGCTGCCGCTCATACTCGTGCTGCTCGCCGTCGGGAAAGCCGCGGGCGTCGGCTCCGTGACGTTTTCGCTGGAGCAGGTGACGCTCTATCAGCAGTTTTTCGGCTCCTTCCTCTTTGACTGGCGGCTCATCCCCGCCGCGCTCGCGATGCTGCTCGTGATACCCTGCGAGGTAGGCGCGCACCCCTTTGACGTGGGCGAAGCGGAGACGGAGATATGCGAAGGGCCGCTGGTTGAGTACAGCGGCGCGCCGCTCGCGGTTTTCAAGCTCTCCCACGCGGTCAAGATGTTCGTTATGACCGCGCTCTTCACCGCGCTCTTCCTCGGCGGGATAAGCACCGGCATGCTCTGGCTGGACGTGGTGATCGCCATAGTCATCTGCACGGTCGTGACACTGCTCTGCATGACGCTGCTGCACGCCGTCACCGCGAGGCTCAAGGTGGAGCAGATGTTCAAGTTTTTCTGGACCGTTGTAAGCGGACTGGCGCTCGTCAGCCTGCTCCTCGTCTGGTTCGTGAATTAAGGAGGCGCAGGATGTTCAAAAAACTGATTGACAGTTCCGCCGCCAGGTCGCCGTGGCTCTATCACATCAACGCAGGGAGCTGCAACGGCTGCGACATAGAGCTCGTCGCCCTGCTCACCCCGCGCTACGACGTGGAGCGCCTCGGCTTCAAGCTGGCCGGCACGCCGCGCCACGCGGACATAGTCGTGGTGACCGGGCCGGTCACCGCCCAGTCGAAGGACAGGGTGCTGCGCACGATAGATCAGGTGCCTGACCCGAAGGTCATCGTGACGCTCGGCAGCTGCCCGCGCTCGTGCAACGTTTTCCGCGGCAGCTATTCGGTGGTCGGGCCGCTGGACAAATATGTCCCCATAGATGTGTCCATCGCGGGCTGTACGCCGAAGCCGGAGGCGATTATCGACGGCCTCGCCCTGGCCGCGCAGATACTCAAAGAGAAAAGGGGGGCCAGGTAGATGCTGCCGTTCATAAAGGAGGCCGTGACCGGGCTGTTCTCCAGGCCGAGCACGGAGGCCTATCCGGCAAAGCCGGTTGAGGCGCCGCTTCACTACCGCGGGCGCATCGTATTCCACGCGGACAAGTGCATAAGCTGCGGGATGTGCGAGCGCGTCTGCGCCGGCGGAGCGATCAGCACCCACAGCGAGGAGACGGAGGAGGGCACGCTCATAACCCGCCGCTTTTTCCTCGGCAGCTGCACCTTCTGCAGCCACTGCGCGGATTTCTGCGTCAAGCACGCTATCGAGCTCACTCAGGATTACCACATGGTGGCGCGCACCGAGGACGAGCTCGTGGTCGAGGGCGTATACCTGAAGAAAAAGCCCGCGCCCAAAAAGGCACCCCCAGCCGCGGAGGGCGAGCCGGCCGCGGAGTGCTCCGTGCAGCCGCGCGAGGACGGATTGCCGGCCTGCGACCCGGGAAAGTGCGTATACTGCACGCTCTGCGCAAAAAAGTGCCCGGCGGGGGCCATAACCGTCGACCGCAAGGAGAAAACCTGGAAGCTGGACGAGGACAAATGCGTCGCCTGCGGCACCTGCGCGGAGGCCTGCCCCAAGAAGGCAATTGTTATGTAAATCAAACGCGGCAAGGCCGGACAGCGTCTTTGCCCACGAAAACCGTAAAAGCGCCATCCATAGCACTTGCTATTGATGGCGCTTTTCTCTACGGGCCGACAGGGCGATTAAGTGTCGGAATAAATAATATACTGTTCACTGCAAAGCTTTGTTCAAACTCTGCGGCAGCATGGTTTACTCAGCTCTGATCATGGCATGGCCGTTAAGCGGCAATTCAGCTCATATACAGCCGTGCGGTTTGAGTCCCACTTGAGCTTTTCAACTATCTCATTATATGGCAGCCAAGCGTACTCAGTATGCTCGTGAGATAATACTATATTTTCCCGGCACTCAAAACCGAAGGCGTACTCGGGTATTACATAAGTGCCCTTGCCCCAATGCCGTCGCTCATTTTCGGCCACTGCCGCCGCGGGAATATAAGAAAGGCTTTTTAATTCCATCCATTCGCCCGACCGCGCCCCGCACTCCTCAAAGACTTCTCTTTGTGCCGCTTCTAACGGAGTTTCGTCATCTTCGCCGCCGCCGGCTATGAATTGCCAATGGCCAGAATCGCTGCGGCGGAACACGCAGTAAAAAGGAGCGCCGCCGGTTATTCGATATGGTACTGCAAGTATTTGAAAAGCTGCTCTCATGCTAACCCTCCGCGGGATTGATTGACCATTACCCGCCCTTGACGGAACTGATTTTGCCAACGTAGTTTACATAATGCAAACAGCCCCGCGCCGGAAATACGGCGCGGGGCTGCGGCTTTCCCGATTAGGTCATGAACTGCTCGATGGCGCGGTTGAGCTGCTCGAGGGATTCGCTGTCCCCGTGCTCAACGGCGTCCGCCACGCAGTGCTCGATGTGGTCCTTCAGGATAACCTTCGCGGTGTTGTTCAGCGCGGAGCGCACGGCCGCGAGCTGAATGAGCACCTCGGAGCAGTCGCGTCCGCTCTCCACCATTTTTTTCACGGACTCAAGGTGCCCGATGGCGCGCGAGAGGCGGTTCAGCACCGCCTTGGTCTGTGTGTGCGAGTGGGTGTGGGTGTACACCTGCCCGTCCGGTCCGATGTGCGTATGGGTGTGGGTGTGTTCGTCCATGTGTCTCTCTCCGTGGTTTTTTGCCTGTTATTATACCCTAAACGGCCCGGCAATGCAAGCTTTCGGGGCGCGTCCGATAATTTGACAGGAAAGTGTACCTGCCTAACCGCCATAGAATGTAGTTATCCAGTGAAAGGCGGTGCAAGGCAATGTTAGCAGGCGCGTTTTTAACGCTCTTGTCCGGCGCGTTCCTGATGCTGCGGCTCGGCCCGGCGTACGGCTCGTTCCCGAGGCCGCTCTCGGCGGAGGAGGAGCGCAAATATGTCACACTATGGCTGGAAAACGGCGACATCGAGGCGCGAAACAAGCTGATAGAGCACAATCTGCGCCTTGTGGCGCACATAATCAAGAAGTATTACACCCAGGGCGAGGATGCGGACGACCTGATTTCCATCGGCACGATTGGTCTGATAAAGGGCATAAACACATACCGCCCGGATAAGGGCGTCCGGCTGGCCACATACGCCTCAAAATGCACGGAAAACGAGATCCTGATGCACTTCCGCGCACTGAAAAAGACTGCGGGGGACGTCTCGCTCTCCGAGTCCATCGACGTGGACGGGGACGGCAACTCGCTCTCGCTCATGGACATCCTGGCCGAGGACGACGACATGGCCGAGCGCATCGGCGATAGCGAGGAATGCCGCCGCGTACGCGATTTTGTGGACTCGGCGCTCAGCGAGCGCGAAGCGCGGATCATCCGTCTCCGCTACGGCCTGGACGGTTCGCCGCCGCTCACGCAGCGGGAAACCGCGGAGCGCTGCCGCATCTCGCGGAGCTATGTATCCCGCATTGAAAAGCGCGCGCTGGAAAAGCTGCGCGAGGCGATGGAGGGTGGGTGAAAAATAAACAAAATGTCCGACACATATTGACAACAATTGTAATTACATGAATAAACTCAAAATGTTATCACGGCTGCATTCCGCCGTTGTCCTTCTGCAGAAGGACAAGTGAACATTATAAAAAATAGGCGCCTTTGCACAAGTCAAAAGCGCCTTCTCACTTGTGGTTTCTATTATATTTCAGCCTAAAGGTCTTGAATATGCCCAGTATATCGGGCATAACTGTAACAGTTAAGGTTCTTGCTATAAGCGGCGATACGTATCGGCCCGGCAACATATTATGTCCAGTGTGACAATTGCCACTCGATAAGTAGCGATATAACAATTGCCGTTGGGGAAGCACTCGGGCATAATTTTGTATCAAATGCGACGATGACCCGCGCGATGTTCTGGACGGTGCTCGCGCGCATCGACGGCGAGACCATCACGGGCGACAACTGGAAGACTCAGGCTCAGAATTGGGCAATTTTCTCCGGCATCAGCGACGGCAGGAATGCCGACGGCCTGATCACCCGCGCGCAGGCCGCCGCTATGCTCATGAGATTCGCGGAGGCATAATCAGAACGCAAAAAACAAATCCCGGGACTTTGGTCCCGGGATTTTTTTACGCCTTGAGAGGGCGAAAACCGGACTCCACAAGTGGGCAAAACTGAATTTGTGTGGGAGGACAGCCCTTCGTCGACGCGGATATAAATGACCGAAATCGGTTGGCGAAGGGCGGAAAAATATGAAAAAAGGTAGTTATAGTAAACGATTTCTCAATTTTGAACATTGCATATCTGCCAAAATAAAGCCTGATAATTTGCATAATATGCCGAAATACAAAGACAATACTTGATTAAACGCCAGTACTTTGCTATAATGTCGGCAGTCTCGGAGATGGAAAATGTGTAAACGTTTTCTTTAACAAAATCAGAGAAACAGGAGGAAAACAAAATGAAAAAACGATTCGGTCGCGCCGTAGCGCTGCTGCTCGCGGTCGTCATGGTGCTGGCGCTCGCGGCCTGCGGTTCCGAGCCGGCTGCCGACCCGGCAGAGAGCTCCGACCCCGCTACTTCCGGCGAGACGCCCGCCGTCACGGGCGGGAACCTTGTTATTGCGCTTCCCGGTGAGCCTCAGTCCCTTGACCCGTACGCCCACTCCATGTACTACAACTTCATGGCGGCTACGCTGATCTTCGACACGCTGATATCGAAGGACGCTGACGGCAAGTATATTCCCGAGCTTGCAACGGAGTGGGAGTTCACCGATGACCTCACGCTTCACGTCGTGCTGCGCGACGACGTGTATTTCCATGACGGCAGCCAGCTCACCGCCGACGACGTAAAGTTCACGCTCGACACTGCGGCGGCGAGCTCTTTCTCCAGCAGTATTTTTGCCTGGTATGACCCGGACAACACCACCGTTATAGATCCGCAGACTATCGATATCAAACTCAAGTACGCCTATGCGGCCACGCTTGAAGTCCTGTCCTCCATCCGCTCGGCCATAGTCAGCAAGGCTGCTTATGAAGCTGACCCGGCGTCCTACACGCGCACTCCTGTCGGCACCGGCCCGATGAAGGTGGAAAACTGGTATTCCGGAGACCGCATCGAGTTCGTAAAGAACGAGGACTACTGGGGTGAGCCTGTTGCCTTTGACACCTGCACATTCCGCATCATTGTCGAGGCCTCTACGAGGACCATTGAGCTGGAAACAGGCGGCGTTGACATCGCTGTGGACATGGCCTACTCCGACTGGTCACGCATCGAGTCCAACCCAGACCTTGTCCTTGTTTCCGGACGGACAGACAACATGGCGTCCCTGGTGTTCAACAACTCCATCGAGCCGTTCAACAATATCCTTGTCCGCCAGGCTCTTGCGCATGCGCTTGACCTTGAGTCCCTCGTCCAGGTCTGCTGGGAGGGCACAGCCGAGGTGGCCGAAGGCTATTACGCCTCTTCAATGCTCGGCTTCAAGCCTGAGGGCCCGCGCGAGTATGACGTTGAGCTCGCCAAGGAACTGTTGTCAGAGGCCGGATATCCTGACGGTTTCTCCTTCACCTACACTACCTATCAGACTAACCTTAACCAGACTTTTGCACAGGTTGTGCAGAGCATGTGGGCGGAAATAGGCGTTGACGTTAATATCGAAATCGTCGACCTTGCCACATTCACTGACATGAATAACAGCGGGCAGCTCACTGCCGCCCTCCTGACCCCGAGCGTGGCCATCTCCGACCCGTCTGCGGCGCTCATTCTCTGGCCCATCGACCGCACCATCTCCCTGCGCCATAACGACCAGCACATTCAGGACCTGCTGGATGCCGGCTCAGCCACGTATGACGAGGCCGAGCGCGTCGCAATCTATGAGGAGCTGCAGGATTACCTGTACAGCATGACATACACCGTCCCCGTGGCGTATCCCACGTTCGCCTTCGGCGCGGCGGCCGATGTCCAGGGCTTCAACTTCGAGACCAACCAGATCCCCGACCTCACCACTGTTTCTGTCGGCTGAGGACATCCGGAAGTGAAAAGCATGCCCGGCCGGGGGTAAAGCCTTCGGCTGATCCGTCAGCCGGGACGGGCAGCTTTTAACAGTCAGCGGACGGAAGCGGCATCCGCTCAAATGCGGCGGCGCCGCTTCCGTTTTTTGAGGCGGAAATGCAGACCGTCGGTCCGCCGTGCGGAAAACAATTAGCATTTTGTCAGGAGCGAGAATACAATGCTGAAATTCATTCTCAAAAGACTGCTTGTCATGATCCCGGTGCTGCTCGGCGTCACGTTCATCGTCTTCAGCATGATGTACATCACGGACGGCGACCCGGCCAGGATGATGTTGGGCGACCTGGCCACTGACGAGGAGGTAGAAGCGCTGCGCGAGGATATGGGGCTTAACGACCCGTTCTTCACGAGGTATTTCAATTACCTTGGCGACCTTCTCCACGGTGACCTCGGCACTTCATATTCAACCAGGCAGCCGGTGTCAACAGCCATAATGGAGCGATTGCCGGCCACAATTAAGCTTGCATTTTTCAGTTGCCTGTTCGCCATAGTCATAGGCGTGCCGATTGGCATCATCTCGGCGGTCAGGCAATACTCAATAATTGACAGTATATCCAGAATAGTGTCGCTTATCGGCATATCCCTGCCCAACTTCTGGCTGGCACTGCTGCTGATGCTGCTGTTTTCCGTGCAGCTCGGCTGGCTGCCTCCCTCGGGCCTGTACGGGCCGGAGTATTACATCATGCCTGTGATAAGCATAAGCGCCGTGTCTCTCGCAACCTTTGCGAGGACCACGCGCTCGAGCATGCTGGAGGTCATAAGGCAGGATTACATCCGTACCGCCCGCGCGAAGGGGCAGACGGAGTGGGTGGTCGTAACGAAGCATGCGCTTCGCAACGCGCTCATTCCCATTATCACCATTGTCGGCGTGCAGTTTGCCACCGCCCTCGGCGGGGCGGTCGTCAACGAGCAGATTTTCGGCATCTCGGGGCTCGGCAAGCTCATGGTGGACTCGATCAAGGCGCGCGACTTCCCGGTCGTCCAGGGCGGCGTGCTGGTGATTGCCATCATGTTCAGCTTCCTGAACCTGTTTATCGACGTGCTGTACGCATTCGTTGACCCGCGCATTAAGTCCCAGTATATGCGCGGCAGCAAGAAGAAAAAGGCCGTGGCCGCTTCAGCCGCGGCGGGGGAGGCGCAGGAATGAAGACCGGGACAGCAAAAAAACAGAAAAAACGCAGCCAGGCCTCGGAAACCTGGAAGCGCCTGAGAAAAAACCGGCTGGCCGTAGTCGGACTTGTTATCCTTGCGCTGATATTCCTGCTTGCGATTTTTGCGGACGTAATCGCGCCGTATCCCTATGACCAGCAGGATTACAGCTCCACATTCCAGACGCCGTCCGCCCAGCACCTGTTCGGAACGGACAACTTCGGGCGCGACATACTCAGCCGCGTGATATACGGCGCGCGCATTTCCCTGCAGATAGGCTTCATATCCCTGCTCGGCGGGGCCTTCGTCGGCTGTGTGCTCGGCGCAATCGCCGGATACTTCGGCGGAGCGGTTGACACCATTATAATGCGCTTCAACGACATCCTCATGGCCATACCGAGGATAGTGCTCGCAATATCCATAGCCAGCGCGCTCGGCCCGGGCCTTACCAACGCGATGATAGCCGTCGCTATAAGCTCGATACCGAACTTCGCGCGCGTTGTCAGGGCGTCGACGCTGACCATCAAGGACCAGGAGTATGTGGAAGCGGCGCACTGCATCGGGGCGAACAACTTCCATATCATAAAGAGGCACGTGTTCCCCAATGTGCTCGCGCCTATAATTGTCCAGGCCACGCTCGGCATCGGCACGGCGATAATCCTGGCCGCGTCGCTCAGCTTCCTTGGACTCGGCGTGACGCCGCCGGACCCGGAGTGGGGCAGCATGCTTTCTGAGGCCAGGACATACATGAGGGACTACCCATACATGGTCATTTTCCCCGGACTTGCCATCATGGTCACGGTGCTTGCCCTGAATCTGTTCGGCGACGGCCTGCGCGACGCGCTCGACCCGAAGCTGAAGAAGTAAGCGAGGTACAGTATGAGCAACAACGAAAACCTGCTTTCAATAAGGGACCTTACGATACACTACTTCACCGACGACGGTGTGGTAAAGGCCGTGAACGGCATAAATCTCGACATTGCCCGCGGGGAGACCCTCGGCCTGGTCGGCGAGACAGGAGCCGGCAAAACCACGACCGCGCTCGGCATCATGCGACTGATACCCGACCCTCCCGGGAAGATAGTCGGCGGTGAAGTCATATTCGACGGCACGGACCTGATAAAGGAGAGCGAAAAAAAGATGCGGCATCACCGCGGCTTCGATTTCTCCATGATATTTCAGGACCCAATGACTTCACTGAACCCCGTGCTCACGGTGGGCGACCAGATAGCGGAGGTCATACGGCTGCACGACAAGGTTTCCCGGGCGGAGGCCAACAAAAAAGCGGCGGATATGCTCGAGCTTGTCGGCATACCGGCCGAGCGCATAAACGAGTATCCGCACCAGTTTTCCGGCGGGATGAAGCAGCGCGTCGTGATAGCCATAGCCCTGGCCTGCAACCCGCAGCTTATCATAGCCGACGAGCCTACGACGGCGCTGGACGTGACCATACAGGCCCAGGTGCTTGCCCTGATGAGCGAGCTCAGGGAGAAATTCGGCACGGCCATGCTGCTGATAACCCACGACCTCGGCGTCGTGGCCGAGATATGCGACAAGGTGGCCATAATGTATGCCGGGCAGATACTGGAATACGGCACGCTTGAGGACATTTACAACAACGTGTGCCACCCGTATACAAAGGGCCTTTTCGGCTCGCTGCCGAGCCTGAATTCGAGGGTGAAGCGGCTCAGCCCGATAAGCGGCCTTATGCCGGATCCGGCGAATCTGCCGGAGGGCTGCCCCTTCCATCCGCGCTGCCCCCAGAAGTGCGAGAAGTGCACTGTGAAGGAGCCGCCCAATGTGGAGGTAACGCCCGGGCACTTTGTGCGCTGCCATCTTTTTGATAACGGCAAGGAGGGTTGAATATGCCTGAGCTGCTTAAAGTTGAACACCTGAAAAAATACTTCAAAACGCCCCGCGGCATGCTCCACGCGGTGGACGACGTCAGCTTTTCGGTGGATACCGGGACGACGCTCGGCGTGGTCGGCGAGTCCGGCTGCGGCAAATCCACCCTTGGGCGCGTTGTGATAAAGCTCCTTGAGCCCACCGCCGGCACCATAACCTTCGAGGGTGAGGACATCACAAAAATGAAGAGCAGCTATGAGCTGCACAGCCGCATGCAGATGATTTTCCAGGATCCCTACGCCTCGCTCGACCCGCGCATGTCTGTGAGCGAGATAATCGCCGAGCCGCTGAAAATACACAAGCTGTGCAAAAGCCGCGAGGAGCTTGACGAGCGTATCAGGGAGCTCATGGACACCGTGGGCCTGGCCGAGCGCTTTGCCACGTCCTATCCTCACGAGCTGGACGGCGGCAGGCGGCAGCGGATAGGAATCGCGAGGGCGCTGGCGCTCAAGCCGAAGTTCATCGTCTGCGACGAGCCCGTCTCTGCCCTTGACGTCTCCATTCAGGCGCAGATACTGAACCTGATGCAGGACCTTCAGGAGAGGGACGGCTACACCTACATGTTTATCACGCACGACCTGTCTGTCGTAAAGCACATCTCCAATGAAATACTGGTCATGTACCTCGGACAGGCCGTGGAAAAGAGCGGCTCCGACGAGCTCTTCGACCGGCCGCTGCACCCTTACACCAAGGCGCTTCTCGCAGCGATCCCGGAACCTGTAGTGAAAAAAGACAGGCACCGCGAGCTCCTCAAGGGCGAGATCGTGTCGCCCATAGCGCCCAAGCCTGGCTGCCGCTTCGCCGCGCGCTGCCCTTACGCAACTGAGCAGTGCCACAGCGTGAATCCCGAACTGCAGGAGATAAGCCCGGGGCATTTCGTCTCCTGCCACAGGGTAAAGGAAATCAACTGAGATGGCTGAGAATAGAAAAACTGTTATTGAACGCCTTTCTGATTTCGCCTGCGGCCTCAGGTTCGACGACCTGCCGGCCGAGGTAGTACAGAAAGCAAACGACTGCTTCTTTGACTTTGCCGGCTGTTACTATGGTGCCATAAAACGCGACGGGTTGCCCGGAATTGCCGCCGGGATAGCCTCGGAAAATCCCAAGGACGAGAGCGGTATCTGGGGGACAGGGCTCCGCTGCGGCACGGCGGAGGCGGCGCTCGCCATGGGCACCGTGGGTTATCACCTCGAGTTCGACGACGGCATATCCGTGTCCGGGCACTGGGGCAGCGCGTCCATTCCGGCAACATTCCTCTCAGTTGCGAAAAGCGGAGGTAACGGGCGCGACCTGATAACCGCCATTGTGGCTGCCTATGAGGTGGGCAGCAGGATAAGCCGGATGTTTTCTCCGCGCCTTTTGAAAAAACACATACATTTCCCCTGCATGATGGGTGCGTTCGGCGCGGCCGCGGGATATGCGAAGGGGCAGAAGCTAAGCCCTGAAGTGCTCTCAGGGGCGCTGTCCCTCGCCGGGCTGTTCCCTGTGGGTACCTACAGCACCGCAACCGGCGGAGCGAGCGGCAAGGGGCTTTATTCCGGGTGGCCGAACTTCCTTGGCATCAACGCAGTGAGGCTTTCTGCGCTCGGGCTGCGCGGCGACGCGGACGTGATGGAGGCGCCGGACGGCTTTGCAAGGGCTGTGGGGCTTGCGCCGATGGAGGAAAAGTACCTTGAAGAGGCGCAGCGCGATCTGGGAAAAAGTTTTCACATAATGCTGGCGTATTTCAAACCGTATCCCTGCTGCCGCTGGCTGCATGCGCCGGTGCATGCGCTGCTTGGGCTCATGAGGGAGCACGGCGTCGGCCGCGACGACATCCAGTCTGTCGACATCGGCGGGCCGGAGTTTGCCATGATGTACGATACGCGCACCGGGTATGAGTCCAAAGTGACCTGCCAGTACAGCATCCCGTATTCTGTGGGCGCTGCGGCGTACTATGGGAAGCTCGGAATAGAGGAATTTGAGGAGAGTGCGCGCATGGACGCCGGGCTGAGGGAGTTTATCGGCCGCATAAGCATGAGGGTCGACGACGAGCTGCAGGCCAAGTTCCCGGAGGTTTTCGGAGTAGTGCTTACGCTAACGCTGAAGGACGGAAGGACGTTCCGGGTGCAGCAGGGCACGCCCTGGGGGCCGGATAAGCCGGCCACAAAGGACGAGCTCGCGGCAAAATTCAAAAGCCTGACTGACGGCGTGCTGAGCATAGAAGAGCAGTCGGAATGGGAGCGGCTTTATCGCTCCGGATTTGAGAGCGGCGGCGCTTTCGAGCGCATCCTCGAACTGACAGGCAGTAAAGTATGAACGAGTACATCAAAAGTATTGCCGCATTCCACCTTGCCCGCCTGCGCAGCGGCCTCGGGCCGGAGCTGGCCGGGCATGCAAAACTCTGCCTGCTTGACAGCGTGGGCTGCATGCTTGCCTCGCGCCGTGACTGCGAAAAAGAGCTCGCGTTTATAGCGGAGATGAGCCCGCACGGCGAATGCACCGTGCCCGGTACAGGGCTCAGGCTTTCCGTGCCGCTCGCGGCCTTTGCCGGCAGCGTCCTGGCCTCGGCCCAGGAGCTTGACGACGCCACGTCCGTAGGGGCCTCCGTACATCCGGGCTGCTGCGTGATACCGGCAGCGCTCGCCGCGGCGGAAAAAAACGGCAGCCGGCCGCAAGAGCTGTTGGAGGCCATACTTTTCGGCTATGACCTGTGCAACAGGCTTGGGCTGATGGCCACAGAGAAGATCAGGGAGCTCGGGCTCTACGGCCCGGGACTGATAGCGGCCCCAAGCGCCGCGGCGGCCGCTGGGCTGCTGATGGGGCTGGAGCAGGGGCAGATAGAAAACGCAATCTCCATAGCCCTCTCTATGTCTCCTGTCTGCCCCTTCTGCGCCTTTACCGACGGCGCGGATGTGAAAAACCTCTATGCCGGCTGGGGGACATACCTCGGGGTACTTTCGGCGCAGATGGCTAAGGAGGGATTTACCGGCGCGGATGACGTGCTGGACGCCGAAAAATCCCTTCGCGGCATTTTTTCCTCCACAAAGGGCAGAGATATTACGCCGGCGGACGGCAAATACGAAAAGGCCGTTCAGTTCAAAAAGTACTCCGGCTGCCTTTCCGTCCACGCGACCATGGAGGCCATAGCCTCGCTGCGTGCCGCGGGCGGGTTCAGCGCGGAGGATATCGAATCCGTGCAGATAGAGACATATCCCTATGCCTGCGACCTGAACCGGCTGACAAAGCGGCTGAACGCCATATCCGCGCGCACGAGCCTTACCTACACAGCGGCTGTCATGCTTATTGAAGGCAGGCTCGGGCCGGAGGCTTTCAGGCCCGGGGCGCTTGTGAACCCGGAATATCTGAGGCTGAAGGAAAAAATAACGGTGAAAACCATCCCGGCATCGGAGAGCGGCCCGTTTGGAGGGCGCGACAGCGTAGTCACGCTGAAGCTAAAGGACGGGCGCGTCATGACCGGGAGATATGAGTCCGCGGGACATCAGGCGGAAGCGACCGCGGAACAACTCAGGGCCAAATTCCTGAGCATAAACGAAGCCGGCCCGGATGGCTCCCAATTAGAGGCCCTGGCCGACATGATACTGAATATAGACGGGGCGGAGAGCCTTGAGAAGATGTTTGAGGCTCTTAATACCCTGCCCTGAGCGCTTATGAGGAGATAGAGCATGAACACAGTTGTCAAAAAAAGTAAATTACACGGTGATGCGCCGGTTCCGGGCTCCAAGAGCCACACTATAAGGGCGGTGCTGCTCGGACTTATGTCAAAAGGGACCTCGGTTATACACAACCCGCTGCCGAGCCTCGACTGCAAGAGCGCGCTGAGCGTTGCGCGCTGCTTCGGCGCAGAGGTGGACGACCGGCCCGGGCTCTGGACTGTGAAAGGCGTCGGCAGTGAGCTCAAAGTGCCCGACGACTATGTCGACTGCGGCAATTCCGGCTCAACCGCTTATTTTTCGGCGTCGATCGCGGCCCTCGTGGACGGCTATACGTTCCTGACCGGTGACGGGCAGATACGCCGACGGCCGATACAGCCGGTGCTGGACGCCATAAACCAGCTTGGAGGCACCGCTTTCACCTCGCGCCCGGGCGTGAACGCCTGCCCCGCGATAATAAGGGGCCGCATGAAGGGCGGGGAGGTACGCTTTAACCACTGCCTCTCGCAATTCGTGTCCAGCGTGATGATGGCGGCTCCGCTGCTGGAAAACGACACTGTGATAATCAACACCGACCCGCTGGAGAAGCCATATCTTCAGATGAGCATAGACTGGATGAAACAATACGGCGTTGAGCTCAAGGAGAACAGCGGCGACTACACGCGCTTTGTCATACCCGGAGGCAGGGAATACACCGCAACGGAAAGCCATATTTCCAGTGACTGGTCCAGCGTGGCATTCCCGCTGGTGGCGGGGATTGTTACTGACTCGGAGATAACCATAAGCGGAGTGAATTTCGAGGACAGCCAGGGCGACAAAGCGGTCATCGACCACCTTATCATGATGGGCGCGGACATAGTAAAGGACCCGGCGAACGGCCGCATAATCGTAAAGGGCGGCAAGGCCCTGCACAGCGGGATGCGCATAGACCTGAGCGACATACCCGATTCGCTTCCGGCGCTGAGCGTTGCGGCGGCATTCGCGGAGGGCGACACGACCTTTACGGGGCTCGGGCATGTCCGAATGAAGGAGACGGACCGAGTCGCCGTTATGGCAAGCGAACTCACCAAAGTGGGCGCCTCAGTCGAAGTGGGCAGCGATTACATGATAGTCCACGGCGGCAAAAAGCTGACCGGAGCCACCGTGAGCAGTTTCGGCGACCACCGCGTGGCAATGGCCATGATAGTCTGCGGCATGTTCGCAGAGGGCGAGATGACAGTTACGGGCAGTGAATGCGCGGCGGTGTCCTTCCCGACCTTCTTTGAAGTCATGGAGGGCCTGGGTGCAGACATGGTCAGTGCCTGATATCGGAATTTGCGGCCTTCCTGCGGCAGCTTGACTGGCGGATGATGAGCTGTACGTCTATTTCAACGTCCTCACAGGGCTCGTTATTCAGCAGCTTCTTCATGCACCTGACGCATTCGGCGCCGAGCTTCTCGGTGTCCTGGACAACTGTACTGAGCTGCGGGCGGGTACAGGTGGCCATTATGCCGTTGTCGTAGCCCATGACGGAGACATCCTCGGGAACGTTTACGCGCTGCTGGGTGAGCATGCGTATTGCCCCGTTTGCCGAGAGGTCGTTTGAGCAGACCACGGCGTCTATGTCGGTGGTTTTTGAAAAAAGGCGCTGCATGGCGGAGTATCCATCCTCGTAGGCGTTGCCGAGGTCGATGAATTCGAGCAGTTCGGGGTCAAAGCTTACGCCGAATTCGTCCAGCGCCTGCCTCGCGCCGATGTACTTGTCTATGCCCGAGTAGGGGCCGGCAAGCAGAGGCTGGTCGAGGTAGGGCTGAAGGTCCTCCGCGCACTTGAAGTTGTTGCCGAAAACGCCGACGATCAGCGCGATCCTGCGGTGGCCCATTTCCAGAAGGTGCTTCGTTGCGAGGTATCCGCCCTTCTGATGGTTGAAATACACGTGTGTGCGGCCTTTGAACAGGTCGTGCCTCGAACAGACAACAACAGGAATATTAGCACAGTAGCGTTCGAACGCCTCGGAGTCCGGCTTGCTTATTGAGCAGTATATTGCCCCGTCGACTCCGGCCTCGGACAGACGCCGGAACTGCGTCACCTCGTCGTATACTTCCCCCTTGCGGGAGATAAGCGTGATGACGTTCAGGGACTGGGCCGCGCAGTTGCATATTATACTGTCCGCTATCGAGCCGAAAAAGGGGTCGGTGGTGTTCGGGAGGATAACGCCTATAGTGCGGCTTTTAACGCTGCGCAGCTTCTGGGCCGTCGTGTTGGGACGCCAGTTTAGCTGGGCCATCGCTTCGCGCACCCTTTGGACGTATTCTGCCGCCACATTTTCCTGGCCATGCACTACTCTTGAGACTGTGGCAATCGATACGCCGGCAAGAGCGGCGACGTCTTTAATCGTGCTTTTCTCCATGACAGGCTCCGCCCCCTGTACAAGTATTGTCATAAGCTATTTTAGCACAGCAGGTAGCCGCAGACAAGAAAATGTTTTCTTGAAATCAAACTTTATTTACAGATGTTGAAGGTCGACAGCACATGGATTCTGTTAAAATGCGTGAAAAAAGCGCACGCAATAAAATATCGCAGAAAATAGTGTATATACTCCTCTCCGCAGCCCTGCCAGTTGCTGTCATGCTGCTCCGGCCGTTCGGCATGGACTGGAGCCAGACGCTTACCGTTTCACTGCTTT